>ERZ724522.1687-NODE-1687-length-11424-cov-4.851614_pt1 | contig 11424 bp, 10 predicted proteins | sample MGYA00376055_ERZ724522 | MGnify/ENA primary metagenome ERZ724522 (study PRJEB28724, sample SAMN07190884) | wastewater metagenome | isolation source: effluent of sewage treatment plant in Hong Hong | place: Hong Kong | collected 2016-03-17 ... | reverse complement strand
GGCAGAGTGTGTCCGCTTGTGTGCCGCCGTCGTCCAGGTGCCCCGCCCCGAGGGTGGATCGCGTGCCCGGACCCGCCCCCACCCCCCCCACGGGCCCCGCCTCGCTCGATTGTGACTGCCCCCACACTCTCGATTTTTGGAAAAACGGCGAATCCTGTGGTTTTGCTGGTGCGGCGTTGTTGCGGTCGTGCGGCTTACTTGCGGCGTAGGCGTGTGCGTGTTTGTTGGCTTTCGTCAGCTTTCGTTGGCCTTCGTTGGCTTTCGTCGGCCCTGGCGTGGTCAGTCGTCGTCTGTGTCGTCGTCAGCGCGTTCGGGGTCGATGACGATTCCGAAGCCATCGACCCAGAGGAATCCGGGCCCTGCGGAGTCTTGGATGGCGAGGACGCGGTTGTTGTCGTCTGGGTCGAGTGTGAGGGTGAGAGATTCGCGAGCGGCGACGGAGAGTCGGAAGGGCGGGTGGGGGTCTTGGGTATCGCAGCAGGCGAGGAGATAGGCGGCGGTGATGAGGTGGACGGCGTCGAGAGCGGAGTCAGCGACGACGGGGATGATGGCGTTCCTCGGCGTGGAGGAGCGGTGGTATTGGTCGTTGAGTGCGGTTGGGAAGGCGATGATTTCGCGCATGGTGGGTGTGGTTGATTCGGAGAAGAGGGAGCCCCCCCTTACCCCCCCTGCGATTTGGACTGGTTTTGCCGATGGGTAAGCGATCGGCGTGATTCCCGTCGTCCGCGATGCTTCGGCTTGCGGCCTTGGCGGTTGGGCGACGGTGAGTGTGGCGTTGCGGGGTGTTCCGGTGCTGACTGGCTCCGGTGCCGCGGGGGGTGGCGTGTGATCCCCGGGGCGTTGGCCGCACGCGCGGCCCCGGGTGGTTGTCGGGGCGGCGGGTCAGGTCGGCTGGATTGTGGAGGAGGAAAAGAGGGGGTCGGTCGTTGCGTTGGTTTGCGTTGCGAGCATGAGCCGTCCCCCTGAGCGCAGTGTGTGGGGCTCGTGGCTGGTTGTCAAGTGAGCGGTTTGACTTCGTGCGCGTGGCGCTGGTAGGATCGTTTCGACCGATCGTGTATCCGGATGAACGGATGTATGTGAGACAAGGGGGCTGTTGTGGCTGAGGAACTGCCGAAGGTCGAGTGCGAGATTCCCGCTGGGCTGTGGCATCTGGACGGCGTGCCGGTGTTCCTGGGCGCGCAGAAGCTGCAGGTGCACGCGGCGAACGAGCCGGCGCTGCGGGACCTTGTGCGTGAGAAGTCGGGCGTGAAGGCGGGCCAGCTGCAGGCGTCGATCTCGGGCGCGAGCCCGGCGAACATCGCGGAGCTGGTGGAGCTGTCCGTTCGCAAGGCGCTGGCGGATCAGGCTTCGGCCTCTGCCAAGCCGTCCGAGAAGTCCGACGCCAAGGCCGCCGTTGCTCGCTGATTGAGCGGACGGGGGTGTGCTGGTGGCGGGCAGGAAACAAAACTCCTCGGGGGATGAGGGCGGGGGCGTCACCGATCAGGACGCCTCGCCGACACTGTTGCTGCCGCCGTTGCCGCCCGCAATCGGGGCTGATGGGCGTGCGAACCCGGAGTATTACCGGGCGCAGCTGAACCGGCTGAACCAGATCAACGAGCACTGGCTTGTCACCAAGGGCAAACCGGTGGGCGGCATGGAGTCGTCCCGCAAGGCGATCATGCAGGCGGCGGCGATGGCCGGGCTCGAGGTGAACGAGCTCGACGACACGCGGAGCGCGATCCAGCGGATCGAGGACGCGATCGATCGGATCGTGGTGGGCGAGGCGGAGTCGATCCTGGAGGAGCCTGAGGCCGTTGTCCGCGCGATCATGGATGGGTGCGAGACGGCGATTGCCAAGTGCGACGATTTCATCCAGTCGGCGCGGGAGACGGTGGAGCGCAAGGCCGAGGTGGACCGGGCCAGGAGGAAACGCGAAAACTCAAAACGGCTTCGCGGTCTGATGGCGGCGGTCCTCAGACTGCGTGAGTTGGCCAGGCACGCGGTCCCGGATGGGACGCCGGATCGGATGGTGCCCGCGTTCGAGGCGAGCCATCTGCTGCGGTTCATGTGCTACGTGTATCGGTCGGATCTCACGACCAAGCGGTCGCTGCCGCGGGACACCATCCCCAAGATCGCCGAGCACCACTGCAAGATCGCGTTCCGGTACTGGGTCGCGCGGTACAAGGTGACGTACCTGGTGCGTGGCACGGTCGAGGAGGAGCGTGACCGACCGGACCTGTTCGGCCGCAAGCAGGGCTGGATGCGGGACGCGACCGACTGCAAGGGGCTGATCGTGCTGTGCCCGCCGCGGCACGGCAAGTCGAGCATCGGCACGGCGGCGCTGACACTCGAGATCAACAAGAACCACCGTCTGCAGTCGGCGATTGCCCATGCGCAGGAGGGCAAGGCGACCGAGAACATGCGGCACGTGGCGATCGCGTTCAAGGGCCGCGGGCATCGGGAGGACAACGCCATCGGGCGGCGGAATCTGAGCCTGTTCCCGGCGTCCCTGGCCAAGCGCGACAACGACGCGATGAACATGCGACTGCACGCGGACACGCCGACGCGCGACCCAACGCTGCGCGGCCGCGGCGTCAAGAGCGGCATCGGCGGCGCCAACCTGGACTTCCTGTGGGGCGACGACATCGTGAGCCCCGAGGAGGCGACCCAGCCCGGGGCGCGGGAGATCACGGCGACCAAGTGGATCAACCAGTGGATGAAGCGACTGCAGGGCGAGTCGGCGTTCATGCTGATGACGGTGACGCTGTGGCAGGACGACGACACGACCGGGCGGCTGCTGAAACTGATCGCCAAGGGCGAGCTGCCGATCGCGGTGTGCATCCTCCCGGCGGGCGGCCCGCGGCGCAAAGAGCGGAACGGGACGGTGATCGAGCCGTGGCAGGCGGTCTGGCCGGAGATGTACCCGAGCCGGTGGCTGCGCGAGCAGGCCGCGGGCATGACGGCGTACGACTACTCGTGCCAGTTCGAGTGCGACCCGATCCCCGACTCTGAGCGGGTGGTCAAGAAGCTGCGGATGTGCATCACGGCGATCGACGAGGGCGAGACGAGCGTTCCCGACTGGGTGTACGCGCAGGTGCGGGAGCATCAGCGGTTCATGGCCTCAGCGCAGTTCCACTACTCGATCGACCCGGCGGCGACCAGCCGCGAGCAGGCGGACACGCAGCGGCACAAGGCCGACGAGACGGGCGCGGTGTACGCGGCGGTCGGGCCGGTGCGGGAGATGGCCAAGACCGAGAGCGGGTCGGTGCTGTTCGGGGAGTCGCGGCAGAGCATCCGTTTCCTCGACGCGCTGAAGTTCATGGCCAGCCCGGTGGACGCGGTGGCGGCGTTCGGCGAGATGTGGCGTCGGCAGAAGGTGGACAAGGTGCACGTGGAGACGGCCGGCGTCGGCAAGGCCACCAGCGAGCTCATCCGGAACAACTACAAACTGCCCTCGAGCGCGCTCATCGAGCACAAGCCCGGTCGTCGCAACAAGAAGGCGAGGCTCCGCGGCGTGTCGGCGATGCTGGACGACGCCGGCGCGGACGTTGGTTTGCCCGGCGCGACGGTGGAGTTCGCGGCGGTGTGGAGGAACGGTCGGCCCGAGCTGCTGGAGAACCTGAAATGGCTCTGGGACGAGATCCTTAACTTCGGGTTTGTCGCGTCCGACCACGGGGCTGACGCCACCAGCCAGCTGCTCGAGTTCCTGTCCACCGAGGTTCGGGTGGGCGGCACGGTATCCCTGGCCGCGCACGAGTACGCCGCGACCGATGAGTCTGTGGCGACGCGGACGCGGAGCCGGTTGGTGCAAATGTTCGAGAAGATCGGGGACGCGGGCAAGCCGACCAACCCGTACGATGACGATGTGCGGGCGATGGAGGACTGCTCGGCCCAGTTCCTGTAGGAGCGACCATGAACGACCCCCTGTTTCTCTTCGCGGTGGTGTTTTCCGCTGGCCTGGTGTCGGTCGGCGTGTACGCTGGTCTGTACCACGGGCTCCGGGAGCGTCCGCGTGCGGCGATGGCCCCGGCGACGGAGACGCAGAAGCTCGTGGACGCGCTGGTCACGACCAACGAACGGGTGTCGGCGATGTGCACCGACATCCACGATCGGATGATGGGGATGCACGAAACGGGGTGGCGGTACACGGTGCGCAAGCAGGACATCAATCTTGATCTGGCGCGGGTGGAGATGCAGAAGCTGAGCCGGGAGAGCGACATTCCCGTCGCTCCTCCGGTGATGCCGAGCCCGTCTCCCCAGCCGTGGTCGGACACGATCGCTGCCACTGGTCAATCGCGCACCTAGCATTGCGCCGGGCGTGGTCGATGGTTCTGGGGGGCGGGGATGGAATCACTCAACGAACGCAAAGAGCTGTTTGATTGGCTGCGCGACACCGCGTCGGCCTATCAGAACGTCCGCGGCCAGAAAGAGCGGGACGATGCGCAGTGCCTGCTGTACAACGAGGGCCTGCAGTGGCTCAACTACGACCCCGTGCATCGTCGGATCGAGCAGATCCGGCAGGTGCTGGACATCGACCACCCGTCCCACCGCCCCACCAACAACCAGATCACGCGCTTTGTGCAGCTGGTCGAGGCCGCGACGGCGGTTCGGCAGTTTGACTGCGAGGTGATCCCGCCCGAGCGGGACATCGGCATCGACGCGCCGGTCCGCGGGCAGACGCTGGAGGATTTCCTCAACCTGCTGCTGGCCGACAGCCGCATGGTGGACGCCTGGAACGCGGCCAACTACATGCGGTGCGTCGTCGGGACCTGGGGCGTGGGCCTGTTCATGCAGCCGACCGTCTCACGGCTTGCCGGCGCTCAGGTTCTGTCCGTTCCGGACACGGCCGTGCGCGCGTTCAACTTCAACCCGCTGCTGCTGACGCTCGATCCGCGCTGCCCGGACCGGAATCTGGAGGATCACGAGTTCGTGGTGTACTCGGACGCGTGGTCGCTGACCAAGGCCAACCGCGTGCTGGGCGACCTGCTCAAGAAAAACAAGATCATGCTTGACCCGCAGCGCTGCAAGACCATCGGCGAGCTGCAGCCGTTCGAGCTGAACCTGAACCGGATCAGCAACGGACGGCTTTTCTCGTCTGCGCGCTCGGACTCCAACGTCAAGGGCGTGATGATCCATGAGATCTACCGCAAAGTGGACTCGTCCACCCGGTTTGATCGCATGGAGCTGGTGCTGGAGGTGACGGGATCGGACGATTGGGTGCTGCTCAACGACGAGATGCGCTCCAGCCCGTGGGGCGGGGTGGGCATGTCGCTCCGGCTGCTGCACGGGTATCGCCGCGCGGACAGCCCGTGGTCGATCAGCGATGTCAAGATGATGAAGAACCGGCAGGACGCGCTGAATCGCAACGAGATGATGCTCGAGCGGCAGCTCCGTGCAGCGTCCAAGGATCAGGTGCTCATCGATCGCAAGAGCATGGGCGCCGATCAGACCGATGAGGCGATCCAGCGGCGCATCACGAACACGGTGGGCGGGATCATCACCTACGACTCGGGCACGGAGACGAACCGGGCCGCGCCGCCGACGGTGCTCAACCGCCGGGCTCCGGACACCTGGCTTTACCAGCGTGATCAGCAACTCGTCTCGGATATGCGCGATCAGACGCACCGTGCGGCCGTGCATCAGGGCGAGGTCAAGAGCCACACCAGCCGCGCCACGGTGCAGCTGGCGCTGGAAGAGGCGGGTGCCCCGGCCGATCGACGGATCTTCCTGGACCGTCTGACCGCCGAGAGCCTGTGCCACACGCTTCTGGCGACGGGCCTGGAGCTCGTCAAGAGCGTTTCGCCCGCGATGGCGGCCCGGCTTGTGCAGGCCGGATTCAACGACTACGACATCGGCACGCTCGCCGAGGGCGAGGCCCAGCTCATCCCGTACACCGTGCAGATCCGCGAGGGATCGATCCGCCAGCGACCGCTGCAGGCCCGCGTGCAGATGCTCCGCGAGGACGCGCATCAGGGCATCATCGCCCCGGACGTGTACGCGCGGGCAATGTCCGAGAGCGGCATCGACATGCCTCTGACCGAGGAAGATTCCCGCTACGCGCGGTGGGCGCAGCGCAAGGCGCGGGAGGTCATGCTCGGGGCCTACGAGTACCAGCCGCTGCCGCTGGGCGAGCGGAGTGCCGACTTGATCAGAGCCATGATGTCGGCTATGGTGGACCGACGTTGCACGCCGGAAGGCCAGGCCCGACTCGCCCAGGCCATCCAGTTGCAGCGCATGCAGGACGCGCAGGACATTGCCATGATCCAGTCTACAATGGCTGGATCTGAACAGGCCGGGGGGCCTGCTGAGCAAGGGACTGCAGGGGGGGATGCCGGTGGGCTGGGGATCAATGACATTCTCGCAGCACTCGAAGCGCAGGGCGTTGAGGAACGCGCTGCGTGATCGACGTTTTCACGGGGTCACTCGATGAATCTGTCCCGACTCTCCAACGCGTTGCTCTCGCCCGATGGCCAGATCGGTACTCCCGCCGCCGGCACCGGCGGCGTTTCTGTTGGGGGCGGCGCTCCCAGCGGGAACACGGCCCCGAACACGGGCGCTGGCTCCGGAACGCCGCAGGTATCACCGGACGAGTACGCCGAGTTCCAGTCGTGGAAGAAGTCGCGTTCGACTCAGGAGCAGCCCAAGGGCGAGGCCCCGGTCAACGCCGATGAGATCACCAAGCGGGCGCTGGCCGAGCTGCGCAAGGAAACGGCCCGCGAGCGGCACGTCAGCGACTACAAGAGCTTCGAGCAGAAGGTCGCGGCCAAGGCCAAGGAGCTGGCCGACGGCGACGACGTGCTCGCCAACTTCCTGACCGACCACCTGTACCGGCAGCTCGAGACTTCGCGCTCGCCGTACCCGGATGGGCACCCGCTGGCGGGTGAGGCGCTGGGCATCCCCGACGATGCCGCGCTGAGCAAGTTCCTAGAAGAGAAGAAGCTCGCCGACCAGATCAAGACCTGGCGCGGCGGGCTGGTGTCGAAGGTCGGCAGGCAGGCGATTGCCGGCAAGGCCGCGGCCCCGAACACGGGCAACGCGTCCAAGGCCGGGCCGGAGTCGCCCGAGAGCAAGCGTGAAGCGCTCCGCGCCAAGTGGAGCGAGAAGTTGGAATCCGTGGGCATCACGGATTGACCGGACCGGGGGGACAACGGCGTGCGATCACGCCTGTAGATGGGGGGAATGGTCATGGCACAGCCGTATGATGGTGCAATTCTCAGCACGCTCGCCTTGGTGAGCGACATGTTCAATGAGGTGGTCAGCCCTGATCTCCTCGAGCCGCCGATGGCGTTGGGCGGGTGGACGAGCAAGACGTTCAACCCGAAGAACGACGCGATCACGGGCGACGGCAAGACGTACAAGATCCGCTATCAGCGGTCCGCGCCGGCGACGGCGACCCGCGACATGCTGGCCGAGTTCGGCGACGCCGACCCGACCGCGGTGTCGGAGTATCGCATCCGGTTCAACCAGAGCGATCAGTCCGCCAGCGACTTCGGCCGCATCTCCGCCCCCGTGCAGGTGTCGATCTACGACATCCAGAACAAGGGCAAGGGCGCGATCATCGATCTGGTCGAGACGCTGGTGAGCGACTTCAAGAAGGACATCCGCAACCAGAAAAACTTGTGGCGCAACGTCGGCCAGACCGGCGTGCTGTGCCTGGTGAACGGCACCAAGAAGAACAACGACGCGCAGGAGATGGGCTTGTGCTCGTCGTACACCACCGGCGCCACCTCGTTCCGTGCGAACATCGACAACGGGCCGATCGCCCGTCTCAGCCCCGGCATGCGGGTGGACGTGTACTCGGGCTCGACGCTGGTGGCCGACCGTCTCAAGGTGACGGATGTGAATCCGTTTGACCCGTCCGGAGCGTCGGTCGGGTTCGAGATCCAGAGCGGGTCCACCATCGCCAACTGCGACGGCGTGGCCAACAACTGCAAGATCGTCATCTACAACTCCTTCAACCAAGGCCCGATCACGCTCGAGGACTGGATGTCGGGCCCGACCGCGACCGCCGAGTCGTGGATCGGTGGAATCGACCGAACCAGCAAGAAGTACCGCCAGCTCATTGTCCCGCGCATGCGGTACGGCTCGACGGCGGCCACCATCGGCAAGACGCACCTGGACGATCTGATGATCGCACGCGGCTACCTGATGGAAGACGACGACATCACGGTCATCCGGGCCAACCCCGAGCTCGACCAGACGCTCCGCAACCAGATCGAGGCGGCGGCGTTCATCACCATGCCGGGCGACACGGAGCGCCGCAAGCGCTTCGCTCAGTACGGCACCTCCGGGTTCACCTACCAGAGCCCCAATGGCATCGTGTCGCTCCAGACCGACCCGCTCATGCTGCCGGATCGGTTCGACGCGTACTGCTTCGAGGACTGGTACGAGTGCACATATGGCCCGTCGGGCGTGCAGATCATGCCCGGTGACGGCGGCATGGGCAACTGGTTCCGCATGGCGAGCGCCACGGCGGGCGGTGGCCGCACCGTGATCTTCCGCATGGAAGCCATGCAGCTCTTCGTCGATCGCTGCCAGCGGCCTCAGTGCCAGGCACGCGTTCTGAATCTCCAGCCGTGAACGCTGTGAGGGTCGGCCCGGGGTGCTGCTGAAAAGCGCCCCCGGGCTTTTCATGATGGATCGTCGGTATCCCAACCTCTGCCGCATCGAGCACGCCCCCGGCGTGAACGGTTGCGACATGGCCGTGCTGGTGCGGGCGGCTCGAGCAATCGAATCCCGCACCAACTGCAAGGTGTGTCTGCGCATGGGCTCCAACGGGCGCGGCGGCAACCTGCACGTCTACCCGATCGATCCCGGGTTCGCGTACACGATCCCCGGCTACCTCACGGTGGCCCTCACCCCCGAGAACAGCCTCAAGAACGGGCTGGAGTCGCGGGTGGACGAGATCGTGCGATGCGTGCAGCGGGCCAAGCGGCCCATGAAAGAGCACGAACGGGACGCGGCGTATGCCGAGAAGTCCGAGGCCAGCGAGCGCGAGCAGCACGATGGTCGTCACTTCGAGAGCATCAAGCCAGCGCTGGAAGAGAAGCTGCGCCGGAAGAGCAACCGGCGGGGGATGAGCACAAAGTACCGCCCGTCGGCGGTCGTCGATGGGCTGAAAGGGGTGGCGTGATGAGCGAACTGAGCCGAATCAAGCAGATGCACGGGTTTGGGCTGGCCGATCTCCGCGCCAATCCTGAGACGTTCATTGGCGGGACCATCCCGCCCATTCCGCCCGGCCAGAGCATGGTGTTCATGGACGCCTACACCAGCGGCGTCGCGGTGACAGCCATCGATTTCTACGGCGAGATCATCTTCGGCCGTCGGGTCCGCTTCATCAACAAGGGCACAGAGACGGTCACGTTCAACCACACGGCCGTCGCCAGCCGCTCCAAGGGCAAGATGTTCCTGAACAACAGCGCCAGCAACCGCGATCTTGGCACCAACGACCAGATCGAGCTGTGGCAGGACGTGGACGGCTACTGGTTTGAGATCGGGTTTCTGAACGTCTGATCGGGGAACGTCTGATCTGGGGTCGGAACGCACACCGCGCCAATAGCGCAGATTCTTGGGGGGATTGAACATGGGACGCTTCGCATACACGGCCGCACGAACCGGCGGGGAGAAGGTCGAGAGTCTGGCCGGCGGCTCCGACGGGCGCAAGATCATCACCATCCGCGAGAAGGTGGCGTTGACGCCGACTCAGGACAAGCTGCTGACGCAGACGCTGCCGCCGCGCAGCAAGATCACATACTGCCAGCTGTACAACATCGACGGCATCTCGTACTCCGGCACGACCGGCATCGCGACCGCCAACCGCATGGGCATCGTGATCAGCACGGCTACGGCGCTCTCGACCGGCACCGCCGGGTACTCGGGCGTGCTGTTCATCGGCGGCACCAGCACCGCGTCGGCGGCGGCCTACAACGGCTCTCCTGCGATCTTCAACTCCTCCACCACCCTGCCGCTCACCAACGGGCAGTTCGAGTGGACTTCCACGCAGAACGGCTACATCCACCTGGTCGCGCTGAGCACCAGCACCGTCGATCCGGTGGCCATCGCCACCAACACCGCCGGGCACTTCTTCTTCTCGACCAACACCGCCGCGACCAACACCGGCGCGGTGGCGGTGCAGATCACGGCCGAGGTCTACCCGGCCATCGCGGTCTGACGACAGGGCGACAATCGAATAGACTTCGGGCGGGGTGGCCAGAGTGGCTGCCCCGCCCGCTCTCCTTTTGGGGGTTTCACTTGAAACTGAACATCGGCGCCGGTGACTGCACGATCCCTGGGTTCGAGTCGATCGACATCAAGAATGGGGTGAACGCCGAAAAACTCCCCTATGCCGACGGCTCGGTGGACGAGGTGTACGCCTCGCACATTCTGGAGCACTTCCCCTACTTCAAGACCGGCAACGTGCTCCGCGAGTGGGTTCGCGTGCTCAAGCCGGGCGGGCGCATCTCGATCGCGGTCCCCGATATCGACGAGCTGATGAAGGTCCGGGAGCACCCCGAGATGGGCGGAGGCATGTTGCACGCCTGCGTCATGGGCGGGCACACCGACGACAACGACAGGCACGGGCGGGTGTTCTGGCGGGAGGGGCTGGTCCGCATGCTCATGGCGTGCGGGATCGAGGCGATCGTGGATTTTCAGCCGTTTGCCAACGACTGCACCCGGCACTCGTTCAGCCTGAACCTGACCGGCGTGAAGCGGCCCGCCTTCGCGATCAAGGCCGCTCCCAAGGTGGCGATGGTGTGCTCCCAGCCGCGGATCTCGTTCAGCACCACCTACCGCAAGATGCTCGAGACGGTGCGCGAGCTGGGTGAGAAGTACGGGTTCCCATTCGTGGACGCCAACGGCCAGTCGTGGGATCAGGCCCTGCAGAACGGCATCCAGAAGGCTATCGTCCAGCACAACCCGGACTACATCCTCACCGTGGACTTCGACGGGGCGTTTGAGCCCGCGGACGTGGAGCGCATGATCGCGCACATGCAGTCACGCCCGGACCTGGCCGCGTGTTTCCCGATCCAGATGAGCCGTCACGACGACATGCCGCTGGTGTTCCAGCCGCAACTGGACTACTCCACGCCGCTGACCGACTGCGTGTACGGGCACTTCGGGCTGACGCTGATCCGCCCCGAGGTGCTGGCCAACATTCCGATGCCGTGGTTCTACCCGATCCCCTCGCCCGAGGGCCGGTACGACACTCCGGCGCACTCGGACACGGATATCACGTTCTGGCGCGAGCTGAACGCCCGGGGCTACAAGATCGCGCAGGCGAACGACGTGCTTCTGGGGCACATCGTCCTGTCCGTGAAGTGGCCGACCATGGGCGGCGCGGCGTTTCAGGAGATCACCAACTACGAGCGCGGCGGCAAGCCCAAGGCGGCTGCGTTCCACGGCTCGGTGTTCAACAAGATCATGCACGACCGGGGGCAGTTGCCG
>ERZ724522.1685-NODE-1685-length-11426-cov-10.873626_pt1 | contig 11426 bp, 13 predicted proteins | sample MGYA00376055_ERZ724522 | MGnify/ENA primary metagenome ERZ724522 (study PRJEB28724, sample SAMN07190884) | wastewater metagenome | isolation source: effluent of sewage treatment plant in Hong Hong | place: Hong Kong | collected 2016-03-17 ... | reverse complement strand
CGCCGGTCGGGGCGGGCGGAATATCCTCTCCCGCCGGCTGTGCGCGATCCCACCAATTGCCCTTGTCCGGCGTCGCCTCGGCAAGCGGCGCGCTATCCCACCAGTTGGCCATCAGGGCTTCACCCTCGTTGATCCGTCAGGCGCAAGGAACTTCGTCCCGGACGGCAGCGCGTCGTAATCTTCCTTGGAGCGGATTTCGCGAACGCCACTCATCCGGTCGGATTCCATTTTCGCCGCCGCTTCCTTGCCGTGCACAATTTCGTTGAAGATCGTGCGCACGCGGCCAAGGTTGCGCTTGAACTGCTCCGGCGACTGCGACTGTTGCAAAGCGCCCCACGCGCTCTTCAGCATTTCGTTTTCGCGATCCGACACCGCGCCAAGAGCGCCGCCGGTCGGGGACGCCTGCCGCATCTGATTCAGGTTCTCGAACGAAATGTTCGCGCCAATCGTTCCAAGCGACGTAGCCACGTCATGCGCGGCCGTGCCCGGAACGGACGACAGGCGCGAGCCCAACATACCAGTTGTAGGCAGCGTGCTGCTCGACATAACACGCTCTACGTCGTCAAGCGCATTCAGGACAACATTGCCCTTCATGGACGACTGACGGGCGCGCTCGGTCTCTTTCTTCTTGACTTCGGCCTGTTTCGTCGCCGCCTCGCCGCCGGGGATCGCCTCAAGGCTAATGACGTTCCCATTCGCGTCGCGCGTCGCCTTGTAACCGGGCGGGATCGTGCCTTCGTTCTTGAGCGTGACCTCGGTTCCGGCCTTTCCGGGGAAATGCAACTGGCCGTCGCGGTCAACCTGAACAGCGCCCTTGTAATCGTTCGGGACGCCATAGCGCGCGCGATCTTCTGGCGTGATGAGCGACTGATAGCCCATTCCGGCGAGGTCTTTCTCAGCCTTCCGGTTCGCCAACTGCTTGCCCTGAATATCGAGTTGGTAGCCCGGCCCGTTCACGTCGCGGCGGGCCTTCTGCAACTCAAGCTGCTTCATCTCGACTTCGGCAGGATCGCGCGTCGCCTTCTTGAGGATGATTTCCTTCATCGCCTGCGGGACGAACGGATTGGCGAGCGCCGCTCGGTCTCCGGGCGATAGCGTTCCGCCCGTCTGCGGCGGGGCGGCTTGCGCAACCTGCTGCGGCTTGACGAAAGGCGAAGGAAGGCCGTTCGCTCCAAGCACGGGCGGCGGGGCCTTAGGAGCCGACGCATCCTCGCGCGCGGCCTGATCCATCGCGCTTTGACGCTGCGCGAGATACTGGCCGGGCGGGATCGGAAGCTTTTCGGCCGCCATGTTGGCCGGACGGGCGGGCGGCAACGGAACAGCGCCCCCAAGCTCAGGCGGCCTCACAGGCGGCAACGGCACCTGTCCGCTAGCATCCGCCACTTGAATCGGCGAAGCCTGTCCCTGCCCCGTTTGCGCACCGGCAAACCGCATTCCACGGTTTTCCATCGGCTCAACGTGCCAGTCTTCTGACTTTACCGGGAACGCCAGCCCATACCGGGCCGCGTTGGCGTGCGCCCATGCGGTCGCGCGCGGGTCCTCGTAGGACAGATCGGCGGCAAGGCCGTGGTTGTGGTTCGAGCGGCCCGGCGGCGCGACGGGCGCCCCGCCCTGTTGCTTATACCGGGCGTAAAGCTGCGCCTGTTGCGCAATCGAGCGATCCAGCGACCGGATGCCGACGCCGTAGGGGTTATCGTTCAGAAAGGCGAGCGTGCGCTGCTCAAAGACGGGGTTCGTCATGCCGAGGCTGCGCGCGTTCCCCTCGAAATACTCGTTCAGCTTCGCGCCCGTTTCATCGGTCGAAACCGCCGGCGCATTGCCGACCGCATAGCCCATGATCGGCAACTTGCCGCCGCCCGAAGGCTGCGCAGGCGTGCCAGCGTCTCCAGTCGGGGCCGGCATGGACGAAAGCCCGGTCGGGGCGCCGCCGCCAAGAAGCGGACCAAGCGTTTCCGAGCCACGCATTGCCTCAAGAGCGCCGGCCTGCCCGACCTTTTCCTGTTCGGCCGCCTGCCGGTCCATCAGCGCCGCCGCAATCGAACGGCCAATGCTGTTGAAGCCTTCCCCGACGTTCTTCGGCGAGTCGCCGGCCAGCATCGCCTGCAACGCCATCTGGCGCTGGAGCTTCAACGATTCCGGCGTGTTCCCCGTGTCGCCGCCGAAGATGAAGGACGGCAAGAAGCTACCGGCCATCACGCCACCCCCGCTTTAAAGAGCTTCCCGTAGTTCACGCTGCGCACGCCCTTGCTGTCTTTGCGAACCACGTCAGGGCGCGCCTTCTCGACTTCTTGCGCGATAACGCCAACATGCTTTCGCTTCGTCGGGTCGCCCTTGTAGCGGAACTCGTAGATGTTCTGGCCTTCGAGCTTGCCGATCTTGCGCTTGTCCTCTTTCACGCGTTCGTCAGACTTCATGATCCACGCGCCGCCAAGCTGACCAACGCCGCCCATCAGGCCGCCAAGAAGCGAGTTTGTGCCCGCTGTTTCAGCCTGCCAGTTGCGATACATGTTGTTGTCGTAATTCGCGATGATGCCGGCGTTGTCCGTCGTCGGGATTTTCGGCATTTGGGTGTTGACCCAATTCGGGTTCTGCACCTGCGAACCGGAAATGAGCGCCGTAATCTCGTTGATCGGCTGATTGCGAAGCGCCGTGCGCTCCTGCAACTGCTGCGTCCGCGAGCCCATCGCCGCGTTGTATTGATCGACCATGCCCTGATTGGCGAAAGCGGCCTGATCCTTGTTGAGTGCGGACAGGCGCGTTTGTTCCTGCCCCGCCGACAGGATCGCAGCCATGCGCGCGTCATTCGTTTGCTGATTGGCCGTGTTCATGGCGTCCTGCCATGCCGATGAACCCGCCTTGAGGCCCATGTTGGAAAGCTTCGTCTCCAGCGCCGTCCGATCCCGATCAAGGCCCGGCTGCATTCGCGCCATCAGCGCGTCTTGCACCTGCTGCGTGTTCGGGGCGTCGTAACTCGTCTTGAGCGCGCCGAGCGTCGGAGCCGCGCCCATGTCGGCAATCGACAAGGGCTGAGCCATGTAGTTTTTCAGGAACGACGATTGCTGATTGGCGAGGCCGGCAAGGTTCGTCTGTGCAGCCTGATTCTGATCCATCATCGCCTGCTGCGCGGGCGAATAGGTCTGCGTCGCCGTGAACGTCGGGACGTCGTAGGTTTTTTCGGTATACGGGTCAGTCCACTTGTAGGAGCCCGTCTGGTTGTAGGAGAGCGTCCCTTGCGGCGTGATCTGATTGACGTTCCCCATCATCGCGTTAGCGATAGCGGTCGAAACGTTCGTTCCGGTCTGCGCCGCCGACGTTTCTTTCGGATCGGTCGGCTGCGGAGCGTCAGGCTTGCCCATTCTCGTTTTCCCTATGAAAACCGTTTGCCAGCCACGCCTCTTGCGTGAGCGTCATGAGCAATTCGTCCTTGTCGCGCCCTCGCATTCGCGGGAGCACGGTGGTCTCAAAGCCGTAGGCGGTAAGGATGCGCGCGAGGCTGCGGTTCGCCGGGTCAATCCGCGCGAAGGTCATCTGGCAGCCGAGTTGATTGAACGGATAATCGAACATCGCCCACAGGACGGGGCGGGTTAGCCATCGTTTCGTTGACGACGCCCCGGAGAACTCAATCGTCGCCTCGGTCGGCTGCCAGTTGTGATACGCAATGCCGGCGACGACATTCCCATTATCGTCGAACACGCCAAGGCACAGGCGCTTGTCGGGCAACTGCCGCCCATCGTTCCAAATGCGCGCAGCGATCCATCCGGCGAGAGCATCGTTTAGCCCCGGCCGGTCGGACGAACCCCAAATGATCCGCATCTAGTTCAGCGGCTGGCCGTCGATATAGGCGGCTTCAATCGCGACAACCTCGATACGCGGGAGAGGCGTAACGCCGAATGTCATCTGCAATTGCGGGGCGAAGGCCGCGCCCGTCTTCCCTACGCCGGCCCATGACGCTCGATAGGCGGAAACGCCGGTCGTGTCCCACACGCCAACGTCCCACTCGGCAACGTCCCATTCGCCAAGGATCGTTTGATCGGCGGCCGAAGGCGGCGCGGCTGGGAACTCGGTCACATAGTCTGCCGCGAACGACACCTTGGGAGCGACATTCACCGCAGAGAGAAGCGACGGGCGCGCCATCGTGACAGTCTTCGTAACCCCGACAGAACCGAGGTGATCGAACACGCCCGACCACTGGCAGACATACGGGAGGCCAAGATCGGAGCCGCCCGACTCGAACTCGCGCACATGCCCGTCAGACGTGCCGAAATAGGCCCGCGTTCCCCATCGCGCCATGCACTGAACATCAAGCCCCGTGAAGGTTGACCACGCCCCTGTCTGCGCGTTCGCGACAAGCGCCCCCTGCCCCGGCAGAGAGACGATAATCAGTCCTTGCGCAGCCCAATTCAGGATTTCGAGCTTTTCCGCCTGTCGCTTCGACACTTCCTCGCGCCATAGCGGCTCGATTGGAGCCGTCACGGCCGCCAACGCGAGAACAGCGCGATCTTTGGCAATCGCCTGCGTGATCGGGACGATCCCAGCATCAACGCCCATGAGCAAGTCGCCGCCAGCCTGAACATGCGCGCGCAGACCGATAGGCTGCCCGACATAGTAGAGGCCGGAAAGAGACCACGCCGACGCGGAAGCCGGGTCGGTCCCGTCGAAGACCGCGACCTCGCCAGCCGATGACACGAACACGCACTTTGCGCTGAGGCCATCGCCGGCGTCCATCGACCACCGCGCGCCATAGACGAGAGAACCGCCACGCTGGAACACGCCGGCGAGGGAGAATTTCAGCGCGGTTCCCGTGATGCTATCGACTGCGAGATACCATGCATCCATCGTCCCGCGTTCGACGAAAAACCACCTGTTGGCGTAGGTCCAAACATGCGAGAGCTTATCTGTCGCGACGCCCGCAATCGTTGACGTAGCATAACCTGACGTGTCGAACAGGATCGCATCGTCAGCGCCATTGACCGCAATCAGATACTCGCCTGCGACCGTCGCCATATGCGCGGTGCAATAGTACCCGCCGGTCTGTCCCGACACCAACGCGGTCGGGACCGCATCGGGATCGGCGACGCTCGTCAGGTCGTAAATCTTCGTCTCGGTCGCCGCGAACTTCTTGACGCCGCCGGATGTGTTGAACTCCCACATGCTCGTCACGGCGGAATCGAGCGTGTAGCGTTTCGGCGTTCCACCGCGCGGACGAATGCCCTTGGATGTGCAAACGTAGTTGTCGAGGACCAACGCTCCTTCCGGCTGCTGATTGGCGATGTTCTCAGCCAATTGCAGACCGCGACGCGGCGCAGGAAACATCTTCGTCTTGAGCGGCGGCGGCCTGTCTTTCGACGGTTTCGCCGTCTGTCGAATGTTCGCGCGGGCCGGAGAGATCACGGCGTGCGCATCCCGCCGTCAATGCGGACGTGATCGGCCAGCATCGCCTCGAACTGCGCCATATAATCGGAATAGTCCTTTCCGACATGGCGATTCTGTCGCCATACGACGCCCATCGTCAGCAACTCGTCCGGGAACACGCTCGCGTCGGTGTCCGCCATCCAATCGGAGGACGGAACGGCCGGCGTCGCGTTCGAGCGAGCCCATTCTGTCGAGATATAGCGGATGGTCGCCGTCACAGGAGCCGCCGGAACAGGCCAGATATAGAGCGATCCGCCGTCCTTCATGAAGTAGCGCGGCGTTCCCGTCTGCGTCGTCAACGTGGCCCATTCCGAGCGGGACAGGCCGCCACGAAGCGGCGTGCCATCGGCCAGAACGACGCTCGCGCCCTGCGCAAGCCTGTCGCAATCGGCCGGCAGGCTGACGGACGCACCGGATAGGGAAACCGCCGCCGCCTTGGTCAGAACGCGCCAGTCAGCGCGGCGAGCGCATTCCTTGGCGGTCTCTGTCGCGAACTCAACGAGGTTCGATACGGCGCGATCCGTTGAGCCGAACGCAACCTGCGGCATGTCGAGCGCGCAATGCCGGCTTGCATCCTGAATGATCGTCAACAGGCTCACGGCGTCGTCATCCCCCGAAGTCGAACAACCTGCCCGTGCCAGCGCGAATCCGGGTCGTCCAGCCGCATTTCCTCGAGCGCCTTGCCAAGCAACGTCTCAAGCGCCATCACAAGTTCGGCGTCCTTTAGGTGCTTTGCCGCCTCCAGAGACACCGCGTAAAGATAGGCGTGCGGATATTCCTCCAAGACCCAATTCGTGGACGGCAGACTATCGGCGAGGGACGAGAATGTCGTCTTGTCCCGCTCGCTGGAACGAAGGAACGATCCGATTCGCATTTCCGCCAGCCGAATGAGCCGGGGCATAACGTCGCCAAGCTCACGATTGCCGACATGATCGGCAACCGCGATCCGAAGGTCCGCGCTGTCTTGGATAGCGTTCGCCATCACACCTTCCCTCGCGACGTGCGCCACGCCCGGTTGTCGGGATCGTTGAGAAACTTCGCGATGAACTTCTGGTCGTCTTGCTGAATGGCCGTCGCCATGCCGCTCGAATGGAATAGCGGCATTGGGATGGACGCCGCCCGGTTCCAGTCTCCGAACCGCTGGCCTTCGGTCGCAGCGAGCGCGGCCTTGTTCTCGTCAATCACCGCGTCAACCGGCATATCCGTGCGGACGGTCGTAGACCCATCTGGGTTGAACATGACCCACGTGCTTTTCTGCGTCGCGGGGTCATAGTTCAGGAGCCGCCAGTCCCCATCGCAGATCATGGTCAGTCCTCGCCGGGCATAGGATCGGCCCGTTCGGCCTTGCCGGCCTTCACAAGCTCACGCGCCTGTTCGGTCGGAAGCTCCACCACCGCGCCGGCGGCGTGTCGAATGTCTTCCGTCTCCCAAAAGTCGTAGAGAAGCCGGATCGGGGCCTTCTTGGTCGGCTTTTCGATCTTCAACTCACCCATGTTCGCTTTCTCCAAATGAAAAGGGCGGCCCGTAGGCCGCCCCCGTTCGCATGATCCCCTCGATAGGATCAGGTCGCCGCAGTGAGGCCGAACACGTCAGCGATGACGCCAAGGCCCTTCTCATTCTTGACCTTCATCGTGCCCTCGCCGATCAGAACGAAGGCGTTCGCATCGGCGTTGATCGTGACGCTCTTGTCCTCCGCAATGCGGCGCAGCCACAGGAAGGACAGATACTCCGGATCAAGCAGGTAGGCGCGGCGCGCAACAGCCGCCGAAGTCGCCATGACGCGGTTCGGGACAACCGCCACCTTGCCGAACGGACCTTCGTAAACGTCCGCATTGGCCACGATGGAGTTGTTCTTGCCGTTCGACGCCGCATAGCGGAACGCGGCGACGTTCGAGTCCGACATGAACGTGACGAAAACGGACTTAACGTAAGGCGAGACCGCCAGATACTTGAAGTTCGCGCCGTTCGAGTAGCCGGACTGCATCGTCGTGTCGAGAAGCGCCTTGGTGAACGCGCGCTGCGTTCCCGGGGTCTCCGCGACAGTCAGATTCGTGCCTGTGTTGTAGCCGCCGTTCGCGCCGGTCGCGCCGCGAGAGACGTTCGTCGCGATCCACGACGGAAGGCCGCCGAAGAAGCGCGTCGCACCACCCACGGACGCCGTGTTCGACACGATGGCGAACTCAATGTCCTTGCGAAGCTCCACGCCCTTCTTGAGCTTCTGATACTTCAGCTGCTCAGCCTTGCCGGCGTTGCTGACCGCTTCCTGCGTCTTGGACAGGATGCCGTCCTTACGCATGATCTGCGTGTAGTTGCGCATCCGCACGGCCGGCGTGGTCGCGCCGAACGTATACTGGTCGCCTTCCAGCTGCGCGTTGGCGGCCGGCGCGGACAGGGAGTCGGTCTCCCATTCCGGGTTGGTGGAGTTGGTCGATCCCTTCGAGATCATCGAATAGATCGGGGTGTCCTCCGGATCGATGCGGTTCACAACGTCCGAAAGCTCTTCGCGGTTGCCCTTCGCAGACGGAGACTGGAAGGTGTTGGAAATGACGGCCATTTACGGCCCTCCTTGAAGCGAGGTTGGTTCAGTCGAAATCGACCGCCATCGCATCGGCAATCGATCCCGTGCGGGAAAGCCGCCTCATCGCTTCAATGTTCTTGCGTGCCACCTGCGCATCGCCGCTCAGGGCCGCCTTCTTTGGCGGGGAAACCGGAGGGACGCTTGCAACCTTCTTGGCAGCGGTCGCCTTCGCCTTCTGCGCTTCCATGCCGATCTTGGCATAGTGCGCGAGGGCGAAAAGGCGATGATCCGTCACGTTCGCAAGCTCGCTTTCGGAAAAGCCAAGCTCGCGCGCTGCGCCGGTCGCGACCTCGAAGAACTTCGCCCGCGTGTCGGGCTTCGTCGTTTCGGGGAAGCGTTCGGCCAGCTTTGCATTCTCAGCCGTGAGGCGCTCGCGCTCGCTTTCCTGATTGATGGCCTTGGACACCTCCTTGGGTGCGTTGGCCATTTCAAGAAGCTCGCGGACCTGCGCCATTGCAGCGTTATGCATCTGCATCTGCTGATAATGCGCGGCGTGATCGGAGAACATCAGTTGCGGGTCGGGAGGCGGCGGAATCTGCTTTTCGATGAAAGCGGCAAGGGCCGTCGCCGTCCGAGTGAGGCGTTCGGATTGATCCTCAAGACTGCGGCGCTGTTCAGCGACCTGCGTGGTCTTTCGGGTGTAGTCGCTCTGGCGCAGGTATCCGTTGCGCAGTTCGGCGAGGGTGACTTCCTCGCCGCCCGGAAGGGAAACCTTTACATCGTCGCCCGGGGCTTTCTCGGTCGGCTCGTCGCCTTCCTTGGCCTCGGGCTGTTCGCCGTCGCTCTCTTCGGCCTCTTGGTCGCTTTCGGCGGCCTCAGCCGGCTCGTCGTCGCTCTCGCTCTCGGCAGTCTGGGTTTCCGGCGTGTCCTGATCGTCGTCAGGGTCCGCAAAATTCCAGTTGGCCGGGTTGTCGAGTGAGCTATCGGAGGGTGTCGCGGTTCCGGTCCCGCCGGCGTCCGCCGGAAGGTTGTCGTTGTCGCTCATTTATGGTCCTTGGGTTGTGCCGGTTAAACCGGCGATATCCTGCGCGGCGCGGATTCCTCAGCGAGGATGATCTGCACGTGATCGCGCAGGGATCGGATGACGCGTACCTCTAGGGCGCGCGCATGTCTGATTTCGGCGTCGTTCGTGCCGACGCAGGCGTCGATTGCGTTGCGTTCGAGCGTGTCGAGCATTTCGCGCAAGAGCCGGCTTTCGGAAAGCGCCTGCGCTTCTCCAAGCCGCTCGGCAGGCGTCATGTCGACCATGTGGCTCCTAGTGCATCAACAAGGCGATCACCGCCTCGTCATCACGCCGTCTGCGCGCTCTCACTACGCGCTGGCGCTCCGCTTCAATCGCCTGCAATGCCGCCAAGGCGCTGGCTGCGTTCGACGCATCGATAAACCGGGCAAGAGCCGCCTCGATTGCATCGAATCCGGCCACCGAGATGACCGGATCGTCGCGAAGGTCATCAAGGACCGCCTCGACACGCTCAACAGCCGCAGACTTGCGCCTCGGCTTGCGAGCCCGGCGCACCTGTTCCGCCAGAACGGCGAGCTTGCCCTCGTATTCGTCAATCTGGCGTCGATAGAAGGGATCGCGCCAGTCGGGGGCGTCATCCCCGCCAGATACGATAACAGCCGGAGCCTGCCTTGCGAGGACGCCAGCGGCCAGCCATAGGGCGATCATTACGTCGTCCTAGACAGCTTGACCTTGACCTGCCCGGCCGCAACCGCCGTGGTGTCTGTGTCCGCTACAGCGCCCGTAATCGCGATGCCAAGTCCAAGAGCGAACCGGAAACCCTGAAACCCTATCGGCAACGTCGCCACGCCCGGCACGCCAGATGCCGCCGCAGGGACAGGGATGATCATTTCAGGAACGTCCGTTCCAACGGTCGGCGCAGTCGCCTTGTTGTAGAGCTTCACAAAGGCCGCAGATGCCCCCGTGTTTGTCGCGTAGAAGGCATGAAGGCCCGACGTGCCCGTGATGATGAGCGCGCCATTGGTTGAAGCGGCCGAATTGAGAAAGTAAGGCGTCGTCGGGGCGGGCGGGGTCACAGTCGCCGTCACAGTGCCCGATACGGCCTGCGTAGCGGTCGCCTGCGCGGCGGGGATCGGCTCGGTCGCATAAGAACCACGCTGGATCGTCCATGTCGCAACTGCGCTCGCCGTGACGGCAACCGAACAGCGCAGTCTGAACCACGAATAAGCGTTGACCGAGGCCTCCCAAGAGGCCGCATATCCCGCGCCGGCCGTTATTCCGGACAGTGCGATTTGCGTCTCAATCGTGTTAGCATTCGAGCGGCACGCCTGAACGCCGAACCATGTCCCGTCCGTTCCGTCTGTCGAGTCAATCGACGCCTCGAACACAAACGTTCCGGCCGCGAGCGTCACCGAGCCAGTGTTTTTGACGTGGAACACGACGTTAGAGGCCCGGCGCACGTCAGCGGTGACGACATTGCCGACCGCCGTGGCCGCGGCCGTGATGGCGACGATTGAGGCTGGCTTGGTCGCGACCTTGAGCCGGCCCTCTTCGTCGATCTTCAACAGCGTGTAATCGCCGTCCGTGTCAGCCGACACAGTGTCCGAGGTCTGGCGGATGCCGAACACAGGGAAGCCCGGATCGCCCGACGTGTGCGGCGCATCTTCGGCCATGACGGCGGATGCGAGCGTCGCGAGCGTCGTCTCGGTCGCGCCGACAACAGGCGAGCCGGTCTCGTCCACCACGACAACAGCGCCCGCAAAGCCGTCAGGCGTCGTATAGCCGGCCAGCGTGTCAGTGCCAGCGCCCGTGTTCGCCCTTGCGGTCAGAGAAGCCATTACTGCATCGTCTCCGGCGCGAGCGTCTCAACCCCGATCACCTCGCCCGTTTGCGGATCGCGGACCACGCGGCGAGGCAGGGCCGAACGATCCGCCATGCTCTTGATCATCTGCGCCAGATTATCGAGGCTCGCAGCGAACACCTCATTCCGCTGGCCTTCCGCCGACGTGAACGACCCATCCTCGTTGGCCGTCGCGTTCAGCTTGAGCAATTCCAGATCGCGCTTAAGCGCCAATTCCTCGCGCTTCATCTGCGCGTCATGCGCCAGCTTCTCGCGCTCGAACGAAATGCGCTGCGCTTCCTTCGCCGCATCCTTGTCAAGTTCGGCCATCTTGACTTGCAAATCAGCCTGCATCTGCGCGGCTTCCTTGTCGCGCTGGACCTGCACGTCAAGCTGCTTCATCTGCGCGGCGTTCTGCGCCTTGACCTGCTCAATCTGAATCTGCGCCTGCGCCTTCTGTTGCTCCGGCGTCGGGCGGTTCTTCATCGCCTGCATTTTCGCCTCAACCTCTTGCGGGTCGGGCTTGGTGAAGAACATCGAAGGCGTCTTGATGCCGGCCGCCGCCGTCATGCCGACAACCGCAGAATACAGGTTCTCGGGCTTCACGAAGGGATTATCCGGCCCCATCGACACCA
>ERZ724522.1684-NODE-1684-length-11432-cov-3.026545_pt1 | contig 11432 bp, 10 predicted proteins | sample MGYA00376055_ERZ724522 | MGnify/ENA primary metagenome ERZ724522 (study PRJEB28724, sample SAMN07190884) | wastewater metagenome | isolation source: effluent of sewage treatment plant in Hong Hong | place: Hong Kong | collected 2016-03-17 ... | reverse complement strand
GATTTTAAATCTTCCGCGCGAGTTCGCGAGCGCGCTTGATGGATTCTTCTTGATGGTTTGGGTGACACGGTGACACCGGTGACAACCGGTTTTTCGACCTTGCTGACACCGGTGACACCCTGTCGGGGGTCTTTCACCGGTGTCACCGTGTCACCGGTCGGAGGCAGCGCGAGGAGCACGGTCAGATCGAAAGCATACTCAGTTGTATGTCGGCCGCCTCCTTTGCGAACGATCTTGAGCAAGCCCTCCTCGACAAAGCCGGTCAGCGCGCGTTGCACCGTGCGTTCGGAGATTTCGGTCTGAGCAGCGATCGTCGCGACGGAGGGGAAGACGCGGCTGCCATCATCGGAGGCATAGTCGGCCAACTTCAGCGCGACCGATTTGCGGACGGCTGGAGTGACGTTGTTTCGTGAACCGAAGCGAGCGCCGAAAACGAGCGCCATCATTCGGACGGACATCGGTCGATCCTCGATTTGCGAGGGGCTCTGCACAGCGGATGTAGCTCCGCCGCTTGCAGAATCGACCGAATCAGTTGATCAAGGAGGTCGCCAAACCTTGTCCTCGAGGCTGATCAATCGGCTTCTGCATCGCCCAGCCCCTCAGGCTGGGTTTTTGCTTTTTGCCACTCACGCTACTTTTGAACCGGATACGCACACGATATCCACGCGCACCGTAATGCGATTCTCGCGTTGCATGTGAATCTGGACCCGTTTGGGCCCAGGGACGGTGGATTATGCTCATACGCACCGACGTCATGTCGGCAGACCGGCGTTTAACGGGCCAATTTAGCCCGCCAGCCGAGCATTCTTGTCTGGCACGAGGGTCAGGACCCCCTCGCGCGATGGCCGCTCCTGAAGCAATTTCGCGCCCGTGATGAAGAGATCGCCCTTATCGTCTTCATCGTATCCGATGCCGGGTGTTTCGCTGAAGAGCTTCGACATCGCGATGGTGATGTCGCGCGCGGGAAGCGGCGGGAGTTGCTTCGCCGCGCACCAATCAAGATAAGCGGCGTGGAGATCGTTGAAAGCGATACGCCCGGACTTCGCGGGCTTCATCGTGTCGAGGCCGAACTTAGCGACGTGCTGGTCGGGCGTCGCCGGAAGAGCGAGTGCGGGCTTGCGGTCGGTACTGACTACATCTTGGACGGTCGGCATGGGCAGCCGAGCAATTGGCGCAGAGACCGGTTCCAGCGTGCGCGGGGCATTTTTTTCCAGATGTCGCTCACGATGATGGCCGCTGTGAACACCGAATGCGAGCAGCGTAGCGCCAAGCCCATTGGCTCCTAGCGAGGTCAGCGCTGCTAGGAGAAGATCGAGCGTCGCACCGCTTATGTGAAGCTTGTCGGCGAGGAGCGTCTCGGACTTAGGGGCCGGGAGCGCATCAAGGGCGAGCCTCGCGGCTTCGACCTGACGGGCGGCGGCGCGTTGCTGATCTTCCATTTCGGCACGAGCTGCACCAAGCTCGGCAGCTGCGTCATCGACGGCCTTATTGAGAAGTGCGCGGCAGTTTGAGGCACAGCCCTTTTTTGAGGCCTCGCTCGCAACCGCCGCGTCGGCCATCTCCTTGGCTTTCTGAGCCGCATCGAGGCGCGGCGTGGTGATGATGTGAACGGCGAGCGCATCGTCGAGACGGCGCTGAGCTTGTTCGCGTTTGATTGTGGCGAGACGGATCGACTCCGCAGCGGCATCACGGCCAGCCAGCACGCGCTCGCCTGTCGTCAGCATCCCAGCAGCTTCGCCAGCGAGCAATGCAACAGCGAAGGCGAGCACGAACCCCCATTGCCTGCTCGCGATCGCGATGCCGAAGGCGATAGAGGCGACGGCGACGCCGCACGCAACGGCGATCGTCAGCTGGGCCTGCGGTGCGTCCCATCCGCCGTGCGCCATGACGGTCACGTAAGCGGTCGCACCGATGATCCCGCAGCCTACCAGGCCAAACATCAATCTGAAAAAGCCCTGGATCATCGACCCCTGCCCTTTACCCCTTGACCTTGTGCTGTTCCGCGAAAAACGCGATCGCCAACTCGATTACATCGGCCTCGCTCACTTTCTTGCCTTCCGTGCTCGTCAGCTTCACCGAAAGCTTTTCGAGCAGCGTCTTGGTGATCTTCGTCTGCCGCGTGTTGACCTGCACATCGCGCTTCGGGCCGGTGCCGCCGCGCGCGCGTTCCTTCGGCGTTCGGCCAGCGGCGCGTTCGAGCTTCATGCGCTGCTGTGTGACGTTCGGGTCGCTGCCCCAGCCGCCGCCCGGCCTGCTTTTATCAAACTGCTGCTTGAACAATGCACCAAGCTTGACGTTGCCCTCATCGGCTTCAGCGGACATTGGCCGCCTTTCTCGCCTTGGCGGCCTTCGCCTTAGCGCCACGTTTTGCGGCCTTTTTCACTTCGTCCCAAAGTGCATCGATCTCGGCGACGGCAGTCTTATCTCTGCCGCGGTTGATCTCTGCAGCCGTCTTGCCGATCGTCATGGCCGAGACATGGGAGCCCCGGTGCGAGATCATCGTCTTGGCGACGTTATTAGCTGGGAGGTTTTCTTCGAGGAACTCGCGCACGCGATCTGTCGTCGCCCATTTGGGTTCGACATCGTTGAGGACCACTAGGAATTCGCCCCCGCCGCCCTTCGCTAGGACGACAGCGTCTTCGCTCGCAGCGGCATCGAGGGCGCTAGCTTTCAGCGGAATCACAACGACGTCGGCGCTATCGACAGCGTCTTCGATCAATCCTAGGAAGGCGGGCGGCGTGTCGATGACAACGACATCGTAGCCCTGCAGCCCCAATGTCTCAATTGCCTCGCTGGCTGTTTCGACGCCTTCCATGATTTCGGGATTATCGCTTCGACCGCGCCGATTCCACCAGGAAATAAGCGATTTCTGCGGGTCAAGATCGACGAGCGCGACACGGGAGCTCTCTTCCGAAGCTCGCACGGCGAGCGTTGCGCTGAGCGTCGTTTTGCCAACGCCCCCCTTCGAATTGCAGACCGCGATGACTAGCATCCTAGCGCTCCTAGCGGGCATAGCACACCTAGCACCGACTAGATCCTAGCATAAACAAATGCTAGGAAACGTCAAGCGCTAGGAGATTTACAGATCCTAGGAGTTTGTTAAATCCTAGGAATGCTAGGACCGCTAGGAGCACTAGGTGATTCTAAAGACTCGGACTTCTCGATGTCCTAGGAGGTTTCTCGTGTATAGCGGCTGCCAAATCTCCTAGCAGACCCTTGGCGCTCGTATGCGGGCGAGCGCTAGCGGTTTGAGGTGTCGAGTAGAATCAGATGAAATTGATTTTATAAGCTCTAGCGCGGAGCGCATTCGTGTCAAACCCGTGCCCGCGCCGGTTGGGGACCGTGCGAAGCCCTCACAGCATCGACCGCGTCAGGGATTAACCTCAGCAATGATCGTTCCTTGTAAAGGGACTGGCAACTTGCTGAAATTCCATTGCTGATGCAGATCGATAACGACAGCTTCAGTCTGACAACAAAGCGCGAGAAGCAAGGCGATGACCGGGGGGACTCCCACCGGTGCAGCGGCGGTGCAACCCCGCCCTCGCGCACCACAATCTCAAAAAGGCTCGCCGGATCGATGGGCAAGAGGTGATGGCGTATTTCGTGCCAGTCCCGCGCGGGTAGATAGACCTTCTCTAGAAGATCCAAGAAAGCTGACGACGGGGCGCTCCGACCTAGAGCTCACGAACGCCATAAAAAAGGCCGCGCGAATGCTCGTGCGACCCAAGTCTAGGGAGGAAACGACCGAAGTCGGCTGCAACATAACCAGGCGTGGCTGCAGCGGGGCTTAGTTAGATGCGGTGCCGCCGGTGAAACATCCAGCCAAACAGCCGGTCGCCAGTGCGCACGATGCCGTCACCAACGCGCTTCAACATGTGGTCGGTACGTTGAACGGCAGCCGTTGCTGTGGCTTCAATGCGGCCACCACGCAGGCAATCTGCGGCCTGGGTGCCTGCGGATAAAGCAACCAGGGACGTAGCGGCCACAGCCGCGAATAGGGACGTGCGCATCGGAGGCTCCTGTGAACTTGGTAGGGGCCAAAAGAATGCACTCAACCACTGGCCGGGGCGAGGAGAATGTCTGCCCAGGGTTAAGCCAGCGGCATGGGTATAGGATAGCCACCGCTGGCTGCGAAACTCACCCCGCCTGCTCGGATAGGGCTAGAACGCGCGAGGTTCGGCGCTGGCGGCGATTTCTCGGTTTCAGCGCGTGGAAGCCCATATCGGATTAGAAAGCCCAAGAGCGGCTCTCCAATGGCCGCGCGACGGTTTGATATGCAATACCAGGAAGGCTGTGATTTCCGCAGGGTGCTGCCTTCCGGCGAATCAAGGTGATTCGCATAAGAGGCGAATAAACCGCTATCTCGGTGGAAATGCCGCCCCCGACATGCCGGCAAGTGGGAATGCAAAACTCTTTATTCAGAAATCCGCACTAACAGACGGAAAATAATTGTAAAAATAAGCCGCAGTCAGAAATCATATTGTTATTTTATTTGAATTGGACGTGCCGTCTTGATGGGGAGTCGCGAATAAGATAATGAAACGCAATTGCGACCCCCTTTTACAGGGCAGGTCTCAATTTGCGTTTGAGCCAAAAATGGCTGCGTCTGTTGCGTCCCGTTGTGTTCAATTCGCGTGAAACAATCGGGCGATTGCGAATCCAGCGAATACCCTTATTCGCAGTCCCTCGCAAGCCCTCCGCCGAGAATTTGTAGCGTCCGTTGCGTCCAGTGTGACTTGTCGTGGTCGGTACAGGCTGATGAAGCCCAGACGGCAGCGCGACAGGGACGAAGGCCGCGACTGTGGGAATCGAGACCAGCGGCGGGTCAGTCCGAAAGGCGCAACGACCTCACTCGACGGGGGCATCTCCGCCAAAGATCTTGTGCGCCGACCTTGGAAGCGATGCTGCTGACCGAGGGCCTTGGTGGTGATCCCACCCGACGGGGCTCGTCTCGAAGGTTCTGAGACAGTTCTAGGCTGAGGCCGGACCCAAGTCGTGAAGCCCAAAACCGGGTTTCATGGCTAGGGTCTTCCTCTGCCTAACTCTGAGGCTGAACTCAGGTTCTGGGACTTAGTAAGAAAGGTAAGAAGATAGAATCTTATGGCCTGAACTACGCGCAAATCATCATCGCATCGTCTGCGGCCCCCGGCAGGGTGATGAATCAAGACAAAAAGGCCATCGCGGTTTTTCGATTTGGCTTTTTCGGTTTCAACGACGGGGCGCACAATGACAAGCGAACTGCAAATCCATAGCAACCGGCGCAACGCTGCAAAGAGCACCGGTCCACGCTCTGATGCTGGAAAGGCTGCAGTGGCGCTCAATGGCATCAAGCACGGGCTCCTAAGCCGCCAGGTGCTCATCAAGGGCGAGAGCGAAGCAGACCTCGTGGGCTTTGGAAAACGCCTTCGCGCGCAATTGGTGCCGGTCGGTGAGTTGGAGCTTCTGCTCGCGGATCGCATCGTGTCAACGGCCTGGCGTCTGCGGCGGGCCCTTGTCGTTGAGGCAGCTCTGTTCGACAAGGAAGACACTCCGGACTGTGCCTTCTCCGGGTATGCCGCCGAGAAAATGACCATCCTCTCACGTTACGAAGGCACGCTAGAGCGTGGCCTATACAAGGCCCTGCATGAGCTCCAACGCCTACAGGCTGCGCGCCAGGGCGAAGCCGTCCCGCTTCCGGAAGCGGTGGATGTGGAGGTCTCCGTCAGCGAGCCCGGAGGATTGGGTTTGCATGGCAGAACGACTGCGGTCGATCAGACTAAAATAAATGGCGATGCGGACCACGCGCCAAGCCCTTAAATACGAGCTTTTTGCCGAAATGAGGGGACCATATTTTTTTGAAACCCCTGATGATTTAGGAAAATCTGGAAACAAAATGGGCGGCCACGGAAGCGGTTGGCAGGGATCGAAAAAGACGACGGTCGAGGACAGTTTGTGCCTCTCCATAGCCGCGCTCGTGAAGAAGAAGGCGCTCGTGCCGGGGTCGTGGACGCGCGGCTCTTGGCAGTGGTCGTATGAAGGCTCCGAGCCGCACGCCAAGATCGGCTATGAAGCCAACATGGTCGATCTCGACGCGGCATGGCTGAAGGTTACCTACACGGCGAGCGGCAATCCCGTGGACTACCGCGTCCGGCTGGTGAGCAGCCAGCCAACCTATGGCGGTCGCCGGTGGTGGTTTCTGTGCCCTCTGGTGCGCCAGGATGGCGGACCGCCCCGACGCGTGGCGAAGCTCTATCTGCCGCCAGGCGGAAAATACTTCGCAAGCCGCCAAGCCTACGGGCTCACGTACACGTCCTGTCAGGAGAGCGGCAAAAACTCCGGCCTCTATCGACGGCTGGCTGCCGAGATGGGCGCGGACGCGGCATTTATCAGGTCTGCTTTGAAGCGTCTCTAACCGACCGCTTGCGGCTTTGCTGCAGGTCCCATCACGGGTCCAAGTAACGTACTGCCAATCGCCCCTCGAATACCCCAGCGGATCAGCATGGTTGTGGCATCCACAACCGTTTACAGATGGACGGTTGACGTTAGGCGTCAAGGCTGCAAGCTGAAACCTCCAGCTCGGGGGAGGCCTGTCCATTGCCACGTTCAGCCGTACATCCAGGCAAAATCCTTGCCGATCAACTTGAAACGCTCCGTGTTACGCCGACTGAGCGGTCGCGTCAGATCGCGGTCCCGCCCAACCGCATCAGCCAGATCATCAACGGCAAACGCGCCATCACGGGCGACACGGCGCTGCGACTTGCTCATTGGTTCAAAACGATCGTAGCGGTCGCATCAAGAAGCTGACGGAAGTCAGGTTCTAGCCTACGCGAGAACGTCGCTGTTAAATGATGATTGCGATCGCGGTAGACGATGGTTCCGTCACGAACGCTGTAGCAAACATTTTCGCTGCAAAAACGACCGTCTAAAGCCAACGTTGTTATATGCTCGATCTTCCCCGCGATGTCGCTCGACAAACGGCTGTACTTTATCGCTTGCTGCTTTGGCAGTGCACACTGGTTGGTGTTGGCGGCCATCAGGCATTCCTCAAGGTCGCTGAAGCGGCCTCGCGGGGTGCTCGGAATCACCGCAGTCGCAACGCCCGCTTGCTGCAATCGCTTCAGAAACGCAGCGTAACCCTGTTCCCAAGCTTCCTGGGATTCTTGACGGCTCAAGGGTTGTCCGGTCTCGGGGCTTGCCATTCGAGTGGCGGCTCCTTCCCATGTAGAGACAATCACCAGGTTTGGTTTCTCGCTCTCAATTCGTTTCAAGACTGCAGCAAGCCACTCCCGGCAGACGGTATCGGGGACGCCTTTTTCTTCGCTTATCACAGCGCCGATAACTGGTGGACAGGACGCGCGCGTGAATACCAGTAATGACCACCCTGCATTCTTTGCAGCAGCGTCGACACCGTCAAATAGATGTTGAGCGTAGCTGTCTCCAACTAGCGCAACAAGTGGACGTCCAGGTTTCTTGGTGCCGAATAGGCAATTTATACTCGGATCATTTGACCATCCCTGACCGCAATCCGGCCGCGACAAACGCGGGGTGTCGCCGTGCGCTTGGAGGATGCGTTGTGTCAACTGGACGCTCTGTTCACCGTAGATGAAGGGGCTTCCGTGAACCAGTGCGAGTGCGCTCAGCCCCACTAATGCACTTCCTCCCACCAGCCAGCGGATGGGGACCAATCCCTGGATCTTGAGTGTGCGCCGTGAAGAATATCGACCATACCGAAGCGGCATCTCGACAAAGTGAAACGCCAATCCGCTAACAACTAACGTGGTCAGAACGAGGAGCGCAGTCGATATCACGTCCTTTGACATCAAGGCCTTCCCATAGAGAAAAATGGGCCAGTGCCACAAATAGATGCTATATGATCTAGCACCGATCCATTGAAGCAACGGCACTGAAACGAGCTGCCGAGCAAATCGGCCAGCATCGTTATTGGTGCTGAGGATCAAACCTGTTGATGCGACGGGGAGGACGGCAAACAGCTGTGGTGAGATCAGACCCCGGTGGATGCCTGTGATGCTCAACACAAGTCCAAGACAACCGCACCAGAAGATAAGTGGGCGCAGATGTACGGGAGTATTCCCCTTAGGCGCTATGAGCGCCAGAAGTGCTCCGACGGCCAGTTGCCACGCTCTCGATTCGGTACGAAAAAATGCGTCTGGCTGGCTTGTCGTTGTCCAATAGATGGTGATTGCACCGCTAAACACGACAACTGCGATAGCGGTCATCGCAAGCGCCCGTCGACCGAACTTTGTCGAAGTCCAAACAAAGAGTAGCAGAAGAGGCCAGACGAAATAGAACTGCTCTTCGACACTCAACGACCAGAAATGTAGAACTGGGCTCAGGCTCACGCTACCGTCAAAATAATCGAGCGCGCGCAACGCGAAATGGTAATTCGCGAAATATAGTAATGCGGCGAGAACGTCGGAAGCGCTATTGCGAAGTTCTACGAGAGGTCCCAACGTTGTTGCAAGCATCAGACAGACGCTCAGCACCACGAGTGCGTTCGGAAGCAGACGCCAGGCACGACGTTTCCAGAATGACAGAAGCTCTATGGTATTAGAAGCCTCGAGTTCGCGCACAAGCAGGCCGGTGATAAGAAAACCGGATATGACAAAAAAGATATCAACTCCATAGTATCCGCCTGATACAGCGGGAAGGTCGGCGTGAAAAAGCACGACCGCTGCAACTGCAATTGCGCGGAGGGCTTGGATATCAGCCCTGAAGTTCCTATCAACCTCGTTCGACATGATCCCCCTGCTGCTGCCCCTTCAGGTCGCTGCACGTCTTGATAAAATACCTGACCTGCTCCAGCGACGCTGTCACCCACGAATTGCTTCTGGTTCCAGTCTTGAAGTACCCGACGCAAGATAATCCACAACTGAGACGGCTGCGCCTCAACCTCATTTGTGCCGATCTTTATGGCGCGCTACCGTTCAAAGCATTCGGAAGCCGTATCCCAAGGAGCGAGGTGGCCCGATCCCGATGGAAGGATCAATCGGTCGGATTATTCGAATGATGGACTTCTACCGAATGCGGCGTTGACTTTGAGGCTTTCGGTGGCGGCTTGAACTTCACTTTGAGCCTAAACTGATACCACTTGAGCCCATGATCTGAGGCTCCACGCCAAGCATCTAAAGGCTAGGGTAGCCAGTACGCGTACAGCAAATGGAAGCAGAAGATCGACCGTTCTGCGGTGCGGAGAGACAAATGAAAGACTAAGGGTGGAGCAACCTGATGACTGCAATTCCGATGATTAAGATTGTTAAATTGGAGGACATCATCCGAACAACGAGCAGACTTCCCTTCACAGACGGTGAGACCAACCTCTTGATGGGCGCGCTGAAAATTGCGGGGACGGGACCGGGATTAACTCTACTCAGTGCGGCACGGGCGCCGGGGCCGGCGTCGCCGGGCCTGCCGCAGGGCCTACTCGCTTAATTGCGAACGAGAGTTTCCCGGGGATTCTTGCGCGCGTGCGTCATGGGGTAAAGGGCCGACCCGCAAAAACCTCGCGCACCCCCGTGATGAGGTCCGGTCCAGAATTTCCAAAAACCCGGATTAATCCGCCCCCGGTCCCCTTGCAAACCACCCCCTAGATGTTACCTTTTCTCAGGAATAGGTAACGCCTTTTCGCGGAAGCGCCAAGAAATACGGGACACATCGTGGCAAGAACAGACAAAAGCCGTGCGCCAGCTCTGGCCTACCTGCGCACCTCGTCGGCGGCCAACGTCGGCACGGACAAGGACAGCGAGAAACGCCAGCGCCATGCCATCCAGAGCTTCGCCAAGCGGGCCGGGTTCGGGATCGTCGATGAGTTCTATGATGCGGCGGTCTCAGGCGCGGACCCGATCGAGACACGCGCGGGCTTCGCGGCCCTGCTGGACCGCATCGAGGGCAACGGCGCACGCACCGTCATCGTCGAGGATGCCAGCCGGTTTGCGCGCGAGCTGATGGCCCAGGAGTTGGGCATCACCCTCCTGATCAGCCGAGGGGTGCGGCTCCTGACGGCCTCGGGGGATGATCTAACTGCGAGCGACGACCCGACACGGAAGATGATGCGCCAGATCGCCGGTGCCTTCGCCGAGTATGAGAAAGCTCGTCTGGTCTCGAAGCTGCGCCACGCCCGCGAGCGCGTTCGTCAAGTGAAGGGGAAGTGTGAAGGACGCAAGCCGCACGTGGCGTTGCGCCCGGATGCCGTCGCCTTGGCGAAGCGTCTCCACCGGGCAAGTCCCAAGACCGGCAAGCGCATGAGCCTCCGCAAGATCGCCACCGAACTGGCCGCAGCAGGCCACCTCAATGAGCGCGGCCAGTCGTACAACCCCAAGAGCGTGCGCAGCATGCTGGACAAGAAGTGAGGGCGCAACGCTGCCTTCACGTCAGCTCACAGGGGTGGACCGACCGTTTCGCTGACGTAGCCCTGATTACCGCCTTTGAGGCCAAAGCGGACCGACAATCAGCGTTCACTCAAGCGTGCTCGTGACCCTGGGCTGCCCTGAGCAGGTTCAGCACGCAGGGCACAAAGTCGAAGGCCGCTCAGGAAAGGCCGACGTCGCCACCCGTTCGTCATTCGTACTAAAGCGGCATTAAAAAACGCTCCGAGCGTCAAGCAACATGCGTTGAGCGCTGGCAGGTCTTGGCGTTGTCGGGCTTGAGTCGCTCAATTGTCACGGCGCAGGCACCTACGGCGTGGGCCGTGGGCTCCCGAGCCAGTATTATTTGCTTTCTCAAGTCAATCTCTTGCGCGCAGGCGGTAGATATCTTGGCTTACCGTCTACGTACTCGACGCTAGGGCGATCAAGGCGTCTTTGTCGGTCGATTTCGTTCGCGACGGCTTTTGCGGCTTCTATCGTCAAGTCGGGTAGGGACGAACAGTAGTGCATCAGGATCGCCAGGATATCATGAGCGGCTAGTTGCGCATCGTAATTTATGTTCCTTGCCACTTGAGCAAAACCATGTGCATTGAGCGAAGGCATCATCCCAGGAGGCAGTGAAGCGACGGGTTCCGGGACGTCGTGATCATAGAATTCCTTATCGGAAAGTCCCAAAAGAGAGCATATAATAATTCTTGTTGCCTCTAATTGCTCGCGTTCTCGTAATTGCTCGGGTTCTAGATCTGACTCGCTGTTGGCAGGAACGACTCTCTCTGGCTGGCGCGGGAATCGAGTTTTTGCCTTGGCGCGCTCCTCTGGTGAGGGGTTGCTCGGATCACCGTGAACCCGACGATATTGCCGATATGAAATAATGGCACTCACGACTTTTTCTCTATGCGCTTCTTCATATGGGTCGTTTGATGAAGTTATAGGTTCGCTCGGGTACGGCATGCGATATACTGCAGCCGCGTTTGCGGACTCGCGGAGACTGGTAAAACCCTCAGCGGTTATAGTTCGCATGAAGGCGTGCACATCCTCTGGACGATGCGAAGAATATCCAGTAAAATAATC
>ERZ724522.1683-NODE-1683-length-11433-cov-3.387063_pt1 | contig 11433 bp, 13 predicted proteins | sample MGYA00376055_ERZ724522 | MGnify/ENA primary metagenome ERZ724522 (study PRJEB28724, sample SAMN07190884) | wastewater metagenome | isolation source: effluent of sewage treatment plant in Hong Hong | place: Hong Kong | collected 2016-03-17 ... | reverse complement strand
TAAAAACTTACATTATGAGAAAAGATATTTTGGAAAATAAAGAATTGATATTAAAATTTATTAATGAGAAAAGGAGCTTAGCATATATTTGTAGGCATTTTAAATGTAAATCAAGAACTCTTAATTCATATTTAAAAAAATTAAATATTGAATATATTGGTGATAAGAGTGGAAAATACATTGAGAATAGAAATAACAATAGAAAGCCAGCTATCTATTTTCTAAATTCTTCAAATTTTATTAGTAGTCATAAATTAAAAATTAAATTAATAGAAGATGGAATAAAGGATTATAAATGTGAAAATTGTAACTTATCAAAGTGGCTTGGTGATAAAATACCTATAGAGCTCCATCATATAGATGGAAATAGATTTAATAACCATTTAAATAATTTACAAATATTATGTCCAAATTGCCACTCTAAAACAGATAATAATAGCGGTAAAGGAAAAATTAATAACCGAAGATAAATGCCGTGGCTTAGAGGAAAAGGGATCGGGCTCATATCCTGATCTAAGACAGTTCGAACCTGTCGCACGGTACAAATTGTAGGGTGATGAAATTTTGGCAGACATATCTTCTTGTCTCGGAGATGCTGAAAAAGAAATAAAGAAGGAATAATGGGTTGACCACTAAAAAAGTTAAGTTATTTTGTTCTTTTCCTAATCTCAGCGTGAAGGTTCGATCCCTTCCCCTACAGCAGTCCAATGGCGAAATTTGGTAGCACGCGATAGACTCAAAATCTATTGGTCTTATGACCGTGTCAGTTCGATGCTGACTTGGACTACAAATGGTCTTGTAGCTTAACTGGAAAAGCCACATCCTCCTAAGGTGTTGCATGTGAGTTCGACTCTCACCAAGATTTCAAAATAATTTTTAATATATATTTAATGATAAAGAAATTTGAAGATTACCATACATTTGAAAAAATTAGCAAAAGTCAATATCAAGAAATATTAAATGGCGGATCAGAATGGCATTTAAGAGAGGATTATATGCAAAAAAAAATTTCCGAATTTGACAAGTATGATATTAATCAAATATCACATTTAGGGTATTCCTTAGAAATAGTAAAATTAGAATTTGATGATTCAAAATACCGAGAAAGAATTGCTTTATTTGAAAAAGGTAAAATTATACCAAAATATCTAATAACAAAAATTAATGATGAATATTTCATAGTAGAATCAATAATTTTTTCAAATAATAGAGGACTTAATGATAGATATATAAACGAATATTATAAATGTGACCAAATTGATGGACTTTTAGATTTTTTAAATCAAAATAAAAAAAATGTTAATTAGAATCGATAAATCATCAAATTACAAAGCCATATTTTTTGAGGGAAAAACAATAAGGCAAAGAATTGATCCAACCATACCAATAAAGGCCCCGAAATTCACAGAAATTGAAGATGTTGCAATAAATAGCAAATGCTTAGCTAATTGTGATTATTGTTATGTATCCGCTTTAAGTACCGGTAATAATTTTGATAATATTGTTGATAAAGCTTATGATTCATGGGGAAAAATTGATCAAAATAGTAGGCCTTTCCAAATAGCCATTGGTGGAGCAGGAGAACCTACCATGCACCCACAATTTATAGATTTTATAAAAGCTGTAAGGTCATTAAATATAGTACCAAACTATACAACTAACGGAATGCATCTCAACGATGATATACTGAAAGCCACGGAAGAATATTGTGGCGGTGTTGCATTAAGTTACCATCCTCATATAAAAAAGGTTTTCCATATAGCAATGGAAAAATTAGAAAAAATAAAAACAAAATTAAATATACATATCATTGTTGGAACAGAGCAGTCAATAATTGATACTAAAGATCTATATAATAGATATAAAAATAAAATAGAATATTTTGTAATTCTTCCTTATCAGGCATCAGGAAGAGGAAAAGCAATAGAAACTGAATTAGTATGGAAAGAACTCTTTAATTTTATTAGCTCTCTACCCAAAGAACATCAATCTAAATTTGCCTTTGGCGCATTGTTTTATGAATGGCTTTTAAAAAATAATATAAATTTAGAAATAGACATCTATGAGCCTGAAATATATTCAGGATATAGAATTATGGACGATTCATATAAAATGATAAGAATATCCAGCTATAACATAAACGAAAAAATAAATATATAAAATATGAAAAAAATATTTGAATTCAATATAGATAATACAATCGATATAATAACCAACTCATCATCAGAATTATTTGTACTTCAAGGAAGAACAAAAGAATTAGTTGAAAGCATGATAGTAATGTATATCCAAATTTTGAATCTGAATATAGATTGGTGAAATTAGAAGAATGTGACGAAGATGATATGGAAAAATATATTGGATCTGCATTCGATGATAATAATTATTATGATCCTTTATCACTTTGTAGAAAAATAAACGTTCGACCAACCATTTTATATAAAAATTTTGGATCATATGGAATAACATCTTATTGGAGGGGAGAATTATCAGAAAAAGGTAAAAAATTATTATTTGAAAAATTCCCAAAGAATACATATCTACTATTCTCCTTGGATGAAAATCCAAATTGGGATATGCAAGAGCAACTAATGAATATAGCTTCAAGATATCATCTTGGGTAAAAAAAAATTCGGATACTAAATAAAAAAATTTATATTTGATATAAATTATGAAATGTTCTAAAAATAATAGAAGCAGGTTAGCAGATTTTGTCTGATAAACTTGTTTTGCCAAAAAACATAAACCCATCAGACAAAATCTGATGGGTTTTTTAATGCTAAAAAATAAAATGAAAAAATGAAAATAGATATCAATAAAATAAAATTAGTTCCTGATCAATATGGATTTAATTTTTGTCAATTTGGGAATTTATCTAAAGATGTCGAAGATTGGTCTGAATATTGGAATTTTAAAATGGAAAAATCAGGACCTTATACCAATATTCTAATAAATGACGATACTGATATATCCTTACTTTTCAATGAACCAAAAGTATATGAATATATCGATGGTTTCAGTCCTAATCTAAACAAACATTTACATGTTGGGCATTTATCAAATTTGGTCATCGCAAATGCTATGCAAAAATTAGGAATAGGCAAAAAATCAATTGCTATTCTCGGTGATACTGTTACTGGAGAAATTAGTAAACAAGACGCATTACAATCATTTAGAAAATATTGTACTGAATTTGGATATAAAGTAGATAATATATTTTTTGCATCCGATATGAGTCTAAAGAATAATATACTAGTTGATGGAGAAGATAAATATCTTGGGACAAAAATATTTGATCTCGGCGATGAAAAAGTTGTTGGGATAAAAAGTTCAGGTGAAACGTCCTATTTCTATCAAGATATCGCTTTAGCAGAATATCTAGATTCACCAACTTTATATCTAACAGGACTTGAGCAAAAAAACCACTTTAATATGGTTAAAAAATTATATCCCAATATAGATCATATTGGATTAGGGTTGGTATTATTAGATAGTAAAAAAATGTCGAGTAGTGAAGGAAATATTATATATTTAAGTGATTTTATTAATGACCTAATTAAAATATTTGACAATATTGAATTAGTATATAATGTATTAGCTGGTCAAATATTAAAATCTAATTTATCAGTTAATAAATTAATTGATAAGAATTTAATAAAAAATCCAAAAACATCACTCGGTCTTTATATGAGCTACACAATGGCCCATATTAAAAGTTGTGGAGTTTACACAAAACTAATTAAAAATTATAATTCAAAGGAATTGACATTTGCTGAAATAAAATCAAAGGTTAATTTATCACCCAATGTGCTATTCGAAGCACTTGTTAAACATTGTAAAATTATAAACAAATTGTATGAAAAACATTATATTAAAAATAACAAAGAAAATATAGAAATGTTTTCCGGTCTAATATCTGATTTAGATCTAGGCATGAAAAAGTTAGGAATGTTCTCAATAAATAAAGTTTAAAAACTAAAAATTAAAATAAGAAAAAATGAAAGGCTGGGTAAAATCAATAAGACAATCAAAAGGTTTAATATTCGTATCTATCACAGATGGTCACTCGGATCATCAATTAACATTAAGGGATGGTGAATATGATATATCAGGTGAATTAAAAATTGGAGCATCATTTGATGCTGAAGGATATGGTTCCATAACACCAAAAGGAATGCCGGAATTTATTGTTTCTAGAATAGAAATAATAGGTAAATCTGATGACGATTATCCAATTCAACCCAAAAAGCATTCCCCTGATTTCCTAAGGACAATTCCAGAATTAAGAGGAAGAACAAAAGGATCCCAATCTACTTGGAGGTTAAGGCATTTTCTATCACAGGAAGTACATAAATTTATGGAAAAAAGTGGATTTATACAATATTGGACCCCAATTATAACCCAAGCTGATTGTGAAGGAGCAGGGGAAACATTTGATGTATCATCAGATTGGTTACAAGAGAAATTAACTGTATCTGGTCAATTACATGGAGAAGTCGGAATGATGTCATTAGGTCAAATTTATACATTTGGACCATGCTTTAGAGCAGAAAAATCATCAACTAAAAAACATTTATCAGAATTTTGGATGATAGAGCCTGAGATGGCATTCTATTCACTAGATGATGATATAAAATTTTCAGAAAAAATGGTAAAATCAATTTTATTTGGAGTTTTAAAATACAAAGATGATTTTAAAAAATTAGAAATAGATACAGACCATATTACATCAATTATAGATAAAGATTGGATTAAAATAAAATATGAAGATGTTTGCAAAGATTTTGGGTTGATCTTTGGACAAGACGTCTCTTCGGATGTAGAAAAATTATTAATATCTAAATATCAACTACCTGTCTATATTACACATTGGCCAAAAGACTTAAAGCCATTTTATATGAAAAAGGATGAAAAAGTAGCCTACTGCTTTGACTTAATATTTCCTGAAGTAGGTGAACTGATTGGTGGATCTGAAAGGGAAGAATCATATGAAATTTTAAAATCAGAAATGGAAAAAAGTGGAATTGATATGGATAAAATGGATTGGTATTTAAAGACTAGAAAATGGGGAACAGTGCCTCACTCAGGATTTGGCTTAGGATTTGATAGATTGGTAACATTTGTATGTAAACTACAAAAAATACATGATTCCATACCATTTCCAATTGGATATTAAAAATTTATACAAATTTTTAATATCTATTGTTATATATGAAAATATGGTCCACCAAACGGTCATTCGTCAGTAGTTGTTGGATTAAATGATAAATTTATTTATTTAGCGGATCCAGAAATTGCTGATATTAGAAAGTTATATATTGAAGATTTTATGAGAGTTTGGTTTGATTTTAGGACACCATATATAACATCATATGATGATATGGTGATAAGACAAATATTTATTATTTTACCACCAGAATAATGCTTATATTTACATTATGAATAAAGAATTTGTAATAGTAGATTTAGAAGCCACTTGCTACGAAAATAGTGATAAGTCTAAGCCAGCATGGTTTAAAAATGAAATAATTGAAATTGGTGCCATTAAATTGGACTCCAAAGGAAATGAAATTGATAGATTCTGTAAATTTTGCTATCCACTGAACCATCCAGTAATTTCTAAATTTTGTAGTGAATTGACAACAATTACACAAAAGGATATCGACGGAGCTCCTGATGCAAAAAGTGTCCTAATAGAATTTTTTAATTGGTGTGGTGATGCAACACTAATAAGCTGGGGAGTATATGATAAAAATCAATTTCAGATAGATTTAAGCAACAATGGGCTATACCATCTAATTGATAAGACTGAGAATCACTATAGCTTAAAACATCTACATGGAGAATGGAACAATTTAAGTAAAAATATTGGGCTATCAAAAGCTCTTAAATTTGAAAATCTTAAATTTGATGGTGTTCCGCATCGAGGAATAGATGATGCCATAAATATAGCAAAAATATTTCGTAAATATTTAAACAAATTTAATAATGAAATGCATTTGTTGTGACTATGAAATATTACCATATCCACTTCCTGACGAAATCGCAATTCCACAAGAAGAGATAGTATTCAGTGATATAAAAGATCATAGAGCAGAAAATGCTATGTGGTCAGATGGGATAGTCGGAAATATATCCGCTGGATTTGGATCTAATCAAGATGGTAGTATGTTTGTTATAGGAATATGTGATAAATGTTCTAGGGAGAAGGTAGAGGATGGCACAATAGCGTATATTGGCGATTATATGTTTGGCAAAGGAGGTATAAATAAAATTATACAAGATGAACGTAATAGTAAATACCGAAAAATTTGGAGAAGAAGGAATAATTTAGATCACTTATCATCATAGTGTCCATAACAAGAAATAACTTTTATAGAATTATCATTAATAGAATATACTAGTCTATTTTTTGCATCAATATGTTTGGACCATTTTCCATTGTCCTTTAAGGGTTCAGCTTTCGAACCACCAAAAGGGTCTCTGGATGTTTGATCAATTAGCTTCCCAATCAATTTAAATTTTTTCCTATCTATTAGTATCCATTCGTTATATTGATCAAAAGATTTTTTAGTAAAAATAATATCCCTAGCTGGCTTGGAATCAAGCTTAGGGCCACTATAATTTAATTCATTTATATATTGTAAATATTTTTTAATCATGTTTTGTCCTCTTTTTTAATTTCACCTCTAATAATGTTAGGATTATTTTGATTAAGTGGATAATTTGGTAATGTCAACCTAGTGTTAGCGTTATCAGCAAATATTAAATATTTATAATCTTCCCCTATTATAGCTTGGTTTAATATCCTATTATGTTCCGATTCTGGTATTACATCATTAAATAGTCTGATATTTGTAACCTTCATATCAGATCCCAATATTGTAATATTTGTACTATCCAATTCAAAATCAACCGGAACTAACTCATCTTCCCATGAATAAACTTTTCTCAAATTTGTAGTAGATAGGTTTCCAGCATCGGATTCAACATCAGTATCTCTTTTATATACCCATTGTTGAATCTTTCTCTTTCTTTGATCGAAATTAGCAACATAACAATACCAAGTATCCTCATATAAAGCGTCAGCACTATATGTTCCAGATCCTATTCCAAAATTATAAATATCACTATTTAAATTGATCCTAATATTATCAGATTCCAAGTTTATTTTAAATCCTAGATTATTAGAATCATAATATGATATAAAATTATAAACATCATTGACTGTATAATTATTTATACTAAACCATATAGTAAATCCTATATTATCAGAAACCTTAAAGTGATTTCTAAAATTCCTATACCCAACAGCTGTACTTTGATATGCAACAGATGATAAATCATAATTAGATTTACTAACGATTGTTGTTGAATTTTCTATTAACTCTTTGTCAATATCAGCAAATAATTCAACTCTTAATAGATCTCTAGTCAAAGGCATAAATTGCTCTTTATTTGAGATATCCTTTTTATCAAGATCATTTTCTAATCCAAATAGCTCATCTATTGTTGAATTTTTAGTTAATTCCCTAACTTTATCAGAAATAGCCTGATTAACACCAATAATATTTGATTTCTGTACATATTTTTTCAACATAACCTTATAATAAAGTGATGAATTATTAAAATTCCTAAATTGTTGGGCATGTTCAACTTGGAACATTCTATTTATTTCACAAAGCCAAAGAAAATCTTCCTTACTAGGTCTTTTTTCAGGACCAAAGACTGACTTAAATGTATCTTTGGGTATATGAACCTCGAAACTATCAAACAAAGACAAATCAAATTGATTCATAACTATTTGATTATCAGGAAAATTGTTACCATCGACTGAAATTTTAATTGACTCACTGCAAACATAATTATATAATTGATACTCATGAAATGTATAATCTATGCCTTTTTTATCAGGATCCGTAAGGAAATAAACAACTTCATGCCCAAATACTTGATTGGCATCAGTACTTAATTTATTAAGTAAGTTAACGGCTTGTGTTTGTTGATAAGGATTATATAATTTAGATATCTCATCTTGTGTTAAAGGCACCAATAGATTATTTGTATCACATGATGATCCCATCAGCATATTACTATTATTACTGGATTCGACAGCAACCCCGTCCACAAGTCCTAAAATGAGACAGCTACAATTTTCTCTAGATCCATAAATATTAGTTTTTTTAGAATCTAATGTTACATTTTGAAAATCTCCAATTAAATTAATATCAAATATCTTAACTATAGATGATCCTGTATATTCTATGAGATATTCAATTTGAAAAAATCTTATAGGATTTATCCTCACCGTCGTCATATTCTCCCTTGTAAATGGTTCCCAATCGCTAACTGTTCTTCCATAATCCTGTGAAAATCTATATTTTATAGATGTATTATCAATATCTCCACTAGATAAAATTTCAATATCTGTTATTTTGAAAACCTTATATATAAAGGGCGGTTTTATTATACTATATGTCGCTGTTGTATTATTTAATATTATAGTACTCTCTCCATCAGAGAATCCTCTATTAGTAGTTCCGGTCAAAGTAAAACCAGTGAGGCTAACGGTCCCACCAATATAAGATCCTTGCCTTGTCCATCTAACATCAACATATAAGATATCTTTTGGATCAAAAGGAGGAAAATTATTTATTGTTGTATTTAGGTCCATCCAATTAGTCCAAGATATTGTGTCTCTGGATATTCTATAATCTGTCTCTATATATCTAGATATCAAAGATCCTATTGTACTAAAGGTAAAGGATTTCAATTTTTCAACTCCTTCTAAATTAACTATAGATATAGAATAAGAATTGCCAATTTCACCAAATTGTGGTGATTCCGAAATTGAATATTGGTCATATATCTTTATAATACCAGTGGATTTATCATTTTCTATAGTATACATATTCATATATATTAAAATATATTCTATTAATACTGAATTAAATTATTTGTTTTTTCTATTAGAATGTCGTATATTTATATAAATAAAGTGTATAAATGAATATAAAAGAAACATTTCTAAGGCTAACAGACAGGACTTATCCACATGGGACAGAAGATGAATTAAACATTCTATTACCAGAAATATTAGACACAGATGAATTTGGAAATAGATTTATAAAAATTGGAGAATCTACTTGCATGTTCACATGTCATCTTGACACCGCTACCTCAGCAAAAACTGAGGTAAATCACATTATAGAGGACAACATTATTAAGTCTGATGGTACATCAATATTGGGTGCAGACGATAAAGCTGGCGTCACAATACTTCTTTACATGATAAAGAATAAAGTTCCAGGTCTATATTATTTCTTCCTAGGTGAAGAAGTTGGGTGCGTCGGATCAAGAAAAGTATCAACTAAGGTAAAGTCAATAGTAGAGGAAAAAGAATCAGAAGGTAAATCCGAATGGGAAAAGACTATCAAGAAAATAAAAAAAGTAATAGCCTTTGATAGAAGAGGATATGATTCAGTAATAACTCATCAATCTAGTAGCAGGTGTTGCTCAGATAATTTTGCTCAAGCACTATCTGAAGAATTAAATAAAAATGGTCCAGTTAATTTTTCATATAAAATAGATCCAACTGGAATCTATACCGATTCAGCTCAATTTACTAGAATATATCCTGAATGTACTAATATATCAGTTGGATATAAATCAGAGCACACATTTACCGAACAACAAGATATTCTTCATTTAGAGGAACTAGCTAAAGCTTGCTTAAAAATTGATTGGGAAAATCTTCCGGTACAAAGAGACCCAAGTAAATATGAATACGACTCAAGTTATAGATATTATGGTGGGTATGGATATTGGGAATCTGAATGGGAAGATTATTATTCATCAATGCCAAGTAGGGTTAATACGGGTTTACAACAGGGTCATTATACTCCGGTACAACAATTAGAAGAAACATCATATTTCATGGATGATGAATTCAGGTATGTATCCGGCGTTAAAAGAAAAAAATATAGCAATATACTAGTTAGTGTTGATTTTGCTGATGAACGAATAGAACACGAAAAAGAATCTATAATAGAATTATTGGATTCTCTCGATGTAGATTATGAAAATGTATCTTGGAATGGTATGGAATTAAAAGTACATCATAATTTACCAGCTGGTCATACAACAGTATGCTCAAGATATGAATTAAGTGATTTTATTCCAAGTTTAGATTTTTGGAAAAAAGAGATAGACGACACTTATAATCAAAAAAAGAAATTAGATAAAATATTTTAATGAAAAAGTTATTTATATATGCTGGATCATTTAACCCGTTTCATATAGGTCATTTAAATATATCTGAAAAAATTGAAAAAATAGGAGGAAAAGAAAATCTTCTGATAGCAATTGGATTAAACCCATCAAAAGTATCAATAGAAAATATTGATGAAATAAACGAAAACGCAAAGAGAATTTCAATATCCACAGGAAGAAAAGTAGAGGTATACTCTACTTTTCTTCATGAGTTTATAGAATTAAAAGAAAATCAAGGATATGATGTTGTTCTTGTAAGAGGATTAAGGAATGGAGACGATCTATCATATGAAAATAATCAATTAAAATTTATAACAGATTTTAAGCCAAATTTAAAATCTATGTTTATAATGTGTGATAAAGAATTTGAACATATATCATCAACATCTTTGAGGCAACTTGAATCTTTCAGAAAAGATAGTTCAAAAAAATATTTAATATGATTCTTATCTTTTTGACATTTATCCTACTCACGATTATATCAGTGCCTATTATAAAAATTTTATCCCTTTTTATCAAAATGAAAAAGGATAAAAAATCAATTAATGAGTATAAGAAAATATCCGAAATAATTATTTCTTTTCTTAAAAAAGATAATAATAGAAATAAATATCCGAAAGAATCTAAAGAGTTTATTGATATGGTGTTTAATCATATATCTAGCTCAGATCCTATCGAAAAACAATCTAAAGAAATATTTAAAATATTTGAAGATATAATACCAGAATTCAAGATAAAAAAAAGAAATACCAAATTAGATCAAATTTTAAAATAAAAAATAATATATAGTTCAAGATGAATTATATAAAATTATACAAATCATTTGAAAATGTCTCAAATATGAATGACATAGGTTATGTTCAATTGTCGGATAAGGATTGGAGAGAATTTATATCAAAAATAGTATCATTTGATATAAATAAAATTAAGAGGATAAACTCAGCTTCAGATATGGAAGTTAGAAAGACAGTGGATGTTGTTGATATCAAATTTAATAATCTTAATTATGCTATAATAAATATTAATCATAAGAAAGCTTTTATCTATGAAGTAAAAGATGAGTATTACGGTATATTTATGCAAAATAAAAAGAAAGCGGATGAAATTAGACTAAAATGTGATCAAATCGAGGGACTATTAAATGGAATTAATTTTATTAGA
>ERZ724522.1682-NODE-1682-length-11435-cov-4.653076_pt1 | contig 11435 bp, 21 predicted proteins | sample MGYA00376055_ERZ724522 | MGnify/ENA primary metagenome ERZ724522 (study PRJEB28724, sample SAMN07190884) | wastewater metagenome | isolation source: effluent of sewage treatment plant in Hong Hong | place: Hong Kong | collected 2016-03-17 ... | reverse complement strand
GAATTATAGGATATTAAATGAAATCGAGTAGTTATCGTATCAAAACCCAATGACCTATTTATCCACACATTCATTTTATATACTCTCATACCATTTATTTTCCAACAATCTATCTATATTCAAACTTCTCAAATACTCAAATAAATTTCTTTTTATTGTATTATAATAAGGATCAGTAGTTTTCTTAATTTCATGTGCGGTATCGATAACATACTCACCTTCATAAAGGATAAAACCTCTTACAACTATTATCCTTCTGGACATTTCATTCAAATCATACAATTGTATTTTCTCAACCTTAAATATTCTTTGTGTCGAATACCAAGTATCGTCAAGATGACCTTTGGTTTTTATTCTATAAATACTACTCATCAATTAAACAATTTATTTTTCGCTCTCTCAATAGTCTATGTATATTAGTACATAACGTTTTATAAATAGAACTATTGAGTACATGATTAAATTCCGCATCAATATCTACAAAATACTTATGGTCATCTATATATGTTGCTATTTCAAAATATCCGTATTTAGAAAGGGTTTTAATATTAGTTTTTGATATATCACTAACATCTATTTCTTCTATTATCGTAAACTCTTGATTTGTTTTATATATCTTCATCTGTTAATTGCGTCAGTTTACTTTGCCTAATAACTTTTTTAATGTAATCATAGTATATCTCATATCTGTCATAATGTTTAACCTTAGGTTGAACACCAGAAAAATTCATATCTATTATGTACTCATTACTCACATATGTATTTCCAATGCCAAACTCCATCACATTAAAAAATGTAGTCTCATCAAGCCTTCTAATTCCCAAACCTTCTAAAAGATAGCTTATCATATTTATTCATCCTAAACCAATAAAAAAACCACCAGTATATACCACTCAACCTCTCGTAACTGCACAAAGTACAGTCAGGATAAAACTCAATCTTTCTACGAAGTTTAACACTATATACTAACATAACTAATTTTAAACAATTTTATCAATAGTCTCATTACGAACAAACTTCCTCACCTCAGAAGAAAACAAATTATATAACCGCATATCCATATACATAGAAAACCCAACAGGACAAACCCAATCCAAATCAATTAAATAACTGAAATTTCCAGTCCTATATTCCTCAATAACCATATTGTCATGGTCACTCGTATAAGAAAATCCATAATTATTTAACGTATTCTTCTGCCACTCCTCCAACTCACTAAACTCACACACACATTTAAATATACTACACTCAATAACAGACAAATTACCTATATGCTCATCTATATACTTAATCACATACTCAGTAGCTGGCTGCCACATATTTATATTAGTACTAAAAATATACAAATTCATAAACTAAATAACTAAATAACTAACCAATTAAACCATCAATCAACGCATCCCTAATACCCACCTTGAACAACTCAAACACTTCTGTTAACTCATATGTTTTACTTTTATGAGAAATATCCACATAATACTCGTATAATATGCCATCCCTTCTCCTATCCTCCAAACCAGCACAATACCCGAAAAACTTTAAATCCATACGCTGATGACTCCATAATACATGCTCATAAGCAGCACTAATGTCACATATATAATTACTATTACTATCTGAATTTAAATAAAAAGACCAATTACCCAAATAATTCGGATCATTTGGTAAAGGAAAATAATAATTAGTCTTAATCTTATATAATAACATAGAATATACAACTACTAAGACCAATTTAAACAATTATTCCAACTTATACAAATTAAAATCTAAATAAACATCACTCCTTTGAACAACCACAACCCTATTAGTCTTAGATAAATGAAACAATATTTCAGAAAAAACCTCTGGACGATATAACTCAATACCACCCCTGTAAAAACGAGAATACATAGTCAAACTATACTCTATAATATATGGTTCCTCTACCGATATTTCCAAATGTTTATAAGTATTAATATCCTGCTGGTCATCACCCTTCTCGCTGTAATACGCCCATATAGCATACCCATTACACCCAAGAGTAATCTTGTAATCACCACCAGCATCCTCATACTCAGTAAGCAAATCCATTATGTAATTAACAGCCTTCCAATTAACTACCTTAAATGTCTGGGAAATTTTTACCTTATTATCCATAGTACCAATATATATTAATACCTATTTTTAATATATATGTGTATTATGAAACATTTAATCAAATTTAACGAAACACACAATAAAAATGTATACAATGTAGAAAGTATTTTACTTGAATTAGAAGATGCTGGTAAAATAGATAACGGTAAGGCAGAACAAATAAATAAAAATACAATTAGAATAAATATAAAATTTCCAGATAACTTAAAAGGTATGAAGCTATTAAATCTAATTGATACTATTTACCATAAGTTAAATAGCAGATTTGAATACATATATATTATTGGTGGTAATTTTCAAATAGACTTAATAAACATGAGAAAATCGTACATTAAAAATAGTGTTTTTGATAAAATATATAAATTATTACACTCTATACAAGTAATACATGAACCAAGTAACGACTTCGATGAAGAAAGTGGACAATATATTGGTGAAATAGAAGATTCTGATGTAGTATTAGCATATGAATTTGAATTTGGATATGAAAAGAAATATTGGTTCCATTTTGATGTTTATTCACCATATAAATTATCTATTTACAAAGATAATAGAACCGAAGAATTTTTTAAATATGTTGAAAGTGAATTACTTTTAAAAAGAGAAGATATAGTTGATATTATGGTTAATTTTATAAATGATAAGTATAATACAGATTATACAATAGAAAAAAGTTAAGTTTTCAATCAACCAATTCAATTAACTTTTCAAGCTGTTTCTCACTGAACTTACTGAGCAATAAATTATACGTAGCATTCCTAATACCATCAAAAGGTATATTAATCAAATACCGTACATTCCACGGACCATCACTTAAATAAGTATACCCGAATATATTACAATGAGTAATATTATTATCAGAACACGTAAAATGATACCCACCAACTATATGTAACCCATTATAGTCATTAGATGCACTTATTAAATGGACACCGTTTAATTGAGCACCATCATCAGTTAAGAAATCATACCCCTTTTCTGGCTTAATAACACTATCACTATTGAACATCAACATATATAACATAACAATAGAAAGATAAGATAAATAACCCGTATACACAAATAATACTACTGATACTACCGAACTATATCAACTGGTCAATCTTCCCATCTCTTATATAGTTAATAGCCCCATAGTACAAGAATTTATAAACTACCTCATTTAAGAACACACCTCCCTTAATAAACTCTGGGTCTAAACGATACCTATAACACTCAATAGGCTTCTTTGAATTAATCTCAGGCTCTGGGTCTGGTGGGTAATCATACATAAATCCCCTGTCACCAAAACGCCTGTAAAACTCATCCTCAACCACTGTCGCAGATATAACCTTTGCACCCATTTCACATAACTCCTGCTCAGTATAAGTATACTTAGAGAGATGAATATTTAACTCAATAGACCAATAAACCATACTATAAGATACATTCTATTATGTAATCATTACCACTCTCAAAATCTTCCATATCCAAGTTATTCTCTTTGACATACTGCTCTACTCTACACACCTCTCTGAACCCATTCCTATAATAGAAACTTAATGGCTTACCATCTGAACCTACATAAGACATAATCTTATTGGCACCCACAGACCTGGCCGTATCTTTTAAATAGTTAATGCACTCGACACCCAAACCACCATTCCTGAACTTTGGTATTATACCAAACCATCCGAGCCATAAAGTGTCTACCTTGTCATCTAATGAGTATAAACCACAGATGCCAATAGTAGAATTACTATGCTTAATAAGCCACACTTCCCAGAACTGAAAACTCTCTTTTGTACCCACCATTACCTCACACCACTTTAATATAGTATGACAAAAATGACTACCGAAATCAGGGTATAATCCGTCTAATACGATAGAGTAATCCTGTATGTTTTTTGACTGTATAAACTCCATATATGAGTTATATTAAAGTAGTACTAAAAGGTTTAATTTAAGGGTGTTTATAGTGTGATAATTAGGCTCCATCAGGTAGGTAAAAATATATGATTAGGTGAGTGGTTCTGGTCCCATCTGGTATTTCTGGTAAGTTTAGAATTATACTCATTAGGGTACTATAAGTACTGTTTAGAGCATATATTTAAACAATGTTGAATGTTCAAAACACGTATCTTGCTAGTGATTGAGATTCGAATATAATTTTATATATGTGAAAATCATATTTATAAAAACTGAAATCAGTTATTTTTCTTATATAAACATTATATAATTTATAACTGTTCGTAATACCTCAGATTGACCAGAACCCCCAGAGCTAAGTGAGGTGACTTGCACTGTTCATTTATATATTTTAAGCCATCAGAACGTATTGTCAGGAGCTTGGAAATTTTCGAAAAATCAGACCACCGCACCAAAATATTTTTATGCATTTTTCACATTATGCTGACTGACCTGAAGCCACTCAAACGCCCTCAGGTGGAGCGAGAAACACGAAGGTGTTTCGAGCGGTGTTGGAATTTATTGATTATTTGGAGCAGCTCCAAATAATCAATAAATTCCACTTAATATATACTTAAAATGGAAATAAACTGGAAGAATTATAATTACATACTTGATAAATTGACCTATTACGAAGATAATGGGTTTACGGTTAAGTTGATTGCTTATGGTGGTGAAGATACTTTTAAAGCTTACCCAGATGATGAGCATTTCAGTGATTTTAAGCTGAATATGGAGCATTACTATAAAAAGTATGGGAATATTTACAGGGTATCTATAATACACCCAGATATTAACAGAATTAAGCTAGAGAATGGTGATTATTATAGGAATTTATTGTGGGCATTTTACTCTAAGATAGAGAGTAGATTAGAGTATATTGATGGTGGTACTGCACTAATATTAAAAGACAAAGAATAATCAATGGAGAAATTAACTGTAGCAAAGTATTTCAAAGATAAGATTAACTGGAAGGTGTATAATAGGATCCTGGACATTTGCACTGTATTGGATGATAATGACGTTAGTTTTAATATTTGTGTACAGGTTCGTCAGGGTGTATTTCGCCCAAAATATCATACATTATATGATTGTGGTGAATTTGTTGGAAATGATGATGATAATAATTATGATGTATATGCGTATGAATTATATTATAAGGATTATGGTTTATTTTATACGTTAATGATATACAATTCTAATGGTAAATTTGAGGATATATATTATAAAATAATGAAAAAGAAGGGTATGAAAGTAGTGGATGATAAATTAGTATATAATTGTTATTTGCTCAGGTTTAAATATGAAGAATAATATATAATCAATGGGTAAGAAACAATTACAGGAATATTTTAATGGTGTGATAGATTGGAAGTTTTTCAATGCTCTAAGAGATAGGTTATTGAAGTATGAGGATAAAGGTATAGAGTGTGAAATAAGTATTAATATTATGATAGGTACTAGTGTTTACCTGTTATTTATATATGATGCTGATAGGCTTGCTTATTCTAATAATATTAATGATAATACTATCAAATCTTATGAACAGAATGGTTTATTTTATTGTATTTATATACCTAATAATAAGAGTTCAAAAGAGTTTGCTACTTTATTTAATCCACATAAGTATGATTATGAAATATCTCGTGTAGGTGAGAGACATATTGTATATAAAAAAAAATAAATAATGGAGTTTTTCAGTGTAGAAAGTTATATGAAGGATAAGATAGATTGGAAGTTTTTCAATGCTATTTTAGATAGGTTAGTTAAGTATAAAGATATAGGTATTAATTGTCAGATAAATGTCGAAGGTGATGTTGGTAATGAGTGTTTATCTGTATTTAAGTATAGGGAAGGTGAATTCTACTATAGTTCTTTTTTTGGTGGTCAGGAGAATGTGGATAACTTTATAGAAAGGTTTAAGAAGCATGGTAGTAAATTAAATTATTTAGTGATTATACAGGATAGAATATCTATTGAAAATTTCTATGAAAGATTTGCTTGTGAAAAGTATGGTTATGAGAGTGTACTGCATTTTGTCACACAGGTTGAATATAGTAAGAGTAGCTCCAAATAATCAATAAGTTCCGTTTAATATATAATAATATGAAGTATTTAACGAAGTATAATGAGAGTAAAAGATATAACAAAGAGAGAGAAAAATTAGAAGATTATATAACATTGGCTATAGATTCTATTGAAATTGATGAATATTATTTAGCCGAAGGAAAAAGAGATAATTATGAACTTTATATTTATTATAATCAAGAAATGGATCCATTAGTTGTGCTATCTAATTTAGATAAGTTAGTTAAGTTTTTAAACACGAAATACAAATACACATATTTCCAAGATGGTGTATTAATAATTGATATTACTAACAAAGGTATAGAATATGAAAACAATGTATTGGATAATATTAATAATACACTAAACCATATTTTTGATAACATGGAAAAAACAACAGTGAATAACATAACGTATTATTTAGATTACTCATCAAATACAGTATATATGAAATATGTCGAATATAATAATTTTATTATATTAAATGAAATCATATTTTCAAAAATATCAAAATATTTTATTCAAAGTGACATTTCTGATGAATTTTCAGAATTTATGAGAAAAATTTTAAAAAGCAGAATTAATTTAGATGTGCAGAATATGTCCTTAGAAAGAATAATTTGGGAATAAATAAATAAATAAACAAATAGGGAATCCGTAATATAATATATTATGAATTTAATGAGAATATTAACAGCACTCTACATAGTGCAGGTGCACGATAATAAGCCCTCTGACAAACGTGGGAGGGGTTTCTTTACAGCATATAGGATGAACCCGTATAACCCATTATCATATATTTTTATAGTTATCAGTTTGGTGGTTGGTCTTGTGTTATATGGGATAATAGGTACCTTCAAAGGGTATAGGAATCCGTTTAAGTGGGATTAATATATAGTGTATGAAACATTTAAGACTTTTTAATGAGAATTTCAATACTAATTTAGTAGATACACTATTAGATAAAATACACAATAATGGTATGTCATCTCTCACATCAGATGAGTTAAACTATTTGAAAAATCCCACACCAGAAACTGAAAAAAAACTAATATACAGACAGGATCCTTTTATTTATAATGACCAAAACTTTGGCATTAAATATGAACATTATTTTTCCGAACATAATGGTAATAACATATTCCATTATGGGAAATTAGTATTCAATCACTATCCATTCGAAGGTTATATTGTATGTGATATTAATGGTGAATTTGAAGAAGCATCATTCAAGATAAGTTCAAATATATCTGATGAGCATTACAGCGCAGGTGATGACCTCTATTATGTAGGTGAGGGTTTAGAACATGAAATAGATAAGTTCTTTGCTGATGATGTTTGCCCAAATCTATCAATCTAATTTACTTCTATTATAAACATCCTCGTGACTTACGATACTATCTACGTCAGCTTCGACCATTGATCCGAGCCAGGTTGCTATATCTGCTTTCTTTGGGTGTTCTTTTGGTCCGTAGTATTTCTTATAAGCTTCTTTCAACTCAGCGAGTGTGTAGTTGATTTCTATTGTTATCTTCATACTTATATAATCTGCTTTCTTATATAATCTGCTTTTAACAAAAAATGTTTCCCTTATTAATGAGGTGGTATTTACCTTCAAACATTAGCTTATTACAGATAGTATTGCCGAAATAAGACGGTGGTATTTACCTTTCAAATATAAGCCTATCACAACCTTCAGCTTCTGCATACCCTCTTCTATAGAGTGGTATTTACCTTTCAAATATAAGCCTATCACAACTCTGTATTACTAATTCTAACGTGTGTGTATGTGGTATTTACCTTTCAAATATAAGCCTATCACAACCAGCATTAAAATCTATCTTGAAATCTTTCAGTGGTATTTACCTTTCAAATATAAGCCTATCACAACTAGGTTGATGGGAGCAACAGATTTGATTGAGTGGTATTTACCTTTCAAATATAAGCCTATCACAACCACTTCTTATAGAGTAGTTATACAGAAGGTGTGGTATTTACCTTTCAAATATAAGCCTATCACAACCGATACCAGCCTTCAAAAAACATTCATCATGTGGTATTTACCTTTCAAATATAAGCCTATCACAACCGCAATAAAGAATGAATTGTATGAAGTGGCGTGGTATTTACCTTTCAAATATAAGCCTATCACAACTATCTACGTCATAAGTATCATATATTTAATCGTTTATGAGGCAAATACTGTTTGGAAAATACATCATTTTCACTATCTAAGCTAAAAATTTGAAGGTTTTTCTGCTTCTTAGAGCCTTTCTTAGTCATCACTGACACATCAGAACTCTCCACAGACGTTAATTCGGTCTTACCCTTACCTATTTCTTTTATATTATTTAATGCCTCTCTTTTTATATTAATCGAGGCATTCAAGTCTCTATCATGTTCAACATTACATATATCACATTTCCATGTTCTGTCTGTTAGTTTCAATTCTTTATTTATATTACCGCAATTATTACATGTTTTAGAACTTGGATAAAATGTATCTATTTCTAAAACATTCTTACCAACCCAATCTGATTTATATTTTACCATCTGTTTAAATGTATAAAATCCTGCATCAGTAATAGAACGATTTAAACCAGATTTTCTTTTTTGACCATTCTGAATATATTTACCATTTTCATCTGTTTTTGGTTTACACTTCTTAGACATATTTTTAATCTTAAGTGTTTCAAAACAAAATGTAGTATTATCCGAATTTGTTAACTTTGTACTTTCTTTTTGTAGAAAATCACGTCTTTTATTTGCTATTTTTTCATGTTGCTTTGCTAATTTTAAATATGCTTTTTTTTGATTGGCTTTAAGTGGTTTACCATTTGCATCCAATGGGCTATTTTTGCCTTCTCTACGTGATGCTATTTTAGATAACCTTTTAAGTTTTTTTAATTCTTTCCCAAGTAAACATTTATTTGCCTCATCATATTTTGGCTTAGTTAAGAATTTAGGATTATCTATTATTGTCCCATCGGATATTACTGCATAGGTATTTATTCCCAAATCTATACCAACTGTTTTATCATTTAAAATAGGTAATTTATCTGGTAATAATATATTTATATCAGCGATAACAGAAGCATAATATTTATTGGTGCTAGTTTTAGTAATTGTTATAAGTTTAATCTGTCCTTCAAATTTTCTATGTAAAACAATTGAAATATTTGGTATTTTTGGTATAGTTAATAATTCATCATCCCAATTTATTTTACAATGCTGTCTATTCGTGAAACTATCAATATCCTTACCTTTCTTTTTAAATTTTGGAAATCCACCACCTTTGAAAAAAGTATTAAAAGCCTTATCTAAATTTTCTATTTCATACCCAATAGATTGTGAATTAACAACACTTATCCAATCATAATCACTTCTCAAATCTTTTAATTGTTTACTTATATCATATTTGCTTAATTTATATGCTTTTACTTTATCTGAGCCAATAAATGATTTCTCTATTTCATATGCTCTTTTTTTAACATCTAAAGCTAAATTATATACTAACCTACAAACAGATATGCTATGATCTATTTGCTTTTGTTGCTCCGCAGTTGGATATATTCGGTATTTAAAAGCCTTAAACATTATATTGTGAAACTAAATTAAAAATCCGAATTACAAAAAAATATTTTAGATTAAATATCAAATAGGTAGACTAATATAGATTTGGTTATAAGGTTATAATCTGTATCATTACTCAATTCTATTTCTAATGTATTTAGAGTAATTGGACCAGGTTCTGTTGTTCTCTCTGTTTTAATATTTTCCCAATTAATGTCTACTTCTATTATTTCTTCTTTTAAATCGTCATCTAATTGACCAGTATTATTTACTTTGCTTATATAGTATGAGACATTTAATGGTAGTTTATTTGGTCCTTTTATGTTGTAAATGGATATACTCTTTATACCAAATTCTCTTATTTCCATATCTATGTTATATGTCAGTGCAATTTCATCACAGGTTACATCATTTATCTCGTATTCATTAAATGATAAGCCATGGTAGAATATTTCTGGTTTAATCTTACACGAATAAGTATCTCCTGTAGTAAATGAACCAGATTCATTATATTTTTTGATATGTTTCACAAGAATATATATTAATTAAAAATATTCCAAAAATATTTTTGGAAATACCGAAAAGCCACCGTAACTTCGTACTGTCAAAAAGAAATTATATGACGGGCGGGCAAGCCATAAGCAGTCTGAAGGTATCAAGGGCAGCTTATTCTAATATATAATGATTATTTATATAGATAGAATCTTCTAATATGTGTGTGGATATAACCATCCAACAACATATATAAGAGTTCGCTAATATTGCTCCAAATAATCAATAAGTTCCATTTGACTTAATATAATACATAATTATCTGATTGTCAAATCAGTACATATATACGTATTCGCTGTTGTATTAATTTATATAAATAACATATGTGTAGAAGTGCCATGTTATAAAACTATTGTATATAATATGGTTATAATATTAGAAAGGATATTAAATTAAGAAGATTCTTATATCACCTATTAGCGACCATATGGGCTATTGGTAGTGGAGTATAGGCAGGTTCAGGCCACTCATCTTCCTGCAAGGAACCCAATTACTCAACAAATTTACAACTAATTATTTTACCAACAAAATTTATTTTCAAAAAAACATATAAATTAATATATAGTATATGATAAAATTGTGCACCAAATGTAATATTGAGAAGGAAATAGAATTATTTGTAAAGGACAAAAGATTAACAAGTGGTTATATTTCAACTTGTTTGGATTGTAAAAGAATAATGAACAATAAACACAACCAGAAATATCGCTCAAATAACATAGAAATTTGTAAACAAAGGAGTAAAGAATATAGGGATAATAATGTTATTAAGGAAAAAACACGTTCAACAGAGTATAGGAATAAAAATAGGAATGAACTAAATAATAAAAAATGTGCGTATTATCATTTAAATAAATTGGATATAAGTTTAAAAAATAAATTAAATAGAAAAATATTAAATGAAAGGCAACGTATATATAAAGCCAATAGAAAAATAGTAGACCCATTATATAAGTTATCATTGAATATTAGAAGTTTAATAATAATTAATATTAAAAAACAAGGATATAGTAAGAAATCTAAAACACATGAAATATTAGGCTGTTCTTTTGAAGAATTTAAACTATATTTAGAAAGTAAATTTGAGCCTTGGATGAGTTGGGAAAATCACGGTAAATATAATGGTGAATTTAACTATGGCTGGGATATAGATCATATTA
>ERZ724522.1681-NODE-1681-length-11442-cov-3.994555_pt1 | contig 11442 bp, 16 predicted proteins | sample MGYA00376055_ERZ724522 | MGnify/ENA primary metagenome ERZ724522 (study PRJEB28724, sample SAMN07190884) | wastewater metagenome | isolation source: effluent of sewage treatment plant in Hong Hong | place: Hong Kong | collected 2016-03-17 ... | reverse complement strand
CGATGAAGGGCGCATTCAAGCTGACGAGTCGTATCGAGTTGGCGCTGTTTCAGGCGCATCGTGAAGGCACCTTAGTGGGAATGAAATTTAAGGCCCCCGCAACCGGGGCCGAGGAGGGGGAGTGAGAAAAATCAGAGTGCATCACCTCTGTGAATTGCCAGGCGACACCGAAGGCAAACTCGTGTTGTCGTTTAAGCGGAAGGGCAATCGTGGGTGGATGCGCTGCTTCGGAACCACGTGTGGACCGAACCGCGACAAGATCTACGTGTCAAAGTGGTCGCGCTACTGCGCCCCGGCCCGTGACCACGAGACGTTTAGATTTCTGGGATATCTGTGAAAGCCTGGAACCGGGCGCCGCGAAAGGATGAGAAGAAATAAAATGCATTTCTGGTTTCAAAACCTGAATAAGGAACACCGCAAGAAACGGCTGTTTTATTTCCGAGGTTCAGTGGGTAGAGCGTGGGACAAAGTTTGGTTCAAGTACGAACTATCTTCAGGCCCAGCACTTAGACTTCAGTACGACCACGGCGACGGCGGGGACGCTGAATCTCAGCTTAGCCTTGGGCTTTTGTTTTTCACCCTGTACTTGACGTTCTTCCTTCCAAAACGATTTTACTTTCACGAGAAACACGTCGCCACGTGGGACAACAACCGCGAATTCACAACGGTCGACGCGCGCACCTACGGGTTTTATCTCTACGACTGGGCCATCGTGTGGCGCTTTCACGCAAAGCCAGACGAATCGAATTCAAAAGATCCGTGGTGGATGCATCAGTACATTCACCTCGACGACATCTTTCTCGGGCGCCGTGACCGTTGTGACGACGCTTTAACGAAAGCGGAGAACGTCGAGTTTTGGCTCGGAGATAAAAAGTTCGTGATGAACAAAATCACGTGGACGCGTTGGCGGTTCTTCCGCCGCCACATTCCCTATTCGCTGTACCATCGGACCATCATCAACGTGAACATGGAGATCAAAGACCCTCCGGTCCACCAGGGGAAAGGCGAGAATTCGTGGGACTGTGGCGACGACGGAACCTACGGCATTAGCCGTCCTTGGGAGTATGAACTCCCGAACTGGTCGAACCGTGACGCCATGGCCCGCAAGGCCATCGAGGTTTATGTGGAACACGTAGCCCGTGACGTGAAACGTTATGGCACCTCCAAGTCAGAACGTGGTGTTTCGAAAGACGAGATTTACAAATTGAGGTTTGAACCATGACCGCCCTAACCAATCTCCTCGAACGCCTGTCGAAGCTTGAGCGGGCGGGGACCGTCGCGCAGTGGCAAGTTCGTGGTGCCTACGTGGTACAGGCGCCGAGAATCACCCGTGACGTTTGCCGCGTTTGCTCGCACCTTTCAACAGCAGACGGTGAACTCATCGCCGCCGCCCGCAATAGTCTTCCGACTTTGTTGCAGATGCTACGCGTGGCGAGCGAGGCGTTGACCAGGTACGAGGGATTGAAAGCAACGATGATTATTCGTGAGGACGAAGACCCGCGCGTTGCGTTGACCATCAAAGGCGCGCCACACATATCAATCTACGCCGGAGAAATCTGGGGAGTTGGATTTCACGCAGAGACAGCCCTCGCCGAACTCAATCGCTTGGCTTCCGAGGTGGGGATTTGAAATGATAGACCCATCAAAAATAAAACCGTGGGGAACCGACGGATGCGCCGCTTGCGAGACGGGTCGCGTGACGCTCTTCATCGCTAACACCAAATGCATCTCGTGCGCGCCTGAGGAGTACGAGGAGCGCCACGTTCCCATGCCCGACACAGTCATGCGCCTAACTGAAAACCTTGAACGTGCAGAAAATGCCCTCCGAGAAATCAAGAAAGCCGTCGGCACCTCAACCGAAGCCTGGCACATCGCCGACAAGGCGTTGTTTGGGAGAGAAAAATAGCTATGATTAGGCCAATGAAATACTTACTCGCACTTCTTGCCTCACCCGCACTCGCTATCTCGGTAGGGGATTGCATCAATCGCGCTGCCGCTCCGGAAAACGACTGGAGCTACCTATACAAGGTCACGGTGGTGTCGGATGCCTCCTTCACGGGAGTGCATGAGATCTACGGGGTGACGAAAGTTCTTCCCAAGAGACTGGGCTTTGTTGAAGTCGACTGCCCCACCGAGGAGCAGAAACAGGCCTACAAAGACAAACTTGAGAAGTTCAAATCCAGCCCATGAGTTGGACGGACGTTCCCTTCAAGAAGATCCAACACTACTTCGTTGGAGGGGTGTCGCTTTGCAGACGACACGTGCATCTCACGGAGCCCATTCCCTCAGACAAGAAGAAGTGCCGGGTCTGCGAGGAGTACGTCAATAAGGGGTCGCGCCTTCTCCAGCCTGGACGCGCCTCTAGCGTACTTAAGTCGAAGGTTTGAAGATCTCTCGGGGAGTGAACTGATCGAAGACCTGGATTCTCTCGCCGAAGATAATCCCGAATCCGTTGACGGGCTCGATGTGATCGGTGAGTTCGTTTTTTACGTAGTCCATCATTTCGATTTCAGCTAAGCACGGGATGTCGACGGCCTGGAACTTTCCACAGGGGCTTGTCGTCATGCAGGCATGGTGCTGATGGCCGGTAGCCACGGACTTCTGCCAGCGAAGAGAAAGCTTTTGAGCAAGAGCGCCACGGATACGAGAGTATTGTCTCGGGTGGCAGACAACGATGGAGTCATTAACGTGAACAAAAGATCGACTTGTCATCTTGAGATTGGGGAAGGACCCCACGATGGAGAACGCTCGCTTAACCGAGACCTCTCCCCCGAAGTGGTGAATGAGGCGCATGTCGTGGTTGCCCATGAGCCATGTGATCTTATCGAACGTCTTCGAGAGGATTTTGAGTACAGCTTCCGCTGCCTCGAGGTCATGGTTTAACTCCGATGAGCGTCGATGATAACTCCCCGCATGACGCGAGATTTGGTTCAAGTCCAGGACATCCCCGTTCAGGATCACATGCTTCACGTCAAACCTTAGGAAGGTTTCGACCGCGAGCGCAAGCCAGCTCGTCGAGTGGATGGGAATATGCAAGTCCGACAGGATACCCACTCTGGATGCGACGATGTGCTCAACTTTATCGAGCGCGTCTGGTTGCCAAGCAGAGGTCCCGAGGATCTCACTTGTCAGTCCCTTCTTCGCGAGCTTGGCTATCGTTGACGGGGAGTATCCCTCAGACCGCGCCTCACACTCTTTGGAGCAGTATGGGGGCTTTCTGTCGTACCGTCTGGGACCGCCACAGGCCTTGCAGGGTTCGCGACTCACAAGGAGATCGTACATGAGTGACAAAACTTTGAGTGCCAAGAATCTGTTAGATCATTTCTTCAATGAATTCCTAAGGCGCACGGGCCGGAAGATGTTAGTGAACGGCAAGCGTGACATGGCGCTTCTAAAGAAATTGCTTGAGGCCTTTGGTGATGAGTCCATTCAAATTATTGACGACTTCTTTGACGACAGCTGGGCACAGGAGACGGGGTATTCTGTTCCGTTACTGTACGGTATGGCGAATGCCATCGCCTCCCGCAGATCGAAACCAAAAGGGGGATTCTTCGATGGTGTCACTGGCAAAGTTCGAGACGGCTCTTACGAAGTACGGACTGGACCGAGCGAAGTCCTTCGCTTCCGAGAAGGCCCGAGAAGAGCTACAGGCCAGGGCCCGGGTTCAGTGGGAGAGGCTGAAGACGTCGATTAAGGACGAGTACCATCTTGAGCGGACACTTGACTGGCTTCTTCGCTCAAAGCTCGACACCTGGCCCACGGAGAATGACTGGCGTCGTGCCCTCTCGGAATCCGTCGTGAAGAAGGCTGAGGTGAAGACCCTGCCGGTTATGGCGGAAACAAACCAGCTCGCCCTCCATGCGATGTATGAGGCCGTGCGTGAGGCGAAGTCCTTTAACGTCAAAGGCTGGCGATACCTTTGCTCGGTATACGGGGATGAGCTTATGATGCGCTCGTATGAGACGTGGGTGGAGTCGGGGGGGACAAAAGACCTCATCGGGAAAAGGGCTCGAGAAGCTGTTACGGGGGCTCTTAATCTCGGGGGTACACCTTGAGCGCATACACGATTCGGCGGCGTTCGGGACCTATTCAGGCCACGCTGTGCCTTGCGATTTCATCGGTAGTCTATTTGGGTATCCTGGCATGGTCGAGTGCAAGGAAACTGTCGAAGAGAGGCTCCCGTTCTCAAAGCTCCTAAGGGAGCAGAGTCGCCACCAATGGGAGGCCATGACTCGCTTCCGTGCCTCCCACCGAAAGAACATCGCAGGCTACCTGTGTAGAGTCCGGGGGGGCTTTGTCTGGGCGTTCGTTGAGCAGATCCACGGTGAGGGGTCCGTCTCCCTCACTGACAAGTTCCTTCACTCCCACGACATCGTCGACCTATTCTCGAAGATCAAGGAGACCCATGAGAGTACCATCGTTTAAGGCCGTCCGGGAAATGGCTAAGGCCGCCTCCGAATACTTTACCATCGCCTGCTGTGAGTGCAGGAGACCCCTCTGGAGGGTGAAGCTTGGGGAGCGGTACGGGACAAGGATCTCCGCCGAGAAGATCCCATTTCCTGGCGTTCCCAGTTACGATGAATACTGGGAGAAGAACATGAACCCCAAGCGAACCGACTGTCCGTTTTGTAAGAAGGCCTATTTCAAGGCCGTGGTGATGCCTGACGGGAAGTTCGCGGCGGTTCCTCTTGTTCTTGAGTTTGAGTGAAGAATGACTGGCACCGAATCAAAGACGATGGATGCTGTGAAGCCTGTGGTGGAGAGGGACACGAAGTACATCACGTTAAGACAAGGGGATCTGGTGGCGGAGACGAGCTCTCAAACGTCGTCTTCTTGTGCGTCCTCTGTCATCGACTCGCACACTCCCGAGGAGTTCGATTCTTTAGAGACATCTTTGGAGAACGAATCGATCGAAGCCGATATCGAAGAGGCATTGACCGTATCCGCTGGCCCTATCGTACTGAACGCGATTCTGATTAACGTTGGTATCCAGAAAGAAGGGGGCTTCCTTCTTGCCTTCGATGTCCCGGAGAACGAGTCGATGGCTGTAGGAAGGCTTATCGCCAAACGAAAGGGAGTCTTTCAGCTTGTCTTGGTGGATCCGCCCCACCCGTAACTAAGAAACAGCGCCCGCTCCATAGCTCGCCTTGAGGTGAGTCCCGGGAGCACTGTGAGCTTCCCTCTCACGGTAGCCTTGTTCCACTTCAGGAACTCGTCAGCGGCCTCTAGGTACTTCCCCTTATTGAGTTTCCTAAGGAGTGTGGAGGCGGTGAGTGCTCGAGATCCCACGTTAAACACAAACGAGACAAGAGCTGAGAACTGATTCTCGGTTAGCGTCACCCGAACCTGACGAGTCACCGCTCTCTCAGCTGAAGCCACGTCCATCAGGAGAAGCCTCTCAGCTTCCTCTTCTGTTATCGTCATCCCGAGTCTTACGTCGGGACCGGTGTGGCCGTACCCGATAGTGGGTGCGCCAGCCGAATCCAGATACGCCTTTAGCCGAAGGCCCTCGCATTTCTTTATGAGATCGAGTCCCCGGCTGTTGATGTTCATGCGTCGCTAGTGATTCTTCCTCGGATGTAGGCAACGTCGTTTGCGATCTCTCTGACGAGACGCTCAACTTCCTCGACCTTCTTGTCGGACTTCTCTTGCTCTGCCTTGGTGGCAAAGGTTGTGAACACCCAAACCACAACCCCGATCACAGACGAGAGGACTGTGAACCCAGCCCCCATCGCGCCCCAGACTGAGATCTGAATGGTTTCCATCAGGGACTCGGCTCAAAGATAATCCACGCCACGTCTCGGGTATCGAGAGCGCTCGTGGAGGTGATGGTAAACGATGTCCCAGCTGTTCTAGCGCTCACAGTTAACTCCCCATGCGTCCCGGAGCTGTTTTGTCCCGTGAGCATGATCCGACTGTTGGCGGTAACAGACGTGGTACTGACGGTCACGGTACCGGCTGTTAGCGTCGCAACGCCCATCCTGGCGTTTGTGCCTTCTTTAATCGCGATGCCGTGGGTGACGCCCGTGAGAGTGAGCCCACGGGTCATATTGATACCGCCGTTTACGGTATGGTTTACCGTGACGCCGGATGGACCCATCGTAATGTCGCCCAGATCTCCAACCTGCAAACTCGTCACAAGCGTCGTAGTGCCTTGAAGCGTGTTCAGCAGCTGAATGTTCGTGCGGTGATCAGACGTTGACCACGTTCCGCTCGATCGTAGGAACACGCCAGCCCCGGACTCGAAGCTTGTGCCATCGTGCCCGAACGCCTCAAGCTGCGCGATGCCTCCAGATCCAGTAATAGCAGCAGGTGCCGAAGGATCGCTTCCCGAGGCGCGATATCCTCGAAACCTTGTCGTGGCGTTTCCGTACCCAACCCCCTCAAAGATCGGGTTGGACGTTGCCGACACGGACATATAGCCAGCGTTCGTCGAATCGCTCCTAGACACGGTATTTGCCGCGATAAGGTTCGTTCCAGTTGCAGCAGGAGGATTCGAGATCTTGAGTGCGTTTGTCGTGGCTCCGATAAGTAGCGCGCCTGTCATCGTATCGCCCGTCAAATTCAGCTTTCCGTTGAGCTGCGTTTGGATGTTCGCCGTTGCTCCTGAGAGGTACCCAAGCTCCGTGTCCGTCACGGCACTCGATTGCAGGGTCTTCGTGGAGTCAAGATAGGGCACGGTGTTCGCCGTCAGACCATCAAGGGTGATCGTCGATGCCAGGTAGTTATCTGCAAGTGGATCATCAATGGAGATCCCCCGACAGGTCCCACTCGCCACCGTACAAAGAGTCGGTGCGGCTCTAAAGCCCCTGACGTTTGTTACGTTGAGTGTCCCGCCCTGAGGTAGGAACCCCGCAGCGGTGAACATCGAGGCGTCTTCAATCGTGCCCCCGGTGCTCGCGGCGGGAATGCCCGCACCACCGAGTGCCATGTTCACGGCATCTACCGTGACACCCGACAGCACGGTCATCGAGCCGACGAATCCCACATCCACGAATCCGAGGTTTAGTCCCGTGCCGTCGTCGGTGACGTTGTCTGCCGCTACAAGCCCTGAAGCGAGGTTGATCCCGAAGGCAAACCCGTTTGCCACCGGCTGACCTGCGGGAACCGTCGCCTGGCCTCCGACGTAGTTGAACTGGAAGAACGGAGTGTTCGGCCAGATACTGTCGTAGTTCGAGGCCACACGAGCCTCGTTCCCGATGCCAACGGGCTGCACGCCGCTTGAGAGCGCGACCCCCTGCAAGGAAACCTGGAGCCCCTGAATCGAATCAAACACCACCGAGGAATCAATCTGCGGCGAGATGTTCAGGAGGGTCATGGACTTCGATCCCTCGAGCGCCACACCGGACTGAAAGCTCGGGCCGATGTTCACGTAGTTGAAGTTCCCGCTCATCGTCGAGCCCGTCTGATACTGCATGTGCATCGAGAGGCCCTGCGGATTCGTCAGCTTTCCACCGCTTTGAATCGTAGCGCCGTCGTCGATTGCGACGTAGCCCCCGTTATTAGACATCTCGGAGGCGATCTGCGGGGTGAGCCACAGACCCACATGAGAGTCAGGCGTGGAGGTGGATTGATACGTCGGAGCCACTTGAACCCCGGTGTAGCTTGTCATCTCACCACCGAAATTAGGAGTGGCTATAAACGATACTGCGTTGTTGATGATGTTCGAGGTCGATTGGTATGTCGGAGAGAACGAATACCCAATGTGACTTCCGTTTACTGTAGCTCCAATCAGGTGACTCGACGAATACGACGTGATCCCCGAAACGCTTGCTCCTGCGAGGAAGTCAGACGAGTCGTTAAAGCCCGTGAACCCGTTCACGTAGGACGCAGAGTTCACGGTGATATCAATAGCGCCGCCCGTGTACCCGTTAGAGAGTTGAGCGCCCGTGTTTATCACGTCATGGACGTTGAAGAACGCGCCGTTCGAGCCGTTCGCCGAACCATCGAGCGTTACAGCGTGATCAATGGCGTAATAGTTCGTGAAAGTTGTATTGATTGTCGGGGCGAAGTGGTACCCGAGCAGCGAGTTCATCGCAGAGCCTGGTTCATAGCTCGGCTGCATCCTGATAAACGTCCGGTTATTATTGACCGATCCGTTCTGGAACGTGCCGTAGAGGCCGATGTCGACACCGTCAGGAACCGTTACTCCGGTAGCGAACGTGTCGTTCCATGCGATCTTCCCGTCAGCATCCAGGCCCCAGTGCGGAGCGCTATAGAGATCCCCTGAGTTGTTGAAGCCAGCCAGCGTATTCGCCGTCCCGGAGACGTTCACCGAGATCGAATCCACGTAGGCCTTGTTCGCCGCGTCCTCAGGATTTATCGGAGCCGACCACAGATGCACGTAGTTCGTGACGTCGATGTTACCCGTTGCGGTCACGGGTCCAATCAGGCCCGTGTAGTTCTGCGAGACGTGAATGCGCTCAAAGCCGTTTGCGGCAATGAAGTACTCCCCGTCTCCTGTTTGGTAGGGGCCTGTGTCGGTATCGCTGCCGTAGAGGATCGTCCCAGGGCTTGAGCCATACGGGAGTCGAAGGTCCGTGGTTCCAAGGCCGCCGGTCATGGTGTCGCCAGCCTTCATCACAAACGATGCGGCGTTCACCGAGATGCCGTCCACATAGGCCTTGTTCGCGGCATCTGTGGGGTTCACAGGGGTAGCGACGTTTGTTACATACGCCCCGGGTTCAATGGCTAGGTTCCCGCCAGGCCAGGAGGCAACGATGTTCCCTGAGCTATCGAGAAGGGTTCTGTTCTCCCAGTTCACGGATTGAATCGCACCGGAGTCAATAAGACTACGGCTCGACCAATCAACGGATTGAACGCCCGTGGAGTCGTAAAGCGAAAGCGGTGTGCTCCAGTCGGCTACGATTACCCCGCTTCGGTAAAGCTTGCTGATCCCCCAATCAAGAGTCGGGCCGCCGGAGTTTGAAAGAGTCGAGTTCTGCCAGTCGATCTTCTCAACACCCGTGGTGCTGTAGGCTTTTCGTCCAGTCCACACGAGGCTCGACACTCCAGAGAGATCCTTCAGAACGCCGTCTGTAGCGTCCATCGAGATCATCTCAACAAACGAGTCGACGTTGCCGATTCGGTTTGTGAAAAGACCTGCGGAGTTTCCGATCTGGAGATCGCCACTCATCGAGTCGCCGGTTTTTGCGACAAACCCCGTGACGTTCACCGAGACGGAATTAAGCTGAGCCTGCACGTTACCGGTGAGACCCGTCAGGTACCCGAGTTCCGTGGGGGTGATCGCCGAACTCTGGAAAACCCTCGAGGCATCAAGATACGGCACCGTCGAAGGCGACGTCCCAGACCCATTGAGAGCGAGGTTCCCGCTCATGGTATCGCCTGCGCGAACGATGAATCCCCAGTTGTAAGGTTGTCCGAGGTTCACGGTCCCAACGGCATCAAACGAAACGCGCGTGTTCCCAGCGGACCTGATGTAGGTCGTGGAGTTTGAGTCGAGAATAAAATCCGTGAGTCCCTTAACGCTGGGGTTCGCCGCAGAAGTAAACGACAGCGTTCCGCTCATCGTGTCGCCGACCTTCCGAACTCGATCCACAGCAAGAGTGGGGTTCGGGTACGTACCGGTCAGGTCCCCGCCAGCTGGACCCGAGGGAGTCGCCGATCCAGATCCCCCGAAGTATCCGGAGGCCGCTGCCAGCGACGCGACAAGAAAGCCTACGATTGAAAGCTTCTTCATTCTATCTCCTACCAAACGTGTACTTCAGGAGTTACGGAGCCAGCGGAGTCAAGTCTTCCCCAGATGGACGTGATGTTGATGCCCGCATTCAAGAGCATGTCATCCATAGCGATCCCGAACTCAGGCGGGACCTTAATCATGTCGGTCGCGCAGCTTGTTGCGTCTCCCAAGCAAACGTAGACGGTTCTCGTCGTAGAGGGGTTCCGGACCATGATGTGCCGCCAGGAGCGTCCCTGGTTGATGCCCGTTGTGGGAAGCGTTGCGATCAACGCGTAGGAGCTTGTCGTGAGCGCCACCTCATAAAGAGACGGGTATCCGCTCGAGCCGTAGATCGGGGTGTTGAAGGGGTCCTTCGGCACCGGAACAATCGACTGCTGCGCGAGAGCAAGAGGCGAGATCATCGCCAGAATCTTCAGGATAAAACGTCTCATTTCAGGGCCTCCCTTAGCATTGGAATGATACTCCAGGTTTCTTTGTATGCCTGCTCGATGAGGGCTTTCGCCTTCTCGGGGTCGAAGTCCAGAATGTCAGGCCCTTCAGACATCGGCGCGAGGTCGATTCTTAGCTGCTTCCACGGGAGAGGCTCACAGACCTCCATGTCCTCCCGGTAGGATTCAGCCGAAAACATCTCGAGGGTCTTGGTGAGCATCCCGATTGGATTCGGGAGCTTGATCGACTGAGGGTAGAGTTTCTTTAGCGGGCCGCAGTGAGAGACAAGAAGTACCTCGGCATTTGCCGCCTGCTCCACAGGAAGGTTCTCCATGACACCACCGTCACAGTACGCTGCCTGCACGGACCCATCATCAAGCCTCGCCCACTCAGGCACGTAGGGCTCGACAAGCACCGGGATTGATCCCGAGGCGGCAACAAGGTTCACGATGTCGGGGTCGTTTGATTCAATGAAAGACCTAGACTCGGTGACGATGTTGCAGGCCACGACGGCAAACGGGATGCCGCCGGGTTGTTTCACGTGAAACGCTCGACCTAAAAGCTTTTGAAGAGGCTTCGCGCTCCAGAGGCCTGACTTCCACGGGTACGTGACCCAGAAGTTACCGCTGAAGATATCCTCTCTTTTCCTGATCCCGAGCCAAAGAGCCTCTAACTCTTTTGCTCCGACCCAGGAAAACGCAGCCACCGCAATCGCTCCAGCAGACGTGCCCCACATCTTCTCGATTGGGATCTTTGCCTCCTCGAGAGCCTTGAACATCCCCACATGACGAGCGCCCCTTGACCCACCACCAGAGCAGACAACGTGAAGCCTTTTCATTGCATCACCTCGTAGTCGGAAGGATCGGCCTGGACGGGCACACCAGACGGAGAGGCATCGACTTGATCTATTCCCTGGTATTCGTCAGGAGCTTCACTCACGTCAGGATTGTCGATGTCTTGCGGGACAAAGCCGTTCTTTCTTGCCGCTTGAGTCTTTGCAGAAAGGTCGAGATACATCCTGGTGTTCTCTTCCATCTTCTTCTTAGTTCGTTTCATCGAGTCGATGATTCGGTAGACCTCTTCAAGGCCCATCTTTCTTGCAGTGGGTTTAAGCTTGCGTTCTGCATCCCCAAGAATCCGCTTAAGGGCTGACTGCTGCATCCTGTACGTCTGATCGAGAAGCCCCACGGATCCCATTCCGAAAAACTTCGGTTGAGTCAGGGAGTCGATTGATGCCTTCGAGAACTTCAGCTCATCGAGTGCTTTACCGAGCCCCGGGCCATACTGAATCTTCAGGATGTCGGAGCCCTTAC
>ERZ724522.1680-NODE-1680-length-11470-cov-6.828997_pt1 | contig 11470 bp, 10 predicted proteins | sample MGYA00376055_ERZ724522 | MGnify/ENA primary metagenome ERZ724522 (study PRJEB28724, sample SAMN07190884) | wastewater metagenome | isolation source: effluent of sewage treatment plant in Hong Hong | place: Hong Kong | collected 2016-03-17 ... | reverse complement strand
GCCCTGCACCGCCGCGCCACCAAGGCGTGGGAGGTGGCAGCCCTGCATCACGGCAGCCTGCGCGAGGCCTACCGCTGGTACATGCCGCGCCGCGACCAGGAGATGCAGGCGAGCAGCAAGGAGGGCAACGCCACTCCGAGCGCCTACAACCATCTGTACGACCAGACGGGCATGCAGTCGCTGGACGACGGAGCCAGCCAGATCGCCGAGGCGATGTTCCCGTGGGATCAGGTGTGGGCGCGGTGGACGCCTAGGCCGGATGTCGATGCCGGCTTCCTCGACGATCTGGAGCGCGATGCCGAGGAGATGACCAACGTCTGCTCGGCGCTGATCACGTCGAGCAACTTCGACGGCAGCGTGCAGATGGCGCTCAAGGAATTCCTGATCGGGACCAGCTTCCTGGCAGGCGATGTCGACCCGAACGATCCTGCACGCATCCGCTGGACGGCGGTGCCGGCCTGGCAGTGGGCGATCGAGGCGGATGCCGCCGGCCGCGTGCAGGCCATGTTCCGCAAGATGGAGATCCGGGCTCGCGACCTGGAAGCGACGCTGCCGTATCCGGATGCCGTCTGGTCGCCGGATGCCATGGGCAAGGCCAAGGATCAGCCCGACGCCATGGTCTGCGTGCTCATGGCGGTCTACTGGGCGCCGCCGGACCGCGTCTGGCACTGCTGCTATTACGAGGAGCAGACGAAGCATCGGGTCTACCAGAACCTGCCGTCCCGCACGCCTCCCGTCATCGTGACCCGCGCCTCGCCGTCGGCCGGCATGGCGTGGGGCGACGGCCCGGCGCTACGGGCCCTGCCCGCCGTGAAGGTCGCGAACCGGGTCGTCGAGTTGATCCTCAAGAATGCGGCCATCGCGGTAACCGGCATGTGGCAGGCCGACGACGATGGCGTCCTGAATCCGGCGAACGTCCGGCTCGTGCCGGGCACGATCATTCCCAAGGCGGTTGGCTCGGCCGGCCTGACGCCGCTGCAGTCGCCCGGCCAGTTCGACGTGTCGCAGCTCGTGCTCGAGGACCTTCGCGTCAATATCCGCCGCTCGTTCTACGTGACTCGGATCGAGGAGCGGGAGATGTCCGCCACCGAGTATTCGGGCCGCGTCCAGCAGCAGCTGCGGGAGCAGCGCGGCATCTACGGCCAGCTCAAGGAGTTCGTCGAGCAGATCATGCTCCGCACGCTCGATCTCGCTGAGCGCATGGGCAAGCTCAAGAAGCCGGGCCTCGATCGAGTGGCGCAGGTCGAGCTGACCGGCCCGCTGGCCGCCGACATCCGCGGGCTCGCGGTCGAACGGTTCAAGCAGGTCGTGAGGGACATCCAGGAGACGGCCGGGCCGGAGATGGCGGTCTCGACGGTCGAGTGGACCGAAGCTCTGCCCTGGCTGGCACAGAACCGCCACGCCGAGAGCAAGCTGTTCAAGGACAAGAGCGGCGTCCAGGCGATCCAGCAGCAGCTGCAGGACACGATGATCAACCTGATGGCTCAGGCGGCGGCCGAGGGTCAGATGCAGGACGGCGCCCCATCATGATCGAAGGATGGGAGGCGATGGAGACCGCGCCGGCGCCCGAGACGCCCGAGCTCGCCCGCGATTATGTGCGGGCGTTCTCGTCCAATGCGGGCGCCAACGTGCTGCAGGACATCTGCAAGCGCAGCATCAGCCGCCAGATGCCGCCGGGCTGTAGCGACGCCGACATGCGCGAGCATCTCGGCGCTTGTCGGCTCGCCTGGCATATCATCAACACGATGGAGCGAGGTCGGACGTGACAGTCATTGCCTATCGCGACGGCATTTTGGCCGCCGATAGTGGCGCTTGGTATGGCGATGCGTTCCTCGGCTACGGGGACAAGATCGCGATCCTACCCGACGCCTCGCTTCTCGCGACCTCCGGCACTTGGTCGGATGGCGAGATCGCACGCGAGTGGCTTTCGGGCAATCAGCTTGGCGAGCGTCCCAGGATGGAAGACAGCTTCGGCGGTTTGCTTGTGCGTCCTGGCGGACTCGTCCTCCAACTCGGCAGCAAGTTGGTTCCATTCGAGATACGCGGGCCATTTCATGCCGACGGTAGCGGGCATGAGATCGCGCTTGGCGCCATGCACATGGGGGCGACAGCGATTCAGGCAGTCGAGGCGGCATGTGAGTGGAGCGCCCGCTGCCGCGGTCCGGTGCAGTGGCACCGCGTCCAATCCTGCGTCAAGGAAGCAGCATGACCGAAACCGCAGAAACCCCGCCCGGCGGCGAGACCCCGATCGCTGCCGAGGCGGGGGCCAAGGCCGAGCGGCCCGAGTGGCTGGCGGATGATCCGCATGGTTACTGGGATGCCGACAAGGGCGAGCTGCGCGGCGAAGCGCTGTATCAGAGCTTCCAGGACACCAAGCGCCTGATCGGCAGCCGTCTCGACGACCTCAGCCCGGAGGCTCGCCGCAAGCTCGCCGAAGCCTTGCCCGACACGCTCAAGGAGACGTGGGATGGCGAGATGCGTGCCAGGCTCGGCGAAGACGCGGAGTTTCTGGCTCCGCTGGAGGAGAGGTGGAAGAGCGCCCATCTCAAGGCCGCGCCCGAGGCCTATGAGGTGCCCCAACTCAGCGAGGAGCGCGGCTTCGACCCGGAGCACGCGCTCTACGGCAAGGCGGTCGAGACGGCCAAGCGGCTCGGGCTGGACCAGGCGGCGTTCGGCGAGGTCATGGGCCTGTTGGCCGAGGCTCAGGCCGACCAGGCAGCGGCCCTGAGCGGCGCCACGACCGAGCAGTGGAAGGCGTCGGTCCCCGACCTCGAACAGCGCGCGAACGCGGTCAACAACCGGCTCAAGTCGCTGGCACCCGAGCACGGCCAAGCGCTGCTGGAGCAGGTGCGCGACCCGAACGCGTTCCTGGCGCTGGAGGCCGTGATCAAGGCCACGAGCGCCAAGCCGCTGGCGTTGGAGCCGGTGCAGGCGCCCGAGCAGATCACGCAGGCGAAGCTCGACGAGATGATGAACGACCCGCGCTACTGGGACAGCACGCAGCGCGATCCAGCGTATCACGCCATGGTCACCAAGCATTTCGGGAAGCTCTACGGCGACACGCTCTAGCGCCGGGGGCTGACGGGACAGCGACCGCCGTAATAGCCGTCGCAGCGCATCCTTGCGTGGTGCAGCGGGGGAATACCGTGCAGACGGCCCCCCCGCACCAGCCTCGGCCCGGCAATCGGACTACCGTGACGGCGGATGCTCAACGCTCAGCGGAGCTAGAGCATGTCCACTTCGGTCGATACCGCCTTTGTCAGGCAGTACGAGCGCGAGGTCCATCTGGCCTACCAGCGCGGAACTTCCCTGATCCGAGGCACGGTCCGCACGCAGAGCGGCGTCCAGGGCAAGAGCACCACCTTCCAGATCATTGGCGCCGGCGCGGCCGGATCCAAGACCCGGCACGGCAATGTACCGGTGATGAACCTGGAGCACACCAACGTTGAATGCACGTTGGTGGACCGCTACGCGGCCGACTACATCGACGTGCTCGACCTGCCGAAGCTCAACATCGACGAGCGCGGCGCAATCACCAAGTCGGCGGCCATGGCCCTTGGCCGGGAGACCGACAATCTGCTGATCGCCGCGATGGCGGCCGCCAGCAACGATACCGCGATCACGGTGACGAACGGCGCCACCATCCGCAATAGCATCCTCGAGGCCCGCGAGCAGATGGGTATCCGCGATGTGCCGGCGGACGGCGACTGGTTCGGCGTCATCTCCTGGCGCATGGAATCGCAGCTGTTGACTGTGCCCGAGTTCAAGGATGCCGACTATGTCGGGCCGGACCTGCCGTTTGCGAAGGCCATGGGCACCAAGCTGCGCTCCTGGCTCGGCATTCACTGGTACGTCCACAACGGCCTGACGAAGGCCACCAACACCCGCACGGGCTTCCTCTATCATCGCGATGCGGTCGGTCATGCGATCGGATCGGATGTGACGAGTCGGATCGACTACGTTCCCGAGAAGGCGGCGTGGTTCGCCAACTCGCAGATGAGCATGGGCGCATGTCTCATCGACGATGACGGTGTCGAGAAGATCACGATCGACGAGTCCAGCGCCCTGGCGTCCTCGTAATGGCCGCCAAGACGCACGTTCCGAGGCAGCGCCTGCGGCCCGAGCACGCCTTCCACAAGGTTGTGCTCGATGCTGCCGGCCTGAATCTCACGCTGGGCGAGGTTTTTGAGCCCGGCCGGTTCTCCGCGCAACAGGTCGGGTTCGGCACGAACTTGCTGCTGACCATCGTCGCCTCAGATGGCTGGGCGTTTGGCCTGGTCCGCGGCGGTGATGAGAACGGCAATCTCGTGATCGAGCAGCACGCGCCGTACTCGGCGCCGGTCCGCACCCTGAAGTCAGACGACGACATCCCGGCCGCGCGCAAGCGCGCCGCGGCGTGAGGAGTTGAGCAATGACCTACACCGCTTCCCAGCTACAGATGATCTCGGCAGGGACGCCGCAGGTCTTCAAGTACTGGACGAATGATCTGCTCAATGCAGTCACGGCGAGCGGCTATTTCAATGCCGACTACGCCAAGTTTCAGAAGGGCGACTTGATCGTTGTGGCCGGCGACCTCGATGGGACGCCGTTCACGACTCAACTCACCGTGTCGAGCGCTACCGGCGCCACGACGGTCACGACCACCGACCTCGCCTCGGCAACCATCATCTTCAGCCAGAAGTACATGGTCAGCGCGACCTTGGCCGCGGTGGGCACCGCCGAGACGACCTACATTACCGTGCCGATCGCCGGCAGTGTCACCCGCGTGACGGGCGTGGTGAATGCCAACGGCGCGGGCTCCGGCGGCACCAGCACCGTGACCATCTCGGTGCCGACCACGGGTGCCATCGCGACCCTGCCGTTCGCGCAGGACTATGTCGCCGGCACTGCGGTCAACGACGCCACGATTACCGCGCACACGGCCCTGGCCGCCGACGGCGTGATCACGGTCACGACCGATGGCACCGGCTCGCACACCGGCCTTTGCCGCGTGACGCTGGAGATCACCCCGAGCTGATCGGGGCTTTGCGAATGACGTGGCGGGAAGCGTGGCCCGCCGAAAGGTAGGCGATGCTCGACCGTCACGTCATCGCGAACATGGCCCTGGGGCGACTCGGGGCCAATCGCATTTCCAGCTTCGATGAGGGCACGACCGAAGCCGTTCTGGTCTCGGAGAACTACGGTCAGGTCGTTCGCGAGTGCCTGGAAGACCATCCCTGGAACTTTGCCGAGGCGGCCGAGCGGCTGTCGAAGGATGTCGTCCGAGCGCGCCCCGACTTCAACTACAGCTATACCCGGCCGACTGACTGCCTCGCGCCCCGCTATCTGATGGATGACAGCGGCGTCATCTATCGAGGCGGATACAAGCAAAGCAAGTCGAAGATCTGCACCGACCTCGACGGCGCATGGCTGGTCTATGCCTACAGGGCGCCCGAGAACCTGTGGTCGCCGATGTTCGCCGCCGCCGTGCTGCATCTCCTCACCAGCCGCATGGCGATGGCACTGACGGAGGTCGAGGGCAAGGCCAAGGCCGAGTTCGATCTGTACATGATCGCGCTCGCCAGGGCGCGGAGCCGGAACAGTCAGCAGGACACGCCGGAGGTCTTTGACACCAGCGGGCTAATAGCTTGGCACGCGGGGTAACGTCTTGACCAAGTTTCGTCGCGCTCAAGTCGCGTTCACTGCCGGCGAGCTTGATCCTCGTCTCAAGGCGCGTCGCGATGCGAACATCTTCTACTTGGGCGCAGAACATCTCCGCAATTCCCTGGTCCGCCCGACCGGCTCGACATTTGTCCGCCCCGGCCTTCGCTACATCGCGACGCCCGACTTCGATGGCGCGCCGTGCGCTCGCCTCGTGACCTTCGTGTTCAACCAGCAGCAACGATACCTGATCTGGCTCGGCGATGGCGAGGCCCACGTCTATCGCTGGCCGGACAATGCGCTCATTTCCAGCTTTGCAACGCCATGGACCGCGGCACAGATCGGTGCCGTCGACTGGATTCAGATCGGCGACACGGTACTGCTGGCACACCAGGCGCACCCGATCCAGCAAATCCAGCGCCAGCTCGACGGCACCTTCACGACGGCGCTCTATGCGTTCGACTTCGCTCCAGCGGGGCGCATTCAGCCGCCGCCTCTTCGTCTTCATGCGACTGCCTTGAGCGGCACCACCCTGATGACGAGCCTTGACGGGCCGGTTTTTCGTCCAGCATACAGCACGCTGGGCCTTGCTGCACCGAAAGTCGACATCGGCGGCAGATGGACGTTCATGGGAACGGGATTCGAGATTGTCTCGGTCTCGGACGACGGACTCTATGCGGAAGTCAATGTCCTGGGGGCGTTCCCGGCGAACGGCCCATCCGAGAGTTGGCTGGAGCCGCTTGCCCAAGCCTGGTGCGGCTACTGGCGGGCGATCGGCTACTTCCAGGACAGGCTTTGGCTCGGCGGGGCCGCCTCGGCGCCGGTTGCTCTGGCGGCAAGCCGTACTGGCGCCCCTTATGATTTTTTCGGCACGTCCGTCGACGATGATCAGCCGATGCTCATCAACATCGGCGCTGGCCAGCCGGAGCCGATCCTCTACCTGCAGCCCGCGGCTGGCGGCCTGGAGGTCTACACCACCGGCAGCACGGGCCTGATTCCCGGCGACACGCTGCGGCCCATCACGCCATCGACCGTGCGCTACGTCCCGCAGACGGCGTTCGGCTCGCGGCCGGTCAAGCCTGTGCGCCTGCATTCCAATACGATGTTCACGCAGGCCGGCGCCGGCGTGCTGCGCGAGATGACCTATTCCGACACGGAGCAGGTCTACCGCGCCGACCCGCTGGCGATCCGGGCCAGCCATCTCGTGACCGATCCGGTGCGCGTGATCGCGGCGCCGAGCGCCTTCGGCGAGCAGATCGACTTCGTGATGCTCCTGAACGGCAGCGGCAAGGGTGCGGCGCTCACGTTCGAGAAGAGCCAGGAGGTGGCAGCCTGGGCGGAGATCGTTTCCGAGCGCACGATTCTTGATTGGGCCGCGGTCGGCGACCGGATCTATGTCGCGACCAGCAACGGCACGGCCGCCTGGCTGGAGTTCTTCGATCCCACCGCCCTGTTCGACAGCCAGATGGACGTGACGCTCGACGAGCCGGGCGTCACGTTCGCGGGCTTCGCGCATCTCGCCGGGCGGACGGTAAGCGTCATCGCGGACGGCTATTGGCTCGATGCGCTCGCGGTGAATGACGACGGCGTGCTGACCCTGACCGACGCGGCGACCACCGTTTCGGCCGGGCTGCCAATCGATTGGCTGATCCAGCCGATGCCGCCGGACAGTGAGCAACAGGCGATGCTCGGGCGCAAGGTGCGGCCGTTCCGCGCCGAGGTCCGCTTCCACAGCTCGGCGGCCCTGCGGGTGAACGGCCAGCCGATCCATGACCGGCCATTCGAGGACGCGATCACCATCCCGCCGCAGGCGACCAGCGATGTGAGGCGGGTCACGTTGATCGGCTGGAGCAATGGCGCGTCGGCGCCCGTGACGATCACCCGCGTCGGGCCGTTCCCGGTCGAGATCCTGGGCTTCGCCATCGACTATCGCGTGGGCAGCGCCTGATGGTGGCGCTGGCGGCCTTTGCGGCGGGTGCTGGGGCGGTTGGAACGATCGCCGGCACGCTTACGGCGATCAAGGGCAACAAGGATGCCCTGAAGCAGCAGAAGCGCGCCCTGAAGCTCGAACTGGAACACTCGAAGCAGCGCGCCGAGCTCGAGGACCGCCAGCTCGTCCGAAGCCTCAACCTCGCTGATCGGCAGCTACAGGCGCGGATCGGCGAGGAGGAACGGCAGGCCGGCCTCGCTGCCGAAGAGGACCGCAAGGCGGTCAAGGCCGACCTCGACACCGCCAATCTCACCGCGGCGCAGCGGGCGGCCGACATCCGGCGCTCGCTCATGTCGACGCTGGGCGAGCAGCGGGCGACGTTGGCGGCGCGCGGCGTCAGTTCCGGCTCGCTGAGAGAGGGCTTCGATGCCGAGGCGCGCGCCGCTGCCGGCGACGACATCATCACCAACGAGATCAACCGGAAGATGGCGGAGTCGGGTGCCGCCGCCGATCTGCGCGGGATCGATACCAGCCTGGACAACATGCGCCGCAGCAACGCGCTCGGCTACGCACAGCAGGCCGAGAGCGCCAACCAGCAGCTTACCCAGATCCGGCAGACCACGAAGAATGAGCTGCGGTGGCAGAAGGAGGCGGGTGATGCCGGCTACTCGGCAGCACAGCAGCAGACCAAGTACGCCAACGCCGCGTCGCTGATCCAGGGATTCAGCAGCCTCGCGACCATCGGCTACGACTTCGCGCGGACTTGGCAGTCGATCGAGCCGAGCCAAGCGACGGCCTACAAGGCCCCTCGCACGCTGACCAAGAGCAGCAACAGCGCCGTGCGGTTCAGCTCCCGCAGCCAGTACGGGATCAGCTGAGATGGCCCGCCGATACGCAGGCGACATCCCGCGCGGCGACCGCCAGCTCCAGGTGGCGGGGCGAGCATCGAGCGGCGCCGGGCGGCTGGCGGCCGTCTCCGGTCCGGGCCGGGTTGCCGTCTCGCCGGGGCACCAGTTCGCCGTCAGGGCCGAGGGCTCGTGGGGGCTGCGGGCGCTGGCCGGCGCGTTCGGGGCCTTCGCCGACGCCTCGCGCCAGATCATGGATTCGGAGTTCAAGGTCCGGGCCAAGGAGGTCGAGCGCGAGCAGAGCCTGCTGGGCGCGCAGTACGGCGCCGGGGTCGAGCTGGACCAGCTGCAGCTGCCGGCGGGCGACAGCGTCGGTGACGAGGCGTTCCGCCGCTCGGCCATCTTGGCGTCGCGCGCTAAGGCCGACATGGCCGCCTATGACGACATCGAGGATCTGGCCAAGACGCTGCCGGGCCAGCCGGAGGAGTTCAGGAAGGCAGTTGGTGCGCGGGCGCAAAAGTTCGTCAGCAAGCTGCCGCCCGAGATGCAGCCGGAGGTGTTGCAGAGCTACAGCCGGCTCGGACAGCAGAAGTTCCTCGAGATCGACGAGGATCGGCGCAAGTTTCAGCGTGACGAGATCCGCGCCTCGATCTCCTCGGCGTCAGAGCGCTACGGCAACCAGGCAGCGCTGCTCGCTCGCCGCGGCGATTGGGCTGGAGCCAAGGCCGAGATCGGCAAGCTCGCCGAGATGTCGACGGCAGCTGGGCCGGTCGAGGTCGGCGGCTCCGGCGCCATGTCGCTGCAAGAGATCGAGGAACAGGCGCAGAACGCGCGCGAGGTGATCCAGGGGCAGTTCCTCAAGGGCTGGGTCGAACGCACGAACAACCCGCGCGGCGCACTGGCGGCACTCCGCAATGGCAGCGGAGCCGGCGGCGAGGTCGACGAAGTTCTGGCCGTTACCGGACCGAGGGTCATCGACCAGCTCGCCGGCCAACTGGAGACGGAGATCAAGAGCCGCGAGGCCGAGGCTCGTGCGGCGGCTCGTGAGCGGCTTCAGGAGGCGCGCTGGGAAGCCGGCATCATCGTCGACAACGAGCAGGCTGCGGCTGATGCAGGCACGATGGCTGACCCCGGATGGAAGGCCAAGGTGCGAGCGGCTTATGGCGACCATGCCGAGCCGGTGATCGCGGCCATCGACCATCGCCGCGATACCGCGCTCGCTGTGCGCGACCTCTCGACCATGCCGACGGCCGACATGGCGGGCCTGATCGAGGGGCGGCTGCCGGAAGGTGAGGGCTACGCCTACGAGGCCAAGGATCTGGCGACCTTGCAGACAGCGGCTGGCAAGGTGCTGGAGCGGCGTACGAAGGACCCGGCGGGCGAGGTTCTGCGCTCGTTCCCATCCGTGGCCGAGGCGTTCAAGGGCGGTCAGTCGGGCGCCGCGCTCAAGGAGATGGCGCGCATCCAGGTCGAGAACTTCGGCCTGCCGCCCGACAAGGTGCAGTTGCTCACCACGCAGCAGGCCGCCGATGCGGTCGGAGCGTTCAAGTCGGCCGTGACCGTCGATGATCGGATGACGGCGCTGCAAAGCGTCACGACCGCTATCGGCGACGATGCGCTGGCGCGCTCCGTGCTGTCACAGCTCGAGGACAAGGGCCTGCCGGCTGGGGCCCGGTTCGCGCTCGAGGCGCAGGAGCGCGGCGACCCGGAGGCCGCTCGCGAGATCTTGGCGGGGCTTTCGGTCGATCCCAAGGATTTGCCCAAGGTCGCGGAGGCCAAGACCGCCGATATCGGCGCGGCGGTCGACACGCTGATGGCCGGCGAGACGCAGGCCGGGCTGACTCAGAGAGTGGCCAACATGAGTCGCCAGCCGGGGCTGTTCGCCCGTGCGCAGGCCGAGCGTGCCGAGATGGTGCGGCTCACCACGCAATACGCCGCGGCGGGCGACGATCCGAAGAGGGCGGCAAGCAAGGCCGAGCGTGCGATCTATGGCTCGGGGGGCGTGGCAGGCAGCGAGGATCTCGGTTTCGTGCGCGCCCCTGAGGGCGTCGATGCCGATGCGCTGACCGATGCGCTGGAGCAGATGCGGGCATCGGTCGACCTGTCGCATCTGGCGCCGGAGACATTGCCGGTGCGCCCTGGTCAGGCCGGGACAGGCGCGGAGCAGCAGGCCGCTGACTTCGCCGCGCGCGACTTTGTCCATTGGGCGCAGAGCATCCACGACAACGGTGTTTGGGCCAATGTCGATGGCGGGTTCGCTCTGCTCGATCCGGCGACCGGCCGGCAGGTGGCGTTCAAGACGCTCGCCGAGTTGACGGCCGCGCGACAGGCACCGCCCCTTCCTGCTGCGCCGGACGCGGGACTCGTGGCGCCGGGCCTTGGCGGTTACGACGGCCTGAGCGGCGACAGTCGACTCGACACGCTGGTCAACAGCACCGGCGGCGGGATCAACCCGCAACTCTCGGTCCTGCTGCAGCGCCTGATCGGCCGCATTCCTGCGCCGACCTACAATCCGCAGCTGACCGCCGAGCAGGCGGCGGCGCTCGGCATCCCGACCGCGCCCAAGAAATGAGCCTGCTCGACCCTATCCGCATACCCGAGCTGTCGCCGGCCGAAGCGCAGTATCAGGCCGCGACCATGCCGACGCCGTTCGGCCGCTATCTCGGCGAGAGCATGAAGTCGGCGTTCGATTTCTCGATCAGCGGCCGCCTGTCCGAACAGGTAGCGAGCCATTCTGAAGGCGGGCCGCTCCCGCCAGGCGTGTCGCCTGACATCGCCCAGGGCATGATGGGGCTCAACGTCGACGAGCGCCGCATGTCCGAAGACGAGTGGCGCAGGCTGAAGCTAGATCGGCCGGGCCTGGAGTTCTCCGGCGGCGGCACCGTCGAGTACGAGACGGCGCGGACGCGGGCCTTCGACGAGCGCCGCTATCGCGACCTCATCATCTCCCGCTACCAGGGCGGCATCCTCGGCAAGGTCGCGGGCTTCGGCGCCGGCATCGTCGGCAGCTTGCCAAGCCCGGAGAATTTCATTCCCTTCGTCGGCCCGGGCGTCC
>ERZ724522.1679-NODE-1679-length-11470-cov-27.103986_pt1 | contig 11470 bp, 11 predicted proteins | sample MGYA00376055_ERZ724522 | MGnify/ENA primary metagenome ERZ724522 (study PRJEB28724, sample SAMN07190884) | wastewater metagenome | isolation source: effluent of sewage treatment plant in Hong Hong | place: Hong Kong | collected 2016-03-17 ... | reverse complement strand
CGACGATTCGGAACGACAGTGAGCGCCATGGCGTCGGACGCGCAGATAACCGGAAACTCATCCGGCCTGCGCGACTCCATTCTGAATATGCTGTCTGACCGCCCATCGAATCCAACGAGATTCGCGCAGTTATCCGGCCAGAGCGACACCTCGATTCTGGCTTCGATCAAGAAGTATCTCGGCTCGATGGTTCACGCGATCGGCAACGACGCCATGCAGGCTGTGTCTGAGATCAACCAGTCGACATTCGTCGGCGAGGTCCACACCTCGATTCTGGATGATGTGACCTGCCCTGTGTGTCGCAGCCTGAACGGGACTTTCTATCCGTATCGCGACGGAGTGAGCACAGCCAGAAGCCTGCCGATTCACTTCATGTGTCGCTGCAAGTACACTCCGGTCACGTCCAGAGAGCGGGAGTCGAACGGCGTTACGTTCGGAGAATGGTTTTCTGAGCAGGACCAGGTGTTTCGCGGTTCTGTGTTTTCCGGGGATGTCTCACGCGCGAAGACATTCCCCGATGCTCGCAAGATGTCCCCGATTATCGCGCAAACAATTCCATCGTTGAGGCAGTCGTCATGGATGTCGCTGTAGTTCAGCGTGACGTTCCGAAGAAGGTTCTTGTGTGGCGCAAGCAACCGGGAGTTCGGGATCGGGACGCGAAGAAAGTCGTGGTCGCCGCAGGTGTCGACGCCGAGATGGCACATTGGGTGCTCGGTGTTCTCGGACAAACCCCGCAGGAGCGCCGCGCCTACGGGATGCAGCTTGGGAATTGCCTTGAGCAGTTGAAGCAGGCGAAGAAGCTCGGTGGCAGTATGCACATCCGGTTGACGAACAAGATCACCGGAGAAAGCCGCATGGTTTACTGGCGCCTCGCTAACTGGCTCAGTCATGCGCTGACGTGCGAAGATGAGATCCTGATTGCCATGAAGGTGAAGGAGATTCAGGACTATCTCGGAGGCAAAGATACTGGCATCGTCATCAAGTAGCGTGACTGTGATTTGACAGATGTACGAATGTGCGGTTAGTTTACCGCGCATTATGAGCAAAACCTTCTCTGAATTTGAGCCGTGGTGCCAAGAAGCCACCATCTCCGCTGAATCGCCTCGGCTGATTCGCAATGTTGTTCTGTGTGGCAACAGGAGCCGAAACGGCTACGAAATCCCGGAGTCCGCATTCTCGAAGGGCGCGCAACTGCTCTACGAGGGCAAGCCGGTCTTTATTGACCACTCCGAGAACCCGATCAATCGCAAGGTCCGTGATCTCGCCGGGTGCGTTCTGAACGTCCGGATGGAGAATGGGCGTCCGCGTGGAGATATCGAGTGCGAAGAGACTGATGCCGGAGACACCCTGCTCAAGCTGGCCCGCAGGCCGCGCAAGGGTCTCGGAATGAGTCATGTGGCGCACTACAAGTTCAACAAGGGTCGGACGCAGGTTGAATCCGTCGAGGACGTTCTGTCTGTCGATGTTGTCGTGAACCCTGCGACCACGAACACATTCAACGAACACGCCAACGGAGGCAAGAACGTGGACGAAGCCGCTGTCAAGGCGCTGACCGATCAGATCGCTCAGCTCAAGGAAGAGAACACCAAGATCAAGGGCGAGCTCGATGTCGCCAAGGCCGACGTGAAGACGATCGGTGAGTCGGCGAAGGCTGTTGAGTCTGAACTCGCCAAGGTCAAGACCGAGCGCGACGAACTCAAGGCCAAGGTCGATGTCGCTGATCGCAAGGCCGCGATCGAGTCGGAGCTTGCCGAGGCGAAGGTCGACACGTCGAACAAGGCGTTTTGCAGCGAAGCGTTCATGAAGCTGCTGGCCGACACTCCGACTTCCGAATCTCGCAAGGCGCTGATCGCCGACCGCGTCACTCTTCTCGGCGAATCGGCAAAGCATGTCGTCATCGGCCAGGGTGCCCATTCCGGCGCCAGCAAGACCGAAGAAACATTCGAGAGCATGATTCCCCGCTCGTAATTCCACAACGGCCCAGCCCGTTGAAAACAAACACACCGAGGAACAAAAATGGCGAATGCGCACAACTACCGACACGGGCCACAGCTTTTTGTGCGCCCGGCCGTCGACAGCTCGACTGTGATTGAGCTGAGCGACCTCCTCTATCTCGACACGGACGACGTGAAGCCCGCTTCGGCTATCACATGGGTGTCTGATGCGGCTGCACAGGCCGCTTTCGCGGACGCCTTCCTGGGCGTTGCCTGTGATGCGAGCGCGAGCGGCGAAACGGATCCGATCAATGTCGACATCAGCACGACCTCGGTCTACGAGTTCACCTGCGTAGCGACGACCTGGGAAATCGGCAACACGTTCGCTGTCGATGGCAACGGGTCTGACGCCCTGATTGACCAGACCCTCGAAAAGGTTTCGACAGTCACGCGGTGTGTCGCCCGTGCTGTCAACCGCGCCACCGCGAGCACGACCAAGGTTCTCGTGACGTTCGCGAGCGCCTACGCCACCGGCTCTGCCAACTCGAACGCCTTCGTCTAAGGCTTGAAGCAGGCGGGGATTGATGTCCCCTCAAACGATCGCGACTCGCCCATCTCTGCGATCTCCCCGCCTGCTTTTTATCTCCGATCACTCCCTCATTCGAGGACAAAAAATGCCCACAAAAATCACTCCACGAGATGTGGACGCCGTGTTCAAGGAACGCGGCCCGAAGGGATTCCTCAAGTGGATTCGCCTCGGTCTCGAAAAGGACTCCAGCGGCAAGCGGAAGCTCAATGTCGAAGACATCAGCTTCCGCGCTCTGGCCGACACGCTCGGGGTCTTCGATCGGTTCGCTCCGCTCGATCCGACGCACCTGCGCGAGTCGATGGCTTCGCCGCTGTACGGCCACTTCTCCCCGGAGAAGCTGGTCAATCGCGCTCATGCCGAGTGGGAAACCATTCGCAATGACTACACGCCGGAAGCGATCACCACGTCGATCTTCCCGGTCGTGACTGGCGAGTTGCTCTCGTCTGTGCTGATCGAAGCGTATGAGTCTGCCCCGAGCGTTGCTCAGCAGCTCGTGACGGTTCAGCGATCGACGGTTCGCAACCAGAAGATGGCTGGGTTCACGTCGCTCGGTGGCGGTGCGGAAGTTGCCGAAAACAACCCGTACACCGAGACCGGATTCGACGAGAAGTATGTGGTCACGAAGGAAACGAAGCGTGGTCGCATTCTGTCGATCTCCGAAGAACTGATCATGTTCGACCAGACCGGCGAGATCCTGAATCGCGCCCGAATGCTGGCCGACTACCTGCGTCAGGACTGGGAGCGCTCGGTCATTCGCGGTGTCATCGACGCCGATCAGGGTTCTGGCATCTACGTCTGGCGCCCGAGCGGCACCGGCGCGGCGCTCTACTCCAGCGGAAACAAGAACTACATCGGTTCCGGTGGTACGACCGGCTTCGATGCTGCTTCTCCGCTCGTCGACTGGACCGACATCGACCACATCCGCAAGTACCGCGCGACGAAGATCAAGGACGACCGAACGGACGGCACGCAGCTTCCGATCGGCATGGTCAACACCGGCCTGACGCTCCTGGTTCCTGAGTCGATTCGCGGCACGGCCGACTCGATCGTCAACGCGACGGAAGTCGTTACGGAAGGCGCGACGAGCGCTGCCCACCAGGCGACGAAGTTCGGCAACCCCGTCAAGTCGATGGTGTCGACTGTCGTCTCCAGCCCGTATGTCGACGAAGTCAACGCTGACGACTACTACATCGGCCAGTTCAGCCGCCAGTTCGTGTGGACGGAACTCATGCCGCTCCAGACGTTCCTGCAAGGCGCCCAGAGCGAAGCGGCGTTCGAGCGAGACATCGCCTTCCGGATTAAGGCCCGCTACTACGGCGGTCTGACGGCTCGCGACTCGATCTACGTCACCAAGGTCGACGGTGCCTGATCGTAACTGACACATGGGCCGGTGGTCGCAACATGCCACCGGCCCATGATTCTCTTTCAAGGATGATTCCATGCAAGTAGGTGGCAAGACTTCGATCGTTCGCAACTCCGCAGCGATCGAGCTCAAGGCTGGTGGCGATTCCGTCACTCTGACGCTGACTGCTGTTCCGCTGGGGTGGCGAGATCGCATCCAGAAGATCAAGACGTTCGAGATTCCGGAAGCTCCTCGCGAGCCGCTGAAGAATTCGAGCGGTAAGGTCATTAAGGGCGAAGACGGACTCGCTCTCGTTGTTCGCAATGAAGGCGACCCGGCATACGTCGCGAAGCTCGCAAAGATTGGTCTTCGACTGAAGACACTCAAGGTCTACGAGCTTCTCCGGAATGACCCGCAGGTGAAGTTCGACGCCAAGGAGCCTGAAGGCGACGAAGACGCCGAGTGGGCGATGTTCTGTGATGAAATCCTTGAAGAACTCAAGGCGTTCGGGATCACAGAGGAAGAACTGAACATCATCGAGGCTGTTGGCGACAAGCTCAGCACTCGCATCGATATGGAGCAACTGAAGAAGCATTTTTTGCCCGACCAAGCGGAGTAGGCAAAGGTGGACACAAGAGCATTCTCCATGAAGGCAAGGAGAGGCTCGAATACACCGGAGAATACTTCGCCTTCCGCGCCTGTGAGCTTCTGTCGATCGACCCAGAGAGATTCGCTCACTACCCGGAAGAAAAGCAAGCCAAGTACGTCACCTACGCGATGATCAGGCACTCGGAAGAGAACGAGGCCAGGGCGGAACTTCTCGAAGCGATAATCGGAGGGAAGGTCCGTGGCTGATCTCACAAACCTCGACAGCCTGACTGGCGATGACCTTACTGAAGCACAGATTCGCGGGTTGATCCGAAAGATCGACCTCAACATCGCGAACCTGATGAACGACGGAAAGCTCGGCGCTGCAAGAATCGCCGAGAACTACGCGGGTGGACAGTCGGTCGACCGAACGGCAGCGCTTCAGGCGATGCTTCAGGCCAGAGAGTTCTATCAGAAACTGCTGGAAGATTCGCCGACAATGGTCATCTCCCAGTATGACGACCCATACGACACAGCAGGAATTCCGTGATGGGCAACATCTCTGACGACATGCTGAAGTCGCACAGGGATATGTTCTTCTCGGATTGGGACAGGACGATCACATACGTCACGCAGTCGCGATCTGTGAACTACACGACAGGCGCCGCGACGATCACTGGGAGTTCTGACTCCCTGACGTGTGTGACTCGGCCGGTTTCAGACAGGCAGGTTGCCGGATCAAACGGAAGATACTTCGCCGGAGATCGCCTGTTCGAGCTTCGGACTGAGGATCTTCCGGAAGACCCGCCCAGCACATCCAGCAAGATCATTTTCAATGGGGTCGACTACCAGATCATCTCGTTTGAGCGATCGTGTAGCGACATCGTGACCATCATTCTCGGGAGGAAAAACAAGGAGTCGTGATGGCAAACTTCGACAGTCAACTCAAGGAATGGGCCGAGCGGACGCTTCGGAACAAGCTCGTTGAGGCGACCAAGAGGATTGCCGTGAAAGTCGGAGACAACACCCCACAGGAGAGCGGGAATGCACATGAAATATGGCAAGCCGCATTCAATGAAGTTCCTGGAGTTTCCATTTCCTTTCCACAGCGAAGCGGTGACGCGGAAGCTGCGAAGCACGGCTCAGCAGAATCGAACCTAAAGGGGGTGAATCAGCGGGTTCAGATTCACGCGAACGCTGGGTTCATCCGGACGATCGAATACGGCGGAACGATTCGCCCGATCGCACCAGGTGGAACCAAGCAGCACAGCGAAGGTTATCCCGGTCCATTTCTCGGACCTCGAAATTCGTCGCCGCCAATGGGCTTTCTGGCCTTTAAGGGAAGCGACGGAAAGATGCGGTTCGTCCGGTCTGTCACGAGGTCCGCAAACCTGTTCGTCACAAAAGCTGTGGCGCAGGCGGCGGCGGAGATGCGGTCGTGATTCCCCACAAAAGCATCATTGCAGCAGTCAGGGCGAGAGCGCAGTCATACGTCAATCTCGTCACTGACATTGAATACCCAGGCATGAGGATCGACAAGCGTGGACTGACAAAGTGGATCGAGGTCATGGTCCTGTCTTCGACAACCAAGCGGAGGCAGTCCAGAGACAAGGATCGCAGGAAAGTCCAGGTCGTATTCAAGGTCTGGTGCAAGGAAGATGGAAACATCTTCACCCACCAGAAGATTGCGGCACAGATCACCTCGGCGTTCGACCGGGGTCTGTGTCAACCACTCCTCGATCTCGACAGCGTCGGAACCCCACAGATCGGGACTCTGACGTTTCTCGAACCAACCACAAACAATCGGACTCCGGCGCAAGAGTCGCGGCTAAGAACGTCGACCCGGTGTCTCGTGATATCCCTCAGCGCTATCGCGCAGGAGACCTGAAATGTCAGATCGTGTAAAGAATCTGCGGGACGGACAGCTTGTCGTGAAAGACGGCGCCGGATCGCCTGTCAGTCTGACCGTCCTGTTCTGTCGTGGCGACCTGACATGGACTGCCTCGTTCGACAACAAGATCATCATGAATCGCGGCGCGATGCACCACGCGCGCCGGGGAAACGAAGTCCCGCTGAAGATGTCGTTCTCGGCCGGATGGGTTCAGCTCATCGGGAAGAACGCCTCTGCCGGTGAGGCTGCCCAGCTCTACGAAATGCTTGTGGACGAGGGCACGACGACGTTCGCCTCGACCGGCTCCGCGTGCGAACCGCACCAGCTCACCTTCGAGTTCACTGTGTCTGACGACTGTGACGGCAAGGACGAGAAGATCACGTTCAGCCGCATGATGACCGACTCCGCGCAGTGCTCCGAAGGCGACGAAGAGAACACCATCTCCTATAGCGGTACGAGCGCAACCCAGACGAAGCCGACAATCGCTCGCGTCTAACGCCACTGGACGACGAGTTTATCCCCCGCTGTGTCCATGCGAGTTGCGGCGCATCGGGCGCAGCGGGGTTATTTTTTTGGTACGCGGTAGATGATGTAGACATGGCTGAGGCTCCCGTCTTTTTGCACATGAGAACCTATCGGCTCTGACCCGTAAGGAAGATCGCCGATCATCTTTTTGTCTGGCCCTTCGCTGATAAGGCCGACACAGACGCTGTGAACCTCCCACTCCTTCTGCACTCCAGACGCAGCGCACAGAAACGCAACCGCAACTCCACCCGCAACAAACGACCAGAAAGTCTTCATAGGGAACTCCGAGGCTGCCATGTCGAACGAAACCATTGGTCTTACAGTAGACATCGACGGGTCGATTGCCAAGGGAAAAGCCAAGGTTGATGAGCTGGCGGCTTACGCGAAGCGGATGCTCGGAAGTGCATTTTCGTTTCCGTCAAACACTCCAGGCGGAAAGCCGAAGCTCCTCGATCAGTTCGGCAGAGAGATCGACGTTGCTGTCGAGAAGACCAAGAAGGCGAAGTCTGCGATTCAGCAGCAGTTCGAGTCGCTTATCAAGGACATCCGCAGGGCCGAGCGAGAGGCGAAGTCAATCGGCCTTGCCGATGCGATGACGAATGCGAGCAGGCCGACAGCCAAGCTGATTCGAGACTTCTCGGAACTCAGCAACAAGATGTCTGGGCTTCGGGATAAGGTTGGTGGATTCTACGACCGATTCAGCAATGGGTCGAATTCGAGCGTTCGCGCCCTGTCTCGACTCTACGACAACATTGCCCGAGTCGAACGCGCCATGTCTGGGGTCGGCAAGCGAATCGGAGAGGCTGGGAGCCCGTCTCTGAACGCGGCGTCGCGCAAGCTCAACATCCTCGACAACTCCGATGTCCTCGGAACTGTGTCCAATGCCGTTCGACCGCTTCAAGAGCAGGCAGCGCAGGTCAAGGCGCTTATTCGCGACATTCAGCGAACGTCTCTTGGAGAATATGGAAATCAGGACATTCAGAGGCTGAGGTCATCTCTCGAATCGGTCAAGGTGTCCGGCGTCTCAGCGATGAAGTCGGTGAACTCCGAGATAAAGGGAGTCGACAAGGCCACCGACGCTCTCGTTGCGTCACTGCGAGTCGCTAATGCAGAGCTGAATCGCCTTGAGTCTCACGGAAAGGCGAATGCGTTCCAGAAGTTCGGGATGTTCAACAACAAGGGCATATCCCCGCTGTTCACTGCCCAACAGATTGTGGAGGACTTCAGCTACGCCGGGATGCGTGGCGCGGCGAACAACATCGCGTTTCTTCTGGCTGAATTGGCTCCGGCTGGTGGCATCGGCGCTAAACTTGCCGGTGGTGGTATCCTCGCGCTGATGACCTATCAGTTTTACGAGATGGGCAAGGCGATGGAGTGGTGGGGCAACAAGGCAGACGATGCCGCCGAAAAGGCGAAGAAGATGAAGTCTGCGATCGAATCTGCATCGCAGGCAGCTGGCGGTGTCATATCCGCAATGGCTTCCGCGCAGTCTAATCTCCTCTCCGGTGGACTCGGAATTCCGCTCGGGACTCGTGCGTCTGGATATGCGGACATGCGCAGGCAGGCGATGCTGAGGGTTATGTCGAACCCCACTGGAATCAATGCGCTTCGTGGCGCAATCTCGTCGAATCCTGCTGCGTTTCCGTATGGATCTGTTGGCTCAAGCCTTGGAAAGTCGGAGCAAATCAGAAGCGAAGAACAGAGGGCGGTTTCGCTTCAGCGCGCCATGAATGTGGCACAGATTGCCAGCGGGAACCTTCCGTCGAACTTCGCAACGGGGACGTGGTTACGATGGCTCAAGGACAGCGGGGTTGGTTCAGTAATTGCCGCAACGAACCCGCTGTCTGTGGCAGGTTTGCTGGGGTACAAAGGTGCGCAAGCTGCTGGAGTTCCAGGAACAAAGCCAGCGGTGTCACCACAAGAGCAGCAAGCCGCCAGGGACGAGATCCGCAATATTCTCGGCGCAATGCCTGGCGGGGCACAGATGACCGGGCTCATCGACTCTTCTCTCCCCGGCGAAATCGACTTCGCTCAAATCTCGAAGGTTCTTCAAAAGCAGTACGAAGAAGCGAAAAGCAAGGTCATTGAGCTCAAGTCAGAACACGAGCAGGCGATGAAGGAGATGAAGGAGTCTTCCGGGGCGGTCGCCGCAGAAGTCCTCAACATCGCCCAGAGCAACAACCGCGCTGCCGATTCCGTCGAGAACGTCATCAAGTCCAACGAGGCGCTCAACGAAGCGTATCAGCGCCAGATGGGACTCCTGAAGAATCTGGAGATTCTGAAGGATCGCGATCAGTTCCGATCGAGCGCTTTCAGTCTGATGCGGTCGAAGGGCGCTCAGTTCATGGAAGAGGCTGGGCTTCCACAGTGGATGATCGAGCGTCGCAACATGGCGCTGTATGAGCGACAGGCTGGATTCCTGTTCAGTAGCTCTCAGGCTGCCGGTGCGGCCGGAGACACTCGCGGACAGATCGAATACCTGAAGCAGATTCAGCAGCTTCAGTTCGAGGTAATCGGGAACACCGACAACCGCAATATCGCCGAGCGTGTCATGGAACGAGCGATCGTTCTCCAGCACGAGATCGAGGCGCTCATTCGCACGAATCAGCAGCAGGGTCAAGCTGAGTACGAGATGGTCCAGCAGTTGACTGGTGGTCTCATTCAGATGCGCGAGATCCTCAATTCGATGCCGAAGATCAATCTCGGCGCTCTCCAGCAGGCTGGAGAAGTTGCGCAGTTGAACGCCCAGCTTGCGGCGTTGCGTGCGAACTCCGGTGTCGCCGGTGGTGCCGCTGCGCTTCCGAACCCCGCGACGACTCTCGGTTCAATGCCGCGATTCAACAAGGGTGGACACATCCCAGGATACGGTGGTGGCGACAAGGTTCCGGCGCTTCTCGAAAAGGGTGAATTCGTCGTCAACAAGGACGCAGTTCGCGCCCTTGGAGTCGACGCACTGTACGACCTGAATTCATCTGGCGTGCGCAAGTTCGCTCGTGGTGGTTGGGCTGGGACTGGATACGCGAGTGTCCATTCGTCTTACCCAGGGTCTCGCCGCAGGCTTCAGCGGCTTCGCGCAGGGCAGTCGTGGTATCGCGACTACAGGGGCGAGTCGGCCTCAGCGTGGGCACGTCGAGGAGTTCGAGAGCATCGCGAAGCCGAATACGCCGCGAATCAGTCCGAGCGCGCGTGGATGGCGATGGGAGGTCGTGCGCCCGGTCAGATCTCGAATTGGGGTGGATACGGGGACACGGGGATCGTCGCGAGCCTTGGTGAGCCGGGTGCAGCACACTCAGCAACCGCCTATTCGACCAATCCATCTTCCGCAAGGGCAGTAAAGCAATGGATGCCAAGTCCAGTTAAGCTGTCTGGATCCGCTCCGATGACTGGCGCGTATCCAGGAGTTCACCTCAGGAGGGTCGGAGCTACGACATTTGGCAGCTTCTCAAATGACCCCTACAGTGGAGCTGGATACGGCCAGACAATTGGTGTAGATGGGTACTACATAGGATCTCATGACTCGTTTAGTGATCTTGTTTCATATCCAATGCGAGCAAGAATCAGAGACAATGGCGGAACCGTCATGAGGGCTGCTGCTGACGGAACATTTTCATGGAACGGAATAGGGCATTTTTCACAGAGAGACTTTGTTGCACACATGCGACAAAGAAATGGTGGGATGCTTAACGTGAACTGGGGTCGAACGGTAACACTTCCAGGTGGGAGAGAGGTAAACACACAGTACGGGCAGACTGGTCAAGGCTGGATGCAGATGCGCATGGCGCAGCGTCAGGCAACTGCAAACCTCATGAGCGAAAGGGCACGGCAGGCACAGGCTGCGGCTTCTGCCAGCAAGCTGCGGTACGCGCGCCAGGCTCAGGCGATCAGCAATGCAGGTGCGAACCGCCGCGCCGTCGGCAACTTCTTCGCCTCTCGCAATGGGATGTCTCCGCAGCAGGTCGCTGCCATGCGAGCCAGCCGATTTGCTGGTGGCCGCTGGGGCAGCAATTTCGCCGCGTACACCGGACAGCTTTTCGGTCCTGGATTCTCTCCGTACATGGGTGGAGGAATCGGCGGGTACGGGATGCCGGTCGCGCCAATGGCTCGGTCGTATGGACTCTGGGATAGCGGACCAGCGTTCATGGGCCTGCGCGCCTTCGCTCGCGGTGGATATGTCAGCTCTCAAGGTGGTCGCCTGATCGCCTCTGGACCCGACATCTTCCAGGGTGACACAGAGTTCGAGTACATGGGCGGATATCCGGCAATGGGTCCGGACTTCAACTACATGAACTACCAGTCGTTTATGGACCAACGACGAAGGGTTCTCGCCGGAAGCCTAAACGCTGCCTACGGTGGCCCTACCGACATGGCTGGAAACACTCTCGGGTCGTTCGGCACATTCTCGGATGGCTCTCTCCGGTCGCGGTACTCCGGTGGGTTCTCGACTGTGAATCAGCATCAGGGATTCGGATCTTCGATGCGAGGCATGGGTTTCAGTTCATTCCGGCGCCCGATTGGCGCCATGACCGGTGGGTACATCACCACGGCCGGGAATGTGGCCCGGTTTGCCAATGGCGGGTACGTCGGGAAGTCTTCCGGAACGA
>ERZ724522.1678-NODE-1678-length-11476-cov-4.844147_pt1 | contig 11476 bp, 15 predicted proteins | sample MGYA00376055_ERZ724522 | MGnify/ENA primary metagenome ERZ724522 (study PRJEB28724, sample SAMN07190884) | wastewater metagenome | isolation source: effluent of sewage treatment plant in Hong Hong | place: Hong Kong | collected 2016-03-17 ... | reverse complement strand
GACCTGCCATGTCGACCGTGAACGTTGAACCGAAAACCGTGATTGCGTATGTCTCACTTGAAGTCTGCGGATCTGCACACGCCCCGGCCAATACTGCCAATGTGTATCCTGCCGCGTTTTCGATGTTGTTGATTTGCATTTGAGCAGCGGAGTCCAGTACCGCTGTTCCGCTCGCGCCAATCGTAGTCTCCGTTTCCGGCAAGAATCCGTCGATCAACAAATTATCCGCCGTCTCAGTTGCAAGGCACACGCGGTAAGACAGATCTCCGAGTCCTGAGCGTGACTCTGCTAGAGTAGCGGTGAAAACCCCGCTGCTACTGATCTCGGTCAGAGCATCCCCGCCAGCATTTAGAAGAGTCCCGTCGTCCTTCCGCAAGAATAGCTTGAGCGTCGTTTCGCCGGAGAGGTCGAGGGCGTGTAAGGTGATGGTTTCAGGCATTATGGCTTGACTCCAGACAGAACAGATTGAGACCGTTCAGCGGAAAGAATTCCAAGTGCGACAAACATCGCAACAGCCCCAGTGAATCGAGCATCGTCCAGAGCAACGGAATTCACCGCAGCAAACAGCGATGAGCGAAACGCCATGGCCCGCAAGTCTGTTGCCTGCTCAATTGAAAACAGTTCCGACGGAGTGAACAATTCCACGATTTCAATCGGTTGCAAATACCGTGCTGGCGGATCTGGAATCGTTTCCGTTCCTATTAAATTTCCGTTGCCGTCGTACACTTCTCGCGATGCCATGCTACACCTTTCTCAGCCAAATTCGCGGAGGGTTTGAGGCTCCCGTCATATCGGAAAGCGAACTTGCAGACGATGGAAGTGAACCGTAGGTAAACGCATGAAACACATACACGACGCCGTTTCCTGCTCCGGTCGCTACGCCAAGATTGACTCGAACCGTGTCGCCAGAACTTGCGCCATTTTCTGCCGTCACCCAAACAGCAGCGTTATCGGTTACCATTGCTAGCCAGTACCACCCAGGTGTCATCGCCTGACTGATTGTGATTTCCTTTTCGCCAGTTGTTGCCGCTGAAACCGTGCCCGCATCAAGCAGTAACGACGACGGAGCACCTGATGAAGAGTTATAGATTCCGAGGCGAATTCCAGCGCCGGAAGCTGCCGTTGACACGTTGATCCCGATTCGTGTGAACGTGACCGATTCTGTGACCTGGAAAGGAATGTAGTGCAACCGATTGTTTGTCAGCGATAGCGTTGACGGAGCAATACAAGGAAACGCGGAATAGTAGTAGTTGGTGCGGTAGCCGGGATTCATCGCCAGAGATGAGCCGCCGCTCACCGTCAGATCGCCAGAGCCAAGCAGTGTCGAACCGTTCACTGTTTTGATGTTCGTTCCAGAAACGAGAGTCGCCTGTTTTGCAGCAAGATCAGACACCAAATTTGTGACGTCTGACTGGGTGTGAGTGTGACTTGCCGCTGCCTTTGCGTTTAACGCTGATTGCAGGTCCGTCTGGTTGCTGAGTGTTCCGCTAATCGATCCCCAAACCGCTGTGCTGTCCGTCAATTCGACATAAGCAGAGCCTGACCAGCGATACGTTTTTCCTGTGTCCAATGCGACATAGATTTTCCCTGACTCGCCAGTGACTGGAAACGCAGCCTGATTTGCGGCCTCAATCACGTCATCGACATAGCTTGGAAGCTGGCCCGCAGGAACAAGACCGCCAACCAGGTCCGCTTTTGCTGCCAGTAAGGAAGCAGTCTCAGCAGTCGTCGACACACTGAGCATGCTACGAACCTGAGACGGGGTCAATTCTTCGCCTCGACCAGTTCCGGACGTAGCTCGACCGAACAAAACCCCCGAGGCGGATTTGAAGACCTTCGTAATGTTTCGAATGACTTTCGAACCCACCTAACGACTCCCCGAAAATGACTCCGCTGTTGTTTTGATAACAGCGGACTACTTAACCGATGTTATTCTTTACGCTTCGCATCGCTTGAATCTTTGCGTTTATCCAAGTGTTCCAAATGCGCCTCAACACGAGCGAGTGCAGTTGACACGTTCAGAATATCGCCGTTCAAATCTTCAATCTTCGTGTGCAGCTTGGCTCTGTCTTCTTCGCATGTGTTGATGCGTTTTTGAATGTGCGACCAACCGGCCGCCACCGCTGCCGACAGGCCACCGCCGCCAAGCGTCAGCGCTCCTATTGCCACATTCACGATTTGATCTGTTGTCACTTCTGCGGTTCCTTCTGCTGCTCCAGATCTTCAAAACGCAGGAGTCCCAAGTCCAACGTCTGATCTTCCGGGGCTGTCGTTTCCGTTGTTGGTTTCAGTAGTTGTGAGGCCAGATACGCCCCCGCTCCAGCTGCTGGCAGGCCAAGACAAGCCGCCCCGATTGCGACCCCAGCCAACACTTTTCCGATGCCGCTCGACTGCTGCCCATTGATAATGATCGGCGTTGGGTGAGTCACATCCCCGAGGATGGTTTGCGAGTTCACGTCTTCACCTTCCTGCGGTTCTTGCTTTTCACCCCAAATTTGACGCCGAACAAACGCACTTTCAGCCGCCTGATTCTTCTTTTGTTCCGCCTGATGATCCTGAATCATTTGATTCGCCAGCACTCCCGACCACAGTTCCAGTTTGCCCTTGCGGTTCAGGTAGTTCACCACCTTCTGCAATGGGCTGCTGCTCTCCGTCGTCGCCGGTTGGATCGAACTCATAAGGCACACTGCTTGCGATCGATTTGATAAGGCCAGAAACACGGGAAGCATGGATTGCCCTTGCCTCCCGTGATTGCGCGATAAACTTTGCGAGTCTTTCTTCAGAACTCATTCATCACTTCTGAGCGTTGGTTGGTCCGCCAATCGGAGTCGCGTTCAGACCGCTGATTGCGCGGGCTTCTTCGGTCCCCAGCTTGTCGAAGTTGCGAGCCATTGCGGCTTGCAGAACGCCTGCAGCCATCTGTGAGATGCCGCGGCCTGATGCGTTGGTCATCTGGATATTACCGATTGACTCCTGCTGGAGCTGAGCGGCTACGTTTGGTGGAAGATCGACGGGATCACCCATTGTCTTTTTTTCCTGTTCGGGCATTTCAATCGTGACCACACCATCACCCGGAATTGGCGTGTCAGTTGTTGGCATCGGAAACACTCCGAAGCCGTTTCAAATCAAGAACGACCGGCTCCCCCGGTCTATATGTTTCGTCGTCGATCACCTTGCCGTCAGAGGACAAGATGATTCTGAACGGTCGCTGCTCCAGCAATGTGAGCCGCGTCTCAAGTGCTGCCGTCGATGCTGATCCGCCAGATGGTCCCGGTGGCCCCTGTGGACCGGCAGGCCCGCGTAGTTGATCTCGATTTGCGTCCAGCCATGCGTTCACAACTGCCTCAACTTCGGCTTGAGTGACAGAGCGACCATCTTTCCCGGGTGGCCCCGGTGGACCTGGCGGGCCTTGCACTGAGATCTGGTCAGGAACAGGCCGCGTTGGCTGATCCTCTGGAACGAAGACGCGCGGCACTGGCTCGGCCACCTGAACCCGCTGCGGTGGTCCTGCAGGCATTCCAAGGAAACCGATCGGCTGTCGGTATTCGTTTCGAATCCAGATGCGACAACCTTGTGGCGGGCATGACTGATAGCACTGTTGCAGGCATTCCCGGATCTTTACCACACCAGTGTAGACCGTTTTCAGTCGCTGCTCAGCATAGTCAGAGCGATATGTTGTCTGCTGGTATGGCGTTTCATAGCCTTTAACGACTCCGACTACCACGTTGTCTCCGATCACGACGGGAGCGCCTGAGTCCCCCGGAATCGGATGTAATCCCCTCTCGCCCGAAACGTATCCAGTTTCGAGCACGCCTGTAAAACTGCTAGGGGTCCGCCCGAAGTACTCAGGACCGAACCCGGGGATTGTGACCGGTTGACCAGGTTGTTCTGTATCCCCGATATCAAGCGGATCCACCAGCACTGGAGCCTCGAAACTGGCCACGTCCGCCGATGGATGCTGATTGATCTGACTTCCGATGTACCATTTGCTGCGAACCTTAATCCTGATTCGCGTGGCTCCGCGAAGATTGTGCTTTGCTGTCAGGTAGACACCGTTGCCGTCATTCGTTTCGCCGACGCAAAACGCAGTGGCTTTCCCGGGTTCATCACCATCGACATCAAGCCGAACAACTTGTGCAGAACACTCGCTTCCACAGCATCCAATCAGCAGCATCAACAGGCACGTCGCACGCCAAGTCATCGAAGTTCCTCCGGCTTTTCTGTAGTTGCGTGGCCAGCCTCAACTTGCTGGGCACTCAGTGATTTTTCAGGATGATCGACCAGCCACACATAGCCAAGAACTCGCCCCATCGTCATCGATTTGGCCATGTCTCCATCATCCGACAGCGGCACCGACACGATCACCTCCTTCCCATTTGCCAAAGAGATAAGGTTTTGCTTTGCCGCTTGACCTTTGGCCTTTTCGGCCAGTCGTCGAGACTCCGGCAATCGAGGATCCTGCTTTGATTCCGGACACCAGCAATCAAGCATCCTCACTCGCACAACGCGGCGAATCTCAACCTCCAGCGTGTCGCCGTCGATGACTCGCAACACTTTGGCTCGTGTTGTCCAGGATGGTGAAGGAGCTTCAGCCGCCTTCGAACCGCTAACAATCGCCACGGTGAAGGCTGCACTGACGATCGTCACCAGTTTCGCAATTGCGTCAACGCTGCTCATGTGGCCTTCCTCCCGTAAAACCACCAGGAGTTGAGCCGCACAGCCATGTACATCAACGCACGGCGAGTCTTTGAGACTCCAGCCTTAGCGAGCAACGCGAAGAAAACAGCATCGCCAATCACACGGGCCTGATAGTTGCCAGCCTCGTGAGAGTGCTCGCAATACCAGTCGTGAACGCAAGCTGCGAGGCAATACGACGGATCGAACGGGGCTCCAATAATTGACCACGCGAATCGTGGAATTGATGCACCGTCAAACGTGTATCCAGCGTACACGTAAACGGTGTGAATGACACCCGGCAGCGTCGTTATCTCCATTGAGATATCGCGCGTCACACGCATGTGTGATTGGCCGAATGGTTCGAACAAAGATCACCCCACGACAGAACGCGACCCGCGCACGCTGAGGCGGGTGGTCAGTTTCGTGAGGATTTTTGAACTGTCTGGGTGGTGTGAAGATACTCAGCGTTTCGCCGTTGTCAATGCCGCCTTGTCGTTTCGTCGAACTGGTGGAAGAAAATCAGGCTCAATCTCATCGGCCCACGTTGGCAGCCCAGCGTTGAACGAGTACCACTCTGGCGCCGTGCAGTGCTGAGAGATCTCATCAGCGGTGAAGGCACCGTCCGTGATTCCTATGGCCGCGATCTGCTCCAGTCGTGATTCGGCATCCGCAAACTCTGGCGAGAGCTTCCCAGCTTCGACCGTGCGACGAACAGCCGCCCTGAGCCACAGAAACGCGTTTGCGTCTAAGCGGCGGTGCCAAGATGACTGGGACGTGATGAAGTTGAGCGAAGTCCACTCGCCGCACACGCCAACAGGGATGCGAAGGAGTGTCAGTCGTCCTGAAATGTAAAGTTGAGTCTGTGGTCGTGATGGCTCCGCCGTCGCCGTTTTCGGTTCGTACAGGGCTGCAAATGGGTCTGTGGCTTCATGTGATTCGGACAGCATAGATTTCAATTTCCGTTTCTGAAACATTTAGGACTGCCCGCTTGCCTCTCTGCTTTGCGGCAGCGTGGGCTTTCTTGCGGAAGAGCGAGATTGATTCCGTGAAGTCAATATCCTGTGTGATCCTCCGTGTTTTCCCGTCAAGAACACGATCCCAGAATTCCTTCCGTGTCTCTGGCACTTCTTTTATCTTCGTGAATACCAACTTCAGGATCTCCTCTTCCTGATTGTGCCAAGTGATCTGAACTCGATAGCCCATCTTTGCAGCAGCAGTTCTTGCGGCCTGCCTTAGTTCGTCATGCCAGCACCGGTAATCAACATTCCGCTGAAGATATGCCGTTCCTCTGCTCGCGATATCTTCCCAGCTTTCCAAGTTTGTCAGTCTTGCTACTTTCATGGTGTTTTTCTCCTGTGTGACACCCCTAAACAGAGTGGGACAAATTTGTATTCTGAATCTAAACTGTTAACTCGAAACATCTTAACCTCGATTTTATTGCGGGACAGCATACTGTCGCGGAAAGCAGCAAAAACTAACGTCTGTTTTAAGAAAAAAAAATATGCTGAATGGTCTAATGTTTTAAGGGTTGTTTTTTAATGTCCCACTGTCTCTCTCTATCTCTATCTCTCCTAACTCCTTATCTCTCATTGGGTTATCTCTAAAAAATTTGAGACACTTAGTTTTTAACCTGCTGTCCATGTTACGCCACTACTGTCACTTTAGTGTTGAAAACGGATCTTTCGCCTGTTCTTCAAAACTTGGCCCATCGTTCGATTCAATCTCTACATCGGTGACAAGTTCTCTTGGAATGGCAATGAATCGCATCTGAGTCCCTCCGAAACGTTTTTTGACTCTGCGAGCTCCGGGAAGACGGTTGAGCAACGTGTCAATTCGTTTTCCCTTCCAATCATTCGGCAGCAAGTAACGAAGTATCAGGCTGCGATTCAGGAACAACTCATCCTCATTGATGTAAATTCCAACGTGCTCGAGTTCCTCAGTGTGATCGCTGATGATCCGATCCCTGAGCATGTGCAGAACAGATTTCTTTTCTCCACCCTTTCTGTTCACCTGACTGAGCATGATCTCTTGAAGCAAGGCATCCGAATCGCTCTCGATGTCTTCGCTCGCTGAGATAGCCCCAAGAGCCTTGTGATACATAGCCAGCCCTTCAGCGTCATTCATGCCAATCGCAGAGCAGTACATCGAGATCGGGACCGCGTAAGATTCGCAGACTCGACCATGAACGCCCTTTGGTTTGTTCTCCAGAAGGTGTTCCGCCATCTTTCGAGCTCGCCGGAAGTTGCAAATCGCCACTGCCGCCAGTCTTTGGCCTATCGCTCCGAGCTCATCATGTGATGGGAGCTCCATTTTCGCGTCCACCTTTTTCAGTTCGCAGACGATAAATCGCGACTGATCGGCCTCCGTCGTTAGTCCTGATTCGATCGAAGCACACCAGAAAATGTGCTGGAGTTTGAAAGCAATGTGCTGCTGATTGCCTGCAGTCCCACGAAACGAATCATCCCCGCGGCCAGACGCCCGGACCATTTCGAGGATTTCGTTGCGGTACCTGGACTTCTCCAGCTCATCGCAGAGAACGATTCGCGAACTGGCCCCGATGTATTGCCGGATCCCAGCCGCCGAACTGTTGGAGCTCATTTTGCAGAGTGGCCCAAACAATCGAGCCAGCATTTTGAACATTGTGGACTTTCCAGCGTAGGCCTGGCCGGTCAAGAAGACTTGCGGGCGCCAGGTCCAAAGCGTCTGGACGAATGTGGCCAACACAAGCCCGGTTAGAACTTCCGGGAAAACATTATCCTTTGCCAGAAACTGCCACTTTGAGAACAGATCCTGAACCTTGAAGATGTCGTCAATGTGCAGTTTTCCCGGCTCTGCGTTGACGCTCAGAATATCCGCCTGCAGGTTCTTCAGGTCAATCCACTCGCAACGGTCCCCGATGTTGTACGCCGTCCCGAAGTGGACAGGGTTTGACGTGATTTGGAGCTCAGGTTTCCCGTTCAAAATCCCGAGCTTTCTGGCGTTCACAACGATCAGGCACTCATTGTTTTCCCAAACTCCAACCCCGTGTTTTTCCTCGAGTGCTGAAGTCTGAGCGGCCACAGAAGCAATCGCCACCCTGATTTCATTCATGGAATAGTCGCCGTTGTCGTCGCTGCTGCGTTTCACTTTCTGCCGGATGCGATGCCCGCCAGCCAAAACGAGGTCCTCATACTTCAGAGCCCCGAGGCGATTCGCGGAGATCATCGAGAATTTCTGTGTGACATCGCTGAAGATCTCAATTCCTCCGCCGGCATCGTGTTGGGCCACATAGGTGATTCCGCACTCACTCAGGATTCGCCGATCGTTCGCCAGCGGATCCGCCATCTCTTCTTCGACATCGCCGACTGGAACTGCGGTAATGATCTGAGACTCAGGCCCCCATTCCTGGGTTGATCGCCCGATCTCGGCCAGCTCCTGCAGAGTGTGCCCTCCTTTCTGGAGCCAATCATCAAGCCCCCATTTTGGTTCACAATCTGGCAGCTGGAGAACGTGAATCGACTTTGCCACTCCGATTAAGCTGTCTGCGACTTCTTTTGCATGTGCGGCGCCGACAATCTTTCCGGTCTTTTCGTTCGGAAGATCCGCATCTGGAACCACAATCACGTCGCGACCGTCAAAGAATTTCGCGTAAGACTTGAGCCACTTTCCAGCCCCGCCAGGATTACATGTTGCCGTCAGTCCCAGAGTTCTCAGGTAATCGACCTGCTTTTCTCCTTCGACAATCCAGACCGGTTTACCCTTTTCCGCTTCGATCTCCATGAGTCGATATGGGAACTTTACCAGACCCTTTGTCTTCCAGGTGAAGCCTCCGGCGCCGTCCGGTTGTCGCTGCCTGAAGTCTTTCGCGCGGCCATCTTTACCCGGCTCGATTCGGCATACCTGAAAACGCAGAATGCCGTCCTGATCTTTGTAATCATAGACGGCTGTGATTTTCGAACCTGATGTGATTGGCTCTTTCGGAGGGAACGCGTCTTTCCATGTGAGCCCAAAAGCGTAAATGACTTCCCGCGGATCGCAACCGTTGTGACAGTTCACAAGGATTCGGCCATCGTCGCCGGCCGCCACCGAAAGCGAGTTATTGTGAACGCCTCCGCCAGCTTCATGGACAGGGCAATAACACGTCCAAGATGCGTCGTCGATCTGTCGAACAGATTGAGCAGTAGCTAGAAGACGGTGAATATTTGGGTTTTGCATGAAAAGAATCCTTTCGGACGAAAAGAAAACCCCGCTTCATGGGCGGGGTTGATGATTGTTAAAAAGTTGCTGTCAGTTGTTGTTAAATCGCGTCTCTAATTCATCTGGTTTTGACTTCATCTGAAGCCCAGCAACTGCGAGTTGAATTGCTGCATTCCATCCAGACTTAAACCAATCTGATTCAGTACACTGCTGGTCTAAGTCAACATCGTCAACATAAGCTGGCAGCGGCATTGAGTTGAGCATCTCAGAAATTTTCGACACTGTTTCACGGCTTAATTTTGGGACCATCTTCAAATCCTGTTGGAACATTAGTGAGTAGTTTCTTATCACCGACAACAGCACCCTTCACCGGCACAAGTTTAGGTATTTCAGCCCCCTTGCCAGTCCATCGAATTGCGAAGTGTGGACGACGGAAGTGCGGGCAACGTTCGATTTCTTCACCTATCGTGAATCCATACACGCCGCGATTTTTTGCGCGAGCAATGCGTTCTTCGATTGGTGTTGTTTTGCCTTCGTCGGATTTGAGTAAGACCGGCTTGATGTAGTCGGGATCAGCGGCAAGCAACATTACGCCGAGAGCGATTTTGCACATAAAGTTTGATGTCAATCTCATCCTGTCGCTGTCTGGAATGTCGTCTTTCCATTTGAACTCTTCCCAGCTTCCATTCATTGGGACAATTGAAAACGCTAATTCCTGATACTTATCTGTCTTAACAATTGTCATAACCGCGAGTGATGGCTCAATGCGAAATTTGCAGCCACACTTGTTTATTGCGCGAATGTCGTCTTCACTTAACAACGATATGAGAAAATAGTCCGAGCCTATTTTTTTCGCTATTTGACCTTCAATTGGAAGTCGAACTGAAATCGACTTTAATTGGTGAATCTCCGAGCGTGGTATCTTTGACGGTGTGATGCTTATTGGAGTTTTTGCAAGGCAATCCAGCACTTTCGGGTAAACATTAAAAAATGGACGGCCAGAATTTATGAACAACCTCTCACAGATAAATTGATATAGACGCGGGTTTTTGCTCTCAGTGAAAAACTGAATAACTGCATCAATCGCAACAGGCTTGGCAACCTTTGTTTTTGATTCCTTAATGAATGCCTCTATTGCTGTAGCAGTATGGTCCATAAATTTCACAACCATCACACATCTCCCCAAACATCGGCCATCACTTCAGCCATCACACCATGTGACTGCTGTCTCTGCCTCCTCCACCACCATCCGGACAAAAGCCTCCAGCATTCTTGTTCCGCGTCGTACCTTCCCTCACAAAAGCAGAAATGGACGCCCGGGAATCTCACCCGCCAACTACTGACGGTATTGATGATTGATTTGGCCCTGGCACCGTGCCGGTTGTTGTCGAGGATGACAGTGGACCGCGGTATCTCGCAGATCACCGCCGCGAAATCGCACATATCGTTCAGCCGCTCAATCTCGCTTTCAAAGATGTCGCGCCGCTCGCTCATGCTGCTGTAAAGGTCATCCGCTTTCCGCTCGATCTGGATTTCAGTTTCAAACCCGTCAATCGTGTAATCGGCGAGGCCTGATAGGTAGAGCGGGCGAACAACAACAGGAACGCGGATCAGATTCCCTTCACTGTCGGTCATCTGGTCAAATTCGAACGGGTTTCCTTCGTTCGTATCGCGGACCACAGTAAATGGACAGACGCCAAACTTCGGAACGTCGACGCCGGAATCTTTCAACGTCTCGATCCAATAGGCTGGCGGATTGTCGCCGCGAAGATTCAACCCCCGATGTGCGAGGTATAGTCGCAGTTCGTTCAGGGCCTTCTTGCCAACGCCAGGAACGGCCAAGACATCAGCCGAAGAAACTCGGCACCATGATTGCGGTTCTGTGATTTTGAACAGTGAGTGCAGGCGTTTGGAGATTTTGGAAGTCAGGTTCAATTGTTTGACTCCCCGTCCCAGTCGCGGAGTGAATCATCTGAACTGGAAGTTGATTCAACCGAAACGCATTCACGAGGAACGGCCACCGTGATCCCTCTCTCAGTCCAATCAACGGCTTTCCTCATTTGCTCGATTGGTAGTGAGGCGATGTTGGCCGGCATGTCTTCGCCGGTCTTTTCGTGCCATCGCAAGTGAAGTTTCTGAATCTCTGTCATTGCCGCCATGCCCTAAACCTCCGCAAAAAGTGCGTCATAGTCCACCGTCGCCACCGCACGCTGGTGACGAACTCTCTCAACCAAAAACGTTTTCCGGCCACTGATCCCATCTCGCTTCAGCATCGCGTTGACAACCTGCTTTTGCCCGATAACGAATGTGGCGATTTCCGCGCGGCTGATTGCCGTGAACAGCCACTGGCGAGACTGGACCATGGCCCCCTTTGAGTCAGCCATCACGATCACAAACGGCCATTGAGAACCCTGAGAGCGATGAGTTGAGAGGCAATAGCCCAGATCCCAATCGCCGACAGCACCCTTTGCGGTGTTCTCGCTGTCGTCAATACCGTTTTCGTTCTCCTGCACTGGAGCGTGACAGATCAGGATTTGCCGCTTCGGATCTGGAACTTCCACCACCATTCGGCCGGGCTTGATGTGTTTGGCCTTCGCCAGTTCTCCGTTGGCGACGAAGTGTT
>ERZ724522.1677-NODE-1677-length-11482-cov-4.031592_pt1 | contig 11482 bp, 11 predicted proteins | sample MGYA00376055_ERZ724522 | MGnify/ENA primary metagenome ERZ724522 (study PRJEB28724, sample SAMN07190884) | wastewater metagenome | isolation source: effluent of sewage treatment plant in Hong Hong | place: Hong Kong | collected 2016-03-17 ... | reverse complement strand
AAGTTCATCCGCCTGAGCGAAGAGGCGATGACGCAGCTGCTCGAGGGCGACGACGACGAGAAGCTGGAAGCGGTCGAAGTCTGGCAGAAGGATCCGAGCGTGCAGGCGTTCACGGACCTGATGAACCGGGCGCTCGACAAGCCGAAGGAGCAGAAACAGGAGCTCGAGGTCACGGGCGAGCTCACGATCATCCCGGCGCGGCTCGCGGAAGCGCGGAAGCGGTTGGCGGCGAGGGGGAAGAAGTAGCAAGGCTGGGGCGGCGTGCTAGCCGCTGGGAACGTTGTCGGCTCCGTCCGGCGCGTCCGGGTTCGATTCCCGGCCCCGGCTCCATCTTGGAAGGCGAGGACGCATGTTCGGAGTAGCGGCGGAGCTTGCGCGCTACGAGGCGGAGAGGCACGCGGCGATCGCGCGTCTCGAGCTCCACAACCCTGCGGCGCTGTATTCGAAGCGTGCGGCGCTCGCGTGCGGCTACTGCGGCCGGGCGGCGAAGTCTGGCGCGCGTGAGCGAGTGTGGCGTCAAGCTGGTCACTCGACGGCCGGATGGCGGGGCGTTTTTTTGCCCGAGTTCGTGCGAGCTGTTCATTGTGCACGTCCCCAACTCTTACAATCCGCCTACGTTCCGCGTGCGCTGCCCGAGCTGTCCCTACAAGCAAGACGATGAGCGGAAAACCTAGCGCCATCCACGAGGATCTCGCGGACTTCGTGGCGCAGTTCTATGCCGATCCGCTCGGGTATGTCATTTCAATGTACCCCTGGGGCGAGTCGGGGCCGCTGCAGGACTTCGACGGGCCGGACGACTGGCAGCGGGACTTCCTGACGTGGCTGGGCGAAGAGGTCCGCCGGCGCGCGTTCGACGGACATACCGCGGTTGAGCCGATCCGGGCGGCCGTCTCGAGCGGCCACGGCATCGGGAAATCGACGCTCCAGGCGTGGCTCGTGGACTGGATCACGACGACGCGGCCGTACTGCCGCGGCACGATCACGGCGAACACGAACACGCAGCTCGACACGAAAACGTGGGCGGCGATCCTGTATTGGCGGAAGCTGTCGCTCGCGGCCACCTGGTTCGAAGCGAACACGGCGCGGCTCTACTTCAAGGGCATGCGGGAATCGTGGTTCTGTGCGCCGCAGTCCTGCAAAGAAGAGAATTCCGAGGCGTTTGCGGGCCAGCATGCGGCGAACAGCACGTCGTTCTATATCTTCGATGAGGCGTCGGCGATCCCGGATGTGATCTACGAGGTGGCGCAGGGCGGCATCACGGACGGGGAACCGATGTGGTTCCTGTTCGGCAACCCGACGCGGAACACGGGGGCCTTCTTCCGGGCGTGCTTCGGGGCGGACAAGCATCGGTGGAAGGTCTGGTGCATCGATTCGCGTGACTCGAAGTTCACGAACAAGCAGCAGATCGCGGAGTGGATCGAGGACTTCGGCGAGGATTCGGACTTCGTGCGGATCCGCGTGCGGGGTCTGGCGCCGAAGGCGGCCGACGGGCAGTTCATAGGCTCCGGCACGGTGTTCGAGGCGCAGCGGCGCCAAGTGTTCGTGCTGCCGGATGAGCCGCTGGTGGCGGGGCTCGACGTGGCGCGTGGCGGGTTGGACGAGTGCGTGATTCGTTTCCGCCGCGGTCTGGATGCGCGGTCGATTCCGCCGATCCGGCTGAAGGGCGAGCAGTCTCGGGACTCGATGCGGCTTGTGGCGGTGGCGAAGGCCGTGCTCGATCGGGACTACGGCGGCCGGAAGGTGCGGGCGCTGTTCGTGGACGCCACGGGGGGCTCGGTGGGCGGGCCGGTGGCCGATCGGCTGCGGCAGATGGGGTACTCGGGCGTGTATGACGTGCAGTTCGGCGGCGAGGCGCCGAGCGGCAAGGTCGCGAACATGCGGGCGTACATCTGGTCGCAACTGCGGGACTGGCTGGCGAAGGGCGCGATCGACACGTCGCCGGATCTGGCAACCGATCTGACCGGGCCGGGCTACGGGCACGACAAGAAGGATCGGCTGATCCTGGAAAGCAAAGAATCCATGAAGAAGCGCGGGCTCGACTCGCCGGACGACGGGGACGCGCTGGCGCTGACGTTCGCGGCGGTGCTGCCGCCGATAGAGTCGGAGGCCGATGCGGACGCCTACGAGGCGCCGCGGCCGTGGGCGTAAGGGGTGAGCCGTGACGGTCTACGTGCTGATGTGGGGTGCCTGGTGCGATTACGGAGTTCAGGGCGTGTTTTCCACGCTGGAACTGGCGAAGGCGGCGGCCGATCCCGATGGTGTGGCGGTGTGGAAGGAGTGGCCGGATCGTACGTGGGAATGGAGCCGCGGCGACATGGATCCGTTTGAGATTCAGGAACGCATCGTGGACGGTAAGGGGTGAAACCGTTGCACCGCTGGAAGGCGGCGCGGAAGATGGGGCGGAGCATGGCGGATCGCGCGTTTCGGCTGATCACGAACCCGGCGCCCTGGCGTCCGGAGCATCGCGGCCGGGTCGAATCGGCCGTCGGCGCGACGTTCGCGGGCATGGACGACGCCACGTTCGATCGCTACCTCACCACGATCCCGGCCGAGCATCACGCGTCGGCGCGGGCCATGCGGACGAAGTATCAGCGCCCGGCGGCGCAGGCGTAGGGCATGTCCGACACGCTGAAAGAGCTCCAGCAGGCCTACACGTCCGACGATGCGGACTGGAAGGACCATCGGGACGCGCGCGAAGGCGACATGAAGGCGCTGGGGCCTGATTCGACATGGGACGATCGGGAACGGCGCGCGCGCAAGGCGGAGGGCCGGCCGTGCCTCTCATTCGATGAGGTCGGGCAGTACATCAATCAGCTGGTGAACGACGCGCGCGAGCAGGAGCGGGCCGTCGATGTCTCGCCGGGGCCGGACGACGAGGACGACGCGGAAGCGCGGTTCGTGGCGGCGTTCATCCGAGAAATCGAAGAGCAGTCGAACGCGCAGCTCGCGTATACGCGCATGTTTGAGGACGCGGCGAGCGGCGGGTACGGCTTCCTGCGGATCATGCCGGAGTATTCGCAGGATCTGACCGGGGACGAGTCCGACGGCATCGGCCCGGAGGCGTTCGAGCAGGTCTTGCGGATCCGGCCGATTCACAATCCCGATCTGGTCACGCCTGGCTACTTCACGCAGCCGGACTTCTCCGACGCCGAACGCTTCTGGATCGAAGAGCGGGTGGCGCGGGATGAGTTCGAACGGCGCTGGCCGGATGCGGAGGTGAAGGGCGCCGACATCGCGAAGGCGGCCGGCGCGCGCTGGGCGGATTCGAAGGCCGTGTGGGTCCGGGAGTGCTGGCAGAAGAAGAGCACGCGGAAGCGGCTGGCGCTCCTGCCGCCACCTGGCGGCGTGGGCGATCCGGTGGGCGTGTGGGTGGACTCGATCCCGAAGGACGAGCGCCGGGCGGTGCTGGCCACGGCGCTCCGGGAACGCTGGGTCGAAGTGCCGAAGATCACGCAGCTGATCACGAACGGCGCCGAAGTGCTCGAGGACGAAAAGACCATGCCGGGCCGGTACCTGCCGATCGTGGGCTGTACCGGGAAGATCCTGTGGGTCGGCGAGAAGCGGCACCTGTTGAGCCTGATCCGAAAGGCGATCGATCCGCAGCAGGTACTGAACTACTACCGGACGAGCGAAGCCGAGTTGGCGTCGATGGCGCCGAAGTTCCCGTGGTTCTACTACGAGGGGGCGCTGGACGCGAAGAACGCGGGCAAGCTGCGGGACGCGAACCGGAAGCCGGTGGGCGGCATCGCGATCAAGCCGAAGTTTGAAGGCTGGTCCGAGGCCTGGGGGCCGGTGCCGTATCCGTCGCGCAATCCCTACGAGCCGCCGATTCAGGCGTTCGAGATCGGCGCGGAGTCCACGCGGCGCGCGATTCAGGCGGCCACGGGCACGGGCTTCCTGCCGACGGAGGCGCAGCGCCAGAACCAGAAATCCGGCGTCGCGCTGCAGGAGATCGCGACGAGTGCCACGAAGGGCGCGTATCACTACGTGGATCACTACGAGCACGCGATCCGCCGGGTGGGCGTGGTGCTGGTGGACAAGATCCCGTACTACTACGACACGGCGCGCGATCTGCGAGTCCGGAAGAAGGACGGGACGCCGATTCAAGTCCGGATCAACGACGAGTCCGCGGCGGCGCCGCCGGAGCTGGGCGGGAAGGAGTCGGCCGGCAAGCCGATCATGCTCACGAAGGGGCGCCGGCTGACGGTGACGGTGGCCACGGGGCCGAGCTACGCCACGGAGCGGGAGAAGGCGTCGAAGTTCGCGGATACCCTGGTCACGGGGCGGCCGGAGACCTTCGCGTGGTTCGCGGATCTGATCTTCAAGCTCAAGCAGATCGGGCCGCTGGGCGACGAGATGGCCGAGCGCGCGAAGGTCATGCTTCCGCCGGCCATCCAGGCGATGCTCAACGGGCAGCAGGGCAATCCGGAGGCGCAGCAGCTCAAGGCGCAGCTGACGCAGGCGCAGCAGGTGATCCAGCAGCTCCAGCGGATCCTCGAAACCGAGCAGATCAAGGGCCAGTCGGCGCTCGAGCTCAAGAAGCTGGACGGCGACATCCGGCTCGCGCTGGCGGACATGGCCGGCAAGCAGAAGCTGCAGCAGATCGCGGCCACGGTGGCGGCCGACATCGACACGCGCGAGGACGAGCAGGCCCACGAGGTCGCGCTGGCCGGCGCCGATGCGGCGAAGAGCGCGGCGGACGCGCAGCGCGCGGATCTGGCGGCCGACAAGGCGCGGCTGTTCGGGCCGCGGCCTTCGTCCTAGCGTAGAAACTTCGGCTCAAGGAGTGAAATTGTTGCTCGCGTGTATGCAAGGTCGGCATACTCGCGGCAATGGAATCGACGCCCGGTTCAGGTGCTCCTTCGGCAGACTCACCGACTGCCCCGGCCTTCTCCAGCTACGCGCGCGACGCGGATCAGCGTGATCTTGCGTCGTTTCGCGGCGAATCGACGACGGTAGTACCTCGGGATGCGTCGTCTCCCGCGGGGGATGCAGGCGCATCGCCCGACGCTGCGGCCGACGCCGCGGCACCGTCCGACCAGGCATCGGACGATCCGTCCAAGCCGGCTCCGAAGGCTCGCAATCTCGAGACGCGCTCGAAAGAGGTGTCGGAAGAGGTGGCGAAGCTCCAGGAACAGATCCGGCTTCGTAAGGCGCTCCGCGAAGAGCTCGCGGCGCTCGGTGGACCTTCCGGAACCGCGAATTCGCAGGGGTCGCAGCCTGCAGCGAAGGAAGAACCGGCGCTGAGTGACTGGGAACGCTACTTGGCGCATCCCGACGCACCGCGCGAAGAGAACTTCGACGATTACCGGAAGTTCGTCGCGGCGATGTCGTCATTCGCGACTAAGCGCGCGCTCGAGGACCACGAACGCCGGCAGGCGCTCGATCGGGACTCTCAGCGGCGCATGAGCGAGACGCAGAAAACGATCCAGACGTTCCACGAACGCATCGGGAAGGCGCGCGAGACGGATCCGGGGCTCGACGACAAGATCGATCCCGGCCTGCTCTCGATCGTGCCGGCCTTTGCGCTGCGGCAGGGCGAAGAACTGCGCCCGGCGAACGTACTGCTCCAGGCGGTCGTCGAAAGCGACGCCGCGGCTCCGCTGCTGGTGCATTTCAGCACGCCGGCGGGTCAGCAGGAATGGTCGAACATCGCGGCGGCGCCTTCGCCGGCTGCGATGCTGCGCGCCTTCGGACGCATCGAAGCCCGATTTCTGACGGACGGTTCACCGGCTCCGGCGAAGGCCGCGGCCAAACCGATCACGTCTGCCCCTGAGCCGCCGACGGCGCTCGGCCGGCGCGCGAGTACGCCCGATGTGGCGGCGGCGGCGCTGGCGAAGGGGGATTTCGCGGGCTACAAGGCGGCGGCCGATGCGGCCGACCTGGCGAAGCACCGCGGGTAGGTAGGGGGGCCGCATGGCCAACCGGTTTTCGAAAGTCGATTTCGTCGCGAACGAGACGCTCCGGCTGTTTCTGCACAGCTGCGAAGTGTTCTCGGCGATGAACCACTCGAACGAAGCGGAGTTCGGCAAGGACTTCGCGGTCGGCGACACGATCCGCGTGAAGTATCCCTGGCGTCCGGTCATCCGGAACGGGATGACGTACCAGGGCGGCAACATCGAACGCGTCGAGACGACGGTGAAGGTCGATCAGGCCTTCGGCGTGGACTTCGACTACGACACGGTGGACAAGCTCCTGAACATGGAGCGCGGCGAGGAACGCGTCAAGAAGGAGTACCTCAAGCCGGCGGCCATGTACCTCGCGGCGGAGGCCGACAAGCGGGCGGCCGAGTTCGCGTACAAGAACACGGGCAACATCGTCGGCATCCTGCAGACGAACCCCACCACGTTCGACGCCACGAGCGCGGCCGTGCGTCAGCGGTTCATGGAGCTGAGCTCGATCACCGCCGACAAGGCGCTGTTCGTGCCGCCGGCCGTGATGCGCGCGATCAAGGGCGGTTCCGACGCCAACCTGGCGCGGTTCGGCCCGGTCGAAGAGATCAAGAAGCTCTACAAGCAGGGCATCGTGGGTATGGCCGACGGATTCGAGTGGTACGAATCCATGTCGCTCAAGACGCACACGGCCGGCACCTGGGCGAGCTCGGTGTCGCTGGCGTCGGCGATGGCGAACGGCGATTCGTCGCTGTCCGTGACCTGCACCAACGGCGACACGTTCAAGGAAGGCGACGTGATCGGCCTCAACGGCATCTACCGCGTGAACCCGGTGACGCGCGAGCGCACCGAGTCCGTGAACACGATGACGGTCACGGTGGCGGCCGACGTGACGGCCAGCGGCACCACGGCGACGATCCCGATCAAGGAGAAGATCTACTACACGGGCAACTACCAGAACGTGGACGCGCAGCCGGCCGCGTCTGGTGGCCTGACGCTCTTCCCCGGCACCAGTTCGCCGAACGGCAAGGTCGGCAAGCAGGGGCTCGCGTTCACGAAGGACGCTTTCGCGGCCATCTCGCTCCCGCTCCCGATGCCGAAGGGCGAAGAGCTCATGTCGCAGGCGACGGACGAGGAAACCGGGATCTCGATCTCGTTCATCCGGTTCTTCGATCCGCGGACGCGGTCGTGGGGCAACCGGTTCGACGTGATGCTGGGCTTCGGCCGTCTCCACGCGGATCTCGCGGCGGCGCGCATCCTCTGCGCCTGATCGCGGTTCAACCTCTTCAACGGGAGATCACAGCATCATGCGTACTCGCCTCTACATCCTGATCCTTCTCGCGGCGCTCTCGCTGGGCTTGGTCCAGCCGGCCGCCGCTCAGACCTCGCTGACGGAAACGACCGTCGCGCAGGCCGTCACGGCGTCGCAGCCGTTCGTGGTCCTGACCTCGGCCACGGGCGTCTCGCCCGGCTACGGCATCTACATCGACCGCGAGCTCATGACGGTGGCCGGCGACTACGTGTCCGGCACGCGCGTCCCGGTGGTGCGTCGTGGCGTCGTCACGTCGCACGCGGCGGGCGTGGGCGTCTACATCGCGCCGGCGCCGGCGTTCGTCACGGGCGATCGCTACGGCTCCTGCACGGCGGCGAGCGAAGCGTACTCGCCGGTCATCAACACGAACAACGGCAACATCTGGGAGTGCAACTCGGTCGTCAAGAAGTGGGTGAACCTGCGCGATCTGGTGGTCGTGACGTGCCGCACGCTGCTGGCGGCTGACCAGATCGATCAGTCGTGCTTCACGGCGAACCGCCAGTACGTGCTCTACAAGGTGACGGAGATCCACACCACGGCGGAAGCCACGGCGGGCTCGCTCACGATCACGATCCGGAAGCAGGTCGGCACGCAGGCCGTGGCATCGGGGACGGACCTGCTGGCGTCCACGATCAACGGCAAGGGCACCGCGCAGACGCTGCAGACGGGCTCCCTGACCACTACCGAGGCGAACCTGATCATCAACACGGGTGATCGGCTCGGCCTGGACTTCACCGGATCGGCGACGGAACTGGCCGGCGTGACGGTGACGCTCTTCCTGTATCCGCTCTAGGGCGGCTCACGCTGCCGGGTCGGGCCTGCGTGGCAGGCTCGGCCCGCGTCTTTGTCCCTCATTCCAGGAGCGTTCATGTTCTCGCACTATCCGCGGATCGTGTTCAAGGGCGACGAGGAACGGCGCGTCAATTCCGAGACGGAGATGGCGGCGGCGATCTCGGAGGGCTGGGAGGCGCGCGCGCTACCGTCGCTCGAGCAGCTCGAGGCGTCGCGGGTCGTGCGGTCGGCGTATCCGCGGATCCTCTTCAAGCCGGAGGGCGGCGAAGTGCTCGAAGCGCGCGCGGCCAACCCGGAGGAACGGGCGGCGCTCGAGGCGCAGGGCTTCGCGATCCGGCCGCTGCCGGGCGAAGTGGTGGAGCCGCCGGCGCCGGCCGCCGAGGCGGACGAGAAGCCGAAGAAGGCGCGCGGCGCGAAGGACTAGCGGACCATGACGATCGGCGAGCTCATCACGACGGCTTTTCGTGAGCTGGGGATCGTCGATCTGACGGCGACGCCTGGCGCCGAGCTCTCGACGCTGGGACTGGCGCTCACGAATCGGATTCTCGATCGCTGGAACGCGCAGCATGGCGCGTTGTACTCGACCGTCCATTCGTCGCTCGTGGCGCTGACGGCGGGGCTCAACCCGCACACGATCGGCGTCTCGGCGGACTCGCCAACGTGGAGCGTGAGCACGAACCGGCCGGTCGAAGTGCTGGGCGTTCGGCTCACGGGTGACAACGGCGAGACGTACGCGGCGCCGCTGAACCGGCGCAGCGCGGAGTGGTGGCACAGTCTCCAGGCGCCGGGCGCGTCGTCCGACTATCCCACGGACTACTACTACGATCCGACCTGGCCGAACGGGTCGCTCTACCTCTACCCGGAACCGTCGTCGGCGAGCGTGAAGGCGCAGCTGATGTACAAGTTCGCGCTCGCGCAAGTCACGGATGCGACGGTGGTTTCGCTGCCGCCGGCGTATCTCGACGCGCTGGTGGCGACGCTGAAAGAGCGGATCGTCGCGATTCCGACGTTCGCGACGCGGGCGACGCCGGATCTCAAGGCGGACGCGATCGCGGCGCGCGGCGTGGCGTTCGGGCTCAACCTGCCGGATCTCGACATCGTGACGGATGACGGGCTGTCGTCCGATCGCGGCGGGGACTTCGATCCGATCCTGGGGCCGTTCGCGGCCCTGCTGGGCTGACATGGCGCCGATTGCGGGCTTCGTGGGCGGCTGGTACTCCGGGGCCAACCCGGTGAGCGCGGCGGAAACGCTCGTCAACTGGTTCCCGTCGGCGGTCGAGACGCCGGGCGGCGCGGTGACGGCGGAGCTCCTGCCGACGCCTGGCGTGCGGACGTTCGCGACGGCGACGACGGCCGGCGCGCGCGGGATGTGGGCCGGCGACGGCCGGTGCTTCGCGGTGTTCGCGGATGCGCTGGTGGAGCTTGACGCCGCGGGCGTGGTGACGCCACGCGGCACGGTGGCGATCGACGGCCGGCCGGTCACGTTCTCGACGAACGGCGACGCCGGAAATCAGCTCCTGATCACGTCGGGCGGCTCGGCCTACTGCTACGACCTGATCACGAACGCGCTATCGGTGGTCCTGAGCGGCGGCGTGGTGCAGGGCGGCGTGGCGGACGGGTACGGCGTGGTCCTGTTCGATTCCGGCGTGGTGCGGGTGTCGGCGCTGTTCGACCTGACCTCGTGGGATCCGACGCAGTTTCTGCAGCGGTCGATCCAGTCGGATCTCTGGCAGGCGCTGCTGGTCGATCCGTACGGGTATCTGAACCTGATCGGCTCGAAAACGGGCGAATCCTGGTCGAACGTGGGCGGCGCGGTGTTGCCGTTCGCGCCGGATCGCTCCGGACTGCTCGAGGAAGGGATCGCGGCGACGCATTCACTGGCGCAGGCCGGAAAACACAAGGTCTGGCTGTCGATGAACGCGAATGGCGGGTATGGGGTCATGGCGGCGCAGGGGTTCCAGGCGCGGCGGATCTCGCATCATGCGCTCGAACGGACGATCGGCGGATACAGCGTCGTGTCGGACGCGTTCGGGCAGACCTACGAGCAGGACGGGCACGCGTTCTACCTGCTCACGTTCCCGACGGCGCGGGCCACCTGGGTCTACGACTTCACGACGCAGCAGTGGCACCAGCGGGGCACGATGCAGGGCGGCACGTTCGGCCCGTGGCGGCCGGCGTTCCACGCGTTCGCGTTCGGGAAGCATCTGGCGGCGGATCTCGAGTCGGCGATCGTCTACGAGCTCCGCGACGACGTGTATACCGACGTGGAAGGGCTGCCGATCGTGCGGGAACGGCAGTTCTACGCCGGCGGCTCGGAGAACCGGGCGGTCTGGTTCCATCGGCTCGAGGTGCTGGCGCAGGCCGGCGTGGGGCTGACCACGGGGGCCGCGTCGGACACGAATCCGACGCTCGCGCTGGCCGTGTCGGATGACTACGGCCGGACGTTCGGCACGGAGCGCCAGGCGGCGCTCGGGCAGGTCGGCGAGTACGGCCGGCGGTGTGAGTGGTGGGGGCTGGGCATGGCGCGCGGGCGCGTCTACCGGCTCCGGGCATCGGCGGCGGTGCCGGTGCGGCTGTCGGCGGCGTTCCAGGATGTCGAGGTGGCGGCATGAGTTTCCCGGATCCGCCGTTGCGTGATCGGGTGCTGGACGATCGCGGGTTCGTGACGCAGCCGTGGCGGGCATGGCTGATGGAGCTGGCGCGGGCGCTTCGCGCGCTGGGGGCGTGATGGGCGACGGCTACCGCTACGACGACTACCAGGCGCAGCAGGACGAGATCCGCCGGCAGCAGGAAGAGCAGGCGCGGGCGCTCGAGCTCCAGCGGATGCAGGAGGCGCAGGCGGCGCAGCGCGCGCAGGAACAGCAGGGGCGATCGCTGGGCGACCTGATGGCCAGTCAGTCGGCGCCGCCGGCGAATCCGTACGATCTGCAGGCACCGATCACGCGGTATCCGCAGGACATGCCGAACGGCGGGACGCCGATGCAGGCGCAGCCGGTCCCCGGCGCGGAAGCGGCGCCGCGGCCGGACGTGCCGGCGTACCAGCACGATCCGTCGCGCGACTACTCGCGGAACCCGCTGACGGGGGCCGAGCTCGACGCCTACGTGGCGAACGGCGGCGCGAACGCGATGTCGGGCGCGACCAGCTACTACGGCGGCGGGGCGCTGCCGACGGGGCAGCAGACGCCGGGGCGCTCGGCGTCGGATCTGAGCGTGGATGAGTTCAACCAGGGCATCCGCGGATCGGAGCTGTATCAGCAGTTCATCCATACGCGCGGCCTGGTGGGCGAGGACGGCAAGACGCGGGCGTGGAGCGATGCCGACCGCTCGGCGTGGCGGTCGCAGCTCGCGGCCAACGGCGTGCAGATTCCTGACGGCATGAAGATCGACGACGCCGGGAACCTGAACGAAGTGAACAAGACGGGCAAGCGGATCGCGATCACGGCGGCCATCCTCGGCGCGGCGGCGCTCACGGCGGGCGCGGCGGGCG
>ERZ724522.1675-NODE-1675-length-11501-cov-8.397519_pt1 | contig 11501 bp, 14 predicted proteins | sample MGYA00376055_ERZ724522 | MGnify/ENA primary metagenome ERZ724522 (study PRJEB28724, sample SAMN07190884) | wastewater metagenome | isolation source: effluent of sewage treatment plant in Hong Hong | place: Hong Kong | collected 2016-03-17 ... | reverse complement strand
CCCGAGCGGGCGACGTTGCCGCGCGCCCCGGTCGTGCCGTTGGCCGCGCGCTGCACGAGCACGAAGCCCGCCCACGCGAGCACGTAGGCCGCCGCATCGACCAGCGGGCCGCTCGTGTAGGTCGCCACGAGGTCACCCTGGCTGGTGAACACCTGGGGCGTGAAGGGCCCCGACGCCGCGACGCCCACCACGGCGAGGCGACCGGCCGCCGACGCGAGGAGCGAGCCGAGCCCGCCGTCCCGTCGCGTGATCGTGGTGCGAGGAACCGAGGTCATCGCGTCACTCCCTCTCCACCGGACGGTCCGAGAACGCCTCGACGGCCGCGCGGTATTCGTCCGAAGTCACCTCGCGTCCCTGCGCCCAGCGCATCGACGCACACGCCCCGAGGTGCAGCCAGTCGGGCACCTGGTGCTCGGTCTGCCACGCCTCGACGGGGCGCTGTTCGTCGGTCGCCGAGACCGGCTCCACTTCGAGGAGCACGCCCTCAACGAGCTCCGTCTCCACCTGTCCGCTCATGCGTAGCCGCCTCCTACGGTCGTTGTGGTGGGCGGTGCCACCGTGGTCTCTTCGTCATCCTCGATGTCGTCGCGGATGCCGATGGTCAGCGTCGCGAGCTCGCCGAGAATGGCCGCGCCGGAGCCCTCCTGCGCGATGCCTTCCCACTCCTCGCTCTCGATGGTGCAGCTCGGGGCCGTGAGCGTGCGCAGGCAGACGCGCATCACGCTCTTGACCAGCGCTTGCGTCTCGACGGGGTCCTTCCCCCAGCATTCGACGCGGTAGCGCAGCGTGCGTCCGAGGAGCGGTTGCGTGATGGGCTCATCGTCGCCCTGGTGCAGCACCGGAGCGCCGAACACCGCGTTGTCCGCGACCCACCGCACGCACGGCGGCTGCGAGTGCTTCGCGCGCTCTTTCCACCCGAGCGTGGTCACCAGCCCCTTGTGGCGGCGACGCAGCTCCGCGTTGATGGTGTCGATCGCGGCCGTGGTCATCGCCCCTCCCAGATGGCGGTGAACTCGCGGTCGACCGCGTCGGCGATCGGCTGCACCCAGCCTTCGAGCGTGCCGCTGCGCGGGGTCATGCGCCGCGACGGGAGCTTGACCTTCCTCGCGAAGACCTTCCTCCCGCCGACCGTGAACGCCAGCACGCCCATCTTCCCGCGGGTGAACTTCCCGCGGGTGTCGCGGCCCACGCCGCCGCGCTTCGGGAGGATGACCGCGCCGCGGTGGTGCGCGCGCGCGCCGGGATGGTCGCTCGCGAGTTGCACGACGCTCCCGGCGTAGCGGAGCGACCAATACCGCTCGAAGCCCGCGAGGGGCCGCTTCCCGTCGGTCGTGCGCGCCCAGGTCGCACCGTCGGGCCCGTGGCCACGCTCGAAGCCCGCGTGCAGCTCCTGCAGGGCGGTCTCGCCCACGGCCCGCACGAGCCGCAGGCGGGTCTCACCGCGCCCGAGGCCGTCGAGGCGCACGCGCACGCGTTCGAGCCGGGGCCATTCGCCCTCCACGCCGTCGCGCATCAGTCCTCCCTCCGCAGGTCGGAGACGGCCACCGGGTCGGTGTCGACCACGTCGAGCATCCCGTCCGGGTGCGCGATCGAGGCGCCCACGTCCTTCAGGTACTTCAGCGCCGTGTCGGCCCGGTCGGAGATGGCCGCGTCGGCGCCGTCCTTCGGGTTGAACCCGCGCTGCGTCAGGATCGAGAGCGACGCCTGGGCGACGGACGCTTCGACGACGGACGCATCCCATGCCGGGATGGCGCCCTTGAAGCGGCGTCGCAGGATGGCGCGCGTCTTCGCGTTGGCCGCGTCGAGGTGTCGCTCCAGCGCGCGCACGGCCGTGAACGAGTAGAGGTCGCCCGCGACGAGAGGCCCGTCGAAGGTGACCGCGAGGCCCGTGACGTCGAGCACGAGCGGCGATCCGTTCGGAGCCGTGACGGTGGCACTCCACGTCAGGCCCGCGTCGAGGGTCCACCGCACGGTCGCGACGCCCGGGTTGCCCGGGGCCACGACCTGGATTCGAACGTCGTAGACGCCCAGGGGGGACGCGCCCTCCGCGACCGACACGACGCCCGAGCCTCCGCCGACGTGCGCCACCCGCGACACCATCGCCAGCGCGGAGACGATGGCGTCGGGGTGCAGGCCGAGGGCGAAGAAGTCGTCGGGGGTCGCGGACACAGGGAGCGCCTCTCAGGGGCTGAAACGGTAGATCGTGAAGGGGTAGCCGCCCGCGACCGCGAAGCGTTCTTTCGCGGTCCAGATGAGCTCGTTCCGCTCCCAGACGTTCGGGTCGCGCGGGTCGAACAGCGCGATGGCCTTCAGCGGCTCGCGCTTCTGGTTCACGAGCGGGCGCTTCCTCCCCGAGAGCACGAGCATGAACCACGTCTCGTCACCGAGCGGGTTGGCCGTGGTGGACATGAGCTCTGGCGCGACGATGACCTTGGCCTTGCCCTTGTTGGGGTTGTCGGTCCCGTTGATCTGCGCCGCCCCGAAGAGCTGCTCCGCCTGCGTCTCCTTGGCTGGGGCCACCATCACGTGCGTGGCCTTCATCTTCCGCGGGAGCTTATCGGGCCCCTTCTGGCTGAAGATGATCGCGCGGGCCTTGGCCACGTTCTCGGGCGAGAACGGCATCCCGGTGAAGTCGTTGAGGTAGTCCGGGCTCCCGTTGTCGAGGGGGTTGAGCTTGTGCGTCCCGAAGAGGGGGCGCTTGTCCATGCCCGTCCCGTTGTTGATGAGGATGTCCGCGGCGAGGCCATCCTTCACCTGTTCGAACTTCTGCCCGCTCTCGAAGCCCAGGTCCGTGAGCTCCTGACGGGCGAGGCCCGTGGTGTCGTCGGACACGTCGTCGGCGTCGATGGCGATCGTCTGTTCGAAGCGGTCGTTCTTCACGCGGCGCGAGCCGCGCGCGATCTGCTGCTTGACCTTGGGCGTCCCGCGCTTCCAGCGCCGCGGCGCGGTGGGGTTCACGAGGTGCGCGTACGTCACGTCGCGGCCGTTGGAGGGCACGTCCTGCGCGACCATCTTGTACCAGGTCTCGACGGTCTCCGCGCCCTCGTAGACGGATGCGACGACGTCCGTGTCGAGCTCATCGAGCTCTTCTTCGCTGAGCATCAGCCCACCTCCACGAGCGCCTTGCCCGTGTCCTCATCGAAGCCCCAGAAGCGCCCCGCGACGATGCGCGTGTTGCCGCCGTTCGTGGCGGCCACCGTCTGGTCATCCACCAGATAGACGTCACGCCCGATGGACGCGACCGTCACCGCGTCGGCTTCGAGGTTCTCACACTCGATGATGCCGCGGCTCACGCCCTCGGTTTCCTTCGCCCCCGCGAGCCCGCCCGCGTTGGAGACGTTCCGCTCGCTGTAGCCGATCACCTTGTCGGTCGTGCTCGTGCGGCCGGGCCTCGCGTTGCCCGAGGTGTCCACGCTCACGACGGCGCCCGCGTAGAGCGCCACGTTGGCGGCGAGAGGGAGGGCGCGCGGGATCTCCTGGGGCTTGGCCCCTCCCACGCGCGCCCGGGGGTCACGGTTGCCGGTCTGTGCGGCCATCAGTCGCTCTCCTGCTCCTCGGCGGGTGCGTCGGTGACGCGCGGGCCGCCGTGCCCCTTCGCGCGCCGGGTGTCCTTCTCAGCCTTCGCCCGCTCGCGGTACTTCTCCCCGGACCTGGGCGTCTCCGCGGCCGGGGCCTTGCGACCCGCGGGCGCCTTCTGGCCCTTCGCGGTCTCGGCCTGTCCCGACGTGGCGGGGACGCGCTTCGGGAGCGTGCGAAGGTACGCTTCGAGCGGCGAGCGCTGGCCCTTGGCGGGCGCGAGCGGGGAGAGCGCGTCGAGCATGGTGCGCAGCTCCGCGTGCTCCTCGCCCGTCTCCAGGTCGGCCTTCGGCGGGAGCTTGCCGTCCCGCACGGCGGCCTCGATGAGCGCCGCGCGGCTCATCTTCGAGACCTCGGAGCGGAGCTCTTCGACGGCGGGCGCGGCCTTCTCGTGGGCCCGCTCGACTTCGACGAGCCCGTGGAGCCGCGCCTCACCCGCGGTGGGGTCCTTCTCGCCCAGGAGCTCGAGCGTGCGCTGGGCGAACGCGAGGGCCCTCTTCTGTTCTTCGGTCAGTTCCATGGCGTCGTCGTTCTCCGTGGGCGCAGGCCGCGCCGCGGCGAGGTTGCGGATCGAGCGCGCGAGCGCGTCGGGGTTGGACCCGATCGGCACGCACGAGATTTCCAAGAGGATGTTGCGGAAGAGCACGAGCACTTCCCGCCCGTCGCGCTCCTCCCAGCGATACGAGCGCGGCCAGAAGCCCACGGACACGGCGCGCAGGAACTTCAGGCGGTAGGCGTTCCAGCAGCGCTCCGCGAGCTCGCTCACCTCGAGCGGGGCGAACTCGATGCGGGCCACGAGCTTCCCGTCCTCCATGCGAGTCTCGGACGCGCGCCCGATCGGGAGCTCATCGAGCCCGAGCGAGGCGTTATGCGCCCAGAGGATGACGGGGTTCTGGCGGAACCGATCGAGCCCGCCGTCTTCCTCCCAATCCTGCACGAGAATCGTCCCGTGAAGGTCGACCGCGTCGGTGGACGCTACGACCTCGATGGAGCGGGTCTTCTCGTCGATGGCGCGAACCTCCATCGAGCGGGCGAAGACCTCTCCGGGGTTGGGATCGGGCCGCGCGCGCTTCGTCGCGCCGGAGGCAGGGAGGGACATCAGTCGGGAGATTGGCACACATTGGCACAGTGGCGCAAGGGACCTACGCGGCGCGTCGCCAACCCCTCGAAGGCGGGGCGCGCAGCACGAGGCGCCGGACGTTCGAGCGGGTGCCCTCGGGCTCATCCATGAGCGGCACCCCCCAACGCTCCGCGGCGGCGATCTTGTCGACCACCTTGCCGGTGCCCTTGAAGAGCTCATCCCACTTCTTCATGGCATCGGCGGCCGTATTGGCGGCGTCGGCCTCCGCCTTCGCGTCGCGGCTCTCTTCGAGGTCGTAGTACGCGAACGGCGCGAGCTCCGCGCGGCCCTTGTAGTGGGCCCACGGGGTAAGCACCTGCTGGCGCAGGCAGTCGCCCCAGGTCTCGGCGTCGGCGGCCACGATCGCGCGCGAGACGCGCATCCCGGTTTCGGATGATGCGTTCGTGCCGACCTTGTTGTTCTGGCTGCTCAAGTCTTCGCCGAGCACCACGAGCCGGAGCTTCCCGCTGCACACCCGCAACATCTCGACGAAGACCTTGTGCATGTCGGACGCGAGCGCTTCGAGCTCCACGTCGTACGAGTCGTGCGCCTTCTCGCCCTGGGGGAGCGGCACGACGGCGTTGCGCCCCAAGCTGCGCAGGGAGTTGATGAAGTTCGAACGCTCCGGCGTCCCGCGGCTACCGCTCGGGATCTTGGCCTTGAGAATGCCCTGGCCGCTCAGCTCGATGAAGCGGCCGTAGTCCCTCGACGCGTTCGAGGCGCGGAGATACCACTCGGTCACCTGACGGACGGCGCCGTAGTAGTAGGGGCTGCGCGGGCTCCACGGGGCGTACAGCACCCAACGGCCGTCACCGGGCGTGATCACGATGCGCCCCCGCTGCGACTGGACGTACCAGGTGTCGGTGTACGGGTCGTGCTCCGCGTGATCCATCGGCCACGGCTCCAACACCGGGATGAACTCGCCGCTCGACTCGTGGAACCACCACACCAGTTGGCCGATGCTCTGGCCCAACATGATGGCGTCGCGCACCAGATCGACCTCGGCCGCGCGGGGAACCATCATCCTGAACCGCGTGGCGAGGTCGCGCGCGTACCGCTCGCCCGGGCCTGTGTCCGTCGCGGCCTCGATGCAGTGCGTCGCGCCCACAAGCGCCAGCAGGCGCCGGTTGAGCGCCGCCGCGAGGTCAGGGTCGCGAAGCACCGTGCGGGAGAGCGCTGCGGAGAGGTTGAACCGCCCATGCTCGTGCTCTTCGAGGATCGCACGGGCCGCTGCGAACGTGAGCATCTGGGGGTTGAGCGTGTTCGGCGGGTACGTGATGACGTGCGTCTCGCCGGTCTCGGGTACGGGCGGCGGAGGGGTCTCGGGTGTGCCTCCGGTGGGCGCCATGCGGACGAACCCGAGCGAGCTGGCCAGCGCATCGAGGCCCGCGGCGGCCACGCGATCGAAGAGGCTCATCGACCACCCCGGCGCGGCATGTCGCGCACCGCGAACGACCCGCGCAACACGGCGGTCACGAGCGCGCGCAGCTCGCGCCGGTTGCGGGGCACGGGCGCACAGTGCGGGCACCCTGCGAGACACGCGATGCCGTTCGCGAGGGCGAAGACGTGAGCATCGTGCGCGCGCTGTTCGGGGGTCAGGTCGGGCGCTCTCATCCTCGCGACCCTATCACGACACGGCACAGATTGGCACATGCCCTCAGTCGGAGCGTGGCAGCACCCCGTCAAAGTCGTCGGCGGTCTGCTCATCGAACACGGCGACGGGGTCGCTGGAGACCGCGAGGTTGAAGGCGTCGGCCTTGTTCGGCGAGCGCTTCAGGCGCTTCTTCAGTTCGTCCTTCGACTCGACCACGTAGCGCCCGCGCGGGTCGAAGCTGTAGCGCGCGGCCGTGAGCTCGCCGTGCAGCTCGCCGTCGGCGGGGATAGAGCCGTCCTTCAAGAACGACTGCCCGGCGAACCAAAGCTCATCGCGCTTGCGCGCGAAGCGCCGCGCGTCGTTGGCGTTCTCGGCGACGTTCACGCCGACGGCGCGGATGCTCGGCTCGTGCTTGAGGTGATCGTAGACGCTGGTGCCCACGCCGATGAGGTCGATCCGCACGAGAGGGCGGGCGTCGGCGTCCGTGCGGAGGTCGCGCACGATCGAGAGCACCCACCCGGCGACAACGTCACCCTCCTGGCCCTGCGTCGCGTCGAAGCGGAACGCGTGCTTCCCACGCACCGAACACAGCACCGAGGGGTCATCGCCCGTGCGGCCCACGTCGAGACCGAAGCGTAGCTCGCCGCCGTCGTCCGTCGCGCGGCCCTGCGCGGCCTCGACCAGTTCGAGCGGGTTGACGGTGCAGTCCCCGGCGCGCGGGAAGTTGCCCTCGACGCGGACGCTGTAGGCCGGGGAGCCGCGCCCGAAGTCGCGCGCCATGTCCGCCTCCCACTGCGCCGTGGCGAGGCCCGGCACGGGGGGCTCACGGCCGGTGATGTTGGGCGACTCGCGGCTGTCGATGCGCAGCCCCTTCCACCCCTCCGCGCCGCCGTGGAAGGCGTCGTAGTACCAGCCCCCGATGCGCGTGGGGTTCGAGGTCGCGACCAGCTTTCCGCCGCCCGCGAGGTTGCCGCGCGCCGCTTCGTAGAGCGCGTCGGGGAAGCCGCTCGCTTCGTCGATCAGGTAGAGCAGGTTCGGCGACGAAATGCCCGCGAAGCTCTCGGGGCTCGTGTCCTCGACCTTCTTGCCGAAGATGCGACGGCCGCCCGAGAACCGCAGGCCGCGGTGGTAGTCCTCGCTGAGCTTCCCCCCGAGCGGCACGGGCGCGGCGTTGTACACGCGCACGAGCTCGGGCCAGAGGATGTCGGCGAGCTGGTGACCCGCGGTCGCGGACATGACCACGATGCCCCGCTCGCGCGTCATCGCCCACCAGAGGGCGAGGATCACGAGCGACGTGCTCTTGCTCACCTTGTGGCCCGAGCGCACCGCGACGCGCGGGTTCTCGGCGACGGCCAGAAGGAACTCCCGTTGCCGTGACCAGCACTCCAGCCCGAGGCACACGCGGGCGAACTCCACGGGCGAGTCGTGGAGACGCTGCGCGAGCGCCCGCTCTGGGTCAGCCGTCGCCGCTGCTGTCATCGCTCGCCGCGGCCTCTCCACCGAACCCGAGCACGCCCGAGAGCCACGCGTCGACGTCGGCTTTCTTCGCCCCGGGCTGCGTAATCGCCGCCATGGGCCGCACGCGCAACCCGTGCAGGTCGGCTTTGAGCTGCAACGACGCGATCGCGATCTTGTGGTCGTTGTCCTCACGACACTGCCGGTAGAGGTCGTCAATCTGCGCCAGAAGTTCCGCGCGCACCTTCGGACGATCCGCCTCGGACTCTTTCGCCCAGCGGTCCCGCACGGCCTTCACATCGTCCCAGACCTGGCGCTCGCTCACGGCGTGCAGCTCCATGACGATCTCCACCACCCGCGTCGGACGCGTGCCCGTGACCAGCAGCCGCTCCACGGCGCCCAGGCGGGTCAGGGCGGGCAGCGGAGGGGGGATCGGCTTCGAGCTACGAGCGCGGGCCATAGGACTCCTGGGGATGGTGCAGTTTAGTGCAGTCGCGGCCCCTGAGCGCCCGTCCAGTGCCCGAGAACCACCGCAGAGGTCGTTGCCCGTCTCCCCCGTCGAACGCCCCCGGACGGGGCCACGACGGGGCAGGGCGGAACGGCGTAACCACCCCTCGCCCGAGCACCAACCGAAAGGTGATGGTGAGGATGTAGAGGATGGTGAGGATGTCTCTAGTTCGCGCCATATACGCACGCACGTGAGGGCTAACGGGAATCATCCTCGCCATCGTCACCATCCCCACCATCGGCCGCGGCGCGCTCCTCGGGCGTGAGTAGCCGCAACCCCACGTAGGAGATGAGCCCACCGAAGGGCTTTCGAACGGCCCTCCCGTTGGAGGTCATCGCGTCGCCGAGGGCCTTGGACGACAACGTCTCCTGGCCGTTGGCCTGCGCCCACCCGGTGTAGGCGTCGAGGAGTTCCTTCGCCATGACGCGGGCGACGCTCTTCCCGACGAGCGGCTTGGCGGTGGTGCGCTGCGCGAGGAAATCCCCGACCGGATCGCTCTCCGCCTTGTAGGTCGCCGTGGCGGCCTTCACCGCGTCGGGCGGATCCACCCCGCGGCGTTGCCACTCCAGGCACCCTTCTACGAGTCGGCGGAGGATGCCGGGCAGCTCCTGCGCGAGCTGCTCTTTGAGCTGGGTGTTCTGCCGTTCGAGCGGAATGATGACGTTCCAGGGAAAGAGCAGCACGCGACGCCACATCGCCGGGGAAAGCTCGCGGATGACGGGCTTGTGGTTGGTGCTCAACCACAGCTTGTGCGTCGGGAGAAAGGTCACGAAGTCCTGACGCATGTAGCGGGCGGTGATGGGGTCGCCGCCCGTCACGAGCTTCACCAGGGCTTCGTCGATCGCGCGGCCCTTCTGCGTCTCGCTGGCGCTCGCGAACCTCGCGCCCCTGAGCACCATCTTCTCGGTCGGGTGGACGTCGCCCTTATCCTTCGACATGAGCAGCGCAGCCGGAACCTCGGTCGCGTACTCCCCCAGCACGGCCAGCATGACGTCACGCAGCGTGCCCTTCCCGTTGCCGCCGCCGCCGTGGTGGATGGGGAAGATGTGCTCGCGCACGACCCCCGTCAGGCTGTAGCCCAGGATGCGCAGAAGGCAGGCGCGCACCTCGGGATCGGGCTGCACCTCCGTCAAGAACGCGTCGAAAACGGGGCACGTGGCGGCGGGGTCGTAGGCGACGGGCGCGAGCTTAGTACAGAGGGCCTCGCGGCGCGGAGGTTCGAGCTGGCCCGTGCGGAGATCGAGGAGCCCGTTCGCGACGTTGAGCACCCACGGGTCTGCGTCGAGGTCTTCGACCCGAACCGGCACGCCGGGCTCACTCGCGGCGAGCTGCACCATGGCGGTGAGCCTCGACGCCTTCTCCGTGGCGATGGAGTGCGTGAGCAGGGCGCGGCGCGTTTCCTCGTGCGTGGTGGCCTGCGCCTCCGCCACGATCGAGCGCGCCGTGTCCTTCGCGCGGCGCATCACCTCCCCGGTCTCATCCTTCACCCACCGCGCGCCATCCCAGGCGAGCCACCCGCCGGCGCCCGCACAGAACCGGAGGTCTCGCCCGTGTCGCCGCACCAGGCGCTCCGCGTTCCCGTAGTCCGTGCGGGGCGTGGTGCCGGGCTGCACCTGCGTCGCGGCCCAGGCACGGCGGGCCTCGGTCGGGTTCCGCGCCATCTCCACGAGCCACGGGGGGAGCGGCGCGAGCCGTTGCAGGATCGGGTGGGCGGTGCGCTCCCAGCGCAGATCCACACCGTTCTTGACGGTCGGCGGAATGAGCTCGCGCCCGGTCGTGAGCAGCGAGACCCCATCCACGGAGCCGTGAAGGTTCAACGCCGTAGGGAGTTGGGTGACGCCCGAGGGCAGGGCGAAGAAATAGAGCACCCTCGTTTCATCGACGAAGCGCGGCGTCTTCTCCCAGCGGCCGTGAACGCCCTGAAGACGCTTCGCGTTCGCCTCACCCACGCGGCCGGTGAGAGCCACAGCGACGACGTCGCCCAGCTCCACGGCGGCATCGTGCTCGCCGATGCGCAGCCCCTTCCACCCGCCCGCCGTGAGCGCGGCCTGGATGGCCGCCCGCTCCATCGTGGCGAACGGATCGAGGCGCGCGGCGGCGGGCATCTTCACGGCGTCCCCCATGGGTCAGTTTCCGTCGCTCTTCTTCGTCTTCGCGGTCTTCGACTGCGACAGGGGCGCGACGTTGTCGACGAAGGGGAAGTTGCCCTGCGACGCCTCTTCGAGCTCTTCGCCGGTCATCACCTCCGAGCGCACGACTTCGCCCGTGTCCCGACGCACGAGCTTGAGCACGCGCAGCCCGATGTCCGCGCGCCACTCGCACTCGACGGGGCGTTGCTCCACGCCGCTCTTGATGACGTGCCCGAGGGCGAGGGTCTTCTTCTCGATGTCGTCGGCATCGTCCTTCAGCCGCTTCGACTCCACCTTGTGACGCGCGCGGGCCTCTTCGAACCGCACGAGCGTCGCGGCGAGCTCGCGGCCACGCTCGGTGAGCTCCGCCTCGGTGAGCGGGATGGGGAGCGACACGGTTTCAATCTTCGGTCTGGGCATGGTCAGGTCCTTTCGAAAAGCGACCCGTGCGCGGTCGCGCTCGGTCGCAGGGGGGCGGTGGGGTCGAGCGAGCGCAGGCGCTCCGCCGACGTGGCGAGGTACGCGGGGTTGAGCTCGATGCCGGTGTACGGGCGGCCCGCACCGACGGCGGCGAGACCCGTGGAGGCCATCCCGCTGAACGGGTCGAGCACCAGGTCACCCGGACGGGAGCCCGCGAGCACGCACCGACGCGCGAGCTCCACAGGCATGAGCGCGTGGTGCCCGGGGACACGGTCGACCGCGTCGTCGTGGTCGATCACCCAGACGTCCCGGGCGTTGGCGGTGTCCCCTTCCCAGGGGACCGAGGCTCCGAGATGATCACCGGGGCGCGATCGGTCGTCACCGTACCGGCGACGCTTATTGCGGCTCGCGCTCTTCACCGCGGCGGTCGCGATGGCCTTCGCGTCGTAGTAGTACCGCCGCGAGCGCGCGAGCAGGAACACGTACTCATGCGACGACGTGGGGCGGTCGGTCACCGACTCGGGCATCGGGCGCGGCTTCACCCAGATGATGTCCGCGCGGAGTATCCAGCCGTCGTCGACGAGCGCGAAGGCCACGCGCCACGGCAGGCCCACGAGGGACTTGGGGGCCGTCGCGCGCCGTCGGTCGACGAGCGCGAAGGCCACGCGCCACGGCAGGCCCACGAGGGACTTGGGGGCC
>ERZ724522.1674-NODE-1674-length-11505-cov-3.308210_pt1 | contig 11505 bp, 13 predicted proteins | sample MGYA00376055_ERZ724522 | MGnify/ENA primary metagenome ERZ724522 (study PRJEB28724, sample SAMN07190884) | wastewater metagenome | isolation source: effluent of sewage treatment plant in Hong Hong | place: Hong Kong | collected 2016-03-17 ... | reverse complement strand
CAATGTTCATGAGGCTAGCCTGCTAGTTAAAAGATTAAATGACAAAATTCCGGTTCATAAAGATATTGATGTTGTTTTGGCACCGAGCATGCTTACATTGCAGCCTATTAGTACCGAAATCGATCGCCGTAAGTTTAAATTGGCTGCCCAAAACGCCTACTTTAAAGACGAAGGTGCTTTCACTGGTGAAGTTAGCTTCACTATGATCAAAGACATCGTCGATTATGTTTTGGTGGGACATTCTGAGCGACGGATTTATTTTAATGAGTCGCTTGAAACCATCCGAGATAAAGTGCAAGCAGCAGTGCGTAATGGCATTAAACCAATTTTGTGTGTCGGCGAAAACCATCACGAAAAAACCGCTGGTGAAACTAAGAGAGTTATTCATGACCAATTAACTACCGCATTATCAAATTTAACCGCTGAAGATGTAGAAAATGTAGTAATTGCTTATGAACCTGTTTGGGCGATAAGTGGATTTGGTGGCACCAGACCTGCAAAGCCCGACGAAATCGAGAGCGCCCATAAGTGGATACGACAAATAATATCTGAGCTTTATGGAGAAGACCTTTCTAAAGAAATAACTGTAATTTATGGAGCTAGTGTTGACAGCGAGTTTGCTGGCTCAATCTTATCTATAGATGGAGTCGATGGCCTTTTACCTGGGTCGGCAAGCTTAAATTATCAAAAATTCGCAGGTATCGTTGAGGCAACATATAAGTTTTTACATAAAGAGAAAAAGTAATGGCTGAAGCAAAGAAACCTACCAAGAAAATAATCGACATACAACACCCTAGCAAGACTAGTCCAAGCAGTACATCAAAGTCAGTAATTGTTACAAACAGACCAATTATGAAAGATCCGATGGTTGTTGATGACGATAGCCCAGCTGAAGAAAAGACTACTGCACCAGTCTATAAAAGTGGTGGTGAAGCGGTAATCAAACCTCTAAGTGAACAGACAGACAAACCTGAAACTAAAGAAGAGCCAGCGTCTGATGAAAACAAAAGTAAAGAAGTTAGTGACGATAAGAATAAGACTATATCCCAGCTAGCAGAAGAAGCTACGAAAAAAGAACAAGTGGTTGATGAACCTGAAGAAGCAAAAGTCGAAGATAAAGAAGATAAATCTGATGAAACCGATAAACCAGCAATAAAAGCAACCCTAACAGATGAAAAATCAGAACCAATAGTTACAGAAGATAAGGCTGAAGAATCTAAAGAAGATAGTACAAAAACTGAAGATCCTAAAGCGCTTGAAGAAGCTAAAGAAGACAAAGAACTGAAGAAGCGCAAAGCTGAAGTTGCTAAGTTATCTGAATCGCACAAGTATTATCTGCCAATTACTACGGTTGAAAACCGCAACAATCGCCGCGCAGTAGTGATTGGTGTAATAGTAAGTATATTATTGATTCTTGCCTGGATTAACATTGCTTTAGATGCCGGGCTAATAAGTCTTGGTGGCGTTAAAGCATTCACTAACTTCTTCTAATCTTATTCATCGAAATATAAACTACAACTGTTTAGACCGGCTATTTTTGATAAAATTGATAGATGTTAGATAAGCTCTTAGAGGGGTTGAATCCAGAACAACGCCGGGCGGTTGAGACTACTGAAGGTCCTTTGTTAATTCAAGCAGGTGCAGGAAGCGGCAAAACTAAAACTCTCACCCATAGAATTGCTTATATTATTGCTTCAAATAAAGCCACACCGTATAACATTTTAGCCGTAACTTTTACCAACAAAGCTGCAAAAGAGATGCGAAACCGAGTGGCTAATTTACTTGGAGAAAATCCAGATAACAGAGGTTTTATGCCATATATGGGAACATTTCATGGCATTTGTGTAAGGATCCTCAGACAAGACGGTGAAGCGGTCGGATTATCTCGTAGTTTTGTAATATTTGATGAACTTGACCGTCAAGCAGCTATTAAGCAAGTTTCAAAACAATTATTACTGGATGAAAAAGCATTTCCGGCTAGAGTATTGAGTAGCCTAATTAGCTCTGCTAAAAACGATATGATTTCACCGAGCGAATACACCGGATTAGCTACAAGCCCAGCTCAGCAGGCGGCTGCCAAAGTTTACCCACTTTATCAAAGGGCTCTTAAAGACGCTTCAGCATTAGATTTTGATGATCTTATAAATGTTACAGCCTCAATGCTCACTAACAATATAGAGGTGCGTGCCAAATGGCAACGACAATTTAAATACGTAATGATTGATGAGTATCAAGATACCAATGCCGCCCAATATAAACTCGTCAAAATGCTGACAAATCAGTCTAACAACATAGCCGTTGTTGGTGACGACTGGCAAAGTATTTATAGCTGGCGAGGTGCAGATTTTAGGAATATTCTTAAGTTTGAATCTGATTATCCTAAATGTACCGTAATTAAGCTCGAACAGAATTATCGAAGCACAAAACATATCCTAGAAGCCGCACACAAAGTAATTTCCCAAAACACTCAGCGTTCAGATAAAAAACTCTGGACAGATGCCGGCAATGGTCTGCCGGTACAGACTATTCCTGTAGGCAGCGAGAGGGCAGAGAGCGAGGCAATTATACGCCGAATTAAAAACGGAGTAGATAGCGGACGTCGCAAATTCAAAGACTATGCTGTGTTGTACCGCACAAATGCCCAGAGCCGCTCGATTGAAGAAGGATTTGTTCATTATGGGATTCCATACAGAGTTGTTGGCGGAGTAAGGTTTTATGATCGTAAAGAGATAAAGGATGTTCTTGCTTATCTACGGCTTATCTTTCAGCCTGAAGATAGGGTTAGTTTTGAGAGAATAGTCAATGTACCTACTCGGGGAATTGGAGCTAAATCGTTGCAGAACTTTTTTGCCTGGGCTAATGAGAATGACTACAGTTTAAATGAAGCCTTAAACAAATCTTCAGAAGCTACACAAATAGTGCCAAAAGCCCGAGCCGCATTATCTGATTTGGGAGATATATTATCAAGCTTGAGAGAAGTTATGTTAGATGCAAACGTCAGCGGCTTAATCGATTCGCTACTCCGGCGGATAGATTATTTGAACTTCCTTGATGACGGAACGCCACAAGGCGAAGCCCGCCAAGAAAACGTTAAAGAATTATTAAGTGTCGCACAGGAATACAGCGAAACAGATCTAGCCGGATTTTTAGAAGAAATCGCCTTGGTTAGTGACTTAGATGGGGCCGATTTTGATAATAATGCGGTAACTTTAATGACCCTTCATGCGGCTAAAGGCTTGGAGTTTCCTGTAGTTTTCATGGCAGGTATGGAAGAATCTATATTCCCACATTCACGCGCACTTTATGATCAAAGCGAGATGGAAGAAGAGAGACGACTTTGTTATGTTGGCATGACTCGGGCTCGCGAAGAACTTTACCTAACATATGCTTCAGGCAGACTTTTATACGGTGGCCTGCAACACAACCCTCCCAGTAGGTTCTTATCAGAAATCGATGCCCAGGTTGCACCAGGTGCAACAGGTAGTTTGTATTCTTTTCCATCGGACCTTAAACACGGTACTCAAGAAAAAATACAAACTCCTGCGATCGATGAACCTAGATACGTACCTGACTTAAATGAAGGGGATAGCGTTAGACATCAACTATTTGGACATGGAACAGTAATGGAAGTCGAAGGTGATAATGTGGTTGTATATTTCAAGGGCAAAGGTTCTCGCAAGCTAAATCTAAGTTTTGCGCCGCTCGAAAAGATCTAAACTAGAATTTCAAGCTAAAATTTGGTAAAATAACACCTTAAACTTTATGTTTAAGAAAGCCTTAAATAAAACTTCTGACTTAAGCGATTCTGCCAAAGAATTTGCTGAAGCTCCGATGCCTGAGAAGGTTAAGAAATTTAAAATTCTTAGCCGTCATCCTTTTGCTGTTCCATTCTTTACGATCGCGGCCCTACTAATTATCAGCGGAGCCGCTTTTTTAATTGCCAAACAAACTAATAAACTACCGCCAGTTCATGATGCAAAAATCGTCATTATTTCTCATGATAAACAGCAGCAGATTGTCCCAAGTAAAGAAAAAAATGTCGGCTCTCTTCTTAAAAAGATGAACATCACTCTGGGCGAAGGCGATGTAGTTGAACCGGCTGTGACTGCCACAATTGATCAAGACCAATTTAGAATAAATGTTTACCGCGCTCTGCCTGTGCAAGTTGTTGATGGGGGGAACAAAACATTCGCTTTTAGTGCTGCTAAAACTCCGAGGGCGGTAGCCCAACAATCTGGCACACAACTTTACCCCGAAGATAAGGTGGCTACGGTTCCTGTGCAAGATTTTGTTACTTCCGGTGCAATTGGCGAACAGATAGTAGTGAAGCGAGCCACGCCCCTAAATGTAGATTTATTTGGAACCCAAGTACAAATGAGAACTCAGGCAAAAACTGTAGGTGAGTTTGTAAAAGAACGAGGAATCAAGCTTAAAAAAGATGATAAGATTGTGCCAGCTTTGAGCACGCCGATTGCTGCTAATCAGCAAGTATCATTTATTAGGACAGGCGTTAAAACAGAGACAGTGACCGAAAAAATCGCCATGCCTATTCAAACTTTGACTGATAACAACCTAGCCTATGGTACGAATGCCGTCCGTCAGCAGGGATCAGCCGGAGAACAAGTAGTAACTTATCAAATTCAAATCGTAAATAATGTCGAGACTGCACGAACGGTGATGCAAAAAACCGTAACGAAAAACCCTGTAACGCAAGTCGTAGTAGTCGGGACCAGTCTTAGCGGAATCAAAGGTGATATGGCGTTGGCTGGAATTGCCCCAAGCGATTACCAATATGTCGATTACATAATTAGTCGCGAGTCAGGATGGTGCCCTACCAAAGCTCAAGGACAATGGGGTGGCTGCCCGCCATATAGCGGATCTGTGCCATCTTATGGTGGTTATGGTCTATGTCAATCAACGCCTGGATCGAAGATGGCTTCAGCGGGAGCTGACTGGGCAACTAACCCTGTTACGCAGCTTAGGTGGTGTTCTGGTTACGCAAAAAGTCGTTACGGCAGTTGGGCAGCGGCATACAATCATTGGTTAAGTGCGCATAGTTGGTGATCTAGCATATGAGTGCTCCAAAAAAATATCTTGGCCAGCACTGGCTATATGACAAGCAAATCCTAGATGAAATTGCTGATGCAGCTGATGTTAAAAGTGGTGATAATATTTTAGAAGTCGGGCCAGGCAAAGCCACTTTAACTGATATTTTGCTAGGGCGTGGTGCAATCGTTACGGCAGTTGAAATAGACAGAGCGCTTGCTCAAGAACTCTCAGGGCTTAATAAGTCAGACTTAAAAGTTATAAATAATGATATATTAAGTTTCGATTTTATGCAGATGCCTGTGGGGTATAAGATAGTGGCAAACATTCCGTACTATCTAACAAGTAATTTAGTAAGAGTTATAAGTGAATCACCAAACCCACCATCAACGGCTGTAATTTTAATCCAAAAAGAAGTTGCTGAAAGAGCCGCTGCTAAACCTGGGCATATGTCACTATTATCTGTTACAGCCCAATTTTATTGGCAGGTATCGTTAGGTGTGATTGTTCCGCCTGAAGCTTTTGAGCCTCCACCTAAAGTAGACTCCCAGGTGCTTAAGTTACAAAAAAGAGAAAAACCACTTTATGACGATGTTGAACCTAAAGATTTCTTTAGGTTAGTCAAAGCCGGATTCTCGCAAAAGCGTAAAACCTTGCTTAATAGCCTTAGTGCTGGACTGCAGCTTGATAAATCTAGGGTCAAACAAATATGTGTTTCAGTTGAAATTGATCCTGGTAGGCGGCCCCAGACATTAAGCCTAGATGAATGGCACAATCTATACCTTTCGTACATTACTTGACTTGTTAAGTGTGCTGGGAATAAACTTTTTATATGGGCCCGACAAATAATCTAAGTTACCTCGTGCATCATCTTGCTTCCGTCATGGGCAAGCAGTCAGACCAGGTCTTAATGGAACAACTTGGAATCGGCCTAAGCCAGTTTAAGATTCTAATGGTTTTAGAGTGGAACCCTCGCATTCAACAAAAAGCGATCGCAGATAATCTAGGCCAGACCGAAGCAAGCATAAGCCGCCAAATTAAAATCCTTAAAGAGAAAGGTTTATTAGTTACCAAAATTGACCCAAATAATCGTCGCAAACATATAACAGCACCAACGACTCTGGGAATGCAAATCACGGAGGCAGCCAGCAATATTTTAAGGCGGAGTCTTGGGCCAGAATTATCTGGTCTTGGGGATGACCAGGTTATGCAATTAGTTAGCGGACTTCAAAAACTTCATATGATAGTTTGCCGCCCGGGAAAACTTGGAGCATGCGACCATCCACTTGGCATCTAACAAGCACTAGCAGAATATTGACATTAGTGGTATAATATACACGTACCTTAAGAGAGGTATAATTTATATACGGGGCTGAATTTTAAGCTCGACGTTGGACTTTATCGGTTAGATCAGCAGGTCGCTTGTCAGCGTATAGGCACTTTTTTAGATGCAACATCTAGAATTAGCGAATTGTCTAAGTCATTTGTAGCCAGCTTAGCTGATGCATTTGGTCAAAAACAGTTTGCGCCAGCTTTAGCTAAAATAGCTTAAGCAATGCCTAAAACGACTCCAGATAGTTAAAAGGCGTTTCATATTTTCTGGATGCCCAGTCGGATTCGTCCGCACTGACTGTTAAGACTAGGACTGCTGCAGTGGAATGTTTGTCTGTTTTGATAACCACTGCCTAAGATTTCTAAAATAGACTAAACCTGTAGACGACTAATCAAGATAAACCGGCGGACGCGGGGGCAGTACCCGCCAGCTCCTCCAAGCATAACCATTATGACCTCTATTTGGGGTCATTTTTGTTTTGCATATGCTTGCAATTAATACTTCGAGGGCTACACTTATAACATCTAAACGGGCTTCAAATAATAATCCTCACTATGAATTCAATTGAGACACTCTCAAATTCACAAATTCATCCTGTAATTGAGGCAATTCAAGACGCTGAAACCACTGATCATCTATTAAGAGTTGCTCAAATAGGGCACTTGCCTCAAGTTTTGTCTGGGGGAAATATTTCTTTAGAGCTTGCACGAGCCGAGGCGGTAGATCAATGCGCAGTTTTCTGTCAAAAAGTGGGCGAAATCGTTCCTGTAGATAAATTAAAAACTGAGCCTGAAATATCCGATGCAAGATTAGAAGCTTATAGCTGGCTTTTCCAAACGCTTAGACCAATAACAAAAGCTATTATAAGTCGTTACCATGCAAACGAAAGATTTGATCGTAGCGATTTAGAGCAAACTGCCTATTGTCATGCTATTAAAGAACTAGTTCCTAAATATGATCCTGCGCAAGGGGGCTTTAAGCCTTTTTATAGAACAAGTATTTGGAGAAGAATCCATCAATATATTGCAGTAAATTATTCGCACTTTACGACGAGTGTTGAATCTTATCGCTCACACCAAGCAGATAATCCTGATGTTGTTAATGCTAGAGAGTCTCTGTCGCTTGAATCGGCAATCGATAATAAAAGGAGGTTCAATATTAAAGATGTCGATCCAGTAATGCGTCAAGTGCTTATAAGAGAACAGAGCTCAGGCATCATTGAATTTATCAATGGTTTATCAACGCTCGAAAAAACAGTATTTATAGAAGTAGCAATTAATGGGCGTTCATATATAGATGTTGCTGAAGAGCTTGGTGTAGAATTCAAAAACATTGATAATGCATTGCAGAGGGCATACAAAAAACTAAAGACAAAACACATAAATGACTAAATCATTAGAAGGTCCAGGCAGGCTAGATAAGATTTATGAAACTTGGCTTGAAAAAGGTTCTCAAGATGAAGTAAATTTAGCGCAATTTGATCTAAGTACTTTAAATGATAGATCTAAATTTTGTTTAGAAATGAGTGGCTATCTGGCGCTAATGGCTTTGGATTTAAGCCGCTCTGACCCTTATTTAACTTATATAAACTTACAGCGATTTGCCGTTGAGGCTGCTCAAAAAAGCGAAAATGACAGAAGTGTAGATGAAATTTTAGAAAAGGTTTATGATCGAGCTTTAAAGAAAAATAAACAAACAAAGCCCGCATCCAAACCTTATGTGGATTCCGAAGGCATAAATGTACTGGACCTTACAGATTACAAAAATTTATTAGAACTGGAAAAACTAACTGATAGCTTAGGGGCGAGTCCAGATTTACCGGCTGTAATTAAGCAAGAAAAACTTGAACCAAAAATTTCCCTTTTAGATATTGTAAAACTGGGCGATAAAATTGGCAATAAAGTCTTATCGCAAGGCGCCAAGGAGAAATATTTGAGTCTTTTACCTTGGTGGAATCATGAAACATTCACTACAAAAAGAGGAACTTATCAAAAATTAACTCGCAGCGTTTACCCTGATCAAAGTAGAGGTTTGGCGCGCGCACAATTTGGAGACAGGCACCTCAGAGTATTAAATAATGCAGAAATCGTAATTGTGACAAGGGAATTAAAGGGAAGTGACATCAGTGCCATGGCTCGTGTCGAATTAGACATTTTAATAATTACCCAAGAAGAGCTGTCAGAATCTGCCTAATTTATAAAAAACTCTGAAACAATTGATTTTCCAGCTTTAAACATTATGCCTTCTTTTCGAAGTCATTTTTATTTTGCATATGCTTGCAAATGACATCTGTGAGAGTATGATTAAGAAATATTATTCAGGAGTATGCAATGGCGGATAAGTTTGAAGTATTAAACTTAGGTGAAATCGAACAAGAGCTAAGAATAGAAGTTGATGCTGGAGCAGGGTGTATCGGTGAAGCAGAACATCCGGATACTTACATCTATGTTAAGCCTCCTGTTGAGATGAGAGAGCATAGTGTATTAAGAAGTACCTTTAGTCCTGATACAGAGATTGGAAGAATGCTATCTCGAACCTTTGTAGAAAACAAAGAACACTGGACACGTTTTACAGTTCAAGGTAATCCGAGCCAAGAACATGCAGACATGGGTATTGAGCTTGCTAAAGAATTAATTACTTTAAGAGGCATTAAAGCTGGAAAAGTAGTTGCAGCAGTCGATGGAAAAACTGAATCCCATCTTGTATTGTCTAATTAAATATTTAGTTTAGGAGAATTTTAATGATAAAAAACGGCATAGAAGGCGCAGAAACGTGTGCAGAAATTTTTGAGCCTCACTACTCTGGTTTTCACTTTAACGCAATTGTGCGTCTCGAGGAGGCTATTATGGCTGACGCAGGAGTAGAAGAATTAGGACATGCCCTAGCTGGGTATTATCGAATGTCAGACTACGCTGGACCTTATCTTGAGTTTGATACTGCTCCTGAAAACGTTCAAAATTTAGACTTATGTATGAGGGATGCTGCGAAGGCATTAATTAGTAAGGCTGGAGGTAACCCAGATAAATTCAATACTCCACCTATACTTCCCGCATCAGCTTACAAGTAATAAATAAGGGTGCATATCTCTAGGGTATAGCTAACTTCTTAAGTCTCTTTTTCTCTCTTTTGTAATCTAAGTAATCATCCCAGATTAAATCACGCCATCTATCTATTTCTTCAATAATGAGGGGCGAACTTTTTTCGAGGTGCTCCTCCATAAGAGCCTTTCGACTAAATCGAAGGGCTTTTTTGTTGCTCATGCTTGCAAAGTGTTTTCAAGCTGATATAAGTATACAAATGAAAGTTCCTAAAAATAATCTAGGTTTGCCAGATCCAGCAGCAGAAGCATATTCTGTTTTATCAAACTTTGATCGCGTAATTGAAGCTGATCCACCTTTTCGACCCGAAAACGTTCCCAGTTGGTTTGATGGGCACGGTTTCTTATTAGACCAAAAATTGATAGTTATAGATGCTACTCACGAAGTTATTGACGCAGACAAATCGCTTGTAGCAGGTTTTGATGGCGGCACCAAAAATGCATTATGGCTTCCTAGTGGCATTTTGCAGCACGGAGAGGGTAGTTTTGGTGTGCCACATTTGGATGGGCAAATCTATATGATTGGCAGACGCGTAAGCCGTGGGGATCCTAGAGTAGCTGTAGTATTACCCGCAGTCTTTTCATTGCGCCGAAGGGTTGACGCGCACTTAAGAGACACGGACCCTAGCAGCGAGGACATAACACATAAGGCAAGCAAGCTAGAAGAATTAGACGGATGGCTACAGAAAATTGTCACAATAGGCACAAATGCGTCTACCATTGACTTCGAAAAAACTGAAAAAGCATAAGACCCTCACCAACATTTGCAGTTTTGCTATCATACACTCATGCAATTTGTAATTATTGGACTTGATGGAACAGACGCTGAAGCTCCAGCTAGGAGGCAGGCTGTCAGGCAAGATCACATTAAAAAAGGTGATGAGTTATTAGAGAGTGGCAATCTTTTGTATGCGGCGGCGTTATTAAACGATGACGGCAGTATGAAGGGCTCAATGTACTTAATGAATTTCGCAAAAGAAGATGAACTAAATGCATATCTTAAAACCGAACCTTATGTAGTTGGGAATGTTTGGCAAGATATTACAGTTCATAAATCGAACACTCGGGAACCTTGGCAATTTAACCGTTCCCAAGATTGGTTTGAGAAAAACAGTGTAGGTTAGGTTCAGTAAAGGGAAAGTGCTTAGCATACACAATTATTACCCTAGACATAGGCATTACTCAATTGCCATAAAGCATAAAATATAGTATAATAAGCTTATGGCAAGTTATCCTAGTGCGCGACAACCTGGCGGTGGCGAAATGTCTCTTATAAATGCAACCTTTGAAGATCTACGAGTTACACTACAAGAAGATAGGGTTGACCAACAATTAATAGATCAGATCGTCCTCGATGCAAAATTAGATTATGCTCGAACAGCAGCTGCAGGTCTTGCAAGGCAAGGTACGGCAATAGGAAAAATTCATATATCTCAACCACCAGTAGAATCTACCAGAACTCTTTTTAATGTTGGTTCTTTTGGGATTCCTAATTGGTACTACGTATTAAGAAGGGACGATACTATCAGAGAACGAGAAGGATCGTCTGGATTTTTTTCACGGCTTTTTGGGAGCAGAACACAATCCTTTCCTAAAAAATATGACTTCGTAGGCGTACGACAAGGAGTAAGTAGCCTAGACATAGCGCGATTGGACACAACACAACCTACGCTAGAACCGCACATGCATGTAAGTGGAGGCTACGTTGAACCTGGTAAACATAGCGTCTTTAGGGGTTATAGAGCGGGCGTATTAGCCTTAGAAAAATTTGTTGAAGATCTTGAAAACGTTGCAAGGCTTAATACGGGGCTCTCGATGCCAGATCCATTAGATGTAACCGACCGACATTTAGATACTTTTAGAGCAGCGAACAGAAACAAATAATCGTTATATTGACACACTGAACTTAAAGTAGCATTATTAACCTGCAAACTAATTGGGTGGAGATAGGGGTTAAAAATGGCAGCACGCACAGTATCTGTCACTAAAATTGGCGTCGGCTCTTTTGCTAAAGTAGTCGGTGTCGCAT
>ERZ724522.1673-NODE-1673-length-11513-cov-28.518939_pt1 | contig 11513 bp, 9 predicted proteins | sample MGYA00376055_ERZ724522 | MGnify/ENA primary metagenome ERZ724522 (study PRJEB28724, sample SAMN07190884) | wastewater metagenome | isolation source: effluent of sewage treatment plant in Hong Hong | place: Hong Kong | collected 2016-03-17 ... | reverse complement strand
GAGGTTACGTCTCGCGCGCTGCAAGTCGCTCTTGATGGCGACCGATTCGACAACGTCATGCGTGCCAGCGTGCTCGATGCGCTGCTTCCTGGGCGTGGTGTCTGCCGTGTTCGCTATGTCCCGTCACTCGCTCAGGTAGGCGTTACAGAAGAGACGCACGAGGAAGGCGCGGAAGAGCCGACGCACGAGGCGCAGGAAGGCTATACCGAGGAACTGGAATACGAGCAAGCCGTCGTTGAGCATGTCGATTGGATCGACTTCCGGCGCGGTTACGGTCGATGCTGGGAAGAGGTTCAGTGGGTAGCCTTCCGTTGCCGTTTGCGCAAGGATGATGTTGCCGAGCGATTCGGGCAGGATATTGCCGATATCCTGCAATACGACATTGACGAAGACAACGAGGACAGGAAAGAGTCAGAGCAGGCCAAGCAGGAAGAAGGCGACGACACGCGCACGGCCGAATTTTGGGAAATCTGGGACAAGGAAGAGCGTAAAGTCTGTTTCTGGAACAGCGGATACCGCGATGGGTTGATCTACCCGATTGGCAACGAGTCGGGCGAGCCTCCGCTAGAGTTCGAGAACTTTTTCCCATGCCCGAAGCCTTTGATGATGGTCGAGGACTCGTCGAGTCTGCTGCCGATCCCGCTCTGGAGGCTTTACAAACAGCAGGCCGAGGAACTGGAGAAGATCAGCAGCCGCATTAACAAACTGTTGAATGAATGCAAGGCGCGCGGCATCTATGATTCGCGACTCGGAGAAATCGGCCGGACGATGCAGGCTCCGGAGGGCGGGCTAGTACCGGTCGAAGGTGCGGCGCAGATGGCGACCGTCGGCGGGCTAGATAAGGCAGTCTCGTGGTTCCCGGTTGAGCAAATCATCAAGGTGCTTGAGCGTCTTTACGAGGCGCGAGAGCAGATCAAGGCGACGATCTACGAGATTACGGGCCTTAGTGACATTATCCGGGGCGCATCAGATGCCTCGGAAACTGCGACTGCGCAGAACATCAAGTCGCAGTATGTCTCGCTGCGGCTGAAGCGTATGCGCTCGCTTGTGGCGCAATACGCTCGCGAGATTGTGCGCATGATGTCTGAAGTCATTTCCGAGAAGTTCTCGCCCGAGACGTTGGCGAAGATGACCGGCATGCAATTGCCGACGATGGCGCAAAAGCAACAGGCGCAAGCCATGATGCAACTGGCGCAGATGACCGGACAGCAGTTTCCGCGACCGAACCCTGCATTGCAACAGCCGTCATGGGAAGAGGTTGTCCAGATCATGCGCGATGACATGGCGCGCACGTTCCGGGTGGATATCGAGACGGATTCGATGGTCGCCAGCACGATTGAATCTGACATGCAGGCGCTAGGCGAAGTCTTGGCGGGTCTGACTCAGTTCTGGCAAGGCGTTGCGCCGATGATCCAGGCGGGAGTTCTGCCGGTCGATGCCGTCAAGGCTATTTCCCTGTCGATTGCGCGTCGTGCGCGCATGGGCATGGAGGTTGAAGATGCTTTGGACAACATGCAGGCGCCTCCTCCTCCGCAGCCTGATCCTCTGGAACAGGCGAAGCTGGAAGTGGAAAAGGAAAAACTAGGAACTGAGCGCATGAAGGTGCAGGCTGAGCAGCAGAGCATGCAAATGGATGGCGAGTTGAAGGCTCAGGAACATCGGCAGCGCATGGAGGAAATGCAGATGAAAGCGCGGACAGCGATTGCCACGGCGATGGCGCGGCCGCAGCCGATGGGGATGCCTGCTAATGCGTAAGCGTTACATTCAGATCAATGGCGAATTGCGCGAAGTCTGCCGCGATTACGTTGCCGATCCTGTCGCGCCAACGGTGTGGGGTGATTTGCCTGGGTACGAATCTCCGGCGACGGGGCTGTGGGTAGAAGGCCGCGTCGCGCGGCGGGAAGACTTGAAACGTTCCGGTTGTCGTCCGTGGGAAGGTATTAGCGCGGAGAAAGCCGAGGCGGCAAAGTGGCAGTATGAGCAGGCGCAGAGGCAGGAAGCTGCATTGAACGAGTCCGCGCATCGTGCTTGGTATGCGCTGTCTCCGAGCAAACGCAGGCTGCTAGAGAATGCCTGACGTTCGCTCGGTCTCCGCAACTCCGATTGTTGCCGATTTCGCAGACACGCGCGGCACTCCACTTGTCGTGGACCGAGGCGGGAAGACGGTATATTCCCTAGAACATTCGACGCCTATTACGAATGAATCTTAACGACCTCGCATCAGTGCAGCAGGCAGCAGCGGATCGCGCGGAACTTGTGCGCGTTCTCATGGCAATCGACAACGCAAAGAATTTTCGTGTCGTTATGTCCGTGGATGGATCGGATGATGTCTCCTGTCCCCTTCCACCGTCGTATGTGGATGACGTGCGGAAGGTATTGCAGAAGCGAATTGTGGCAGTTGAAAAGCATTTGCGCGATCTAGGCGTCAGCGTTTGATCGTGTCCCGCGCGCTCTGAGAAGAGCCCGCAAAAACGGCCTGCCACCGAAAGGTGCGGGCCGTTTCCTTTTCTGGAGACGGAAAACCCGTGGAAGAAAACGAAGGTAGTGAAGTAGAGCAGGAAGTCATTCAGGAAGAGTCGGACCCGATTGCCGACAAGTGGGCAGAGATCCAGGCCCGCATGAAAGACGAACCGGAGGATGGGCCAGAGGCAGATGCCGAATCCTCTGAACAGCAGGCGCAGCGACAGCGAGACGAAAAAGGCAGATTTGCGAAGGTTTCGGAAGGCGAGCAAGTAGAGCCGGAAGCGCAGGCGGCTCCCGCTACGACGCCCGAAGGATGGGACATCAATCGGCCTCCATCAAGTCTGAGCCCTCAGGCAAAAGCCGAATGGGAGAAGTTGCCTGAATCGTGGCGGCGTGAGATCCATCGGCGCGAGACGGATGCGCATCGCGGTATCCAGCAAATCATGCCGGACGCGCGCTTCGGTTCGCAGATTCGGCAGATCGCAGAACCTTACCGCGCCTTTATGGAGTCATCCGGGGCGACGGTCGAAGGTGCGATTACCGGACTCTTGAGAACGGACGCATTACTGCGGACTGGCACGCCCGCACAGAAGCAGGCGGCATTCGCGCAGCTTGCCAGCCATTACGGCATCGACCTCGGGCAGCAAGTCGAGCAAACACAGCAAGCCGCGGCGAACTATGACCCGCGCTTTGATCAATTTATCGCCATGCAGCAACAGCAGGAGCAGCAACGCGCTGCCGTGGCGAAACAGCAAATGGAGTCTGAGGTCGGGCGATGGCTCGAAGAAACGGACCCGCAGGGCAAACCCTTGCGGCCGTTTGCATCTAACGTCGTTAGTGAACTGAAGGCTCTCATTCCGGAAGTGGCGCAAGCCAACCCGGGCGCCTCCGTGCCGCAAATCATGGAGGAGGCTTACGTCCGCGCAGTGTGGGCAAACCCTGCGACCCGCGCGGTACTCGAGCAGCAGAAACAGGCAGAACTTGAAGCTACTAGGCGTGCTGAAAACCAGCGTCGCATTGAGGAAGCCAAGAAGGCCGCTAGCGTTAACGTCGCACGTCGCGGCGTTGCCCCACCGAGACCCGGGCCGATGCCGATGGATCAGTTCATCGGAGAACAGGCAAGGACTCTCGGTCTTCTTCCTTAAGGAACGAACATGCCCGCAAGCATTACCAGCATCTATGCGGCTTGGACGGAACTGGCGACCACTACTTACCGCCAGTATGCGAACAAGACCGCTGACAACATTTCAAAGCACAACGCGCTGTGGCGTCGTCTCAGCAGCAAAGGGAAAATCCGCCAAGAAGATGGCGGCCTTTCCATTGTGGCGCCGCTGGAGTACGCCAGCAACTCGACATATCAGCGCTATTCCGGCTTCGATGTGCTGAACATCAATGCCGTAGATGTGCTGACGGCTGCGGAATACCCGTGGCGTCAGGCTGCGGTCAACGTGGCGGCTTCCGGCCTGGAACTGCGCACGAACATGGGTTCTTCGCGAATCATCAACTTCACGAAATCCAAGATCGCGAACGCGCAACACAGTTTCGGCAACAACCTGAGCATTGATCTGTACTCGGACGGCACGGCAGCGAACCAGATCAACGGCATGCAAGCCCTTGTGGCCGATGCCGGTACGGGCACGGTCGGCGGCATTAACTCTGCAACGTTTACCTTCTGGCAAAACGTTGTGCAGAGCGCGGCGGCACCGCTGCAAGGGGGTTCGGCGATTACTCCGAGCGCGACGACGATTGAATCGTTGATGCTCCCGCTGTGGATTCGCCTGACTCGTCAGGGCGACACGCCGGATCTGATCGTCTCCTCTGACGACTACTTCACGTTCTACGAGCAATCGCAGACGAGCTTGAAGCGGTATGCACCGGAAGACAACGGCAAGGGCGGCATGGTGTCCATGAAGTACAAAACGGCGGATGTGTTCTTCGATTCGTCGGGCGGCATTCCGGCCGCGCATATGTACTTCCTGAACACGGATTACATGGAGCTTGTTGTTCACTCCTCGGCCAACATGGAAATCATGGACGAACTCAAGTCCGTGAACCAGGATGCCGTCGTGATCCCGATCCTGTGGCAAGGAAACGTCGTCGTGTCGAATCGCTCGCTGCAAGGCGTGCTCAAGGCGTAACAGGAGACATGACATGACTACTGCTGCAAACATCAATAGCATCATTGGCTACCCTTACGCGGGGAATGCCAACAACACCACGGACGGCGGCCTTGCCGTCGAAGTGGCTACCGCAACTTCTGGTTACGTCCCCCGCATCCCGGTGGGAACCGTAGCGACGATGATTGACCCGTATTGGGGTGGCGTGGAAGTCATCCGGCTTTCCATCCCGACCTCGACGACGGCAATCGTTGTCGGCACGCTGGCGAACTGGAACGCTTCTTTTGGGTATGTCATTTGCCCGAACACGGCAAACCTTGGGCAGCCTGTCGGCGTTGCTCTGTCTGCCGTGCCTCTGAACGCGACCTATGTGCAGTATGCGTGGTTCGTTATCGGGGGCGTGTTCCCGGTGCTGTGCGGGGCTTCGGTGGCGGCTGATACCGCTTTTGGCATCACTGCCGCAGGCAAGGGCGGCGCAATTGCAAACGGTAAGCAAATCTTGAATGCGCGCGTTCGCACGGCATCTTCCACGACTGTGGTGAAGGCCAACACGACGACGCACTCGGGATCGCCCGTGATCCGTCTGTCCCTTCCGGCCGATGGATGGTTCGTAGGTCTGCCCGTGTCCGGAACTGGCATCGCTGCCAGCTCCGTGATTACGGGTATCGATCCTGATAACCGTACTGTGACGCTGAACAACAACGCCACGGCTTCGGGGTCGGTGTCGGTGACGGGCACTTACAACGATGGCGCGTCGAACTTCTGGAACGTTGCAACGCTCAATCGGCCATTCGCACAAGGTCAGATCGTCTAATTGTTCTGCTCCTCCCCTTTGGCCCCGGCTTGTCCGGGGCTTTTTCTTGGGCGTTCGTCTGAGCGTCCAGGAAAGAGTTAACACAGGAGAACCCTGATGCAAATCATGCTTGCCAGTGATGCCGTCCGCCCGTTTATTCGTTTTGAGACTCGCGCCGTTCAGGATCGTGCTGCGTCCGAAAACGAAGGCCGTCCGGTCTATAAGAACGTCGATTTTGTTGTCCTGATGCAGAAGGGCAGCAAGGACGAGTACACGAAAGAAGCAGATGAATGGTTCTCGCAGAAGAAGCGAGAGGCAGCGAACGGGGCGTACAGCGCTGATTGGCTGAGATCCTTCCGCGAGGCTTACGACGCATGGAAGCAGGGGCGCGATGCGCCGATAAACGGGACTCCCTTGCAGATGTGGCCCGGGATAACGCCTGCTGAAATCGAGATGTGCAAGGGCATCGGGTGCTATTCCGTCGAGGATGTGGCGAACATGACGGAAGAGGCTCTGTCGCGGTTCCTTGGGTCTCGTGCTTTGCGAGACAAGGCGCGGGCCTACATGGCGGCTGCGAAGGATGCCGGGAAGGTGTCCGAAGAGAATGCCGCGCTTCGCGTGCAGGTGTCCGACCTGACCGAACAATTGCAGTCGATGCGCTCACGGTTAGCGGCTTTGGAAAACTCGGATGAGGCTCGGCGCGGTCCGGGTCGTCCTCGCAAGGAGGCTGCGTAGTGTCCCTTCTCTCGATGGTGACGCAGGTATGCCGGAGGATCGGCATTACTGCGCCGAACGCTGTCTATTCCAGCGCGGACCCGCAGATCATTCAACTGCTGGCGCTTGCTAACGAAGAAGGCGAGGAATTGTCCTCGCGTTATCCGTGGCAGTCGATGCGCAAGGAAGCGAACTTCACAACGGTCGCCACCGAGAGCCAGGGCAACATGACGACGCTGACGGGGGCGGACTTCCGTTACATCGTCAACGAGACGTTCTATAACAGATCATTGCGGCGCCCCGTGTTCGGGCCTCTGTCGGATGACCAGTGGCAGAACTTGAAAGCGATGCAGATCAATGGCCCGTGGAATCAATACCGGATTCGCGGGAATCAGATGCTTTTTATTCCGGTTCCTGCTGCGGGGCAATCCTGCTATTTCGAGTGGCAGTCAAAGAACTGGTGCAGTGATTCGACGGGCGTCACAACGCGCAGTTCGTGGGGTGCGGATGACGATATCGGCATCCTCGATGAAACACTGATGCTGCATGGTCTCGTGTGGCGATGGAAGCAGGCGAAGGGGTTTGATTATTCCGAGGACTTCGCCAAGTATGAAGCCCTAGTTGCGGATGCCGAATCGCGCGATGGTGGCAAGCCGATCTTGACGGGCGATATGAACAAATATGACGTATATCCCGGCGTTCTTGTCCCGTCGGGTAGCTGGAGCATTGCGCCTTAATGTTTCGTCCCGCTCGCTCCAAGCGTCCGCAGAAGCAGCAGATTACACGCACGGCCTCTGTACCTGCTCCGGTCGGCGGGTGGAATGCTCGCGACAGTCTTGCAGCGATGGACCGGGCCGATGCTGTCGTCCTGCAAAACTTTTTCGCGCTCCCCTATTCGGTGCGGCTGCGGAAAGGTTACACGTCATGGGCGACCGGACTCGGTGCTCAAGTGGAAACGTTGATGCAGTATCGTCCGCCTACGGGCAGCGGCTCCATGTTCGCAGCGGCAGGCGCCAATATCTACGACGTGACTTCGGGCGGTGCAGTTGGCGCGGCCGTTGTTTCCGGTCTGACTAACGCGCGATGGCAGTACATCGATTTCGCGGTAGGTGGCACGTCATACCTGTACGCCGTCAACGGAGCGGACAAGCCTCGTCTGTATAACGGCGTTGCGTGGACTGCTATTGATGGCGTGTCCGTTCCTGCGGTGACGGGCGTCACAACGACGAACCTCGTCAACATCAACGTTCACAAGTCTAGGATTTGGTTTATCGAATCTGGGACGCTCAAGGCATGGTATCTGCCGACGAATTCGGTGGGCGGCGCTGTCTCTGCTCTCGACCTGTCCGGGTTATGCGTTCGCGGCGGCTATCTGATGACGATGGCGACATGGACCCTCGATGCCGGTCGAGGCATGGATGACCATGCTGTATTTATCACGTCTGAAGGCGAGATCGTTGTCTATGCGGGCGTTGACCCGGCATCGGCTGCGACATGGCAACTCGTGGGCGTCTATGCGATGGGGACGCCACTCGGACGGCGGTGTGCCGTCAAGTATGCAGGCGATGTGCTCGTCATCACAAAAGATGGGTTGTTCCCACTATCTAAAGCGTTGATGTCGTCTCGCGTGAATACGAAGACGGCACTAACAGACAAGATTCAATCGGCGGTCAGTGAGGCCACGACACTTTACGGCACGTCCTTCGGGTGGCAAACGATGATCTATCCGCCCGAGAACATGCTATTCCTCAATGTTCCGGTTGCGGTAGGCAGTCAGCAGCAGTACGTCATGAATACGATCAGCGGCGCATGGTCGAACTTCACGAACATGCCTGCGAACTGTTGGGAATTGTGGAACGACATTCTTTACTTCGGCGGGAACGGCGTCGTTTACAAGGCGTGGAATGGCACAAATGACAACGGCGCAAACATCGTTGGAGAAGCGTTGCCAGCCTTCAACTACTTCGGGTCTGCGACGCAGCAGAAGCGATTCACGATGGTGCGACCGCTCATCGCGACGGATAGCACGGCTGGCCTGTTGCTCGGCATCAATACTGATTTCAAGAACGTAACGCCCACGGGCGTGCCGTCGTTCGCTTCTGCTACGTCCTCAGCGTGGGACACCGCTAAATGGGACAGCGGCGCGTGGGGTTCGTCTGATCTTGAGATGAAGACTGATTGGCAAAGTGTGTTCGGTGTCGGATTCTGCGGGGCGCTTCACATGATTATCAAGACCAATTCGGCGAACCTGCAATGGATCGCAACTGATTACGTCATTGAAGACGGCGGAGTGATTTGATGGGATTTTCTCTTGGCGGGTTGTTCAAGGGTGGCGTTACTGGTGGCCTTCTTGGCGGGATTACAGGGCTCGGGGCGCAAAATCTTGGGCCACTTGGTGCGCTGACTGGAGGATTTGGCAATCCGTTTGGGAAGCCTGCCGCGCCCCAACAACCCGACTACTCCGGACTCGCCGCACAACAAGGCCAGGAAAACCGCGCAACGGCCCGCTACAACGCGCAGCTTTCTAATCCGTGGTTCTCTAATCCCTATGGCACGCAGCAAGTGGACTGGAGCGGTCAGCGGACCGGAAGCGCGGATGTTCCTTATGTTTCAACGGAACTGACCCCGCTCGGACAGCAGGCGTGGGATTCACAGCAGCGGCTATCGGCGAACATGGGATCGGCGGCAGAGAACTCGCTTGGCCGAGTCAATGAAGCCTTTGCGCAGCCGTTCGATTATTCGAACATCGAAGACCTTCAGAACGCGGCATATGACGCGATGATGTCGCGGATTACTCCGACCATGAACGCCCGAGAGGACAGGCTGACAAATCAGCTTGCCAATCAGGGATTGACGTCGGGCGGAGAGGCTTACACCAATGCAATGCGCGACTTCAATTACGGCAGGAATGATGCCGAACGACAGGCCGCGCTGTCTGCGATTCAATTGCAACCGCAGATGTTGTCTTCGGCGCTTACGCTGCGTAACCAGCCGCTAAACGAGTTCAATGCCCTTAGAACCGGCGCGCAAGTACAGGCGCCTCAGTTCCAGGGGTATCAGGGCTCATCGGCAGCAGCGGCGCCACTCTATCAGGCGGGGTCGGATGCCGGTCAGTATCAAACCGACCTCTATAACGCCAACATGGGCACGCGCAATGCGATGCTATCCGGGCTTTTCAGCCTCGGAAGTTCTGCTCTTCGCGGGGGTCTGGGTGGCTAATATGGCGCAAAACTTCCTTCCGATTCCTGTTTCTACATTGACGCCGGATGCTCTCGATGCGCAGAAGATCATGCGTCGACAGGCACTGGCCGAAGCGCTTTTACAGTCGTCTGCGCAGCCGATTAACCCACAGCGCATGTCTGGGCGCTTCATGTCGGCGGTATCGCCTTTTGAGGGCCTTGCAAAACTTGCAGAGGCGGCCATCGGAACAATGGAGCAGAAGCGTGCAGAGCGGCAGATGGGTGAACTTGCGCGCGGGCGCAACGAGCGATTTGCCAATTACTTGCGTGGCGGTCTTCAGCCTGGAGCGCAAGGCGCGGAGACCGGCGCGATGTTGGACGATGCGGATGCATCTTACGACCCCAATGGGGCTATGACGGCATCGGATCGTTACTCTTCCGCGTTCAATACGCCAGGGCGGTCTCAGGTGCAGCAGGACCCTACGCAACAAATGTCATTGACTGCGCCAAGCGTTATTGTCAGCGGGGCGCCTGAATCGCCCGCGATGTCTGATCCGCTGGCGGACCTACGCCGGCAACTTGCCGATGCCGTTTCCTCCAGTGCGATGGACCCGCAGACCGCTATGCAGACCCTGATGGGCGCGCAAATGGAACTGTGGAAGGCTCGCAACATGCCGCAAAAACTGGGCGAGGGCGAGGTATTCGGCATGCCCGGACAAGCGCCGTTGATGTCTGGCCCGCAGAAGTATCGTGCGCCGCAGTTCCTGACCAGTGGTGCAGGCATGGACGAGAAGGGGCGTCCGCTGGAAACGCAAATGCGATTTGACCCGAATACGGGCGCGGCTGTGCCTGTCCCGGGGGTCAAGCCTGTCACCAAAGGCCCGCTTGCGACGGCGAGCGCGACGGCGACCAATCAAGCGACGAAAGGTGTTCTTGAGGGGGCTGGGGACGCAGTCAAGGATCGAATCAAGACCGTTAGCGGGGCGGCATCAGCGGCTCCGAAGACAATCGAAACGATTCATTCGATGCGCAAGGCATTGGATACCGGGAAAGTATCGTCCGGGCCAGGGACAACGTTCGGCATGGCATTGAAGCAGATTGGCCAATCGATGGGAATGGGAGTCGACCAGGAAGCATTGAACAAAACTCGTACCGTCATCACTGGTCTTGCGGAAATGACGTTGCAGGCGCGCGGAGAATTGAAAGGCCAAGGCCAAGTTACCGAGTACGAGCAAAAATTGCTGGAACGTGCGCGCTCCGGAGACATCGATAGGCTGTCTATCGGCGAGATCCGGACGATTTTGGATATCAGCGAACGGACGCAACGTTACTGGTTACAAGAGAACCGCAGCATTGTGGAAAAGCTCAAATCTCAAGGCGGAGCAACGGATGCGATTCCGTTCCTTGAAGTGGACGAGCCTCCGCAATATGGCGCGGCAAAGGGTGACGGCGGATTCAAGGTGAAGAGGTAACCGGCATGGCCGATTTGCGAATCTATGAGGTCGAGGCACCGGACGGAAAGGTCATCAAGGTTCAGGCTCCGTCCGATGCGACGGATGCGCAGATCATCGCCAAGGTTAAGCGCATGCGATTCTCTAATGAACCGCCCGCAACACCCGATCCGACAAAGGGCGGCACGCTAAGTCTCGCCGGATTGGATACCGGGATGGAACTGCCGGACGGCGTCAATCGATTCTTGGCGGGCGTCGGGCAACACGGCACGGACATGGCCCTTGGCGCGCGGCAATTGATTCCCGGCAATGACCTGACAGACGAAGCCAAAGAGAAAGCACAGCTTGACGCGCCTCTGTTGAATACGACAGGTGGTAAAGCCGGGAAACTGACGGGGGCGCTTGTCCCTGCTGTCAGTACGATGGCAATCCCGGGAGCAAACACATATTCAGGCGCTGCCGCTACTGGAGCCCTTCTAGGGCTCTTGGAGCCGTCTCAGACCGGCGCGAGTGGGAAGCTAGCCAATGCGGCAGGCGGAAGCCTCTTCGGCGTCGGTGGGCGCGCTGCCGGGGAACTCGTGGGGCGGGTCGTTCAGCCGGTTACTTCAACGCTCAACCCGGAGCAGTCGCGACTTGCGCAGATCGCGCAATCCGCCGGCATTCCGCTCGATGCAGCCGCGCGGACTGGTTCCAAGCCCTTGCAGATTTTGAATGCGGTCATGGAGAACTTGCCGCTAACGGCGGGGCGTGAAGCGGCGAAGCGGAGGGCGACTCAGGAAGCGTATAACCGGGCGGT
>ERZ724522.1671-NODE-1671-length-11531-cov-5.517515_pt1 | contig 11531 bp, 12 predicted proteins | sample MGYA00376055_ERZ724522 | MGnify/ENA primary metagenome ERZ724522 (study PRJEB28724, sample SAMN07190884) | wastewater metagenome | isolation source: effluent of sewage treatment plant in Hong Hong | place: Hong Kong | collected 2016-03-17 ... | reverse complement strand
CCACTGACCATTCTTTTGCTCTATATATAAACCATCAGCATCCTTGGTAGGGATTTGACTCTTCATAGATTGTAGGGCTTGTTCTGCTTCCTCGGCATTACTAAACCCATAAGAATCATTTCTACCATAGACAGCTACACCCTCAATACTATCAATCTTTTCTCTAACAACACTGTTGGCTTGACTATATGCAGCACCTTCAACTTCTTTCAGTGTTTTGAATATCTTCTCTTTATCAATCTCCCTTTGTGTCACTGGGACAAAGAATGGATCAAACTCTGTTTCTCTGTATACACCAGTAAAATAGTCATCCATCTTTTTAATATCATTGTAAATATCTGCATGATGAATGACATCCATATCCAGCTTTGGAAACACATTGTCTGCAATCAAACTACCTTTGTCAGTACCAAGAGCTTTGGCTAACTCCCCGCTTTCTTCCACAACAGCCTGACTAAATGTCTCTTTTGCTTTTCTTATGTTATTAGCATTAAGAGTACCAGCAGGACTATTAGGACTGACTTTAAGGCGTTGTAAGTTTGTGTAATCAGCTTCAGATAGTGGGCTTCCTGTACGATTGCTCTTGAATACAGAAGGTTGTTCTATGTCTTCTCTACCCGTTCTTGGGTTTGGATCACCATCTACTGTGTCTCTTTTTAACACAGGATCTATTCTGGTTGCTTCATTAACAGGGCGAGGCTTAGGGGTAGGTAGATCAACAGTAGTCCAATTCCTCAAGACATTCTTACTAGCCCTTAAGAATCCCCCTGCAAATCCAGCAGCCAAGAATCCCTTAGCTGCCATAACATCTAGTACACCAGCTAAGTTCTCAATATGTCTGAATGCAGGATGTAAGCCCTCTGGGGTGTCCAACACATCCCTAAATGTATTCCATTTATTCCAATCGAATCCAGGAGTGTATGAGAGAGCATCTCCCATGTCTTTAATAAATAGAGCCTTGTCACTATCATTAAGACTATTATACCACTGATTCATTTTGTAATTGGCTTCACCAGGGAAGACAACAGACTTAATAAATTCCCATCCACGTTGGATAGGACTCTTGTCCTTAGTCATTGTCATGAATTCAGGAATGGCTGTAGACACTCCATATCGTAAAGCCACCATATCGGCAGCAATACCACCAGCCATCTCAAATGCGTTGTAGTCGAGACTTCTAGCTAAGTCTAGCTTAGCTTGCTCAACATCTAATGTAGCCTGATCTTGTTCTAGTCTTATTTGATGCAAACTGTCTAGCCATTGGTCTCTATGGTCAATGTCGGCTTGTGTTACATCATTGTTCTCAGTCTGTACCTTTTGGACATATCTATCCCTTAAATTCTGAGAGAGATTTACACCCAAAGCATGCTGTAGCACTGCATGTTTCTTAATATCATTCGGTACTGACGAGTCTTGAATTAAATCCTTTAATATGTCTTCATCTCTTAGAGATTGTTCCTGCTTCCAAGACTCGTTCGCCCTATCCACCAACTCACTACTACCATTGCTGCTCATTTCCTGTTGAGCTGTATAATAGTCTTCAACCGGATTATTTGAATATTGTGAAGCCGCATAAAAAGCTTGTTCATTTATAACTGTAGGGGGTTTAGGGTTCTTTGGACTAGTCCCTCTAGGAATAAGCCCAATGTCTTCCTCACCATTATTATCATAAGAGATATATTCGTTCATTATCGATTAACACCAAAAGGATTGACATTATTATAATTACCTTGTTGGAAGTTGCTAAAATTAGCTAGCACATTTCCAGCCGTTTTAACAGCACTGGAGAACCCACTGGCAATCCTACCAACTGAAGAGGCCATCCCACTAGCCGCCCCCGCAGTAGCTCCAAAAGCCCCAATAGGCCCAGCAAAAGCGGCCACAGCCCCTATGCCTAAGTCAATAGCCCCTCCTATTAATTGGGCCTTAGCTTGCTGTTTGCCAATACGAGCTTGAAACTCATTCTGTCTTCCTTGTGAGCGAATAATTTCAGAATTATTTTTAGCTATTAGCTTGTTTAATTGGGATTGATGCTCAGAGAATCCAGCAAACACATTCTGTAATCCAACACCAGCTACTAGTTGAGTGTATATACTATCGGAAGCTCCTTGAGCAACACTAGATGTAAGACCTCCGGCATTGGAGGCAGCAGCAATTACTTCTGCTCTTCTTATTCTAGCTTCCCGCATAGCCTGTATCCTCTCTTGAGTCATCTGAAGATTAGCCTGAACTTTAGCTGTGTCCTGGGCATTGGTCTGAATGTCCATGTTGTTAATGGCTAGATCCTGTTGCCAGTGGCTCTCGTTAGCTATAGCTTTAGTTAATTTTTTTACCTTACCACGTGTAACTAACCCACCAATAAAACTACCCATTCTATTCTCCTAAATACTTCATTATCTTCTGACCCTCAAAAGTGACACCAGTATCCACAAATCCAAATTTGGTTTCCCACTTCTCGGCTATACTATCAGTAGGAAGAGCATAAATATTATGTATATCATGTGAATGCAAATATTCCACAAGTCTTGACCAAACATATTTGGCTTTGCCATATTTGGATTTTGAGAAAGATTTAACTTCACTGTGTATAAAAACTCCCCTCATAAATGACGGGGCCACTTCCATAACTATTTTTAAATCTACATCATCATATAATAATTGAAATCTGCTAATCCCGTCGTCTTCATACATGTTATGGTTCTCCTGCTTTTGTTTGTAGAATGCCCCACCCTAACAATCTTAAGTCCTTACCAGTATCACTCTGGATAAACAAGGACATTGCTCTTCCTTTACCCCTTATTTTATTCTTGGTGACAATAACTGTCTCTCCATAATCAAACGGGTCACCATCTTCAGGATTTGATGCTAATGGTCTTAGCAATCTATATGCTTGAAACTTAGTTCCCCATTGACCTTGGGAGGGACTATTATTCCAATCCCACTGTACTTGTACAATACAACTACTTGGTAAATCTGGTACTACACCAGCCCCAGTAAGAATATAGTTCTGCTCTGTTCTACGACAATAGACAAGTAAATAGGGGGCTTGTTTATTACGCATGAAGTCCCCACCTAGATCGTACCCAGTAATTAGATAGGAGAAGAAGTCAACTCCTAGATCATCAACGGAGAACCAGTCTCTAAAGCCATAGTCGCGATATTCGGCTAGTGTCCACCCTGTTCCATACGTGGTAAGATATTTAATGCGTTCCTTACGGGGATCTAAATTTCTATTGGAAGCCCCAACAATGGAAGCAGCTACTGTATTACCACTTTCATCCTGCACATTATCACCAGCATCGTTTAGTACATCCAAATCTGAGGGTAACAAGTAAAAATCAGGCACAGGGACATAATCATTAAGAATGGGATAGTTATTATGACCCATATCATACAATGAGAATGCCCCTAGATTCAGATCAAAAATGAGTTCTCGATTATAGGAGTCAGACGCTGTAGGAATTATACTCCCAACACTAGCATTACCACTATCACTCCCTATAATTTCTCCCATTTTATTCTCCCTGTTTTGGTGGTTCTGTGTGTTCTTGAATAACTGGTATTAGCTTCAGTACAGCATCAAGCATACCATTAGCCAATTCTACTGTAATTCTATTTCCTAAGTTGTTTTGAAAGATTTGTTGTAAGTCTTTAAATGTATCCATATTAACTCCATACTGGTATATATCTTGTACTACCATTACAAGATATGCTTATCCATGTGTTAGTGGAAGTCCCACCAGGTTTATTAAGAGAAGTGAAATTAGCAGTCCCAGACCCAGTTGTAGGAGTCTGATCAATCCTAAGAGTGTTACACTGGAGCTGACCAACAACATCAACATCACCGGAAGTAACTAAAGCTTTAGTAGAGGTTACAAGTGTTACAGAGTTGCTATTACTTCCACCATCATTACTAAAGGATGCCGCAGGTGCTGTAGTAGAAGAAACAGCATTTAAGGCAGCTCCGCTAGTTCCTATTTGTCTTCGAAAGAATCCACCATATCCAGTTCCAGATGAATTATTTGCATTCCCGTAGACACCATTACCCCCAGAAGAGCCTGCATATGCCCTTATGCCACTTGCCTGGTTCTTCGAGTTGTTGGCTAATATGGCAGTAATACTGCCAGCATCAGACGTATTACCATTGAATCTGGCTACACCTGTAATATCAATGTCCCCACCACCAGTAATATTCCCAGAGAAACTAGGATCACCAGAAACAGGAATATTTACTTTTAATGAACCACTTTGATACAAACGAATACCTGCTCCGTCACCAACCCATCCAGTAGTAGGATTAGGGGCTGACACAACAATCTTGGTGCTTCGTAATGACCTAATGTAGTCACCAGCAGAGTCTAAGGCATTAGCTGCCCTACCTGCTCCAGCTTTTTCATCACTATTAGTTTTGAAATATGTAGCACCATCAGCTATATCATCTAAATCACCTGCAACCTGCCCTAATGACACATTGTGTACATTACCAGTGGAGGCAATATGTGTGGCAGCATCTGAGGCATTTTGTTTAATAGTACCAATAGATATTCCATCAATTGTGGCTGAGTTAGCAATAATACTATTAGCCGCAATTGTACCAGCAAAAATAGCATTACCTCCGGCATCAATTACTACTGAGTTTCTCCATGTACCACCTGCATCATTAAACCCCATTGCCATACCAGCAGCACTAATACCCAGGGCTGGTCTAATACCACTACCTGTTACAGCAGTTCCTTGATAGACAGCATCCTTATGGTGAAAGGCTACGAATGCTCCTGTCGTGTCAACAGTCATTCGATAGTTAGCTCCTACACCAGCTAATATGTTTGTTACACCAGCATTAAGAGCAGGTTGCAAATTGAAGCTACCATCCACAAATGTAGCGATGTCATCGGCCATTTGGCCTAATGTTGTGGCCTTCCCAACTACAGCAACATTATTTGCTATAACAGAGTTAGCAGCAATGGTACCTTTAAATGTAGCATCACCGGCTGCTGTGATTGCTACAGCATTTGTCCAAGCACCAGTTACAGGATCGTTATAACCCATACCAATACCATTAGCAGATATACCTAAGGCTGTATGCCCTGCTCCAGCAGCAGCTGTACCATCGTAAACAGCGTCTTTATGGTGGAATGCTACAAAAGCATTTGTTGGGTCTACAGTCATTCTATAGTTGCCACCAGTGCCTGCCAGAATATATCCTACACCCGCATTTAAGGCCCCTTGTAAATCAAATGTTCCTGGGCTACTTCCTATTAAATCAATGATGTCTTGGACAGTATATGCACTACCTCCAAGTTGAATAGTATTTGTTAAAATGCTGTTAGCTGCTACAGTTCCTGCAAAGGTGGCATCTCCGTCGGCTTCAATGGCCACAGCATTATGCCACGCTCCTGCGGCATCATTATAACCCATAGCAATACCAGCACTAGACAATCCAATAGCAGGGCGTATACCACCAGCCCCTGCATTACCATTGTATACTGCATCTTTATGTTGAAAAGCTACAAACGCATTAGATACATCTACATTAAGCCTGTAGTCACTACCAACCCCTGCGAGAATGTTAGCAACCCCTGCATCTAACAATGCCTGTAAATCAAACGGCTCTGTCACTATACCACCCCCTCCTGGAATCGGTGTTGGATTACCTGTATAATCAGCTTCTTCTGAATAGTATAACCAACGTATTTTATTGTTTGCTGCATCATAATAGCCTTTAGCAGTCCTTCTAGCACTATCAGGCAGACTACTATAAAGTCGTTGAATAGTAGGCAGTGTAATGCTTTGAGTATCGTACTCACCATTCTGATTTTGTACTAGAGTATAGATACCATCATAACTCCAAAAGAATAATTGCCCTGATACTTCTACAATAGATCTGTAACTCGATACTCCCATACCAGATATCTTAGATACCTGCCAAGTTCCGTATCTAAACCCTGTGTCATCCCCTCGAATTTCCCATATACCATTCTGAGCGAATACAAACAGCGATGATTTTATTGGTAATAGCTTAACAATGACTGTAGCATCTGGAATTAAAATGACACCACCGTCAGTATCTATTGGATCATTAATGTCTGGATTAGTAGGGTCTGCTTCTGTGTAGCATTTGACCAAATCTATTGGACTTTGCATTGTCTGTGAAAAGAATATGCTACCATTGAAATTGGGACTTCTACTATCACCACTTTCTACACTTGAATGTACACCCGCATACCACGCTCTGCCAGCATAAACAGCAACACTCTGAATTCTTCCACGCTCTCTATCTAAAGGAAGTTCAGGAATCCCTGAAGCTTCTTTCCTAGAAGCTCCTCTATCAAAAGCATTAATTATATAATGCCCTCGTGGAACTTGACCTGCGTTTAATAGATTTCTAGCAGCAATAACAGGATCATATTTCTTAACATCTGGATCAGTGACATCTTCTTTACGTCCAATCACCCATGTGTCACTATTTGATGGGTATACACCATACAATTGAGCAGTACAGTCTATAGGGCTAACACCTGCTCCACAGGTGGTCTCTACACCCTCAGGCAGCCACCCTTGATTGTATAAATTATATCTATGTGTTGGTGACAAGCTAGTGGGCCTTTCCCCCACTTCTAAGCCATCATCCACCCCCACAATATCCCTAACCATAATGTGATGAGTTGCGTAGGATATTTGATCCGTTGTCCCATTATAAGATACTAAAACTGGTGTTGGTAGCTCGGCACTAACAACAATAAGATTTGTGCCAATTAAGGCATATTCAAAAGTGGCTGTGTTACTAGCACCAGTATTAATCGGCTGACCCCCATTAAGTAGAGCTGCTGAAGGTGAGGCTGCAAATAAGTTACAAAAATACACATAACCACCAATCTGTATAACCCCAATATCTACTGTCCTATTTCCAGATGGATTAGGCCATCTGAAGAAACTTCTAGTGGAGGATAATAATTGATTTGCCGTATAGCCTGTTGTATTAAGTACAAATCCGTCCTCAAAGTCAATACCAAGTCGCCTGTCTCTAGTACCATCTCTATTAAGTTTAAAATTCACTTCGTCTAAAGAGGCATTAGGAGGGAATGAAAGAGGACTAGCTTCAGTTACAATTCCATTGACAAAATTGTTTTGGGGAGAGTCTTGTTTACTTATTGTCATTTTTGTCTTTCTTTGCTAAATATTTTAGAATAGAGTTTTCCATCTCTCGCTCATCTGTCCATATACCAGCTAATTCCTCTGGCAGCTCCCCACCACCTTTGAATCTAACTGCAATATTACGCCCAGAATAATAGGCTTCAATTTCTTTACCTTTTTCAGTTGTGTATGTCTTCATTATTTAGTACCTTTTCCTTTTCTACCATAGTTTGGATATGTTATCCCATTCCTGATAGTCCAAGCTTGTTGTGACATTCGGCGACGCTGTGTTACAGCATGTTGCTCGGCTTTTTGATTGGGCATCTGTTTGAGTGTTAGAAATGCTGTACTTTTTGCTTCTTCTAGAAGCATTTGGTAAGCTTCCAGGGGTAACGGAAAATAGAGTGAATTTGCCATAATAATATTAGGCCATAGCCTTCCATAACATTGTGTATTGTTTGTGGCTAGACGAGGGCCTGCCTCAACATCTCCATAATAACCATCAAATGTTAAAGAAGACTCTGAGAATGAGGTATACATAGTCGGATGTCTATCCGTATATATATTCAATGGTACTTGGCTATCAGGATCTGTTACAATAGCAATAGCATCATCGTTATCATCACGATCATCCAATATTCTCATAAAATCTCTTGGCTCAACAAATGGTATCTCAGTAAATCTGTCTCTTGATTCACCCAGTCGTTTCTTATTATATTTAACGTAGTCTAAACTCATTATTGTGTCTGGGAGAGTCATTCTAGTTGGAGTTCCATTCCCAGTAGTAGTTAATTTAAATAACTTATACAAATGTGGCCAATCTCTACCAGAAATTATATTATCATAAGTATTCTTGATTATTTCCGCAACTGCTTGACTTGACACTGTATCTGTATATGATGTTACAACATCCTCTTCCATGTCAGACAGAATGTTTTGTACCATTTCTAATAGAGTCATTTTAGCCATAGTTAACCCCTAGTAGACGACATACTTAGGAAGTAGGTGTAAACATTAACATCACCAGAAGCTCCGTTATTCTTAATGAATGCTTCCACATAATCATTAGTTGTTAGTGTTGTGTCAATTGTTGATGTTATAAGTTGTTTTAATCCTGACGGAGCAGTCGTTACAATATTACTTCCTGCCACAATAGTTCCATTTTTGTATATAACCAATTCTAAGTCCCTATTAGCCCCAACAGATTGATCTATAGACAGATTGACTAGGATACGTGCCTGTACATTTCCAGCTCCTGTATATGTTAGTCTTCCATTAGAGGCTTCAGTACATTCAATTGCAGTTCCTGAGGCTACAGTGGTAGGAGCTATTTTAGTATAAGTGGCTGGATATGTAAGTATATAAGGGGATGCTATGTTTACAAAATGAATTGCACCTCTTGGGTTTAAATACCGAAACGTAGCGGCTCCCGCTCCTGTTGCAATAGGAACTTTGCCTGAAGTGGCTCCAGCGGCTCCTTTACATTCATGTAACTGTGCGTCTGGTAGATTTTTGTGTAAAATTATAGCCATACTAGTCCTCAAAAAAAGGGGGCAAATATGCCCCCCTTAAATTATGCTTGTTTAGAAGGGAATGGTAGGAGGTATTCTACAATAACTTCCCCACGTCCTGTTAATAAGTCACTAACTGATGGGGCAACTACTAATTCCCCATTTACAGTTCCAATTGTAGCATTAATTAAAGCCGCAGGGGTAACACCTAGACCCCCATCCATAATTTGGCCATCTATTGCAATATTAGTTTGATTTGCATGTGCAGCAGTGATCAAACCATCAGCATCAATTGCATTACCAGCACTATCATATAAACCAACTACCAAATCGGTAGTTGTTGAAGTTGAAGTGAAAGCCGTGATAACTCTAAATTTTGCAGACAAAATTGTTGAATTTGCGGGGATGATTAATTCCATTTTAGATGTACCATAAGTAGGTAAATCATTGTAATCAAATACCCACACTGCTGTACGCTTGAAATCGGCACTAACAGCACCACCATATTTCTGATTAGTTTTGCGCTGTCCGTAATGTTGTAACACACCACGTTTTGTCATAAGTTCCAAAGGCATATTAGTCTCCTATTAGTATGTGGCAGAATCGGTAATTATAGTGATCAACGAGTCAACACGTTGAGCACCAAAACCAAATCGGCTAGTCGTTTTGTACATATCACGCTCTAAAGCTTGCACACGCCATGCTTCCGTTTTTACAGGACGGCGCATTGCGTGCATTAAAGGTTTAACGTTGTCGTCAGCTACACACATAAATAGATTAGCTACGTCACCAATTTGTGCCGTTGTGTTTGCTAAACCATAGCTTGAGGCATTAATAGCTTCAGTAGCTGTTTTCTTAGGTAAGAGGTTAGAAGTATATACGTCAAAGCCGTAGACATGTTTAACAAAGCGATTTGTACGAGCAAAACCACCTTGAACAATACCGTCAAAATGTATGTTGTTAGAAACGTTTATAAAATTCGTTAAGCTGTTCAAAGAAGCTTCAACTACAGGGTCAACAATAGCGATACGACCTTCTGCTGGAATGTTTGCTTTGTCAAAAGAAAATTTAGCAGCGACAAAGTCAGCCATTGACATACGACGAGTTGTAACTCCAGATCCACCAGCAATCCAACGATGTGGACGACCGTTAACTAAGTTAACGTTAGCATTAGTTTGAGCTAAATTAGCTACCGTCAAGAAACGTGATTCATGATATTCTGCCAATGCACGAGTAGTAGCCAGAGCTCTTGCAGAAATAAGAGCATCAACTTGTGAACCCTCTTCACGCAGTTTGTCAGTGATATACCATGTATCTCCTGGCCAATCGGTGATTGTCAGGGTTAACGTGTTGGTATCAATTGGTGTTGCTTGCATTTCTTGATCTTCATCCATATCTTGAAGAACAACATCACCAATAGCTTTTACATTAAGAGTGGTTCCACTACCGAACATCGAGACATCACGCCACATGCCTTCAGGAAGCATGAACGTAGGCAAGTTAGCTAAGACAAACGTGTCGTATACCTGTGCATTAATAAATGCAGGTGTATTAACTGTATTTTGCATTTTCTATTCCTATTTTTGTTGTTGATTAAGCACCATCTGTTTAGCATTCTGCCAGGCTTCCATAACACTCTTAGAATTTGATGTGTTACCAACGAAGCATGATAGTTTGTTATCAGGTGGGTTTATATTGAGTGCTTGAGAATTAATACTTCCCTCAGTTTTTCCTAATGGAACTGATGAGGACTTCTTAATTCCAGCTAGTTTTAAAACTACATCAGGAGAAACAGCAGCAAGATTGTTTAATTGACCAACACTAAGACCATTTTCTAATGCTAATTTTTCATACTCAGCCTCGGCTTTTGCTTTATCTCCGAAAGTTGATAGAAAGGAATTAACAACAGAACCTATGTTGTTGTTTTGCTTTTCTTGCTCTTTTTCTTGATGAATTACATTTCTAACTATTTCAGATACTACATCCTGGCTTAAATCAACTTTGGGAGTGGTAGTCCCTGGTTGCGTTACACCCTGCTTAATATCTTGCAAAAGTTCTTCAGCAGTTCTACGTTTTTCAAGCTCCGCTTCTACTTGAGCTAGTTTCTGTTCCAATGTCTGAATATGATTCTGAGCATGTGGAACTGATTTTAAAGCGTCTTCTACTGATTTATATTTCTTCCCCTCCCCTACAAATTCTACTACTTCTGGTGGAAGTACTGGGGTTTGAGGAACTACTGGTGCTGCTTGGGCTTCAGGCTGGTGGCCTTCGCCAAATATTGTTGTTTCAGTCATTTATATTCTCTGGTAGATAACTTAATAATTTTAGGTAAGCTTTCTGCTGCCCTAGCTTCTTAGCTTGGTAGTAAGGCCAAGCAGCTTTACTGAAAGCTTCATCATCTTGTAATTCTCTAGTTACTAAATCAATTTGCTCATTCAGAAATTTTTTAATTTCATTAATAATTTCTTTCTTACTTAAATCGATATATTGAGTTTTTAATTTGTTCATTGTTGTAGCATTTGCTCTTCCATTGGAACTGTAGCTTCTGCTTGCAATCTATTAGAATGCTCGTTAATCAATCCTTGTGTTTCAGCTTGTTCAGCAACAGCGATATTAGGTTGGAATAAACCATACTTCTCCAATCCCATAACATCTTCGATAAGATCGGATAGTTTCTTGCGGGACAAATCTGGAGATACAATTTGACCAAGCGGGCTATTAAATATGGTTGTCAGATTCTGCATAAGTTGTGCTTTTGCAGCATAGTGTCTGGCACCGACAGGTCTTAATTTGCCTTTAGCCGTTATGTCGTCTTTAGTAATCTTGATGAACTCAGCCACACCTAAATCATCATCCATAACCTTTACTGTGTCTGCTACGTCTATG
>ERZ724522.1670-NODE-1670-length-11535-cov-16.810366_pt1 | contig 11535 bp, 15 predicted proteins | sample MGYA00376055_ERZ724522 | MGnify/ENA primary metagenome ERZ724522 (study PRJEB28724, sample SAMN07190884) | wastewater metagenome | isolation source: effluent of sewage treatment plant in Hong Hong | place: Hong Kong | collected 2016-03-17 ... | reverse complement strand
AGTCGGCCATCAGTAGGTGAAGTTCGTAACAGAGGACAAGGTAAGGTTGCAAGAGAGATTGCTTCAGTTGAACAAAGATACCATGCTGCTGCATTGTTTGTATCTACTGGAAACATGGCTGAAGTAGAACGTCAAACTTCCATCCCATACCAGACACTCATGAATTGGAAAAAGAGTCAATGGTTCATTGATGCAGTTGAAGAACTGAAATCACAACGATATGACCAACTTGATTCAAGACTCGCATCAATTGTAGACAAAGCAACAAAGATTGTTGAAGAACGATTGGTTGAAGGTGATGTCAAAATGTTACGAGATGGAACAACAGTTACTGTTCCTGTTGATGCTAAAACAGCTTCGACAATCCTACAAAGTTCATTCAATCAAATGCAGGTAGTAAACAATCGACCAACATCTATCTCTGCAACTATGTCAGTTGATGAACGTTTGAATCAGTTACAAGAGAAGTTCAAGTCTTTTATGAAGGCAAAAGAGATAAATGGCGAGTACCAATACGAAGACGAAGACAGCAGTTCAACAGGGGTTGATGCCTCCGAAGGGTTACAGTAAGGAGAACTACGGTGAAAGAGCAAAACCTCGTGCTGTTTCACTAGATGCTTCCACGATTGAAGGTTTTGTTAATTCTTGTCTTATTCAACGATTTGATGGCGCTACAGACATCCCTTGGTTTCATAAGGAATGGTGGAGATTTGTTACAAAAACTGATAAGTTTGTAGCCCTGTCAGCCCCACGATCCCATGCAAAATCAACTGCAATTACTCATGCTTTTGTTCTTGCATCTCTTCTGTTTCGAGAAGCACGTTACTGTTTGATTATCGCAAATACGATGGCTCAGGCTGTAACGTTCTTGAATGAATTGAAGATTGACTTGATTGACAACGACTCCATTCAAAGTCTGTTCGGGCCGTTTGAGTTAGAGCGTAACCGAGAAGAAGAAATCATTGTTCGGTTCTCTGATGGTTATCGGTTTGTAGTACAAGTAAAGGGTGCAGAACAGCAGGTTCGGGGCTTGAAGTTTGAAGGTACTCGCCCTGATCTTGTTATCTGCGACGACTTGGAATCAAGTGAAGCAACACAAACCAAAGAACGTAGAGACAAGTTTAAAAACTGGTTCTATGGTGATGTAATCCCTTGTATGTCTGCTCACGGTAGACTTCGTATTGTTGGTACGATTCTCCACATGGATTCTTTGTTAGAGAATCTGATGCCAAAGGAGAACTCTAAGTTTACTGTTGTCAAACCACTAGCTCGTTATTCCAGAACAAAACTCGGTCAATGGATTTCAGCTAAGTATCTTGCTCACGATGAAGTGTTTAACAACATCTTGTGGGAATCTAAATGGGAATCTGTTGCAGAACGCAACGGAATGAAGACTGCTCAAGAAGCACTCCAAGCAATTCGAGATGATTACTTTGAGAAAGGTATTCCAGAAGTCTACTCGATGGAATACTTGAACACACCAATTGATGAATCAACTGCTTTCTTCAAGAAAAAAGACTTAGTTGCAATGACTGAGGCTGACTTCAAAAAGAAAAAGAGATGGTACATCGGGTGTGACTTGGCCGTTACAACAGGTAGTCGTTCTGACTATTCGGTGTTTGTAATTGGTGGGATGGATGAGAATGGTCTTCTGCACATTCAGGATGTAATACGTGATCGTATGGATTCTTCTGATATTGTTGACACACTGTTGGCACTACAGAAAAAGTATGATCCTGAAATGGTAACACTTGAGAAAGGTCAGATTGAAAAGTCTATTGGCCCATTCTTGCGTGAGAGAATGTTGAAGAGCAATACGTTTATCAACTTGAATCTCCATCCAGCAAACAAAGATAAAGAGTCTCGTGCTAGGTCTATTCAAGCGCGTATTCGTATTGGTGGTGTTCGTTTCAACAAAGATTCTGATTGGTGGTTCACGGCAGAAGAAGAAATGCTGAAGTTCCCAAGATCAAGACATGATGACTTTGTTGATGCACTTGCTTGGTTGGGCTTTTCAATTGACAAGATGAACGAAGGCCCGACAGATAAAGAGGCGGAGTATGAAGATTTCCTACGAAAACAAGAAGAGTTGTTAGACGAGATGGATGGCGATGCCGACTCGTTTGACGATGGACGTAACATTTACACTGGATATTAACGACAATGGCAAATCCATTTGATCCCTTAAACAAACTGCAAGGGACTACTTTCGGTCAAGGGTATGACGCTTTGTATGGTGCTTGGAACAATGGTTCTGGGTACCAGATGGGGAATCAGCCTCAAGGTATTGGTACAAACCAGTACAACATTGGGAATACCTCTGGTCAGATTAACAGCTATGCTTATCAACAACCACAACAAAATTACAGTAACTACCTGTTGCCATACTTAAGTGGTTACAATCAGCAATCTGCACAAGCAACAGATTCAAATCCTGCACCTGCTTATGATGCAACAAAAGCAAACCAAGATATTTTTGGATTATCAAAGAATGGAATGAATGTTCGTTATGAAATGGCAAACAATCAGTTCTATGTTACTGATCCAGCAACAGGATTTAAATTTAATGTTGTAGATGGGAAAGCAAATAATGTGCAGGGTACTGTTGATCCAAGCAAAGCGTGGACTGCACAATACGGTACACCAACAAGAGTAGATATTGGCTTGTATGATGTTTTTGCAGAATCTCAATTTCCTCAAATCACTGGGTACACACTAAATGCTCCATACCAGAACTTACAAGATTTGTTGAAACAACTTGGTTCTGATTATGTGTTCAAGGCTCCTTCATTGTCAATGAAATATCGCAATTCAGGTCAAGGTGGTGGCGGGAAGAACGATAGGTCTGGGCGGAGTGTCTCTAACGGGAATGGCTCTGCTGGTAGCCACAGCAACAGCGGGGGGATGGCCCCTAGCGGCGGTGGAGCTAGAGGCGGAGTACCTACGTAAAATTGTGATAAGGATAAAACTTTGAAATTATCTAAAGTATTTGAAGTAGCTAATGTAGTAGAGCTACTTGACAAAGATGAAGTAATGAAAATTGGAGCAAAGGTTGTCCGTGGATTCGAGACAGATTTTGACTCTAATTACGAGTGGATGGCTAAAGCAGAACAGTGGGTTGAACTAGCTGCTCAGGTCATGCGTCAAAAAACATACCCTTGGCCTAATGCTTCAAATGTCAAATATCCATTGCTTACTACGGCTGCTGTTAATTTCTCTGCACGCGCCTACCCTGCAATCGTCAATACCCCCGATGTTGTCAAGTGTCGTACTTACGGTAATGATGTTGATGGATTGAAACAAGATCGTGCAGAACGTATTAGCCAGCATATGACCTATCAGCTTCTCGAAGAGATGTCTGATTGGGAAGAAGGACAAGACCGCTTACTGACCACTTTACCTATCATGGGTACTGTGTTCAAGAAGACTTACTTTGACCCTGTATCTGGTGTAAACCGTAGTGATCTGGTTCTTCCACGACATCTAGTTGTGAATTACTTTACAAAAACTCTTGAACGTAGTCCTCGTGTAACACACGTATTTACTATGGATAAGAATGATGTAAAGGTTCGAGTAAACATGGGTCTGTTCTCTGATGAAGACTTGAGTTCTCCGTCAGATTATAAGGGTGTTGTTGATGATCGTGTGTATCAAACATACTATGCGTTCACTGACAAAGAAGAACTACCACACCTTCTACTGGAACAACACACCTATCTAGACTTGGATGATGATGGGTATGATGAGCCTTACATTGTAACAGTTGATTACCAATCTCACAAAGTTCTGCGTATTGTTCCTCGGTTTGAGTACGAAGATATTCAATTCAGTGGTAATATGGTAGTACAGGTTGAGCCGACAAGTTACTTTACAAAGTACTCGTTTATTCCAAACCCAGATGGTGGATTCTACGATGTAGGTTTTGGTCTGTTGCTTGGTGGTATTAACGGGACAATCGACACACTGATTAACCAGTTGATTGATGCTGGAACACAGTCTAACCTGCAATCTGGTTTCTTGTCAAGAGGTATTCGACTCAAAGGCGGTAGCTGGCAATTCAAGCCTGGTGAATGGAAAGTTGTTAATAGTACTGGCGATGATTTAAGTAAAGGCATTGTTCCTTTACCTGTTCGTGAACCTAGTGGTGTTCTTTTGAACTTACTACAAATGTTGATTCAAGCTGGCAATACGCTGGCTCAAACAACAGACATGCAACTTGGGGATACTCCCGGACAGAATACAGCTAACTCTACTTATCAAACTGCACTTGAACAAGGGTTGAAAGTATACAGTGGTATTCTTAAACGAGTACATCGTAGCTTCAAAGAAGAACTACGGAAGCTATACAAGTTGAATCAAAAGTACTTAGGTGAAGAACAATACTTTCAGGTAATTGATCCAGATGCGGAAGAGCAAAAAGTCATTGGTCAGTCTGATTATCTGCAAGGTGATGCTTGCGATATTATCCCTGCATCTGATCCAACAGTTACTTCTGATTCACAACGAATTCAACAATCTCAAGTAGTGATGGGTCTTCTACAAACAGGGCTTGTTAATCCTCAGGCTGCTGTAAAGAATGTTCTCAAAGCGAACAAGATTAGCAACATTGCTCAGTTGATGCAAGTACCGCAACAAGGGCCAGACATTAAACAGCAAGAACTTGACTTCAAGAAACAACAATGGGCTGATGAAGTCCGTCTTCGTGAAATGGAGTTGGGTGTTCAAACTGCTAAGAATGAATCTGATACTCTCAAGAAACGTGCTGCTGCAATTAAGGACATTGCTACCGCAGAATCACTTGAAGCTGGTAATAATGTAGGCCAGTATTCAAATGATCTTGAAAACATTGTTCGTATGGATCAATTGACAAGAGAGCAAGTTACACACGCTGTTCAAATGCGACGAGATGAAGAACAACATCAAGCCGACTTACAACAGAAACAACTACAAATGACACAAATGCAACAAGCTCAACAGCCAAATCAACAAGGTATGTGAACTTTTTAAAAAATTAAGTGTCAAAGATTGACAATTGTGATAAGGGCTAGGGGGTTCTCCCCTAGCTATTCTAGTAGTCCTCTCCTATATTGGAAAATATATCTATGAAAGAAGTAACCCGCGAAGAATTCCTAGCTTGGAAAAAAGATCACGTAACTCAAACTGTGTTTTTAATTATTGACGAGATGAAATCTCAGCAAGTTGATGCACTGATTGATGGTCAAGGTCTTGATGATAAAGGTTTGCATGGACGTTTACTTGGTCGCCTTGAAGCATACAGTTCCATCTTGAATATGGACTACGCGTCAGAAGAAGGAGAGCAAGAATGATTATTCCAGCAGGCCATCGTGTACTGATTAAACCTGACAATCCAGAAGAAACTGATGAGGTTTATCGTAAAGCACAGAGCTTTGGTTTGATTCTGCAAGAAGATCAAATGAAGAAAGAGAAAGCAGCATCCACTACTGGTGTTGTTGTTTCTATTGGCAGTACAGCTTGGGTTGACTATGGTGGTGAACCTTGGGCTAAAGTAGGTGATCGAGTACACTATGTAAAGTACAGCGGTGTATTTGTTAAAGACGATGATGGTGTTGATTACGCTATCGTAAATGATATTGATGTGCTAGGTATCGTAACTGAAGAGGTTTAAATAGGTATGAGCGAAATTCATAACGAAGTAGTTTCTGATAATACTCCTGATGTTGTTGCTGATCCTCATGAGACAGTAGCCCGTAAAAATGGCTGGCGTCCACAAGAGGAATGGTCGGGTGATCCTGATAAATGGTATGACGCTAAAACATTCAACATGCGCGGTGAACTTCTTAAAGAGATTAAGAGTTCTCATGAGCAATTGAATGAATTGAAGTCTACTGTTAAAACAATCTTTTCTCAACACGAGAAAGCCCGAGAAGCAGGGTACAAACAAGCCCTTGAAGAACTTAAACAACAGAAGAAACAAGCTCTGTTGGATGGAGATGTCGAACGAGTCTTAGAACTTGACGACAAGATTGACGAAACAAAAGAAGAGTTCAAAGCTGTTAAGCAAGAAGTGAAAGAGGAAAAACAACAAGTTCATCCTGCTTTTGCTCAGTGGGTAGGTCAGAACGACTGGTATGCTAAAGACGTTGCAATGCACGACTTTGCAGACAAAGCCGGTATTCTGTATCGACAAACAAACCCGACTGGCTCTTTTGAAGACTTACTTGAGTATGTATCTAGTGAAGTTAAAAAGAACTTCCCTGATCGTTTCGGTGGTAATCAAAAACGACAACCAACTGTAGAGGCTGGTAATAATGCTGGTGCTCTCCGTGGTTCAAAAGGTCTTTCTGTCAGTGATCTTTCAGAAGACGAAAAGAAAGTTATGAAGACAATGCTTCGTATTTCTCCGGGTATGACTGAACAAGAATACCTGAAGCAACTTAGTGCAACACGTTAATAGAAAAGGATTAGGATATGGCAATTAGTAAAGCCGCTGAAAAACGCCCCGTTCGTACATCAATTACTGGCACACGTCAAGTGTTTGCTATTCGTGGTTTGGATCATGACAATTTTCAATATCGGATTGCAAACGATGTTGAAGGTCGAATTGAAGACCTGCGTGATCTTGGTTATGAAGTTGTACAAGGGGATCAAGTGATTGGTGAAGACAATCAAGCCTCGAAGAAAGGCTCTGTTGTTTCTCGTCATGTCGGTCGCGGAGTACAAGGTATCCTGATGCGTGTTCCTAAAGATCATTATCAGGAAATGGACTCTGCTAAACAACAAGTAGTGGATGATAACGAATCATACATTACTGGTAAACAGGAAGGTTTGGATGGCAAAGTTACACTCTCTAAGCGTGGCAAGTGAGTGTTATACTTTACTGGATGAATCTGATTGATCTTTATTTGTAAATTGAAAGGTATCTCAATAAATGGCTAACGCAAATAAGCCTATCGGATTTCGTCCGGTAAAACACCTTAACGGTTCTTCGTTTAACGGCCAAGGCAATATGTATTTTGTCGCTGCTGGTGAAGCTAACAACATTGCAATTGGTGATTTGGTAAAACTATCTGGTACTGCTGATGCTAACGGTGTAGCTGGTGTTGCTCGTATCTCTGCTGCTGGTGATGTTTATCTTGGTGCAGTAATTGGTTTCAAACCGTATCCGTCTGATCTGACTAAAAACTATCGTCCTGCTTCTACAGCCTACTATGTTTATGTTGCTGATAGTCCTGACATTGTTTATGAAGTACAAGCTAACGCGGTAGTCAACATTGCTGATGTTGGTTTGAACCTTGATCCTACTGTAACTGCTGCAACTGTAACTGGCAACACTGCTGTTTCTAACATGCAACTTGACGGTGCAACTAAAGCTGTTACTGCTACTCTGGGTTTCAAGTTGGTCGGTATGGCTCAACGTGAAGATAACGATATTACCTCTACTAACGCTAAGTGGCTGGTAATTCCTAACCGTCATCAGAATGCTAACGCTGTAGTTGGCCTGTAATAATTAACGAAGGATAAAATATAAATGGCAACTATTACTTCGGGTAGTTTTTCCAAGCTCCTGTACCCCGGACTTAATGCGATCTTTGGTAAATCGTATAATGATTGGGACGAACAGTGGTCACAAATCTTCGATAAGAATACTTCCCGTAAAGCATTTGAAGAAGATATTTCTGTAAGCTCTTTCGGCCTTGCTGCTCAACGTGCTGAAGGCGCTCCGATCGTTTATGATACTGAATCCCAAGGTTTCTTGACTCGGTATCAACACGTTGAATATGGTCTGGGTTTCATCATCACTCGTAATATGTATGAAGATGACCAGTATGACTATGTTGGTGAAAAGCGTTCTAAGGCACTGGCCCGTAGTTTGCGTCTGACTAAAGAGACTGTTGGTGCTAACGTATTGAACCGAGCCTTCTCTGGTTCTTATGTCGGCGGTGATGGTGTTCCTTTGATTAGTGCTTCCCACCCAAACGTAGCCGGTGGCACTTGGTCTAACCAAATTGCTGTTGCTGCTGACTTGTCTGAAGCTGCTTTGGAACAAGCCTCTATCGACATCATGGGTTTCACTGATGACCGTGGTTTGAAGATCATGGTTAAGCCTCAAAAGCTGATTGTTCCAAAAGAATTGACTTTTGAAGCTACTCGTCTGTTGGGAACTGAAGGTCGTCCGGGTACTGCTAACAATGATTTGAATGCACTGAAATCCAAGGGTGTGTTTAAAGAGTTGGCTATCAACCAATACCTGACTGACCCGGATGCTTGGTTTATCAAGACTGATGCTCCTGATGGTTTGAAGTATTTTGAACGTCGTGCTATGGAATTTGTTAATGAGCCTGACTTCGATACTGATAACGCCAAGTACAAAGCTACTGAACGTTATTCCTTCGGCTGGTCTGATGCTCGTGCTTGTTACGGTTCTGCTGGTGCTTAATCCACAATGAATTAGTCCTCCCTTCGGGGAGGGCTTTCTCAAATCTAAAGGAATACTAAATGGCCGTATTTACTGATTCTCAAGTAACTTCGTCCAGCAACAGCAAGCAACTCCTGACCAAAACTTTTCCGATTGCTCGAACTGACACTTCGACTACCACGGTAAAAGCTATTCTTCCGGGTAGTGCTACTGTTTTGTTTGCTGGTGTAGCTAACGCAACAGCCACAGCATCTAACGCTGGTACGACTGCAACTATTACTGTTGCTGCTCGTCGTGTTGGTGCTGCCTCTACAACTGTCCTTCAATCTGATGTTAAAACTGCTGCTGCTCCGACTACTCCGGGTTTGAATGCTGTCGGTGTTGGTTCTGCTGATGTTGGTATTAACCCGACAACCATGTTGAAAGATATTGAAATCTTGGCGTATTACGGTGAAACTGGTACAGCTAGTTCTGCTGGTGGCCCTTGGGGTGTTACTGTAGCTTACGTTATTTAATAAAATAAAGTAATGAACTAATAGGGAGTTTTATAGTCAAACGATTATAATCTCCCTATTTTTATTTGTACAAAACAATTAAGGAATAATTAAACATGGCTCGTCCAAAGACCATATCAGTAACAGGTGTGGGTACGTCAGCAGCAATTCCGGTAGATTGGAGAAAAGAATACTTTGCACTTTCTATCTTGTGTGATGTGTCTGGCTCTGCTACTTACAGTGTTCAACATACTCTTGACAACGTTATTGCTGGCTATACTCCAGTCTGGGTTGACCATCCTACACTGGTTGGTAAGACTGGCACTGCTGATGGCAACTACGCTTTTCCTGTCACTGCTGTTCGTTTAAACGTAACTGCTGGAACTGGAACAGTCAATATGCGACTGGTTCAAGCTGGTATTGAATAATATAGGAGTTTGCTATGCCTCTTGGTAATTCAGGGTTATCTGTAAACTACGATAGTGAGCGCGTAAATTATTTAACTCAACTTAATACCACTTCTGGGACATCAATAGACTATTCGATTCCCTCTTGGGTAAAAAAGATTACTATTCTGATTGACGGTGTAAGTACCTCTGGTACTAATGCTTTGCAAGTTCAGCTAGGAACTTCTGGTGGAATAGATGGTGCCTCTTATGTCGCAACTAGAAGCGCGCTTACGGCTGTTGCTGCTGCAACTGTAGATAGTACAACTGGATTTGTATTGACTGGAGTCGCAGCAAATTCTGTTGTTACAGGTAAAATCACAATTGAAAACTTAGGTGGAAATACTTGGGTTCAATCTGGAACGGTGTTTCGTGCTGGCGAAGCATTCTCCGCTGTGTCTGCTGGTTCAAAGACTCTTTCTGGTGTGCTGACAACTGTTCGATTTACTACTGCTGGTAGTACTGACACCTTCGATGCTGGAACTATCAACGTATTCTACGAAGGGATTTAATATCAAATGTCTCACTTCCATAAAAGATGGAGGGCGGGAGATTGGTATGCTATCTGTGATGTTTGTGGTACTCGTTATGATGCTTCAAAAATCAAATTAAGATGGGATGGTTTGAGGGTGTGCGAGAAAGATTGGGAGCCTCGCCATCCTCAAGACTATCTTGTCACTGCTCCTGCTGATCCTGTCCCTGTTCCATTCACAAGACCAGAACCAACTGACCAGTTCATTACAATCTTATGTACACTACAAGGTAGATCGGGTGTAGCCGGGTACGGAGTAGCTGGTTGTTCTGTCGCTTCTTTAAATCCATCTTTAAGATAATACTATGGCAGAACCATTAGATGATACTGTGACTTTACGAATTTTAAATTTTCAACTTGAGCAACAGAAAGAAGAGTTGAAACAAATTCGAGAAGCACTTAAACAAATTGCAGAAGCATTCAATAAACTAGCTCTTCTCGAAGAAAAGCACAACACTATTCAGTCTTTCGCTGGACGTATGTCTGATCGTATTGATGGGTTTGAAGATCGAATCAGAGAGATTGAGAAACAACAGCCTATTGACCAACTTGTTGGTAAATGGGTTATAGGTGGTGTAGTTGGTGTTGTTGGTTTAGTTGCTGCTGCTGCATTCTCTTTTATTTTTGGAAAGGCATCATGACAACTACGTTCTCAGTTACTCGTGACCAAGTTATTCAAGGTGCTCTTCGTATTCTTGGTGTTGTTATTGAAGGTCAAGTACCAACAACTGAACAATACACAACGGGTACTGAGGCACTTAACTATCTGTTGAAATCGTGGAACAGGCAAGGATTAAACCTCTGGACAATGAGAATGGCATCCATTCCTCTTGTTTCTGGAACGGCTTCATATACACTTGGTTCAACTGGTTCTGTTGTAATGGACAGGCCATCAAAGATTCTAAATGCTTATATAAGAACTTCAAGTGGTAATGATACACCGATCACTCTTGTTACAAAAGCAGAATACAATATGCTTGGTAGTAAGACGAGTCAAGGCAGACCTAATCAGTTTCACTACGACCCTTACTTGAACAACGGTACTATTCTTTTTTACCCTGTCCCAAACGATTCAACATTAACTGCTTGGTTTGAATATCAAGCTCCAATCTCTGACATCGCTGCATCTACAGATATTCCTGAAGTCCCTCAAGAAGCGTATCAAGCATTGAAGTGGGGACTTGCAGATCAGTTATCTTTGGAATACGGAGTTGATGCACAAACTCGTGGAGAGATTTCTACAAGGGCTGCTCTTGAGAAAAAAGATTTCTTTGATTACAATGTAGAGGATGGAAGCATTACGTTCCAACCTTTCTATTCAGGTAGATATTAAGAATGGCAACAAACCAAACATTCGTTGATTATCAAACACCAATCCCTGCTGATTGGTTAAACAATGTAAATAACAAGGTTAATATTCTCGCCAACAAAGGCACAAACATCGCCAGTGCAGCCGCGATCAACCTTGGTGCTGCCACTGGTGATTATGTGGTGATTACCGGCACAACAACGATTACATCGTTTGGCACAGCCGATGCAGGTACAGAAAGAACTCTAGTGTTCTCCGGGGTCTTGACCCTGACCCACAATGCCACCAGTCTGATTCTGCCCGGTGGAGTTGATATTGTCACGGATGTAGGCGATATTGCCACCTTCCGCAGCGAA
>ERZ724522.1669-NODE-1669-length-11539-cov-9.780216_pt1 | contig 11539 bp, 20 predicted proteins | sample MGYA00376055_ERZ724522 | MGnify/ENA primary metagenome ERZ724522 (study PRJEB28724, sample SAMN07190884) | wastewater metagenome | isolation source: effluent of sewage treatment plant in Hong Hong | place: Hong Kong | collected 2016-03-17 ... | reverse complement strand
TCCATTGTTAACCATCGTTTTCCTTCTCCTGACGCATCAGCTTGGCATACTCCAATAACTGGGCAGTATGTTTTTGCAAGTTCTCTAGACCAAATATAAATTGCCCCAAGTCTGAGGTCTTCACGGTCGTCAGTGAATCCTTTGATTTTGTCAATTTGGTCAAAAACAACAAGGGAAGGCTTAAGCTCCTTGCAAAGTTGTTCAACGAATCTTCGATGTATGTTGGCGGAATCGACGATTTTAATGTGTTGTCCACCGTTAGCGTTGAAAGTTGCTTGATTAGCGACAAGATTTGAGAAGAGTTCGGCTTGGGTGAGTCCAAGACTGGACTGGATACACCGAAGCATGACTTTGCTTCCTTGCTCTTCATTGTTGAACCAGAGGATTGGTCCTGATTCATTTGTAAGTTGCGTCGCAAAATACGTGATTTCGCTTGCAAGGAAAGTAGTTTTTCCGGTTTCTGGCCGGGCAAATATAAATCCGAAATCGCCTTTTCGGAGTGATCCAAGCATTCGATTAAGCGTCGTAAGTCTCCAACGTAGTCCGGGAGTTTTGATTGCGTCGTTGTAGAGGTCATTTAGATTTCCTGAAACGAATTCAACTTGTTCAACTACCTTCTGTTGTTCAAAGGTAGTTATTGTGTCAAAGATTTTCTCTACTGATGACCGACCTTCACTCACATCTAGAGAAACCAATGCAAGCTCGTAGGCGAGTTTTTTATTGCGTAGGGATGTGAGGATATCACCAACGAGGTGATCGTCGATTGTAGAGCCTTGCAGGGTGCTTAGAAGGGATTCTACTACCTCACGATCCTTGTCATTTACCTTGGAGAGACAATAAAGAACATATTCGTCCAAGGACAAATCCTTTTTGTAGACAGTGTGTAGTTCTTTAAGACAAGTATAGAGAAAAACTAGTTCTTTGTTTTCATTCTTTATATCTATGTAATTAATGTATTTATTGTATAATGTATTATTTAATAGATAAATTATTATGTTTATATATTCTTTCATTAAAGCCTTTATTATTATAATAATATATTATAGCTTACTTCCCAAGATATGTCAAGAGCTGTTGTGCTTTCTGTCGAATCCACACATCCGTAGGTAGATGCATTCCTGTTGATCCATCCCAATCTTCGAAAGACTTGTTGTAAAAATCACATACGTTTGGATGTTCTTTTTGTAACTGTGTAAGTTCGTCTGCCCAGCGTTGCCACTGGTCATCCGAAACAATGCTAGTATCCATGTGATAATAAAGATAAGAATGAATCAACATCTGATTACGACGTTGTTTGATTTTTTCTGAGGGTGTCTGCAATGAAGTCAATTGTGTGCTCCTTCGGGTCTTTATCTGAAAAAATAGTGTGGGCTATTAGTCCTAAGGTATTACTGATGTGGGCAAGTTTCAGACTCTTGCCTCGCATATCTGGGTCTAACCAGAACCATACCTCATCCACAATTGATTTAAGACGTAGTATTTGTTTTGTCGACACTGACGATCCAAAGATCGGAATTGCTCCGCAAATTTTCGAGACCTTAATGGCCGAAACAATGTCTTCAACGAGTACAGCTTGCCGTTGATGAACTTGCAATGGGTGGACGATCTCATGGATTTTACCTTGAGAGAACCATTTTGCTTTTGTTTTGTCTTCACCAATATATCGCCCTTGCCATGCGAGAAGTTCTGCTTCATTGAAGTAGGGAAACACAATTCTAGAGTATTTCTCTGACCACATAATATGATTACGCGAAATGTCAAGTCGCGTTAGTTCATATTTGTTTAGCCATTGTCTTGCTTCATAAGGTAGTTCTGTAACTACATCAGATGGTAAGACAATTTGGCATTGAGAATGAGAAACAGCTTGTGCAATCTTTTTACGGCCACTAGTGTAACCACACCTATAGCAATAAGTATGACCATCAGAATACACAGCAAGATTGTCGCCACTTCGATCATTACCTATTCTTCTACATTCTGGACAAGGTTCTTTACGGATAACATGAGAGTCACTTGATAACATCCTTTTCTTTCTCTGGATGATATACTTTATTCCAAGTAGACCAATACTCTTGGATTACTTGTTGTGTTTTTAGGGTTGGAGCGAACATTGCTTTGACCATGTTAGCGATGTAACGTGGTTGTTGAATGCTTGGTCGTAGCCAATTCTTTAGTGTTATAAAAGGCATTATCGTTCTCCATATAGATCATCTATTTCGTCTACAGGATTGTACCAAGGATCATCTTCGAAAAGATCATCTTTGACACACTCATCACACAGTTCTGTGTATGTCCCTGTGAGTGGGTCTATCGTTTTCATTTCCCATTCTTCAAGAATGGAGTTACAGCATTTACACCTTCCTGACATTATGCTGTACTCTTAATGAATTCTACAGCAGGTTTTGGATTAAAGAATGATTTAATTCCATTAATGAAATCAGCAAGCATTGAATCATGTGTTCCTCTTACTATACAGCGATTAACATGTATGATACCTGAGTGTGCATGAACAGCACTTGTTTGACGCAGTTCGCACGCACCGTCCACATACTTGGAAGGAACTTCTGCAATAGTGCTGCAATTTCCAAGAACACTATTAAAGACTGGTACTGTAATGTTTTTTACGTACTCAACTTCACTAGGAATATAATCTTTTACGATGATGGTATTTAGTGTATTTTTGGTATGTTTACTGATGTCGAGAGCTGCCAGTTTCACCATTAAGGTGAAGATGTTGGTTAGCAAACACTTCTGAATCCAGAGTTTACTGGCAACAAGCACAACAACATTTCTATTAATATCATGCACTTCACATGGATCGACGTTATTTTGTGCTTCGATAGCATGAATCCATGATAGATTATCTATGAAGGTTTGTTTCTGTTCCTTGGAAATAAATTTAACAGCAATACGAGTAGCTGATAAATCTAATGGAAACTCTTCATGTTTGTAATTGAATCCATATGTTGCTTGATACTTGAATTCTGGATGATGGTTCTTCATGAGCAGTTCATTGAAATACTCACGACACTTGACCCATGAATGAACCATTTGGAAGTCGCCCGCTTCTGTTAAATTGAGGAAGGCGAACTTCATGTCGTTGGCTTGGAAGGCTTCGCCTAAAGGCATTTCATATGGATATGGTAGTAGTTTAGCCATTTGATGTTAGACTTTCGATAATTTCAGTTGTGTAACTCTTGCAGGTAGTACCTTCAATCCCTGGAGCAGTGTTGATTTCAAGAACATAGCACTTGTTCTCTTTCTCGTTCCAGATGATGTCTACAGCACCTGCACGTAGTCCCAAAGCGGCACAAGCGTTAAGAGCAAGAGTATCGATATTTGCAGGAGGAGTAATCCCTTCACGAGCAAATATCCAACCATTGGCATGATTACGGATTTGGTTGTCGCGGTTTTCGTGACCGACCTTTCTCTTCTTTTGAGCAATATCGATAACCTTACCATTGAACACGTGGACGCGGAATTCGTGTTTCTTTTTCTTGTACTGGACGTACAATTTTGCAAGCGGTCGAGTTTCATGGAGATTTTCTTGTGTAATAAGGCGAATGCCTTTACCTGAATGACTACATAGAAGATATCGTGCTACTACTGTTTTTCCTTCGGTGACCCATGTGTACATTTGTGATGGATCAGTTGTCCACTCTGGAATTGATACTCCATGCTCGGCGAATTTTTGGAATGACAGCAGCTTGTTTGATGCGATTTTCTTTGCTGCTTCTTGTGCTTGATCCACATGTGGGCATGGGTTCGTTGGACCCCACGCCACAATATGATCAGATAAACGACGCTTATAACGAGTACTAGTACGGCGGACACGTAGAACACGGCGGGCATCTTGATCTTCCTTTAGTTGAGCTTGCAAGTTCTTAAGGGAACGACTACCAATCTTGTAACCAATTAAAATAATACGCTTGGCGCGCTTTGTCAAGCTTTGTTTCTGTTTCATGTTAATAACATCCTCCGTGGTATACAGTTGCTGAAGAACATTCACCACAAGTGATGAATAGAACTTCATTACGTGAGTTGATACTGACAACGGATTCTTCAATTTCTTTACGAGTCTTTAGTACTTGACCACAAGAATAACAACAACTGCCAGCTTCTTCGATCATTCCGAGAGAAACTTTTTTATGATTCATTGTGGTGTATAGATCATCAGCAGTGACATTTTTCAGGTAAAGTTGAGTGACACCTTTTTTGTAGGAAATGGTAATGATCTGACCAGTTAGATACTCTGCTATGGTAAGATCATCAATCTCCTGTGCTGTGTAGAGATTATTATCCATGAAGACAGTGACTGGTGTTTTGTACTCATCTGTGGTAACACCAATTAGTTTAGTAGAATTTTGTCGATTTTCCCAACTTTCTACTTTCCAACTAATGTGTTCGCCACTTTTGTATGTTTCAATGTTAGCTTTCTTTTTACCGGGAGTAGTGTCAGTGTTTTGTGCGGCCTTCGAGGAGTAAGCTAACGCAAGATGCCCAAAGCCCGAATACATCTGATTTACCCTGTGTTGGTGGCGTTGGTTTTGGTTTTGAAATTTGTTCTTCACAGGGTCGGCTTTTTTTGGCTTTGATTCAGCTTCTAGTTTACGAGTTTCGAGACTGAATTTGAATACCTTGTCAGTGGGAACATTTTGAATCGTATATTTTCCAAGATCATTACGATCTAGAATCCAATCAAGCATCTTAGCTTCTGATGCTAGGAAGACACGATCTGAGGTTTCTACTAGGTGGAGAGGACGCTCGGCATTGCGGGTAAAATACAAAGTCTTTTCTGCTGCATTGTACCAGATGAGGGCATAAGCACCTTCGATGTTCTTGAGAAGTGACTTGTAGCCGTGTTCTTCAATGTGAGCGGCAATCGCATTTGAGTCCACAGTGCGGTTTGCAAGTTTGTGGTGGTTTTGTAGGGTGCCATTATGAACCAGACAAATGTTACCTTCGATGAAAGGATGGGCATTTTCACTGACAGTTGCGCCCATAGTTGCTTTGCGATTATGACCGACCACAATATGATAGTCGGAAATGAAGTCATTGAAGTAAGTATTACTTTCTTTCTTATTAATGAAGAATGATGCTGGGCTGGCGTCTTTAACCATCTTAAGATTGCCATGCTTGTTAACTGCGAAAGTCCCAGTACTGTCCATACCACGAAACATGTCGGAGATTAGCATTTGCAGGAAGATTGTTTTGTCCTTATACAAAAATCCTGTGGATGCTTGTTTACTCATAATGCATACTAAGCCACACATTGTTATCCCCTAATTCCAAGAGTGTTAACTGTTAACCAGTAATCTGATTGATCTGAACGTTTGACAGTGTTGAGATATTCATCACCGAAAAGTTCCCGTTTGATATTGCTTACACATTCTTCAAAGTCTTTCTTGTTGCTTAGAACCTTGCGACCCTTTGCAAAGACTTGTGAGTACAGTGAAATGTAACTGCTGGTGGTATTCATTTCCTTGATGTTCTTTAGGAGATCGTCTTTGGAAATTTCACATGCATACTTGCGTAGACACATGATGTCGTTGATCCACTCAAGGATTTCTCGTTGATTGGATGTACCATACAGGTGACGGAATTCAATTGTTCCGTAGCCTTGGGTAACTTGGTTTTGATACAGTGGTAGAAGGTTAATACCACAATACTTATGCCAGTTAGGTGACAACCCATAGACAACGTTGTCAAGAACATTGAGTTGATTGGTGCGGAATAGAGGCACACAGAAAATACTATTCATTCGCTTGTTACCTGCGAGTGAATAGAAATGCTTCTCGAACAGCGCATACAGCAGAATGAAGTTGTAAATTTGATTTTGTGTAAGATCGCGACAGTTTACATGAATGTGAATACTGGTACGATTGCTGAAGTCCGGTTTGTTATTTGCAGTGAGAACATTGAACACATGTTCTAATGCAAGTTGTACCTGCTTGATTTGTAGTGGAATAGAAACAAGTTCAACACCGTTGTTACGTAGTGAGCCGTCTGCCTTTATATCCCAATAAGCTAGCGGATGTAGGGAATTGGTGATATTTTCTACTTCAATTTCAATACCAACCATACCCTGAGTTGTGCACCACTCCATTGGCTTTTCTTTGAGAGTGTGCGTTTTTTCAAATGCGTTGCTCTCGTTCTTGCGAAGAGTCATCGCTTTGTATTTAACGATGTCTTGCAAAAGGGAGTTTGAGTTTGTGCTTGGAGTTGGTGCTGCACGTTCTTTTGTATTTGAAATTGAATTAATGAATGCTGAGATTTCTTGTGGGGTGGGCACATTACCAAATTCAGTGGTGAACGTTGTTGTTGCCATCGTGTTCTCCGTTTGTGGCGTGGCAGCGTTGACTTGGGCAGTGGTACCTGTAGCGGGGTCGAGATGGAATGGAAGTCCTTGACTACCTTCTGTGGGTTTTCCATGACGGAATAGAAAAATGTCAGTAGCGACACCTGCTATCGTTGCATAGTTACTAAGACGCTCCCACGTAATGTGGCGGTACTTTCCGTTGACATTGATTATTGGCATATTTATAGATCAATCTGATATGGTTTGAAAAGAGTCACATTGTCTAGCACTTCTTGAGTGAAGAGTTTGTGTTCGATTTTGAATACATCTTTGTTGAATGTTCCGATGCACTTGTTACAGTACCAAAGATAAAATCCACGAAAGTCATGTGTGATAGATAGTGTGAGCATGAACTTATCGTTCAATGCAATACTGGCTACCTCTCTTTTTTGAAGCTTTTCTATCGCTTCTTGTGCTGACTTCGGATAGACCGGGTAGAGTGCATGTTGTAGGGTTTTGTGTGTCCAAGGGTAATTCTCGACACCCCAAAGGTGACGGACGGGTGAGTAAATGGATACGTTTTCCTTGCAGATACCCCTTTTATACTGACGGTGTGGCCGACGAATAAATTCAAGGGCCATCTTGTCTGTATTGAATAATCGGCGTTCGGGGAACATACACACAACGCGTGCTTGAGTGTTGTGACGAAGCTTGATGTCAGTATTGAGTTCGTCCTTGAAATAATGGAAGCCTTCGGCAAAGTATTTGTACATGACGACGGATTCAGTACCATCTTCTTTGATGAGAATCAGATAGGTATTTTCATACTTCTTCTTCATTTCATCAATTGCCATGTCTTTGTTGAAGGAATCTGTTAGTTCATTCCAAATATCCATTGTTATACCGCGTAGATAGATTGAAGTTGTTGATATGCCTTTTGACTGTTGTTATTGATACAGTCTTTGATTAGATCACCATGACCGACCGGAATCTCTTTACCAGAGTGGACGAAGTCTAGTGCTCGTTGAGTGCCTCGATAAGCCCATTCAATGAGATTATCACTAAAAATCCAGAAGTTAGACAGAGTGCGATATTCCACACCATAGCTTTTAGGGCGGAAAGCACCTGCTCTTCCGTAGAGTTTTCGTCGAAGAGTGCCAGCATCAAGTTGTGTACTAGGTACGCCCAAGAATAGGTCCATAGCACGGATGACGTTAACAGGATCAGCAATAGCAAGATCGGAACCAACATGGATGTGGCCTCCAGCAGAACGCAGATTCTTGTCTTCTGCGTGTGGTTTTGGGTTTTCTTCCATTGTCCAAGCATTGAAGTCTGGATCACAACCGAAAATCCATGCAGCATCACAGTTGAGTTCTTCAACTGGGAAGCTTACGGCGGAGGATTGATCGTATTGTAGATTGGCAGGAAGAATTTCTTTGACCATTTGCATGGTACGTTGTACTTCTTTCTTGAACTCTTCAAAGGAAGAGCAAGGAGGAATGTTGAATTCCACGGCTACATTGTCTTCGAGACATGCATGACCGTCCTCACTTAGTAGGCGAGGAATCCATTTGTCACCACCGAGAAGGCCAATGACGGACTTGAATTTGTGATTTTCATCCACGAGAAAAATCTCTGGATCACAACCGATAGTGAATTTGTTCATTTTTATTCCTTAAAACGTTTGTAGGCCGTATTTGGCGTTAAGTTGATTGATGTTTTCTGCGTAGTTGTTGTCGTGATCCTCTGGATACTTTTCAGTGAAATTATCGTAGGTATTGATAATTGGATTGAGTACCTTAAGAATACCACTGATCATGTATTTGGTACTGTCTGGCTCACGGTTGCTCTTTTGGATGTGTAGGCCAGCGATTGGGAATTTTTTGAGTTCTTTGATCCATTCTTCAAGTTCTGTGATGTCTTTCTTTAGCGTAAACAGACATGAGATTCGCGCATTAATTGACATGTATTCTTGAAGTGCTGTGAACATTGTAGATACGTTTTTAATGTCTAAGTATTCCAAATAGGTTTGTGCGGCAGTGCAATCACCATAGATGGATGAGATGCAGAAATTGCAGCTACTTTTTGGAATTTTCATTATAATTGTTTTTATGGCGTTGTTGGACTCATATACTTGAGTCTGTTTGTACCGTGCAGCAAAGTGTTTGTCTGCTTTTGTAGTACAACCGTTTATTAAGCCCATTATGCGAACCTCGTTTGAAGTAGTTGGGAACACCACATGACGAACGCATCCTTGCGATGCATCCATTCAGGGTGGCCTTGAATTGCTAGAGTTTTTGTGTCGGTTAGAAGGGCTACTTCTGGAATTACTACTTTTTTAATTTCTTTGTCAGTGAAGGCCACGGTGGTTCGATCCTTATCCCAAGCAAGGAGTTCATGGTTAACCTTCGATAGATCGAGCGCTTGATGATGGCAGGATGACGTATGCATCGTTTTACCATCATACGTCTCAACTTCGTGATCACCATGATGACCTTCTTGGATGTGTTGGAAGAGGGTGCCACCACTGAGGGCACACGCGAGCTGGGCACCACGACAGATACCAATGATTGGAATGCCTAGTTTGACAGCAGCCTTGAACATGGCGATTTCACATTGGTCACGCAATGAAGGACTTTTGGGTGCACGTGCATGTACTACATCTTGATTGTAGATGCTTGGACTGATGTCTTCACCACCCCAAAGAATAAGCATACCATCTGTGGTAAGGTCTTCTGGTTTGTAGACAGTGATGACTTTGTCGAAAATTCCGAAGGGATCACGTTCTGAGAATCCTACACTAAAAAGAGTTTTGTGTTTCATACAGGTAGAATCTCCCCATCAGCATTAAGTTTGTATCGTTGATATGTTGGTTGTGTTTTGAGTTTTTGCATTTCTGATAATTTGTAAATGCAAATGGTGTTTTGAGGCCAATCACGAGAGAATATGGGTAGAAATTTCTCCACTTCGTATTCTTCGTTTAGCCACATTTGTTGTTCTGGTTTGATTCTTCCATCAGTTTCTGCTGGATCAACACAGAGTAGGAATTGATATGCCATTTAGATCACCTGTGAGGTTACTTGCTTGAAGATGTGGTGAGGTAGTTTGTGTCCATTGACTTGAGACAGGAACTTGTCATTCTTGGTGGTGACAATTTTGAAACGTGCGTGATTGTCCCAGCCGTCTTTGCTGTAGAAGGTGTCCACGAAATGACCGACCTTCTTAACAACGAGGTCTTTGCCAAGAGTCTTTGGGTAGGTGTCGATGTTAAACATTTGGTGTTTCTTTCTTGATGAGGGTTCCGAAATCGAGTTCATCCAGAGAATATTGGATAGGTTGACCAGATACATATGTACTGCTCTTGCATTCCATTACGCAAGGATTGCCTTGGTATTTTTGCATTCGTTCAAGTTGTTCGATGAAGTTAATCACTACAACTGAGGAATTTTTGTTGGATTTGGTGAAGACTTTGTCACCAATTGAATAAATTTGCTTGGCTTTGTCAAGATCAGCAGCACAACGTTCAAGCCAAGCAGCCCGTTCTTCGGGAGTTTCTGTTGTGATCTTTGTGTGTACATGGGTACTCCATGCGGGAGAGGGTTCGTCGTATAGTTTGATTTCACCAGTGATCATGCCGGTACTCCAGTGTCGGGATGTTAAGAAAGTGACGTGTTTAGGCGTCGGGAAGGATGGTTAAAGTGCAAGGAATGTCTTTAGATGTTGCTTGATATGGTCTAAAAACTGTGAAAGACATGTCGGTGAGATGTAGAGTTGTTGGATCAATAAACCCATGAAGAATTTTGGGTTCAGGTTTGACTCGATAATATTTTTGACAACTCCATGATGGTGTTGCTGGGGCTTTTTGCCAAGGTTCATTGTGATGATTGCGTTGTTCAATAGATTTACCTTGTGCCCAAGCAATAATTACATCTTTGTGCATATGAGGTGTTGACATTATCGAATTCTTTTCATTTCCCAGACAACCAGGTGTTGAGCGTCGTCTGTGTTGATTGTTTCAATCCATTCTCCTTCAATGAGTTCCATTTCACCTGTACGACAGACTTCGGCTAATGCTTCTGCTAGACCTTCATCTTTGTCTGCTGTGCAGTTACATTGTGTACCGCAGAGGTACATTGTTTCACCGGGGCGATCTTGATCGTGTTGGAATCCATATACGATTTCACCAATTGCAGGTAGATTCATAGTTTTACCATTGTTCCATTGTCTGAATACCAAATTTCGGTGGGTTGATATGCAGCAATTGCCTCTTGACAAATAGGACAAGGTTTAGCACACACTAATTCACCGTTATTTCCATAACGAAAGACCATTAGTTTGTGAATGGGTTTGTCCTTGCAGCGTAGCATACAGAGGATTTCTGCGTGTGCAAAGGGTTGATGTGGATGACCGACCTTTTCAGCATAGTAAGCCTGAATAGGATGTGTTTTTGTATAGCTGTTTGTTGCTACAGCTAGTAGTCTTCCACGTTTGTCAAATGCATGGGCAATTACCACATATCGTTTTTTAGCCATTATTTAGCTTTGTGTCGATACCCATTGTTGCGGGGATCACCCCCCGGCCAACCAGTTTCTGGTGGAAATACAAAGACAATACGAGCTTTGCTGCTGCGGGTGCGAGAAGCGCGTTGGCCTTTGAGCAGTTTGTGTTTTTTCCATGTTCCCATTGACATGTCAGTTCCTTAGTAGATATTTTGCGGAGGTTTTGAGAAAGTGTTGGATTGTTTCGTTAGGTATCAAGCGAACTCCTTTTGGAATCCGTCTTGTGCATTCTTGATGAAGGTTTTTTCATCAATTTCAGGACATTCTTGGTAATATTCATGAGACAACATACGACCTGCTGACTTCATGCGACCAACATGTTTGTTGTACATGTCCTTGAGATTGCACTTGGCTGCTGCCCAACCAACGACTTTGAACTTGTCATTGATGGTATAGGCAATGGTAAGACCACCGTGAGGCTTGATGCCGCCGTTGATGTCCTTGTGACGGCAGTGAATGAATTTGATGTTGGATTGAGGACGTGTTTTCATTTTGTGACCGACCTTTCATGAATTGAGGAACCTCTCTGGTTGGATTTGAACCAACGACATATCTTTTATTGGGATCGTCCCATAAACGCATTTATGGTACTCCATAGATTGTTCTACCGTGCTGAACTACAGAGAGGGTTGATCTTAGCGAAGTGTTGAGAATTTCGCCCGTTGTTCGATGTTGAACATCT
>ERZ724522.1668-NODE-1668-length-11540-cov-4.964911_pt1 | contig 11540 bp, 3 predicted proteins | sample MGYA00376055_ERZ724522 | MGnify/ENA primary metagenome ERZ724522 (study PRJEB28724, sample SAMN07190884) | wastewater metagenome | isolation source: effluent of sewage treatment plant in Hong Hong | place: Hong Kong | collected 2016-03-17 ... | reverse complement strand
TGGATACAGCGAAAGTGTCCAAACATCATATGTTTTTTTTACAGTAACAACATTTGTTATGGCGGTCATTAGTTTTTTTGTTTTTCTTGGATTTCATAAAAATATCAGTATTCCATTTGAGGATGAAAATTTACCCGGAGTACCAGGTATGCAAGACACTATGTTTACCATGAGACAAATAAATTGGAGACTTTCTAATCAAACCGAAAGAAACAAGTTTATTGACAGAATGTTCAAAGATTAGTTTTAAAATAACATTATTTAAAAACCCGAAGGAAATCCTCCTTCGGGTTTTTTTATTCTATATATTTATTTTTATATCATTTTCCTTAATGGCAAAAAAAAGAAAAGAAGACGATGAAAACTCTTATGAACGTGCTGCTAAAGCTGCGGAGAGGTTATCTAAAATTTTATCTCAACAAGGTGATATTTTAGAAAATAATCGTGGTATTATTGATTCTATTTCTGAGGTTTTTAATATAAAATCAAGAGATTTTTATGCCAGTATTAGAAGAACAAAACAACAATCCGAAGCACTAAAATCAGAAATTGAGAATAGTTCAATAAATTTATCCGATAGCATTAATAGTGCATTTTCACAAATATCTTCCACTTATTATAAAAAAGACGGTCAACTTAAGAAAGGAATTATTAAAGGAATATCAGATCTTTCTTTAATTAATATTGATATGGCCGACAGTTTACGTGAGGCTTTAAAAACGGGTGACTTATCTAATTATTGGAATGATTTTGGGGAAGAAGGAATGAGAGCTTTTCAGCAATTGGTTGCTGATAAAAAAGGTTTTAAAAAATTTGAAACTTTTGTTAATGAAGAGTCAATTGATGCTTGGAAAAAACAACAAGAAGAAATTGAAAAAATGAGTGAAAAACTCAAATCAGTTAATGAAAGAGTTTTTTCAATAAAAAAGACAATAACAACTATAGGAGAATATCTTACCAGGGATTTTATGCCCAAGATAATTTTTGAAAAGCTATATGATTTTGATCAAATATTAAATGATACTCAAAAAGAATTTGGATTGGCTATGGATAAAAACAAAGCCAAATTTTCTGAATTAATTGGTCAAACTAAAATATTTGGATTAGGTACAAAAGAAACTGCTGAGTTTATGGGAAAACTTGGAGAGAATCTACGTACAACCAATTTTGAATTATTAAGCACTTCTGCCAAAGATATGGCAGCGATAGGACAAGCCACCGGTTTGTCGGTTGATGAAATGTCTCAGTTGGGAACCCAAATGATGTTTTATGGTAGAACATCAAAGGATGTAGCAAAATTTACTGAGCAAACTATGCAGATGGCTCAGAAATATGGTTTAAATGCAAAAAAAGTACTCCAAGAATTTACAAAAGCTTTACCAACTATGCGTGCTTTGGGTTGGCAGGGCGGAGAGAAAGCACTGAGAGATATGGTTCTTCAGGCACAAAAATTAGGTCAAAATATGGATGACTTAACAGCTTCTGCTAAAAAACTAAGAACGCTTGAAGGATCAATTGAGGCTTCTGCTGATTTGGCCTTAGTAGGGGTTAATACTAATGCAATCCAAATGTTGGCTGCAGCAAGAAGAGGAGGTAAAGAGTTTTCTTCTTTTATTGGAGATATAACTAAGGGGATTGGACAAATAAAAAAGGATGGTTCAGTTGAATTCGATCCTGTTGATATTGATAGGTTGAATGTTATTTCGGAATCTATTGGCATTCCATTAGAAAAATTACAAGACCAAATAGCCCTAACCGCCCAAAGAAATGCTAAAGTAAATCTTTTCCCTTCAAGCATGTTTAATAGCTTGAAGCCTGAGGAACAAGAATTTTTATTAAACGCAGCAAGAATAGGAGAAAATGGTCAAATAAAACTTGATGCTAATATTCTCGGTACAGATGATTTGAGCAAGGTTTCTACGTCTTTGATTGAAGGTGCAATGAGTCAAAAGAAAGCATTAGAAGAACAGGCCAAAGAAAACACTTCTTTTAAAGATTCTGTAAAAAACCTAAAAGATTCTATATATAATATTTTTACACATCTCCAACCAATTATTGAATCACTAACAAAACTTGTTGTTGGATTTAATACTTGGTTAAATAGTTTTAGTGAAACTGGAAAAAAATTCATTGCTGGTTTTATAGCTGCTGGTGCTATTTTTTTTAGTGTTGCTAAAAACTGGATGTCTGGTTATTCGATGGGATTAGGTTTTAATTCTGCAGTAAACAAACAGGGAATATTTTCATCATTTGGAAAAATGATTGGAGATAAATTAAAAGGAATTGGGAATTTGTTTAAAGGAGCAGGTTCTGCTGGTACTAATTCTTTGACAACTGCTGCTGGAGGTACTGGTACTGGTGCAGGTACCGCAAGTAGAGGAATTGGTTCTTTTGCTGAATCATTAGAAGTCATGCCTTCTCCTGCCCAATTATTGTCGTTGGCCGCTGCAATAGCTGCGGTTGGCGTTGCATTTGTTGGTATTGGTTATGGAATTAAACTGGCAGCATCAGGAATTTCTGAATTAGTACAATCTTTTAACGGAATAACTAATGCAGGCTATGCCTTAGGTGCAGTGATTGCTGTTATGGGTGGTTTTGTTGGTATGTTGGGTATTATGATTCCTTTAGTAGGTGCTTTAGGTGCTGCTTCTACCGCTGGAGCAATTGGATTATTGGCTTTAGGTGCTGCATTTGTTGGAATAGGTTTTGGAATTAAATTGGCTGCAGATGGTTTGGCTAACTTAGTATCATCATTTAATGGATTAAAAGATGGCTCTTCAGCTTTTGCGTCAATTGTTGCTGTTATGGGAAGTTTTGTTGCCATATCTGCATTATTAATTCCTGAACTGGCAGCTTTAGGCACATCATTAGTGGCATTTGGAACTCTCGGTTGGGCTGCTGTTCCTCCGATGTTGGCTCTTGGGGCGGCTGGTATTGCTTTAGGTTATGGTATTAAGTTGGCTGGTGAAGGAATCTCAATAGTTATAAGCTCTTTCTCGGATTTTGCAACTTCAATAATAAAAACAACAAGTTCTGTACCTCAATTAATTTTAATGAGCGGAGCTTTAATGTCATTAACTCCTGCTTTATTAGCTTTTGGTGTTGCAGGAATTGTTTCTGCGCCAGCGATATTAGCTGTATCATTAGCTTTTGGAATATTAGCACCATCAATTGCAATTATAACACCGGCTCTGGAAAGATTGAGTAAAGTTAGTGGCGATGCTTTAAGTAATGTTGGAAAATCTTTTACTGGTTTATCATTGGGATTACTTGCACTGTCTGGTGTTGGTGTTTTATTTCCTTTACTTGCACTAACTTCTGGAGCAATAGGCTTATTAGTTCCTGCTTTAAATATGTTAGTTCCAACCATTGATGCATTATCTAAAATAGACACTAATGTTTTATTAAATACATCATCTGCATTAGTATCTTCAATACCTTCGTTATTATTATTTTCTACTATTGGATTTGTTTCTCCGTTATTAGTATCAGCCTCTGCCGGACTTGAGATTTTAGGAAAAGCATTAACATATTTTTCTGAATTAAAAATAACTAATTTACCAAATATAATTCAAGGCGTTTCTGATAGTGTTGGAAGTTTGATTAAATTTAGTGCGATTGGTTTATTTTCTCCTGCTATAATACTTGCATCTGGAGCTTTAGGTGCATTAGGAATGGCCTTAAATCAATTTTCAAATGTTAACATATCTGGAATAGAATCTATTAAACAACTGTCTTCTATTATACCATCTTTAATAGCATTTTCAGCAATCGGAGTATTATCGGCTCCAATATTATTAGGCGCAGGCGTTTTAGGAATTCTTGGTAATGTAATTCCGAAATTTGTAGATTCTTTATCTAATTTACAAAACATTAACACTGATGGGATAGAAAAATTAAATCAAAGTTTAATTAAATTTATTCCAAGTTTGATGGGATTATCTATAATTGGAGTGTTGGCTATACCTATTTTTACAGGAGCAGCTATGCTTTCTGCAGCAGGATTGATGCTTGAAAAAACAGGTGTTGGATTTATGAAATTTGCCAATTTAGATTGGAATAGTTTTAAAAATCTAAGAGAAAATTCTAATAATTTAATTGTTTCTTTATTAAAATTAAGTTCTCTTAGTATAATAGCAGCACCTGTTTTAATTGGTGCAACCATGTTATCCGCAGCCGGTATTATGCTTGGTCTGGCTGCTAAAGGTTTTGACTCATTCTCTAATATTAATTTTGATGGATTAAATAATTTTTCTAAAATAATTCCTGATTTTATATCTGGTTTAGCACAACTATCAATTCTTGGAATTGTTGCAGCCCCTATTATGATCGGAGCAGGCATGTTAGCTGTTGCTGGGGCATCTTTTATATTAGCCGCAAAAGGTTTTGAATCTTTATCTAATGTTAATTATGAAAACATTTCCGGATTAACACAATCTATAAATGAAATTACCGGAAGTATTATTAAATTGTCTATTATTGGGACTCTTTCTCCTTTAATTGCATTAGCAGGAACTGCAATAGGTGCTGTAGGTTATGGCTTATCTTCTTTGTTTAATATAAACACTTCAAAATCTACAAATTTATCAGATATTATTTCTAATTTAATTTCTCCTTTAATTAAGTTTTCTACTATAGGTTTATTATCGGCACCAATAACACTTGCTGCTTTTGCATTAAATATTATGGGTAAAAGCTTAGAATCTGTTTATTCTGGTTTTAAAGCTGTAACAAACATTGATTGGTCATCTGTAGATAAAATGTCAAATTCAATTAATAATTTATTGCCTAGTTTAATTAATTTTGGATTTAGCGGTTTGTTAGCTGCGCCAGGAATACTTTTAATGAATTTAACCATTGGTTCTTTGGCAAATACTATGGAAAGATTAGCTAATCCTTTAAATCTTGCCAATCAATCCATAAGTACAATGTCAGACAACATTGATAGATTAAAATCTTCCATAGTTGGACTTGATACGAGCAACCTTAATAAATTATCTGCAATTTCTGATAAATTTGTTAATTCTTCATCTGCTGTTTCTGTTATAAATAACGACAATAGTAATGATCAAAAACAAACAAAAATAAAATTAGAACCTATTCATATTAATTTGAAATTAAATGGTAAAGATGTACAAGAAATAATAGTTAAAGATACAGCATACTTTATATAAGATATTTTTCTTATAATCTATTTATTTTAAAATGATTTATAAAAATGTCATCTGTACAATTTCCTGACGAAAATGATTTTGAATTTGAAGAAAGAAAGAAAATCGAAGAATATTATGGAGTATATAGTGATTCTGTAAGAAAACGTCTTCGTGCTTTTAATGTTCCTAAACCAGAAAATATTTATGATGTTTATAACATTCTGAGAAATAAGCTTTTATCAAAAAATAATCAGAATGAAGACTTTTTTGTTTTGGACAAAAACTCTGAAAAATTTAGAAACTTTCTTTTAAGCAGAAACATTTCTCAAGAAATTGACTTAGACTATATTGCTGAAGAAATCAGAAAAATACTATTATCTAAAAATGAATTTATAAATTCTGTAAAAGATTTAGACGGATTGGCCTTTTCTATAAGAAAGAAATTGCTTTCTAAAAATTTAGAAAACATAATTGATATTGAAAAAATTGCTTCTTTAACAAGAAAAAATTTATTATCAAAAAATGATTCTAAAGAAATCAGAATTGAAAACATAGCTAAAAATATAAGAGAAGATTTATTGTCAAAAAACAATAATACATTATCTGAACAAAATTTAGATTTAGAATCTTTTTACTATCGAAATGATTTACTTTCAAAAAATCAAATAGGAAATTTTTTTGAATTAAATAGTATTAATAATGATTTTGTAAGACAACAGCTTTTATCTAAAAATCAAAATAAATTATCTGATAAAGATTTAGAAAATATATCGAGAACAGAAAGAGAAAGATTAATATCAAAAAATATTTCTTCTGAAATAAATCTCGAAAACATCTCTGAACAAGAAAGAAGCAGGTTGTTGTCAAAAAACAAAACGATATATTCTTCAGAAGAAGATGTAAAAAATAATGAATATAGAATAAAATTATTGTCAAAAAACAATCAACTTAATAATGTTGATTTAGATTTTTTGGCAGAAAGACAAAGATTATTGTCTTTATCTAAAAATAATGTTGAAAATATTGATTTAGAAAATTTTGCTTACAATCAAAGAAAGCTTTTGTTATCTAAAAATTATGATGTTTCAATTTTAAGTTTAGATAACGATTCTAAAAAAACAAGAGAGTCATTGTTGGCTAAAAACCAAAACATATCAGTTGATTTGGATAGGCTGGCTAAAATTCAAAGAGAAAATATTTTATCAAAAAATATAAATAAAATATCAGAGAGTGAATTAGATGAAAAATCTGAAATCTTAAGAAATACAAGCATATCAAAAAACATTTCATTAGAAATAAATTTAGATTCTTTAGCATACAAAGAAAGAAATAGTTTATTGTCAAAAAATAAAATTTCATCAATCAATGATTTAGATGTAAAGTCTGAATATCTAAGAAAAGACCTGTTGTCTAAAAATAACAATAAAGAAAACTTTGAATTAGATCAGTTAGCAGCCGAGATAAGAAAGGATTTATTGTCTCAAAATCAAGTTTCCTTAATAGATTTAGACAAAACCTCGGAGATTCAAAGAAAAAACTTATTATCAAAAAATGTTGATAAAAAAGAAATAGATATAGATGTTAATTCTAAAGCCATTAGAGATAGTTTGGTTAAATCAAATATAGGTTCTGAAATAAATTTAGACAAGATAGCCGAAACTAACAGAAAAGATTCTTTATCAAAAAATATAACAAAACAAGTAGATTTAGACTCTCTTGGTTCCGCAGAAAGAAGATCCTCTTTATCAAAGAATATAATTTCAAGACCAGAAGACCAATTGGATTCTATTGCTTCTGATTTTAGAAAAAGTTCATTAAATAAAAATGAAAATTTAACAATCAACTTAGATGAAGTTGCCAATAAAAACAGAGAAGATCTTTTAAGCAAAAATCAAGAATCAAAAATTGATTTAGATTCTATTGCTGAAAATAATAGAAAACTTATTGTATCTAAAAATTTCAATTATCAAAATGATTTAGATTTTATCGCAGAAAACAATAGGAAGAAATTAAAATCCAAAAACACAGAAACGTCAAATATTAATTTGGATGATTTATCTAAAGAAAAAAGAAATCTATTAATAAGCAAAAATATAGAATCTGAAATTAATTTAGAATTAATAGCAGATTCGGAAAGAAAAATTACATTATCAAAAAATAGTCAAAATTTAATTGATTTAGATAAAATTTCCTATTCTATAAGACAGGGCTTAAAAAGCAAAAATATTGAAAACAACGAAAGAGACTTAGATACTTTAGCTAAAAACATCAGAGACAATCTTATTTCATCTAATGGTGCAAAATCCATTGATCTTGATAAAATTTCTGAAGATATTAGAAAAAAGTCTCTGTCTACAAATTTACCCGGTTTAGTAGATTTGGATTCTTTGGCTGAGTCTGAAAGAAATTCTTTATTATCTCATAATATAGATAAATTAGTAGATATTGAATCTATTTCTGAATCCGCAAGAAAAAACTCTCTTTCATTTAATAAAATTAAAGGAGAAGGAATAAGTGATGAGCAATCAGAAGAATATAGAAAAGGTATTTTACAAAAAAACAAACCCAGCATAATCAATCTTGAATCTTTGGCAGATGCTCAAAGATCTAATGCTTTATCTTCTAATCTATCTAAAAATATAGATATAGATTCGTTATCATCCTCTATAAGAAAAGACCTTTTATCCAAAAATTCAACATCTAATTTTGATTTAGATAATATAGCATCTAATATTAGAAGAGATTCTGTTTCTAAAAACATTAAAAAAGAAATAAATATAGATTCTTTGGCAGAACAAAACAGAAAAGAATCTTTGTCTAAAAATATAGCTTTAAATAATTCTCCAGAAACAAACGCTGAATCAATAAGAAACAATTTAATTTCTAAAAACAGCAATGTATCAATAAATTTAGAAGATTTAGCTTCTTCGGAAAGAAGATCTTTGTTGTCACGAAACAATGAACAGCAAATAGATTTAGATGCTTTAGCTCAACAAGAAAGAAATAATGTTTTAAGTCTAAATGTTTCTAATCCTATAGACATTGATTCTCTTTCCCAATCAATAAGAAGCGATTTGTTGTCAAGAAACATAGATGTTCCAATTGATCTTGATGCAATAAGTCAGGGTATAAGAAATGCTCTTTTGGCTAATAATATTAGTGGTTCTATTGACTTAGATGCTTTAGCACAGTCGATAAGAGATGCTTTATTATCTAGAAACATAGATGTTCAAATAGATTTAGATGCATTAGCTCAATCTATAAGAACTGCTTTGTTGTCTAATAATGTCAGTACACCTATTGACCTTGATGCTTTAGCGCAGTCCATAAGAAACGATTTGCTATCTCATAATGTTGGGACTCAAATTGATCTTGATACCTTAGCTCTTCAAATAAGAAATAGTTTATTATCACAAAACTCATCAGCTTTAATAAATTTAGATGACATATCTGGACCAATTAGGAATTCTTTGTTGGCAGCTAATGTTCCAACGAGCCAATCAAATATAGATTCTGTCGCAAATCAGGTTAGAAATACGTTGTTGAGTAAAAATAATTACGACACCGACCCACTAGGTGCCAATTTAATATTGGTTGGAACAAGTGTTTTTGTTGGTATTTCTAATTTAGATGTTCTTAGTGCAATTATAAGAGAGGTTTTGTTGTTAAAAAACAAAATTTTTGCCAGAGAAAATCAAAGTCAATCTCTTTGGGGTCTTGGTAATGACATTTATGGTAGTTTAGTATATAATGCAAATTTATCTAACATAGAAAGAAATATTTTCAATTTAAATGGAGAAGTATTTGAAAACAATGCAAACGCCGATGTTATAAGAGCTAAAAATCCAGATGTTTATTTAATGTTGGATGCTAAATATAATTATAAAATACTAAACAAAGAAACTAATTCTACACCAAGAGAGGTTATACAAGAAAATAATGGCTTGTACTTATCTCAGGTGTCTGCATCCGACATTCTAAAACCAGAAGGAGAAGGAAGTGTTGGTACTGCTTTATCCATGATGTCTCAAACTGTACCAACTCAAGCCATAGAATTGGCATTTAATAATTCTGGTAAAAGAGGTGTTCATAACATAATAGACAAGATAAGAAAAAGCAATACAAGAATATCAAAAAATTATGACATACAGGGTAGCACATCATTTGTTATAGGGATTAACCCGGATGGTACAAATGTTTTGGCAAAAAAACGCTATCAATATAAAAATCCAAATGCGCTTCGTTATAAAAATCCAAATGCGCTTCCTTATGCTGAATCTTTAATATTTTCAATAACAAATTATGCCATAGATGGTGGAGTTTCTAAAAATACTCTTTATTTGCCTTCTTATATCAAAGCCTTTCAACATAGTGATACTGCTCAGTGGAACGAAACTCAATTTCTTGGAAGACCAGAGCCACTATTTACTTATTCAACAGGTAAAAGAGAGGGAAGTATAGAATTTTTTATTTTAACTGATTATGCACAAATGGTTGAATATGGGTATAATTATGATGCTCCCAGCCAAGACGGTTCACCTGAATTAAAACAGAATTTTAATGAGTCATTTACTAAAAAATTTCAAAATGATTTAATAGAATTAGAAAAAATAAAAACAAAAATGTTTGAAATTCAGAATAGAAAGAATGAATATTTACAAAAAAAATCTTTTTCTAATAGTGCCGATACAACCAGTGTTGAGTTTGATGAAGAAATAGAAGAAATGAATTCTAAAATAAATGATTTAGATAAACAATATGAAAATTTATTAAAAAATAACTCAGATTTATTTACTCCTTATTCAGAAAGCAGAACTAGTTATGATAATGTTTATTATAACATATCTAAACAAAATTCAAATTATAATAGTGGTTATGGAGATATTTCATATACATTGGTGTCAACTAAAGAGAGATTGGATGAAATGAGATCAACTTTGATGTTTCAGCCAGCATATTTTTCTGGTGATAAATTAGACTTTAGAGAAAGACTAAAATTTATACAAAAATGCACCAAACCTGCAGAAAACAAATCTGGTTCAGGCTTTGCCTTCACAAAGGCACCTGTATGTCATTTGAGGTTGGGAAATTGGCTTAATCATGATGTAATTATTAGTAATGTTAATTATAACTATGAAAATTCTCCCTGGACATTGGATGGGATAGGGCAGGTTCAGCCAATGTATGTTTCTGTTACTTTAAGTTTTTCAATTGTTAGCGAATATCATGATCAAAATGTTCCAAGAAATGAAATTAAAATGGTTCCGTTAGCAAATGATGAATCTGGATTTTTTGGAGGAAACCAAACAAATAATATATAATTAAAATGAGTTTTAATAGATATTCTAATTTAATACTTAATGGCAAACAACAATTAATGCCAAAAGTTACAATCTCAAAAAGAGAAACTGATAAATTTTTTTCTTATCAACCAGGAAAAACAAGACTTGACTTAATTTCCGGAAAAGTATATAATGATGATACTTATGGTTGGTTAATTTTATTAGCAAATCCTGAATATTATACAGAATTTGACATACCGCACAATACGGTATTGAGAATACCTTTCCCTTTAAGAGAAGTTGAGGCTGAAATAAATAGAAAAATAATTACTAATAAAGATAGATAATGTCAATATTACAAATACCCAATACATATAATATGGAAAGCCTTTTTCTTTATTGTGAGTTAACAACTCGAAGTGAATTGGCTGGAAATACAATAGATTTTGGTGGTATAAACACTTACAATATTGGCCTCTATAGAGAAGGTCTTGGATTCGGTATAACAAGTATAAATATTGATATTTCTCCTTCTATGCAACCTGTTATAGATATTACTTTTAAAGATTTTTATGGTAATATGGCAATAGAATTTAACAGAAATAAAGACTTCATAAACGGCATAGTTGGTGGAAATGATAATTTAAATTACAGCTCTATTTTTGAGTTGCCATATCCCAAGTTTAAATTAACATTAAAAGGATATTTAGGAAGGCCAGTTGCTTTGGACTTGAATGTAAAAAGAATAGATGTTAATTATCAGCCTAATGATGGTAGTTATGAAATTAAAGCAACTTTTATACCTAATTTATATGGGTTTTTTTCTGATATGCCTTTTTATTTTTTAAAATCTATTAATTACTTAAAAAATAGAAACAATAAATCTAAGGAAATAACTTTATTTGATATAATAGAGACCGGACTTATTTTAGAACAAAGACAGCAAGTTGTTATTAAAAATATAGAAGAAATAAAGCAAAAACTAACTGCTTTATATAATCAATCTGATTCTATTATAGATGATAGTTTCAATTTTTTTGAACCGATAGAAAATATAAGTAAAGATAATAAACCTCTTGGATTTAATAAATTATATATTAATATA
>ERZ724522.1664-NODE-1664-length-11553-cov-4.496608_pt1 | contig 11553 bp, 16 predicted proteins | sample MGYA00376055_ERZ724522 | MGnify/ENA primary metagenome ERZ724522 (study PRJEB28724, sample SAMN07190884) | wastewater metagenome | isolation source: effluent of sewage treatment plant in Hong Hong | place: Hong Kong | collected 2016-03-17 ... | reverse complement strand
ACGGGAGTTTGAACTTGCCCGATGCCCACATACTCACGGTCGTCGGTGACAGCCCAGAGCGGCGGGCCACCTCGCGAATCCCGGCCTTGTGGATGGCGTCGCATATCTCGTCGGACGTGAGCGTGCCGGGTTCCAAACCAACGCCCGGCCAGTTGAACTGGAACTTCATCACTCCACCCCCTTCAACGCACCAGCCGCGTCGGTTGCGTTCTGTGCATCGGCAATCCAGTCGGCATGAACAGGCCACGCCTTCGACCAAGACCGCTCCTCGGCCTCTGCCTCAAACTTCCTCCACGCCTCGCACTCCGCCCGCAGAAGGGCGTTGGCCTTCTCCGCCTTCACCGCCCGGTCGGACCACGCATCACACCCAATCGACTCCCTCCGAGCGATCGCCCGGCTTGCGGCCAACTGGCGTTCGGATTGCTCCACCGGGCCCGTCATCACCCGGTAGTACTCATCCCACGCGCGAACCACCGCCAACAAAAACCCCGCCCGCTTCACCAGCGCCTCCGCCAGCTCGGCCCGGGCCCGCGCGTACGCCACACCCTCGGCGCCATCCATCACCACCCGCAGCCGCTCCAGCTCATCGATCACGGACGCCTCGGCCACTTCGGCACCTCCTTGATCGCGTCGGCCATCTCCAGCGCACGGGCCCGAGCGTCGAAGTCCGCGCCCACCGCCTCCGCGAACGCCTCGTCCTCCGCCACCAACATCAGCAGCCCTCTTAAGACCTTCCGCATCGCGGCCACCTCGTGGATCTGGGCCACGGTGTGAGACACACCCATCAGCGCGCCCGCGGTCGCGAGCGACATCCGCGGCGCGGACCACTCGCTCAAAGTCTCCCGCCGCCCGCCTCTGTCGATCCTCAACTTCCACCCCCATCCCGAGCGACACCACGGCCGCCGCGCTCTTCCGATCTACCGCACACGCCTCCAGCATCCGCTCCAACCTGTCCACCGCGTGCATCACTTCCGCCGGCCGCCGCTTCCACAGCCGCCCGATCCGCGAGTACGAAACCCCGCCCCGCCGCAGCGTCCACCACGCCGCCGCCGCAAACTCCCCGTCGGTCCTCAAGTCCCCAAGCGGCCGCCCCGCGCGCCGAGCCAACCCCACCAACATCTCCCGCGCCGTCACCCCCCGCCTCCACCAGCCCCATCACCCTTCACCGCCGCCGTGTTCAACCGCTTCACTTCGGCTTTCATGCCTTCCGAAAGGCACTCGTCAAGTGACCACTCGCCGCCCAGCTTCTTGAAATCGGCGTACTGGCGTTCCGCGAACTCGAACAGCTCGCGCATCGCGGTAGGGTCGTGTGCTTCAAGGCGTGATCGGTTCGCGGGAAGCAGCAGTGTCGCAAGCACATACCCCAGCGACCGCTCCTGCTGCTTCAGGTTCTCCAGCACTTTCGCCCCAACGGGGACAACGTGCTTTCGATCGGGCTCGGTGCAGAGGGCACGGGCGAGCAGGTCCGACACATCACGATCGCTCATCGCCATTACTGATTCTCCTTCACCGCACCCGCCCCATCCGTCCCATCAGTCCCACACGTCCCATCCACCCGCCCCCCAACCGCACGCCTCACCACCGCAACTGCCTCCGCCTCCGAGTACCGCATCATCCCCCGCGCCGCCCGCTGAAGCTTGATCGCCTCCAGCCGCATCACCAGCGCCAACGTCTCGAGCCGGTACCGCCGATCGTCGACCACCCGCGCCGCACGTTGTTCCGTCTTCCCGATCCACTGCATCGATCACCTCGCTTTGTGTGTGCCCGCTCCTCCAACTCACTTCTGCTCGTCGCCGAAGAGCTCGGCCAACTCGGCCGCCGCCGCCGGATCGATCGCCTCCAGGTACGCCGCGGCCACATCACCGCCCAGCTTGCGGCGGAGCCACTCGTACAGAGCGCACGCCGTGAGCCCGTTCTTGCACTCGGCCAGCAGCCGCGCGAACTCCGCATCGCTGATCCGCCCCGCCTGGTGGGCCGCGTACGCCATCAACTGGCACTCCTCGTACGAGGTCCAACAGAGAGACGCGGGGCTCGGCGGCCACCACCGCACGTCGGGCGTCCGAGTCTGCCCCATCGCCGCGGCGGCCAGCGAGAGCACAAGAGCGATCGATCGTTTCATGGCCATCCTTCTGCGGCTTTGCCGCGGTGGGTTCAACCAAAAGGGCACGCCGCGGCGTTGAACGCGGCGACCCATAGGAGAGAGAGAAAGGGGAACCAAGAACAAAGCTCCGGCGCCAGCAACACACCGGCGCCGAAACACGGGTCTTACAAACCCCCGCGACCGGTCTCCCAACCGCAGGGGCTCTCGTATGCCAAAAGTGCGGGCCGGACTCGAACCGACCTGGGGGAGTGAGTACACCCGTATCCCGCGTCCTCTCCAAAAGGACAGTTTCGCCCTGCTACCCGCGCAGGCTTACGCACCCACCCCGCGCATACCCACGCGGGTCAAGACCATCACCGCGGACCGCGCCCCGGATACGGGCTCACGTCCGACTCCACACCGTGGTTGTCCGTCGGCCCACCAATCACGATCTCGATCAGCTTGCGAATCCAATCTCCAAGAGACTCCATCCAAACCTCCTCGCGGCAAAGCCGCTCTTGTGAAAAGCTCAAAGCAGCAAAGCAGCAAAGCAGCAAATAAGTCCCATCAGTCCCATAGGTCCCATCTATCCCCACAGCCCACCACCGTCACACCATCATTTGAACTTTGCTGCTTGATCGCTTTGAGCTTTTCCTCATACCCTCCACGTCGCCACCTGCCGCGGCCGCCCATTCTTCCCCCGCCTTACCACACTAAAGTCAAACATCCCAGAGAGCCGCATCGCCTGCCCCGCCCTGCTCCGCTCGTGCGGGAGAAAGACGTCGGCCATCTCAAACGACCCGTCCCGCTTCCCGATCGTCACCGCGCGCTCCATCAGCGGGAGATCACTCTCCCGCAAAGACCTCGCCGCCAGCATCACTTCCTTGCGCATGCTCATCCCCGTGTGTTACATCCGAGTCCGCTTGTGCACGATGTCCCGCAGCCGCAGTTCTTTCGAGAGCTCCCAGGCGTCCACCCGCTCCTCGCCCCCAAACCCCGCGATCCCCGCCGCCGCCAGCCGCCGCCGCGCCTCGTGCAGCCAGTCAAACGCGGAGTCGATCGCGATCCCGCTCGCCAGCATGGAGCTCGCCGGGTACTTCCGCGGCCTCGCGGAGAGCCCGGGCAGCGCCACCGCGCAGCGTTCCCGCTTGCCGCTGTTGCTCCGGCGCCACGCCGCCTGTCCCGCCGGCACCAGCTCCCGCTCCCCGCTCAGCCCGTAGGCCGTCACGGCGTGGGCCCGGTCGTACGGATCGCGCGTCTCAAAGAGCCGGATGGTCCCCGCATCCCCAGCCGCCGACCCCGGCCGCTTCTTCGCCGAGCGCGCGTCGACCTCGAGCTGGCACGTCAAACACACCGCCGCGTTCCCACCAAACCCGCGCCCCCCAAGCGCCCCCTCACTCTCAAGCACGCCCACCCCGAGCACCTTCCGCAACAGCCGCCCATTCCCAAAAGCAGCATCCATCGCCCGCCGCAGAATGACACCAGGCCCCTCTTCTCTTCTTTGCTGCTTTGCTGCTTTGCTGCTTTGAGCTTTTCCCCCCCGCCTCTCCCGCCGACTCCGCCGCACTTGCCCAGACACGTAAACCCCAACCACGGCTTCATTGCCCGCGGCGGTGGTAAGTTGAAAGTTAGAAACGTCGCACGCCGCCGGATCGGTCGGCGTGCAGAAAGCTGTCTTCACCGCAGTCCCAATCCGCCCGGGCTCGCTCGGCGTCCCACGGCGTGTGACGCAACCCGGTGGCCCCGGCAGCGTCGGCAGAAGATCATCGCTCCACACAAAGTGTACCCGCGACTCCCGGACCGGCAACACAAAAAGCGTAAAAAAGCACCTTGACCCGCAAGATTTCCAGTCACCAACCCCGCCCCCCTCTTCTCCGCTTTGCTGCTTTGCTGCTTTGCTGCTTTGAGCTTTGCCTTCAAAAGTCCCAGCTGTCCCAGGACTCTAGAGAACTTCCACCGGAAAAACAGCAACACAGCAACATCTCACATGTTGTCGGTTTGCCGGAAAAGAGTGGAGAAGTTCATGGAGAGCCGGGACAGCTGGGACAGCCGGGACACGCCCCCTCCACCAAAGCCCACCAAACTCCCCAAAAAGCAACAACGGCGGCCCACCGGTCCCCCCGGTCAAGCCGCCGCCCCCGTTCTCATGTGCTGCTTTGCTGCTTTAAGCTTTGCTGCTTTCCGCTCACACCGGCACGTCCCCCATAATTGAAAAGTCCCCGCCCACCTCTTCCTGCCCATCCGGCATCAAGTGCCGCGCGATCATCATCGAGTCCATGACCACCTCCCTCCGCTCCACCACCGGCCCATCCAGGCTCTCGCCCAGCATCAGCGGCCTGATCCCGAAGTACGCCCACGGCCGCCGACCGCCGCCGGCCACCGTCATCCGCTTCCGCGCCAGCCCCGGCACCAGGCTCCGCAGCGCAGCTCCGAAGCTCTCCTTCGTCATCGCGTTCCCGCCCTCATCGTGGCTCCACCGCTTAAACACGCCGTAGAGCAGCTCGGCGCTCACGCCGCTGGTGGGGTCCGCGCGGCAGCAGTCGCCCACAAACGCCGCCACCGGCGAGGAGTTCCGGCCAAAGAGGTCGATCGCCTCACGCCCAAGGTCGGGCAGCACAAACGCCGCCCGCCCCGCGGCCTGGTCGCGCCGCAGCGCGAGCAGGTGACACATCGCCCACACCAGGATCCCGGCTCCCTCTCCGCGGATCGCCTCTTTCACGCGCGGGTCCTGCTTCTCGCCCACCGGCGTGGTCGTCGGCATCGCCACCAGCCGCCGCTTGAGCGACAGGCTCTTGTCCGGAAGGCGGAGCAGATCGTTCGCGACGATCCACAGGTGCAGCCGCGGCCTCCAGAAACTTTGCTTGTCACGGTACTTCTTCTCCACCGCGATCGGGTCCGAACCCGAGATCCTCTTGATGATCTCAACCGCCCGCCCCGGGTCGGTGTACTTCCCCACGCTCGCATCCGTCATCCCGACCACCCGCCGGCCACGCCACGCCGAGGCCTCGAACTTCTCGCACACGTCGGTCAGTGAAGACGTCGCCACCAGGTCCTCACCCAGCATCGAGATCAGCCCCTCAAAGATCGTCCCCTTGCTCGATCCCGGCGGCCCCTCCATGAAGAAGATCCGCTCCATGCTGGTGTCAGGCGTCATCGAGATCCCGAACGCGCGGCCCATGCACTCCTGCCACACCGCATCACCATCACTCGCCCACTGAATCACCTCGAGCCACTTGGGCGCCAGCTTCGCGACCAGCTTCCCGCCGCGCTCCTCACAGTGGGGGTCCGCCTTGCGATACGCCGCGAGGGCCGCCACGTCCAGGTGCAGCCGCGGCCGCGCGGAAGAGAGGTACCGCGGAGAGTGGGGGAGCAGCCGCACCTCCCCCTCCAGCCAGGCGTCCACCGACAGCAGCCCATCCCGCAGCGGGATCACCACCTCCGGATCGCGGACCACTGGCGGCATCTCGCCCGCCGTCGTCTCCCACAGCGGCCGCAGCTTCGCGTCGATGGTCGGCGGAACCCAGCACGGCACATCCTCCACCCGCACACCCGCGTCCGTCTGGAGACTCTTCACGACGTTCTCGGCGGCCCGCGCCGACATCCCGACCTTCTTGATTTTCCCGTCGCTCATCTCCTCGCAGTACGGCTCGGCCCACCGCAGCACCCGGCTCCGCATCTCCTCCTCGCTCAGCCGCTCGTAGTGATCACCCACCCACCGGTACCACTGCCGGTCCGCGTAGTCATACACGATCGTGTACCGCTCACCGCCGCGGCCGAACATCGCCTCCGCCCCGATCATCATCCGAGCCCGCGCGAGATCCCCCTTGGGCATCAGCGCCGGCTCCCCATCGCGAGGCCCGAGCGCCCCGCCAAACTCGCCGCCCCCAACCCCATGATCGGCTGCGCCCGCCGTCGGGACAACCTGGGACACCCCCGGCTTCCGAGAACCGCTCGCGTCAAGAGCCTTTCGCACCCCATCTCGCATGATCGCCGCGACCCGATCAAGCCCCCAGAACCTGGCCACGTCCTCCCAGTCCACGCCTTTGGTCCCGCACACCACGGCCCCGTAGATGTCGATCGCCTCGGGCACATTCCCGTGCGAGGGCAGCACCACCGCCACGGCTTTCAAAGACGGGTTCTTCGACCAGATGTTGTTGGCCGCGACCGCGGCCATCCGCTCCCCGGGCCGCGTCCCCGCCCGGTCCAGCTCGTCATAGTCGCCCGCCACGATCACGGCGTCGACCACGGCCTCACCACCGTCGAGGACCACGTTCATCATGCCCGCGCCGGAGTAACACGCCAACGTCCGACACCCAGTCGCCCGCCACAGCGCGTACCCGGTTTCGATCCCCTCGCACACGATCACGGTCCGCTCGCCCTCCCGGCGCATCGCGGGAAACCGCACCGCCGACCCGTTGGGCTTTCCAAGCATCTGCTTCGGGGCGGTGGTCCCCTTGCGCTTCACAGGCTTGGCCGCGTCACCGGGCTCAAGATAGATCCGGTGGCACGCCGTGAGGTCGCCCACAGGGTCGGTCATCCCGCACAGCACCGCGGGCCCCGCGGCCCCGTTCCCGGCATCGTCATAAAAAGCCAGACTCGCCGCGAACCGGATCGAAGCCGGCAGCTCGCACGGCTCAAGGTTCACCCGCCCCGCGAAGTACCGCGCCGCGACACCGCCAGGATCTGAAGCATCAGCCCCACAACCCCACACCGCCCGAGCCTTCGCCACCTTCCTTGCGTACTCGGCCTCTTCCTCGCGCCGCTGCTTCTCGATGTCCTCCGCGCTCAGCTCACGAGCCACCCGCGGATCATCCGACCGCCGATACACGGTCCCCCCGTGCGCGGCCATGGGCTTGACGATCCGCCACCCCGGCAACGGCTGCCCCGCCCCGCGGAAGCAGTGGTACGCCCCATCATCGGTGTACCCACACCGGGCCTTGTCCCCCTTGCCGACCCGCCCCAGGTCCCGACAGACCTCGCACGGATGCGTCCGAGAGCAGTTCTTCCAGCCCGCACCCATGGGACAAAACCCCCGCATCGGCGAGCCCAAAGCCCAGCCGAAGTCACCCCGCCGCCGAAAAGATGATCAACTACCTTCACTACCCCCCAAACCGGCACACCCAAACACACCAACCTCAACCACTCCAACACTTTGCAACCAACCCCCCTTGGCTGTTAACCGGTAGGTTGTAGGTTCGAGTCCTACACGGGGAGTTCCAAAAAGCCCTTGAAATACAGGCACTTTCGCGCATCTCAGACACACCGCCGCGCGACCCTGCTACCCCCCGCGCCCCCTCGACTACCCCCGCCCGGCGCGGTACGGTCTCCCCATGGCCAAAGTCCCCAAGCTCCGCCGCCACGCCACCGGTGTGTACTTCTGCCAGTTCGCCGGAACCCGCCGATATTTTTCCCTGAGCCTGGAGGAGTCGGAGCGCGAGTACCGCGCCGCTCTCCGCGAGTGGACCGCCTGGCAAGACGAGCTCGCCCGCGGCCGCACGAAGACCACCCACCGCGTGGTCGACATCATCAGGGAGTACCTCGCCAGCCGCAGAACCGACGCCTCTGAGGACCAGTGGCGCTGGTGCCGTTACCACCTCGGCCGCCTCGGCCGCACGTGGGGAGGCCTCCCCGCTGATGCGTTCAACGCCCGACTCCTCCAGGCCCTGAAAGCGGACATGCTCACCGTCCCGGTGAAGTCCAAGGACAACGCGAAACCCCGCCGCCTCTCCGTGAAGACCATCAACCACGACCTCCGCGCCATCAAGAGCCTCTTCCGCTGGGCCTCGGATATGGGCTACTGCCGCGAGGTCAACCTCCGCGCCGTGAAGATGCTCCCACTCCCGCAGCTCCAGAGGAAGACCGCGACCACCGCCGAAGTCGCCCGCGTGATCAACCTCGCCCTGGGCCGCGAGATCGGCCACCACCCAAAGACGCTCGAGCGCCTGAAGCCCAACCCCGATGTGGCCCCGTGGCTCGCGGTCAACTACCTCGCCGCGCTCCGCCCCTCCGAGGTCGTGCGCCTCGTGCATGGCGATGGTGTTTGGATTGGCGAGGGGCTCTTCCAACCGAAGTACTCCAAGACGTTCAAGGACGGCCGGCACCCGCGGGTGTACGTGCTGAGCGAGGAGGCTTTGATGTGGCTCCAGCACGCGCGGCCCGTGTGGTCGGACATGAAGGCGTACGGCTCGGCCGCTCGCCGCGCGGTTGGCCCTGGGTGGCCGCACCCGCTGCGGCACTCAGCGGCCGCGCACCTTTCCGCGGCTGGGGTGGATCGAGGAGATATCGAAGCAGCCCTTGGTCACTACCCTCGCGCCGTGTCGCAGACCTATCTCCCCGTAGAGCTCGCCCCTCTGCGCGCGACCCTGGCCCGACTATCGCTCGGATCAATCGCCCCAGGCTGATCGCGTCGGATCGCTTCACGCCTCGCCCCCAAACTTCAGCGCCGCCTCGATCGTTGCCTTCATCCATCGCAGGTGCTCGGGCGTGACTTTCACCCGCAGCAGCTCGGCGATGATCGGCCCTTCAGGAAGAGCATCCGGCCTTGAGACCGCACCGGCCGCGGTACTGGTCCGCACAGACAACTCGAAATCAGCATCGCCACTGAGCTTGTCGACGTCCAGAGCGAACAGGGTGACCACGTGCGCCCCTCTGAAGCGTGGAGAACCGACGAATCCAAACGACTGATGTTGAGTGCTCACGCGCCCTCCCGTTCGATCATCGCCTTCGCGCGGTTGAGCTTCTCCATCACTCCCGCCGCACCTCCCGCGTCCGGATGAGCCTTTTTCGCCGCGTCCCGGTACACCTTGCGAAGCACGTCCGCATCGTCGATACAGCGGCGGAACTGAAGCCGCTCCAACTCCTCAGAAGGCCATCCGGCAGTGATCCACACGAATCGAGCCGCGTCGTCCTTCGACCGGAACTCAGCAGCCGACGGGGGCGGCAGCGCCGCAAACCCGCGGTACTGCTCCGCCGACGTGGTGGCTCCGTACCGATCCACCGCCCGCAGCGCCGCGAGCGTCAGCCCGATAGAACGCAGGTTGTCCTGCCAGTGATTGAACGTGCCGCACTCATACCGCATCGGTCCGTGAACACTCGCGAAGCTGATCGCCACCGTGGGCCCCATCTTCGCGTTCGAGTACGGCCATCCGTCGTTGCGGATCTGTTCGCGAGTCGTCTCGGCCTCGATCACGATGTCGCGGGCTTTGAGATGATCAAGCTCCCGCTCCAAGTCATTGAGCGTCCTCGTCCAACTCGCGGAAAACGTCGACTTCCTGCGGCCTCCTTTGGGCGGCTTCGGCGCGGACTCAAACGGGCAAAAGCGAAGGTCGATCAACCGACACCCCCATCGCCGGACACCCTGCGAATCGCCATTTGGACTTCGCTGATCCGCTTCCCCATTTTTTTCAGGTCATCGTCGATCTCTGTCCACTCGGGGTCTAGGCAGCCGCTCCTGCTGAGCTTTGCACGAACCCGCTCGTTGATGTACTGCAACATACCCGCGAGCTCCTTTGCGTAGCACGTCATCTGATCGCTCGCCACTGGCCGGTTTCCAACTTGCTCCTCGTGGCCATCGAGTGCCCATACGTACTCGCACGTTGCCCACGCATCGCAATGCTTGCATTCGTACCAGCACTTGAGAGCCCGCCGTTCGTCGTTCTCGGGAATGTCCGTGTCCCCGTCACACGCTTCATCCCAGTCGATCGCCTCCTCGATCCAATGGTGCGAGCCATCGCAAACAGAGCATGAACGCGGGCACGCCGCTGGTCCGTGGAGTTCGCTTGGCGTTGTGTTGCTCATTCCCCACCCCCATGCCGCACCACCCCGCGCGGCACCCCGTTGTTCCCCCACCAAGCCCGCTCAAAATCCCCCTGCCCCAGCCGCACGAGCGGCCCAGCAGCATCCACCGCCAGCTCGTTGTGCCCCGCGTCGACCGACCGCCTGGCGACCACCGCCGAGCGCATCACGCGCCCCGCAATCAGCCCGCGGAGCTTCTCCATGCGCGAGCACCCGGAACAAAGACACAGACGATTCAAAATGTGAGTGTTCATAAGCCCCCGTACCCGGGCCACCGGTTTCGGGAGGTTGGTCCCACACACGGGGACCGGAGCGAAACGGAGCGGCGGGCCTTCGCCCATCCGCCCCGCTGAAGAAGTCACACCACGCCCAGCACCGCACCCACCGCCCGCTCCGCCGCGAACACCGCGTCCTCGAGAGCCTCGATTTCATCGAGATCCGCCGCGGTCACCATCGCATCCGCCGTCGGATCCGCGAGCGCCGCCGCCGCCGCCCGCAGCCGCGCGGCCAAGTGTGCACACCGGTGCACGCTCGACATGTCGCCCCGAGCCGCACCGCCGGGCACGTACGCCCCGACGCGAACGCCCGGCCCGTCGTCCTCGATCCGCAGCCCCGTGGCCACCTCGATCTGCCGCAGGCTCAGCTCCTCGGGCTTCGCCGCCGGCCGCACGCGACGGCGCCGGCAAAGCTCGCGGTACTTCGCAGGGCTGAACCGGCCCAGGTCGTCCCCGAGCTCGGCCGCGATCTTCATCGCGTGGTACGCCGTCCGCCGGTTGACCTTGCAGAGCTCGCAGAACTCGTCCATCGAAAGCGTCAGAAACTCACCGCGGACGAGATTAAAAATCCAGCCCATGCGGATCTTCGCCTCGCGAAACGCCAGCCTGTCGTGAGTGACCCGGCCCGCAATGTCCTGGATGATGGAGACGGCCTCAGCAGGCACGGTGATCTCGACATCTTTGCCGTCGACGGTGATCGTCATGGCGATGCTCCGAAACCGACCGCACCCGGACGAGCCCGACACCGAGGCTCTGGAGTCCGAGAAACGAAGCGCGAGCCGGTGTGCTACGCGCCCCGTGGTGTCGTGCGGACCGAGGCCCACACGTCAGCCCACAGTATATCGGTAAAATGTACTACAACTCATGTTGATTCTTGTTCTATTCTTGTGGATCGACCGGAAGTCTTGTAGTTTCCGGTGTTTGCGAGGTGTAAAAAAGTTTGATGACGAACAGTTTGCAGTCGTTCCTGATCGCCGCCCGCACCCGCAGAGGCCTGAGTCAACAGGAACTCGCCAACATCGCCCAGTGCCACATCCGCACCATCGGCGATGTCGAACGCGGCACCAAGGTTCAGTGGACCCCCAGAGTTGCCGCGATGATCGGACGCGCCCTTCACGAAGTGGAGCGGATGGACGCCGAAGAAATCAGCGACATGCTCCGCCTGACCGGCATTTCCGGGGCGATCTTCAACACGCCCGTTGAGACCGAAGCCGTCCGCGATCGAAGGATCATGCTGCCGATCATCGACCGCCTCATCGCTCAGCGCGGCATGGCCGCCACGCTGGGGTTGCTTCACAGCATCGAAGTCTTCCTCTCCGCCAAACCCGTCGAAGAGGAGCCCGAGGAAGAACCCCCCATCCTCACCCACGTCAGCCCGCCAAAGTACCGCCCGGACCTCTGCGG
>ERZ724522.1663-NODE-1663-length-11556-cov-5.447092_pt1 | contig 11556 bp, 10 predicted proteins | sample MGYA00376055_ERZ724522 | MGnify/ENA primary metagenome ERZ724522 (study PRJEB28724, sample SAMN07190884) | wastewater metagenome | isolation source: effluent of sewage treatment plant in Hong Hong | place: Hong Kong | collected 2016-03-17 ... | reverse complement strand
TGTTCCAGCCCAGGGCGCCCCAATAGGTGCGCGATGAAAGCGCAAGTCTCCCCGGTGTAAGGCTTTTTTCGAGATAGTTGCCAAGTGAGGCGAATGTCGTGCCAACAGATCCTTTGAAGGGGATAAACTCCCGAAGAGAATATTTTGTTTCGAAGAGGGCATTGGAGAGAAGAAACACTCCTATGAAAAGGACGGCGGAGACAAATAGTTTTTTTGGGTTCTTTGCTTTCTTGAAGAGGTGAAATCCGATGATTCCCAAAAAGGAGACGAAGAGAATGATACCAGTTCCTTTGGTGAGCACGCTCAGTGTGAGAGAAAAGATCATGATTGAAATGTTTTTCCAGTTGAGTCCGTCACGGAGACTCATAACGCCGCCGAGCGTGAAGAGAAAAAAGAGCGGGATCAGCAAGGTGTCATAGTTGATATTGGTTGTGTACATTGAAAACTTTGGCTGAAAGGCGACGAGTGCCGCCATGAGCGTGCTTACAAAGGCATCGAAGCCGATGGTGCGAGCAATGAGGAAGGCAAAGAGAACGGCGAGCATCCCGAGAAGCACAGAGAAAATGCGAATCACATAGAATCGAACAAGAATATTTTGGTCCGAAAGCGCACTTTCTATTTTTGCGGCGAGCGTATGGTAGAGGCTGCCCTGTACTCTGTCGGGATACTGAACGAAACTGTAGGGTCTCCATTCTTTATGTGTGATCGACGGTTCGTTTTTTCCTTCATATCCGTCGGAAAAGTCGGCTGTATTATAGAGTCCGCTTCGGATGGAATCGATGCCGGATGCGGTTCCGGTATTCAGGATTTCTTCTGAAAAATTGTAACGCGCAAATGTATCATTGTTGATTGTCGAGTCTCGATTTTCTCGAGGCCATGTTTTGTTTGCTGGCTCATTGAGATATTGGATGGAATTGTAGTGCCTGGCTTCATCCTGTCCGGTAAAGAGGGGAAAGAGGGCTGCCAAAAACACACCTTTGAAAAAAAAGGCGGCAAGGAGCGTAGAGATGAGGAATGCGGGATGTTGGACAATACGCATGAGCTCTAAGATAACAGTTCGATCTGCTTTTGGGGAAAATCCTCAATAAGAGTATACTACAAATGCTTTGGAATGGCACTTTTTCGATTTTTAGCCCCCTCTTGTTGAGCATGTTTTCGTATATGAAAGGCATCATTCTTGCCGGAGGAAACGGCACGCGACTTCTTCCGCTTACCGCTGTTATTTCGAAGCAACTTCTCCCGGTCTACGATCGGCCGATGATTTTCTATCCGCTCAATACGCTCATTTCAGCAGGTATCCGTGATATTCTTATCATTGTCGCGCCGGAATATTCGGGGAGTTTCTTGAATCTTTTGGGGTCGATATTTCGCGGACAGGGTGTAAACATATCTTTTGTTGTACAGAAAGAGCCGCGCGGTATTGCGGAAGCGTATATCTTGGCGGAAGACTTTCTTGATGAAGAGGCGTCGACGCTTATCTTGGGGGACAATATCTTCGAAGACGACTTTCGTGATGCGATCCAAACATTCCGGCGGGGCGGGCGAATATTTGCCAAGGAGGTTTCCGATCCGGAGCGTTTTGGAGTAGTCGAATTTGATCAAAGAACCGGTCGAGTGCTTTCGGTAGAAGAGAAGCCGGAACATCCGAAGAGTCGATATGCGATCCCGGGTATGTATATTTTTGATGGACGTGCCGCTCAGAGGGCCAAGGCGCTCTCTTTGTCCCAAAGGGGGGAGCTGGAAATTGTTGATATGCATCGAACGTATCTTGATATGGACGAGCTTCATGTTCAGATAATTACCGGTGCGTATTTTGATGCGGGAACATTCGATTCGCTTCTGGCTGCGAGTCTCTACATGAAAGAACATGCGTTCAAGTCTCGATTTGACCCGATTGTTACCAGTGCTATCGATGACTTTGCTTCCGAGATCAGGCAATCTCTGTCGACAAGGAGAACGTTCAACAGGTAACCCTATGAATGGCAGAAATATGCTTCAAAGAGCACGAACACGAATGTTTGATGCGCTCAAAAGATACGGAAACTATATCGGTATTGATGTGGTTTACTTTGTTGGAAACGGCTTTGCTGTTGCCGTTCGGCAAGTCATCGCCGCTTTTTTCGGACTTCTTCTCATGATTGCTTTTTCGCGATTAGCCAATAAGGAAATTCTCGGGCAATATCAGTTTATCTTGGCAGCTGTATATTCCATGGCGCTTTTCTCGCTGCCGGGGCTCAACACGTCTTTGTTGCGCTCGGTAGCGCGCGGATGTGAAGGGGACTATACGCGTGTTGTGCAGTTGAGCTTTCGCTCCAGTATGGTAAGCGTTGTGGCACTCGTTTGTTTCGGGTGTTACTACTTTTTTCTGGGTAATAACAGTCTCGGCTTGGCATTTGTTTTTTCCGCACTCATCGTCCCTTTTTTCTACGCTCCGAACACATGGGACAGTTTTCTTCAGGGAAAATCAAAATTCTCTCTTTCTTCGAAATGGGGTTCGTTTCAGGTGGCCGGCACTTCTCTTGTAACCATGGCAGCACTCTTTTTGTTTCCAAATAGTATCTTTTTGATACTGCCAGCGTACCTTCTTACCTCTTCTTTGTTTAATGTTCTGTATTACCTTCGATCGCTTCGCTGGCAGGAAAACACAAAAACAGACAGTGAAGTCTTTTCGTATGGATTCTTTTTGACGAAAGCCGGCGCCTTGGGTTTGATTGTTGATTATTTCGACAAGATAGTTCTCGGGTTCTTTAACCTTGGAGCGCTTGCGGCATATTCGGTGTCTCTGAGTATTGTTGAGTTTTTGAAGAACTTCATAAAAAGCGTTTTTTCGGTCATATTTCCGAAGCTTTCCAAGCATGAGTATGGTATATCCTCTCGAATGTGGGGGGTAGCATTACTTGGAAGTGTGGTCTTTTCCTTTGGACTTTTCTTTTTCTCGGAAAAGATTGTTGTTGCGTTTTTTTCAGGAAAGTATCTTGACGCCGCCGTATTTCTGAAGTACACGACGTTTCTTATCCCGTTCTTTGTCGCCAATAGCATATTTGGCTATCGGAGTCTTTCGACAGTAAACAAAAAAGCTATTTTTTATATAAATTTTATTTCCCCATTGATCACCGTTATCATCTCCTGTCTCTCTTTTTTCCTTTTTCGAGATGTTCTCCTCTTTGTCACCGTTAAATTGTATGCGCGGCAGATTCTGAATCTTCTCTTTTACCGGATGTACCCTTTTTCTTCTCGATGAATAATGTCCCAGTATGCTTTTGCAGTTTTTCTGAGCGTGTAGGTACCGGTCGCATATGACCGGTACGCTTCTTTGCAAAGAGAACGGAATGTTTCGTCTGGCATTGCGTGAAGTGCCGAGATATATTTTTCCCATTCCGCTTCTGTTCTGCAAAGATAGCCGTTTTTCCCGTGTTGTACGAAGTATTTATTGTCTCCCGTGTCGCTTGCGAGGGACGGAACGCCGCACGAAAGGTATTGCTTCAGTTTGAATGCGGACTTGCTTCGCCCTATCTCTGTGTCAAGGAGTGGCATGACGCCGACATCAAATTGTGATATTCGTTTTTGAATAGCTGCTTCGTTTTCCCAGTCGATATTTTTTGCGATACTGATTGTTATGTTCTTGTGCTCGGAAAAGACATTGATGATGTCGGTCATGTCTTCGTGTTTTGTTACACCGAGTAGCTGAAGTGCGACTGGAAATGACAGCCTTTTCAATACCGGAAAAAGCAGTTTGTTCAAGCTTTCTTTGTGGACCGAGTATATACCGATCCAGCCGATAACGATCGGACCCTTCTTTCGCGAAATTTTTACGAAGCGGGGATTGGGTACCGGAGTGGTAATGAGATGAGTTTCGGGGTTGAGTTTTTTTGAGTATTCCAAGAGATGAGCCGATGCCACAACGACGTTTTTGCATTGTGATATAAAAAAGTCGACCACATGTTTATCTCTGAATTCATACATGGCATCGTCGAGATCGTAGCAGTTCTTCTTGCTTCGTGACACTATTTTGGAAATGAGTGAGCAGTATATCCCCTGAGTGCTTATCTTTTGGACGATATAGAAATTTTTCGTGTCGATTCGGATGGTATTCTTCAAGAGAAGGAAGCAGAGCATTGGAAGACTTTGAACTGTCGGGGAAACCACTTTGTAGGATGCTCCAAAAGTGGCGCTGATTTCCTCCAAGAGATATTTTCCCCGGTAACGTCCGCTTGGGGCATTTTTGGAGTAGGCGAAATAATATATTCTCATGCTTTTTTTGCAATAATGAAGTATCCTGTCGTATGATTTTTGAGGGGTTTCTTTTTTACCACCGTATCAATTTTCGACAGAGTATCGAGAAGAGGATAGAAGACAAATCCGATATATTTCAGTGGTCCGCACTGAAGATTGCCGTACCGAATCATTTCTGAAAAAACGGTAAAGAACCCTCCCATGGCTTCTATTCTTTCTGTCTCAAAGCCGGTATCGGCAAGAGATCGCTCCCACTTTTCGCGCGTCCAACGCTGGAAGTCATTCGGATCGGCGTGGAGGGGATAGAGAAATGGCATGGATATGAGCAGGAGCCCTCCTTTTTTGAGAACGCGAGCACATTCGCGCAGACCAATTTCCGGTTCCGAAACGTGTTCGAAGAGCTCGAGCGCGTTTATTGTGTCGATACTTTCGCTTTTGACACCAATCATGTTGCAGACATCGAGCAGCATGTCCGGATGCCTCTCTTTTTCGATATCGGCAGTTATCCATTTTTCTACCGACTCCTTCGGACTTCTGAATATTCCGCGATCACGCCCGCCAATATCGAGCACAATTCCTGCGTAGGAAGATCGGTGCTTTTCGAGAAGCTTATCGAGAAGTTTCCTTCTGTATGAAGCGAAGAAATAGTACCCGAGTTTCTTTCGTATGTTTTTCATACTGATCTGTTTTTCTTTTGCGCTACGATAAGAGTTATGTGTCCAAAAATTGGAGAAGATACAACGTAGAGGAGCATTTTTATTCCTGTAATAAGAAATCCTTTTCCGTAGTATATTTTCGAAAAAATATTCTTTAAGACAGGGGTGTCTACCTCATCTTTTAATCCCTTCATGCCATCAAGTGATTTTTTATAGCGTATATCAAAACCATATGCTTGCAAGTCCTCTATGACTTTGTCCCGATTTAGTGCAAATTGGTAAAAGGACTCCTTATGAAATCCTTGTTGGATATCTCTGTATTTTCCGAAGTACGCTTTTATTTTTCGAAATGGCGACATGTAGGGAAAGGTAAGAAAGAGAAATCCTCCCGGTTTGAGTACTCGAAAGGCCTCTCTGATAATGCTGTCGTATCCTTCATAGAAGTGTTCAATAACACCGAGTGACCAGTACCCGTCGAAACTTTTATCGTTAAAGCGCATATTTCGAACATCACCATTTTGTATGGGAAGCCTAGGGAATAATATGTTTAACTTTTTCACAATTTCTGGAGCATAATCAATTCCCATCGCGTTATATCCGCAGACAGTAAGGGCGTATACGTATTGGCCCTTTCCACACCCGCCTTCGAGAATTTTTACGGATCGGTCTGGTTTGAGAAACTTTTTTGAGAAAAAGGAAACGAATCGGTCTCGCTTTCCTGCTTTAACAAATGATTTCAGCTGATCATCTTTCCAGAGGTTATCCCAAAACTTTTCGTCTGCTTTCTTTTCTTCAAATACGAGCCGCTTATTCTTAGGATCATAATATTTCATAAAGGGAGGTTGGTTTTTAAAAAAGCCATGATTGTGCAAAAATCACAAGGGCATTGAGTGTATCCATCGTCTTCGGTGTCGCTTCGGAGCGAACCATTTCGAGGAACGACCGGTAATCTTCGGATATTTTCTTTATATTGAAGTCGGGAATGCGGTTTTTATACCGAAGGTAATTTTGTGAGACCAGTTCGATGAGCGCTGGTATTTCTGAAAAGTTCACGAATGTTTCACCGCCATTTTGTATGAGTTCCGGATGTCCGCCGTCATTGAGTGCGATGGCGGGAAGTTTGCACGTGAGGGCTTCGATGAGTGAGTTCGAACACGGGTCTTTTCTTGAAGCGGTAATAAAAATATCGGATGCTCGTAATAACGATGCTATCTCTTGGCTCGTCTTAGGCGGAAGTTTTTGTATATGTTTGAATGCAATGGGGGAATTGCCAACAAAGGTGTATTCGTATTTTGAAAAGTCCAAATGTGTATCGAGGTACGCATACGCATCGAAGCCTTTCATTGGATTTGATGACCAGCTTGTTGAAATGAGCCGTGTTTTCCTGTGTTGATTTGGAAGGGATGATATTTTGGAAGGGAAGAACACACTTGAATCAGGAGCGTTGAAAATGACGGCTTCAAACCTTTTTTCATTCATTCCAAATGCTCGATTTTCGCGGAGACTGAACTGCGACTGAAAGAGAGTGGCATCGGCAATAGCTGCATTTGCAGAGAATATGAATCGGTCCACGGAATCGGACGGGCTGTCTCGATAGAGTGAGATGGGTCCGTCAACGCGGTGAACGAAGTGCTTTTTTGGAAATCGGCGTTTTGTCCGAAGGACCGTTCGTATATCTTGGAAACTATTAAAGAGAAATATGTCGGCAGTTTCCGGATTGTCCGTGTAGCAACCGATTTTCCGCCACTCTTCGCGGAGCGCTTTAAGAAACTGGTTTCCGCCGCCATACGGACCACTCTTGAACGAAAATAGTATGTGAATCTTTCCGTTCATGGCAGACATATATTCAGCATGGTGCATATAAAACAATCAGGATCTCAATTTGGCCAATAGCGGCGCATAGAGTTCTTTGTAGAACCGATCAGCCATGTTTTCCGACGAGTAAAGCGGAGCTTTTTCGAGGACATGGCTTCTAAATGACGCTTGCAGAGTCGCGTCTTGTATGAGTTGTCGCGAACGTTCTTCGATGCGTCGGGTGTCCCCGACCGGAACTACGAATGCGTCGATGCCGTCTCGGACAATGTCCGGTACCATTCCGACTTGGGTGGAGACGAGGGGAGTTCCGGTTGCCATGCTCTCAAGGAGCGCTTTTGGCCCGCCCTCCTCTCTTGAGGTAATGAGATACAGATCGATCGCTTGAAAGTATTTCGCTATTTGGAAATAGCGGTTGATATATCGATGCGAGTAGGGAATTCCTGATTTTTTGAGTCGATTCTTGATATAGCCTCGTGCCGGTCCCGTGAGAACAATATGGATGGGGAAATGCTTCGCAAGGTTCTCGACAACGTCGCAAAAAATATCCGGCCCTTTGATGCGTTTTGGTTCCAATCCTTCTCCCCATCCGTTCCCGTCTTTTTGAAATGATCCTATGAGAATTTTGTCTGTTGGAAGTCCGAGTTGTTTTTGTAGGATAGTTTTCTCATTCTGTGTGATGGGATGAAACACGTTCAAGTTTACATCGAGCGCTATGCGGACGACTTTTTTGGGATCGCACCCGTAATGGATGAGTTTCTTTTCGGTTATTTCGGCGGCTGTATGTAGTATGTCCACTTCCGTGTTGAGAAGGGGGATACAACCGAGGCGATACGCATCAGCTTCGCTTATGTGAAACCAACTGAGTATAAAGGAATTCGACTTCTTTTTTCTCCTGAGTCCATGTGGTCCGACGAGGGTATTTTCCGAGAAGAAATGAACAATCTTTTTCCTTACGCCGATCGATGTTGTCGCTATGCGAACACTCGCGAGGCGATGTGATTCCAAGTAGTTCTTTATGACGAGGCATTCCTCGTGAATTACCCAGTCCGAACCTTCCGATATGAGAACGATTTCTTCTTTGGCAAAAACATTGCTTATGCTGTCGAAGCATACTTTTATTGCAGCTCGAATATTTCGTAGGGTTATCATACCTTCTTTATCACGGCCCATATTTCACCAAACTGTATGGTGTAGGAAGCTATTGCGAGTCCGGATTTATGAATTTCTTTCTGAAAGCTCTCGAGGGTATATTCTGTGAAATGCGTTGAGTCGCAAAAATAAAACATGTCAAGCTTCTTTCTGTACAGTGGAAGCCAATCCCGATTGATCATGGGAACACGAATCAGAAGTCTTGGGGAAATTTTTTGTATTTTTTTCAGAAAGTCAACTCGATGTCGAATATGCTCCAAAACATTCGAGAGTACGATAGTTGTGTATCGTTCTTTGAACGGATATGTCGTGGCGTCGCCAAGAACGAAGTCGACGTTCTTTTTTGTGCGGCAAATCTTTCTGCTGAATCGGATGTTTTTTTTGTTCGTATCGATGCCGGTTACCTTGGCGGCCTTTTCCGCTATCTTGGATGCGACAAATCCGTTTCCGCATCCGATATCGAGAACAGTGTCTTCCGGTCGGATATGATCGAGAAAAAACGTATAGTATCGCATGATGTCGTGCTTTGGGTGAATACCATCGTTCTCCTTGATGGCAAGCACGTCGATTGTCTTTCCGATGAGCGTGTGAAGATGGAGGAGAAGTTTGATTATCGGTGTGAGAAATAGCTTCATACGCGTGTGGTAAGGAGTTTTTTGTATGTCTCGATTTCTTGCTGGACGATTTTTTCGAAAGAATACTCTTTGAGTACGGTTTCTCTTGCGGATTTTCCCAATATATCACGGAGTGATGCGTCGCTCAATAATCGCACGATGTTCTTTTGGAAAGAATCTGCTTTTCCGATGAGTCCGTTTTGGTTATTCCGAATAATTTCAGATGTTCCTGGTGAGTCAAGCGCCACCGGCGGTATGCCGCACGCCATAGCTTCAAGCAGGGTTTTTGGACACCCCTCATGAAGGGAGGGGAAGGCGCATATGTTTGCGGCATTGTAGTACCCCCGAAGGGCATTATTGGGTACCGAGTCAATAACTGAGAGATTTACGGAACAGGTGGAAGCAAATTTTTCAATGGCTTCTCGTTCGGAACCTTTCCCTATGAGAAGCAACCGAAACGGCGTTTTCCGAAGAGCTTGTATGAGGAGGCGGTGATTTTTGTCGTGGTCAAATCGAGCAACATAAATAATATCATATGTTTTTTCTTTTATTTCCGGTGAAAATGCCTTCGTATCGATGAAGTTGTTCATTTGAGAGAGCTTTTTTTTCAGAAATGGGTATTTTTTGATGAGGATGTCTTTGTTCTCTCGCAACGGAATGAAGGCGTGATCGCAGATCTGATAGGAGAACCTTTCAGCGAAGAAGTAATACGTTTTGACGAGCGTTGAAAGGTTTGATCGACGCGCGAGTTCCGATCCGATATATCCGCTTCGGATGACGAGTTTTTTCATTGGAAAGAGTATTTTTGCGATGGTCGCTCCAAAAGATCCGGAATTTTGATTGGTTTTGAAGATATCGCAACGCTTGAGGATGTTTCTGTGTTGGAAGGGCAATAAAATTTCGTAGAAGAAATTGTTGAAATAGTTTTTTGAGCGCTTGCCCCTCGGAATGACGACGATGTTTTTCTCGAGATATGCGGAATATTCGAGGTCCGCATTGCTTCCGTATGTAAATATATAAATAGTTCCGAAGAAATTTTTGGCGAGCTGATTGTAGAGAGCTATTTCCCTAGAGAAAAATCCAACCTCATTCCACTCTTCAAATGATCCGCCAAGTTCCAGGAAAACAGCGAGATTTGGTTTCATGATTTTTTAAAAAATTGTTTTAAGAGGAGTCTTTTGAGGAACCACGGAAGGAATACAAAGAGGAGAAGCGGCTGTATGAGAAAGAGTATCTGCCATTTCGGATACCCGTATTCTCGGATAGCTTTCACGCGGAGTTTGAGAGCGTTCCATTCTTGCCGTTTGTTTTTTTTGAAAGTGATTCCTTTTTCGTTGAAGCGATATTTGAGGAGCGGCTCAGAAATATTCGCTATCCCGTGCCGACGAGCGATGCGGAGCAGGAAGTCATAATCCTCTGTGCCATGAGCGTCCTCGCGGTAGTTTTTGACAGATGACAGGAGAGACGAGCGAAACATCCATGTCGGATGAATGAAAAAATTGCGCCGCAGAATGTTTTGACGCAAAACGCTCCCCTGTGAAGGGGGCGACATGGACCCAATGTCTTTTCCCTGTTCATCGATGATGCGCGCTCCTGTTCCAACGAGGTCTACGGAGGAATGTTTCTTGAGAAAGGCGATTTGCTTTTCGAATCGTTTTGGAAGGGCGATATCGTCGCTGTCCATTCGGGCGATGTACGTTCCCGAAGCAATCGACAGTCCGCGATTAAGACTGAAAACGATGCCGCGGTTTTCCGGATTTCGTATCAGGCGGATCCGCAGGTCTTTCTTGGCGTATGTTTGAAGTGCGGAAACACAGTCTTTCTCGGTTGAACCATCGTCGATAATAAGTAGTTCAAAGTCGCCGAACGTTTGTGTTAGTACGCTTTCAATGGCTTGCCCAAGATAGGCAGCATTTTGATTGAAAACGGGAAGAATAACGGAAAGCTGTGGCATATAGCGATATGATTGTAATTTAGAGGGTTGTTTTCCGATAAACTGTAATGTCTCCGAATTTTTTGTCAAACTCGTATCCTTGCATGATTTTTGGCGATCGGTTGCGAGTAGGTGAAGACATGGGTATGCCAAGAGCCTGCGAGAGACGGCGAGCCATCGAACAGGCGGCTGTATCGCGTGTGTCCACTTGCGACGTTCGACCCGAGGAATCCAGCGTAACGACGTAATTCGGAGTATCACTGAGGGAGGCGACCTTTTCACTGAAGTAGAGGCGTGCTCCGGCAGTGGTTCGAACCAGGATAGGGGTAAGTTTGACAGTGTCGTTCGGGTTCATTCTTTGCAGGAGGTAAGACGAGAATCTTTCGTCGAGCACATAGTTGTATCGAGCGTTCATATTGGTATTGAATATAAATGAGAGAAATGCATTGAGAGCAAGAAAGAGTGCTACGAAAATAAGGAGTGCTCCTTGAAAGATTCTTCGGATAAGCGGGTTTTTGAGGGTACCGAATGATATGATGAGCCACCACGATGCGAATGCAAAGACGACGAAGGTAACCGGCCAGAGAATGATTGCCGATCGAAAGCCGAACTCATTGAAGAGCGTTGCGAGTATAAAGAAAGAAAGCGACGCAAAATAAAGTGAGAGGATTTTGAATTCTCTTTTCCAGAAAAGGACAAGAAATGCGAAAAACATTGGAATTGCGAATGTCCAGTGAGGGAGAATATATCGGAAGTATACCAAATTCAGAGAAGCGACTCGTTGACGTGCGATGCTTTGGTAAGGCGTACGCGTCAGTTGATATTCGACAGCTTTTATTGTCTTCTCTTTTGAAACGTCAACCTTCTCATGTTTTGAGAGAAACAGTTGTTGTATGAACTTCCCGGCATTTTTTGTCGACTCGTTAATGCCGTAGTAGTTTGTTTCCGAAAGCCGACTGAGATAAAGCACTTGGAAGCAGGCAGCAGAAACGACTACCAAAATGACGAAACCGCTTCTCTTGAGGGCTTCTTTGTCTCTTATTCCGGAAAATATGTACAGAAAAACGAAAAAAAGGGGAATGATGCCTATAAGATAGACACTGATTGGATGAACAAAAGCATAGACGAGAGAGAGCATGGCGGAAAGTATGTAGGG
>ERZ724522.1662-NODE-1662-length-11568-cov-7.109355_pt1 | contig 11568 bp, 14 predicted proteins | sample MGYA00376055_ERZ724522 | MGnify/ENA primary metagenome ERZ724522 (study PRJEB28724, sample SAMN07190884) | wastewater metagenome | isolation source: effluent of sewage treatment plant in Hong Hong | place: Hong Kong | collected 2016-03-17 ... | reverse complement strand
TCTGGGCAATTTAAGTTTGATGAAGAGTGGTTAGATAATTTTCTTATAGCCGCAAAAGACTATATGAAAGAGTATAACGACGCCGCCTGTAATAACGAAGAAGAACTTGAAGAGCTGCATTCCAAACTTAAAAGGGCTAGAAGATATGTAGACGACGTATACGACTCGTTGGCTGATGTACGATATGCTCTAGATTAGATATAATTTTCAATCCGCACCGACGGTAAAATATATAAAAGGATAATTACATGACTGCATCATTCAAAGAGAAAATAAGACAATTTTCTGCTCAATTAAATGAGAGATTATCTCAAATAAAGGGGGAAGAGGCAACCAAACATTCGTGTGTATTACCCCTTCTCCAATTACTGGAGTTTGATGTATGGAATCCTTTAGAAGTTAAACCAGAGTATGTATCTGACTTTGTAACAAAATCAAAAGCCGGACCCCTTGAGAAAGTTGATTATTGTTTGAATATAAACGGAGAACCCTCCTATTTTATAGAGTGTAAATCTTTACAGGAAAATTTAAATAAACACACCGCCCAATTAGCACGATATTACAACGCCTCTCCAAATGTAAAAGTTGCAATACTAACTAACGGCACCCACTATAAATTTTATACAGATACATTAGAAACTAACATATTAGACCCTCTTCCGTTTTTTGAATGGACTATTACAGATTTAACTGATGATACGCTAGATCTTCTTGCACTGTTCTCAAAAACTAAATATAACAAAGGCATCATCAGAAGTATTGCTGAAAGAGCGGTCGAAAAAGACAAGATTGAAAACTATTTAAATGTATTGTTTAACAATCCTTCAGATGCTTTTATAAAATTTATTATAATGGAGTTGAGTTTATCAAACAGGTGTACAGATAAAGTTATAGATAAATATAGAGATTTGATTAGAGGTGTTTTATCTAAAAATAGTGTTGTGGTAACAGATAAAATAGAGCCAAAAATAGTAACTACGGAAGAAGAACTACAAATATATTCAATAGTAAAGACTATATGTGATACTGATACATTGACATATAAAGATACTATCAATTATTTTTCTATTCTTACGGAAAAAAACTGGTTTTTGAAAGCTTACTGTAACTCTTCTAAAAAATATATTGTTTTGAGAGTCTCTGATGAATATGCTTTATCTGACAATTTTCCGTTTACGACGGAGAGAACACCCGCTACTCTGAAAGTGTACTTCTCGTCACCTACTGATTTAAAATATATGCGTGATGTTATAAAAAACAGCTATATATGTAACAACACAGAAAAACCTGAATCGTTATAAATGACTATCGAAGAGGTTCTTTCTCAACATGTAAAGTTTGAACGCCGAGGAAGAGAGCTTGTTTTCTTATGTCCTTTTCATGAAGAGAAAACTCCTTCTTGTTCTATGAATATGTATACAGGAATGTTCCATTGTTTTGGTTGCAAGAAAGGTGGATCTCTTAACAAGTTTCTTTCTCTTCTCGGCGCCGAAAAAGTTGAGTATGAAGTAACAAATATAAATTTTGAAGAGCCTATAAGAGATAAGCAGGTTATAGACGAGGGTGTATTAACATACTTTCAATATCAACCAACAAAGCTGATTGAACAAGGTTTCGACGAAGAACTATTATGGAACTATCGTGTAGGATTTCACTTAGAGCGTAAGAGAAATATATTTCCTATCAGAGATGAATCTGGAAATTTACTCGGTGTTTCAGGTGGAAGTATCTGCGGCGGAATACCGAAGTATAAAGTGTATCGAGGCTGTTATAATGTAAATGCTATAAAAGTTTCTTCTGATTATGGTCCCTGGTTTGACGATATGTATCCAGACTACGGTATTTTTGATAAATCTCCGTATCTATGGAACTTCAATAAAGTAGTTCAAGAAGAATACGACCAGCTCATTGTCGTCGAGGGTTTTAAAGCTGCATTGTATTTAATACAGAATGGACATCAAAATGTTGTAGCTCTTATGGGCAGCAATCTATCAGATGACCAACTAAAATTACTAAGGAGATATAAAATAGATGTTTTACTAATGCTCGATAACGATACCGGCGGAAGAGCAGGAACAAGAATTTGTATCAAAAAAATGTTTGAGTATTTACCCTTATTTAAAGTAAACTATGAAAGTAAACAGCCAGACGATCTAACAAAAGATGCTTTAGACAAAGCAATTACTGGCAAACAAAAAGTACTGAAAACGGACTGGTTACAGTCAAAGGAACAATAAAAAACAAATGAAAATCTCAACACTATCTCCAGTAACATCTCAAAAGAAGGCCAATACAAAAATTCCAGGAAAGAAATTTTGGGAGTATCTCCGAATCGGAAAGACGATTGAGCCTGTTCTATTTATCAACCTGAATGAAGAGGGATATACTTCTCTCGCCGACGGCGAAAAGAAGGAAATGAAGGAATTTTATCTTCACACTACTCTAAAGAAGGTTGATGGAAAAGACACATATCCAGAAATCGTCTGTACTGCTGGATGTGACGCATATAATCAAAAGCCGTGTCTTGGCTGCTTTATGCAACAGAACTTTAAGTTCCAGAAGGGTGTTATCAATCCTTGGAAGCGAAAGCAAACAACTAAGTGGACCGTTCTTCATCTAGCTTGGTATTACAAGGTTCCCCGAAAGGACGATAAGGGTGAACAAGTAGTATATAACGACCAACCATCATTTATTCATGTTCTTCAGACAGAGGCGAGCGCTGAGAAGTATGAAGGTACTTGTGAGAAGTACTTTGGTAAGGTTCTAAAGATGGATCTTGGAAGTGCTCATAGTAAGGGACTTCTCAATATTCGTAAGAATCTATACTGGACTTGTCAGGGTTGTATGATGAAGATTGTTACTAATAACCTTTCATGTTCAGAATGTGATAGGGAAATTATGAAGGTAAATATTCTCGCCGCCGAGGGAAAGACTCTCGACGAGAAGCTTGATAGTGTTCGTATGCTAGTCGGAACTCCTCATGGCTGTGTGTGTGGTTATCGAGGAACAATGGTTGAAGGTAATGATTGTTGTTATACAGATGATTACAAGCAGAAGAAGCGCGGAAAGAAGTGTCCATTTGATGCACCTGTTCGAGGAGATGTCTTCGGTACGGTTACTCTTCTAACAAAGGAGGGTGAGCAAGCATCCTCTTCACTAATTATGAAGAACTTCTACTCTATCTATAATCAAGCCGGAGATCGAGTATACGATCTTCCCGTAGAAGTGCTTGATGAATATCCAAATATGGAAGTAGATAAGATTCTAGATATTATCAAGGCGCGCGCTGTTAGAGAAGCTCTTGACGGCGGTATCAATCTCGATCTAGATAAGGAGATTGATTCATTCATGTTACCAGTTGAGCAGCAAGCGGAAGTACTCGGCATTCCAATGCCTCAAGCACTTTCATCCGGTCCTCGTCTACCACAGCACTAGAAATAACAACTAAATAAAATACTTTTTGGGCCTCTAAGTGAGGCCCTTTTTGTTTAGGAGTACTCATGTCTTGGATAAAGATTCCACCTGTAAAGTGGATAGATTCCAATGAAGATGCAGAATATGTAGCTAAGTATTTTAGCGGCAAAAAGTATATGGCGTATGATACTGAGACAACCGGCTTAAATAAACTCAAAGATTATCCTCTTATCTTTTCTATGTCAGACGGAGTAGAAAGATTTGGAGGATTAGCTGGTTATCTTCAGCATCCGGCCATTAAAGGTTTATTAGAGAGTGATATTGTTAAAGTTGGTTCCAACATCAATATCGATCGTCATTGGTCAGAGAATGTAGGTGTTTATCTTGGCGGCGAATTTGTTGATACAGTCCTTACTGACTGGCTAATCGACGAGAACCGTGAAGGTAGACACGGTCTGAAAGATTGTGCTTATGATTACTGTGGAATTATTATGAGAGACTTTCAAGATGTTTTCCCTATGAAGCGTGCGACGAAGAACAGCCCAGCAGAAACTCCCAAAGATGCTATCGAGAGAGAACTTGCTTCTCCAGAAGGTTTTGAGAGAGCAAAGCAATATGCTGGACTTGATGCTTTTGCTAACTACAAAGTATTTGAGAAGCATAAAGAGATTCTTGAAAAGACAGTTATCTTCGTCGATGATTACGGTCGCCCAGCACGAAATCTATGGGATCATTATGTAGATTTTGAAATGCCGATTATTAAAGTTCTATACAACATGGAAAGACGAGGCATTCGTATTAGTAGCGGATATCTAAGGCAGATGTCCATCGTTGCTGGTAAGAAGCTTGTTGAATTAGAAACACAATTTCACCGTCAGATGGCAGAGAAAGGTTATGATAAATTCTTCTCTGCGCCAATTAACTTAAATTCATCAGCACAGTTACGAAAACTGTTCTACGATATTATCGGTAAAGTACCTTTCAAATTTACCAAGAAAGATGATCCATCTACCGATTCGGAAGTAATTGAGAAATTTGCCGAAGAAGGTGATGAATTTGCATTACTACTTTCTAGTTATAAAGATGTAGTAAAGACGAAGACAGCCTTCTTAGACGGGATTCAAGAAGAGTTATGTAATGACGGGAAAATCCATCCGTCCTTCAAGAAAGTAACTGTATCTGGCCGTCTGAGCTGTACGAATCCAAATATTCAGCAAATGAAGCGTATGTCTGAAGATGAGTTTAAGATCAGACAAGCTTTCGTAGCTGATCCTGGTTATATCATGGGCGCGGTTGACTTTAGCCAGCTTGAGTTGTTTATTCTAGCTCACGTCTCTGGCGATGAGGTTATGATTGACGCCTTTAATAATGATAAAGATTTACACTTAATTGCAGTACACCATATCTTTGGTTACGATTACGATACTTGCGTCGCGGCGAAAAAGAAAGAAAAGAAGGTTGGATTATCTGGGCTAACCAGCGACGAGCTATTAATTATCGTACTAAGAACTGCTGTAAAGAGAATCTGGTACGGACTCAACTACGGTATTGGTGATGAGAAACTAGCTCTAAATCTAACTGCTGACTTTAGAAAGGCTGACAAAGATGGACGCAACTTACAGTGCCCTCGTTGTAAAACTGTATATCCGCTAGACTATCTTAATAGTTATGGTAATGCCGAGTGTATTCATGTTGGCGGATTTCCTGTCGATGATAAGTACGTAGATTCAAAAGTTATTCGTCAGCGTCGGTTAGAATACAAACAGAGTGAAGATAGAGATGAAGATAGATATGCTCTTGATATTGTACTAAGAACCGTCTCGGAGAAAGAGGCCGCTAGTTATAGAGAGAAGCTACTTGGAGTATTCAAGAAAGCGTCTCAATGGTTAAATAATCAAGTAAAGATTGTTAATACAGAGAAGAAAGTACAATCTATTCTTGGAAGATTTAGACGATTAAATTCTGTTGATTCTACGTATCGCGGCGATAAGAGTAGAGCCGAGAGACAAAGTAAGAACGTCATTCAAAATCATGCAGCGGATATTGTAGGACAAGTAATGGTACTTGTTGATAATGATGAACAACTGAAAGCTGGCGGATTTCAGTTATTAGGTCAAATTCATGATGAACTTCTATTTCAGACGCCGGATACAGAAAATGCGCCCAATATGTTAAACAGATGCAGAGAAATAATGGAAAAAGGTTTCAGTGAAACTGTAATGCCCTTAAAAGTAAACCTAAAAGCAGAAGGTACTTTAGGGCTTTCTTGGGGAGATTGTAAATAAATGAAAGTAGTAATTAGTGGGAAGTTAGTCTGTACGTTTGATAATATAGTTATTGAAGTAGCTGACGGTTCGTTAGAAGATGCGACTGAGTTGTTGGAAGACGGTGTGTATGATCCTAAGTTACTAGAGATGTTAGTAGATAATGGATCTATTGAAAGCTGTCAGATTGATGAGGTAAGTAAAGATGAATAATAAATACTCCGACTGGATTCCTTTTGGAAAATACTGGAGCTATGAAGTAACAAACATTGAAATTGATAAAGCATTACGAAGTAATGAACATTGGAGAGAATTAGATTTACTTCTACAATCTGTTGACTTGAAAGTTGGCGATGGAGATGACTATTTAAGGGAATTGCAAGTTGAATATACTAAAAATAAGCGACAGGTCAAAGAAGTACTAGTTGTAGATAAGAGCGATGAGTTCCTTGGGCGGAAGGATGTGAAAGCATTCGATGCCACGAAATATAAGATAACTCCGGCTCCTGTAGTATCTACTAATTACTTGGAAGATATGCAGACTATTTTGGGTGATGAGACTTGGGAAAAACACGAAGAGTTTAAAACCCATTACTGGAAATTATTCTATAAACAGCAAGAAAATTTAAAGTTACACAAAGAAGCTATTGATGAAATTGCTGACATAGAAAGAAAGATTGTATCTGACTTAGTAATTAATAAAAAGGATAACTCTTTTCTAGGTCTTGGTTTAAACAAACCTGGAACTGAGTTCTGTGTAACATCGGCGCGAATACGTAATGATTTTCCTGGTGAAGAAGACATATACAAGGTTCATGGAAAAGATGATTGTAGAACCTTTGATCCAGATGCATTAGTTACGAAATATAGAGTACCTCTAGAAAATGTACCTAATTAAAGAGGCTTTTACTAAAGATAAGAGTAGACATTATTATGATTTATATTTATGTAAGTGTGGTTCTTTCTCCTCGCCGCGCCGAGGCAAGAAAGTAACCTGTAAACAGTGTCAAGATAAGAATTTCAACGCATATTCTTGTTATAAGAAACTATATGGGAAATATTATAGATCGTCTTGGGATAGACATTTAAGTTTTTCATTAAATATTAACGAGTTTATCTTGTTAGTTAGTTCAGCTTGTCATTACTGTAAGATGAAGGATAGTAACTGCCTTACTCTGAAAAGTGGTAAGAAGTTCTATTATAATGGTATTGATCGTCTTGATAATGACGTTGGTTATCAAAAGGAGAATTGTGTGTCTTGTTGTAAACAATGTAATTTCTCTAAGCGCAATTTATCTATAAAAGATTTTTTTGAATGGATTAAACGAGTAGCAAAGAACGTAATAAAGGAACAGTAAAATGCAATTAGGAAAAGTTCGACACATTAATAAGGTGATTTCTGCTCAGGCCGATTATGTTTGTGAGTTTTCTGGAACAACGATCAATGTTGGTGATAGTTATTGGCGCATTACGTTTGTAGAGGCCGGATTTGAAGAAGGTGAACTGTCTTATGAAATTGAAGGGCATAAGACGGTGAAGATTTGTATGACAGCTTTTGAAGACTTTGTTAAGTCCTGTTTGTATGTAGATCTGAACGGTAAGGGTAAGGAAGAGTTTGAAAAGGATCTTGCAAATGTAGAGAAGGCTCTACATACCTTCTGGGATAAGCACAAGGATACTCCAGGTATTCAAGATCTGATTAATAAGAATCGTTCTCGTATTACTCTTCCATAATTAAATAACACCTTTATGTACTCATTTTGTTTTTAGGAGTCTGAGTAATGGCGAAAAAGAAAGTAGAAAAGATTGATACTTCCGAACGAAGGAAGTTATTAGAAAATGTTGTTGAAGATATCAATAGAAAGATTCCTGGCTCTATTGGGTTTGCCGAAGAAACAGATGGAAGTTTTATTCTTCGGCGCGCAACAGGAATATTATCATTAGATACAGCATTGAGAGGTGGTTTTCCACGAGGAATCATTGAGATTATCGGTGAGCCTAATATTGGTAAGACAGCTCTCGTATGTAAGACTGCTATAGAAATTCAAAAGAACTATGGTAATGATTCGTGTATTGGAATCATTGCTATCGAGAAGTTTGACAAGAAGTTCTGGAAGGATTTGGGACTGAAGATTTCTTTCAGTAATGAAGAAATCAAGTATATGGAGGAAGGTCTTGGTAGAAAGCTTACCGAAGAAGAACTCGTTGCATATAAAGAGCAAGTAGGAAATATCGTTCTTTCTCCGGCGCTGACTATCGAAGATGCTCTTGAAGTTTGTCTTGGAATGGTGAAGTCGAAGCTATTTCAATTGATTATTATTGATTCTATCGGCGCTGTCGTCACTGAGGCGCAAAATGAGAAGACTCTCGACGAGAAGACGTATGGTGGTATTGCTGGACCGATGGGAACATTCGTTAATAAAGTAAATCTACTAAACGAAAATACCACCATTCTTATTGTTAATCAGCTTCGAGACAATATGAAAATGAAGACGCCATTTGATGATCCTTACAAGGAAGCTGGTGGATGGGCACTGAAGCATGCAAAGCTTGTGTCTCTTCGTATGACTCGTGGGGAGCAGATTAAGAAGAAAGTACAGACGAATGATCTAATTATTGGTAGATATGTAAATTGGAATGTAAAGAAGGGTAAAGGTGGAACTCCCGAAGGAAGTAAGGGTAGTTATCCTTTCTATAAAGGTAAATATGGATACAAGTTAGGTATTGATGTAGAACAAGATATTATTCTTACTGCCATTGATTATGACGTTGTTGAGAAGGCGGGAGCTTGGTTTTCCTATGGCGGCGAAAGAGTAGGACAAGGTTTGGAAGATTCTGCTGAATTTCTAAGGAAGAATCCTAAAGTTGCCGAAGAGATTGTTAATAAAGTATGGGAACTAGATAAACAGAAGAATAATTACGTATTCGTAAATAAAGAGGTTCAATAATGACAGATGTAGTCTGTATTGGTCGCAATATTAAAACAACACCTATGGAAGAGATTAGGTGGCAGAACTTTATTAGTGATTTATATGAATCGTTTGTGGATGTATACTTTAGCGGCGGCGGAAAAGGTATTTATAAAGAAGGATGTGAAGATTCATATTGTATTGTAGGTATGTTACATCCTGGCGCGAATTTAGCCGATCTCGCTAAGAAATATGAACAAGAGTCCATTGCTGTAGTTAGCGCTGAGACTAAGTTCGTATCTGCTAAGAAAGCCAATGGCTAAATATCTATCAAAGTGTTTAAAGTGTGGAGAAGTTTATGAAGCATATACTGGAGGTCTTCCTTGGTGCAGTGTATATTGTCAGTTCGATGAAAACTCTGTTGAAGATGAGCCTGTAGAAAAGAAAGAAAAGAGTGAAACCTCTAAATAAAGAGATTTCCGAGAGGCAGGAGAAAGAGATAGCCAAAGAGACTGGAGGAGTGCTTATTCCTCTTTCCGGCGGCTTAAAAAATGCTACTGCTTCTTGGAAGGGCGATGTAAATACAAAATTAGAAAAATTCGAATGTAAAGTGACTCGTAAAGATAAATATACAGTAAGATTTAAAGATCTTATTAAACTACGTTCACATTCAGCTAAGCATAATAGAAAAGGTGTTTTTCTATTTGAATTTCTAGAAGGTCCGTATGCTGATAAATATGTATGTTTATATGAAGATAATGATGAAGATATTAATGAAGCAAAAGGTCTAACTTTTCATGCCAAAGAACTCTTCGAGGCACAGAAAGAAAATAGTTGCCTATTAAAGTTTAAATATAGAGATTACTACTCACCTAAAGGTATATCAGTATACAGTTTTAGGACGTTTATGAAGATGCGAAATATTGATACATAATTACGGTATAATTATTATATGGCAAAGACTCCAAACGGTACTATGGAGAATATGGTAAAAATCAGCGTTGATGTAGAAGCGCCTCATACGAGAGTTGAAAAGTTATTTGCAATGAAAGTAGGCGACAGCTCATATATGGTGTGCTGTGTTCCTGTATACTGTGATTTAAATTATGGAGATATAGTACGAGCAGTTGAGAACGAGTATGGAGAACTTGTATTCAAAGAACTTACTAAAGAGTATGGATATACTAAATACTGTATTATTGGTAAAAAGGAAAACATAGCCACATTTTCTAGTAAAGAGCTTGTTGTAGAAGATGTGAGTAACATTCTTGGTAACAATGTTTATTACTGTCCGGTTAAAAAGACTGATGATAAGAAGGAACTTCTAGCAAAGATTGTAAAGAATAAATTGTACAGTCCGATGTTGGCTAGAGAAGTTATTACTGATATTCATGAAGGCATAGAAGATGTAAGACTGGCTTACCATTTTCGTGGGGCGCGAAAATTAGTAAAGCCTGAAAAAGCAATGGAGAAATACATATTTGGTACGGATAAACGGGATTAAAGAGTTTATGGAGCTTCGCGAAGAACAACAAAGTGATATTCTTCGCGGACTCCAGTTTAAGGAGAGGTTATTCTCCTTTTTAGAAAACAGACAAAGTAAAGAGATCAAGGAGAAGCGCCAAGTAGATTGTAAGCATTGTTGTGGCTCAGGAAAAATTATTTTAGAACCTCGTAATAATGCCGATATTCACGCATCACAGATTCATCTATGTCCCCGTAAACTGTGGTTTGATCTAAAGGGGTATGGTAACAAGTATTCTCAGAAGCCTGCTCCACAGCTTCAGTTGATCTTTGATCATGGCACGAAGTTGCATGATATGCTTCAAGAATACGGTATGCAAGGAGCTTGGAAATCTGCTGATTTCACTACATATCAGCCGGAAGCTAAATTACTTCCGACTAGAGAAGAGTGTGCTGAGAAGGGAGTTGACTTTTATCCCTTGGCGGCAAAATTTAGAATTAGAAGTTCTATTGATGCTGTTATTAAGAATTTTGTTGTAGAAGGTGTGAGAGGACTTGGTACTGTCGTAATTGATGTTATCCAAGAAATTAAAAGTATCTCTTCAGCAGGTTTGGCTAAACTAGATGGGCCAAAGCCTGTACATAAGAAGCAAGGGACTTTATATCAAGCTGTAACCAATATTCCTATCTGTGTATATATGTACTATGGAAAGGACGATGGTAAAGGTGGAGAAGGAAATCTTAAATTCTATGCTCAGCGCTTCGACGGATATGTTTGGGCAGAAGTAGAAGATAAGATTAACGAAGTTCTTCTTATGGAAGATGAAGAAGATCCTGACTTTGCTATTCCTATTGAGAAGACAGCTTGGACGTATGATAAAGCCGAGTGTGTCGGTACTCAATATAATAGTCCATGTCAATACTATGGAACGGTTTGTAAGCCGAGTGATGTTGTGGAAGCTTCTTTAGTAACCGCGCGCAGAGGTAGAAAAAAGAAGAATGAGCTACCAAAAGATTAGTGACATCTGTAGTAAGATTGGAATTACTGTCGGTAAGTATGAAGATGACGGTTCGTTTACAGGAAATCTTGTAAAAGGACAAGAACCAGATTTACCCGAAAATATGGATGATTTATCTGCTGAACAACTTGGTTCTTTATTAAACAAGCATTCTGAGTGGTCTAATTATCTAAAGAGTAGATTAACTGAGTATCAAGTAGCTCTTCAGAATATTAGTGCTGATATGGATAATTACTCTGCGGCGAAATTAGTTGAAGGTGGCGCAGATGAAAAGGTTACATTTGCAAAAGCTAAACTAAGAGTTGATAGAGATTATCTAGAAAAGATGGCTATGAGAGATGACATCAAAGCAATCTGCACCATGCTTGAGAATGCGGTAGCCATTTCTGAAAACCGTGTCTCTGCTATTTCTCGTAATATCTCTGCACGGTCAACTTCTATGGGCGCTCTTAATCGACGAGAGAATATTAATATGAATCCTTCTTTTGGTAGGAGTAA
>ERZ724522.1661-NODE-1661-length-11572-cov-5.058609_pt1 | contig 11572 bp, 4 predicted proteins | sample MGYA00376055_ERZ724522 | MGnify/ENA primary metagenome ERZ724522 (study PRJEB28724, sample SAMN07190884) | wastewater metagenome | isolation source: effluent of sewage treatment plant in Hong Hong | place: Hong Kong | collected 2016-03-17 ... | reverse complement strand
TCTGCGCCCGCCCATGGGCTGTAGCGGCTGAGTCGCCGCTGTCGTCGCTGGACGCGGGGTTGATCGCCACGCCACAGGCCGCCCCCGACGGCGCAGTCCATGCGAGGCCCAGCGTGCCGGCGCCCGGGGAGGTCCGGACGTTCTGGATGCGGTCGCGGGGGACCAGCGCCCAACTCAATTCAACACCTCTGCCGTCCGTGCCGTTGAGCGTGCCGTACACCCGCTCCCAGGCGCGCCGGCCGGTACCAGATGCGACGCCCAGGTCTTCGAACAGAGCGACCGTCCCAGCGTACAGGTTGCTGTAGTTGTGGTCGACACCGGTATAGGCCCAGAGTTGCCGGTCGAATACCAGAGGACTTGCCGTGGTATGGCTGGCGGCCGTCGTCCCGAACATGCCGCGGCCCCCAGCGCAGACCGTCAGGGTGCTGGTCACCCCATCCGCGCCCGAGCAGAACTGAATCCATTCGGAGTCAATCCGCAGCAGCGCCGGGAACAAAATCAAGGGGTTCGGGTCCGTGGTGTCGCCCTTGTTCAGGCGGGAGTTGATGGTGAACGTCGTAGTCGAGTTCGTGACATCCGACACTAGCGGGATTTGGGTGTAGAACCCTCCCAAATACTCGCTCCAATCTTGAGGCGTCGTGCCGGTCCGCATGAGCGCGGGTAAGGTGTAGCAATCCATAAAATAAGGGCTCGCCCCTGGCTTGACGGCAGGCTCCAGAACCAGCGTGGCTATCCGCTGGTTGGCAGCTCGGAACAATGGAGTAGAATCAGCGGCTAGCACTGCGCCCATGGTCTCAATCTCCCGCATGACCATGAGGTTGTAATACAACATGAAGCTCGTAACCGTGGCGACTGTCGTTGCGCTGTGGCCCATGTAGCCTGCCGTACCCGCCGCGACTGCCACCATTGGAATCGCCAGCGGATTGGGCATGCCCCTCCCGTACATCTGCCGCCCGTGGCACCAATCTGACGCTGGGCGTGCGCCGTAGCCGTAGGAAATCACCAGCGTATCCGAGGAGGTCAAGGCCGGTGCTCCGTCTGCCTGCACGATGGCCTGCGAGCCAGGGGTGTAATACCAGTCCTTGCCGGTATCGACGCCCGCAACTCCGACAGTCTTTGAAACGCCGTTGACCGTCACACTCGAAACCGAAGTGATAATCTGGCAGACGGGGAAATTGCGCACGTACCCGTTGGGCTTGCTGAGCCCTACGCCGCAACCATCGATACTAACCGAGCTGCCGGTGTAGGTGATGCTGGAAGTGCTGGTCTGAGTGATGGAGCATGAATGACTGGTGCCGTCGTCCACAGCGCCCGCGAAGAATTCGGAATTGTGCCTCAACAGGTTGCGGAAGTAGGCTTTTTCTGGCGCAGCATCGGGCGCCACAATGGCAGCATAGTGCATGCCCCGCAAAATCCATGCCGTCACGCGGAAATTGCCGTAGACAGCGGCGATGCCGTTTTCCTTGTTTCGATTCCCGTACCACAAATTAGGCTCCAAGACGCCGATGCCCCAGGCTCCTAGCCCCAGCGCTCCCTGGAGGTACGAATACCGCCCGGTGAGCATGTACGGGACGTAGAAGGCTGCGGGCATGTGGTCCACTGAAACAGTCCAGCCTTTGTTCTGGGCGCTTCCAGCCGTGGCGCAGGGGCCGCTCGAGCAGATGGCCGCTATCGAGTCTGGGGAATTACCACCGATCAACTGGCCGACGGGTCTACTTTGAACGCTGTACACCCGGCCAAAGGCGGGCGTCGTCTGGTCCGTCTCGTAGTTGAAGTAATACCGCTGTCCGTCGCCGGCCGCGTCGCGCTCTGTGCCGTTGCCCGATTCCCGGTACATGATCGCCATTCCGAGCATGCCGTCGGCATTGCCGATGACTTGCTTCTGCCAGACGGTCTGCCGAGCGGCTAGGTTGTAGTTTGCGGTGTCGCCCATCACGAACAAGTAATGGGTATCCCACTGGGGGATGAGGCCGATGTCGGACCTACCGCCCGTTGTCGGCTGATATTTGGTCACATTGCCGCAAAACCCGCCATCCGTGCAGGACTGAGGATCTTCCAAGCCGAGGCGGGTGTCGTACTGGCTCGTGAGAGCGTTCACGGTTGTCGTCGGTGCGGTGAGGCTATAGTCCATTGGCGGAATCAGGCGCGTCGAGATCATGTACCGCAGGTTGAAATCCACTTGCACGGCAGCCGGCGAGCTGCCGTCCCAGAAGTATCGGCTGAACTGGCTGCCCCAGGGGAGGTCGAACGATGCTTTGGAGTAGACGCTCGCCGCGCCGCTCTTGGTGACGCCCAGGTCGAACACTTGCCGCTGGCCGCGCGTGATCCAGGGGTTTTGAGCGATGACCTCGATTTCCGCGCCGCTCCACCCAGCGTAGAACGACACCGTGAAGATCGGGTGGACGCTCTTGTAGGTGTCCGATGGCGGCGCCCCCCAGGCTCCTCCGGTATACTGCCAGCCGAAATCGTAAGTCGGGCTTGGCCGGCTGACATCCTCGACAACGATCTGCGTTACGACGGGGCCGCGGAGCCGGTAGATCCACGCGCCCGCGGTGACCATTGTTCTGACATTGGCGCTGTAGGTGATGGAGTTGGCAGTCCCAGAAATCGTGGCGTCCCAGGCGGAACCGTTGAATGCCAACATCGCGGACTGGCTCAGCGCCGCGGCTTGACACGTCGACAGCCCGCCCAGATGGCACGGATTCGAGTCCGCAACGAAGTCCACCAGGACGCTGCCGTTCGCCGCGATCGACACCGGCAGGCTTACGAAGGCAGCCATGATGCTGCCATCCGGCCAGGTGTTCTCAATGTCGACCTGCCAAGAGGCGGGAACGCTGCCGTCTACCCGGGGCTTGGCGTAGGTGCCAGCCGGAAACTCACCTTGCGCGAAGTACCGGTGGATGGTTCGCGGCTGGCTCGTCTGGGTGGCTGCCGAGGCGTCGTAGATGCGCACGCCGTTGTTCAGAGCGAAGGCGGGCAGGGCGAACAGCAGGACCAGGAAGCGCATTACTGGCGTCTCCCGGCAGTGGCGTACTGCGTGGCCGTGAAGCCAAAGAAGTCGAGCATGGCCGTCGTGCCCGTCGTGTCGGTCGTGATGATGGCCACGATCGGCTGGACCGTCTCATCCGTTGGCGTGGCCGTGATCGTGCAGCCGCTAGCGCACGCGCTAATCTCAGTGCCGCCATCGAGGGAGAACCAGAGTTTATTCCCCACTGCATCGCCGCGGAGGGTGAACGTGTGGGCGTTGGTATCGGCCGTGATGGTCGTATCGTAAGAAGCGCTGGTTCCTCCGTACATGCCACTGGCAAACTTCCACGTGGACGCCGCCGTAGTGGCCGTATAGCGCAGCCAGGCGTAGCTATTAATGTTCGCCGGGACGAAATTGTAGTCTCGGGCGAAACCGATGGCAAAATCGGTTTGAGTAGTCCGCGAAAGACTGAACACCCAAGACTGCTTCCAATTGGCGCGCCTGACGTCCCAATTCCGCATGGCACCGTAGCTGTGTAGTCCGACGATGTTTCCGCCTCCTGACACTGTGCCGGTGGGGATAAGAATCTGCCCTGGATTTTGCATCCCAGCGGCGGTTGGGTTGCCGGTCGTGACCGTTCCGTTACCGCTACCGACTGCTGCAATCTGCCAGTGAGCCTGTGAGCGTACCCATCCGCTCCCAACGTCGGCTCCAAGGAACTCATCACGGAATGAGATTGTGGAGGGATCGGCGGCGTCGTAGGTGGCGCCGCCGGCGCTTCCCCCGATCTCGGTTTCCGTGCCAGCCGACGTCAGCTTATACAACTTGTCGTCCGACTTGAAATACAGCTTGTTCTCGCCGCTGGCCGGATTCGCTGGCGTAGCAATCTGCTTCATGCGAAGCGAAGAGTAGAAGATCCCCGCCGCAAACAGCGGCAAGGCGATGGTGATGCCGATCAGGAGTTTTTTCATTTGATAGTGGCCTTTCCGCTGATGGTGATTTTCCCGGCGATGCCCGCCGTTGGCCCGCTGGGGGCGGCATTGATTGTGATTGAGAGCGCCTTGGCGTCGCTGCCGGAGCCATTCGTCGCTGTTATCGTCGGCGCGCTTGTTCCGGCCGTCGTCGGCGTGCCGGTGATGGCGCCGCCACTGGAGAGCGACAGGCCCGCCGGCAGAGAGCCGCTGGTCACGGACCAGGTGATTGTGGCGTCCCCCGTTGCCGTGAGGGTCTGGCTGTAGGCTGCGCCCACCGTGCCGTCAGGCAGGGGCGAGGTTGAGGTGATCGTGGGGGCGACTCCGGCACTCGCCCCGTAATAACAGACATCCGAATTAAATGCCGAGCCGGATGCCACTGAGGCATAGCATTCCTGTGCTGGAATCGTATTTACGTGCCCACCTACGCTTGCCACACTTCCGCCGCTGATATCTGATCCTATGGCGGGCCAAGGCGAACTGCCCCACCATGAAGGCTTAGTTGCCAAGTAAAACGATGAGGGTAGTGTATGATTTGCCTGCCCGGCATCCCACGTTGTGCTGGAATCAATGGCGTTGTAGGTGCCATGATAGAACCGCGTTGAATAGCTATTCCATGGCGTGTTCGCTGCTCCTCCCGTGTCGCTCAGATTGTCATAGCCCCACGTAAATCCATAACCCACGGTGTCATATGACCGGGTTGTCGGCGATACAACGGATGCGGTCCTGGATGACTCCGAGGCAATTAGATCAGCCCCGCCGATGACATCTCCGATAGTGCTGAAACTGCTAACCGTGTATGCAATCTGGACCGCTCGCACTGCCTGAGAAATCCAAGCGCACGAATTGGGCGTCCCGCGTGTATCGAACGGCTGGCATCTTTGCGATCCACCCCTGTAGTGGTTGCGGAATGATGTATTATGGCTGGATGTGCCCCAGTAGGAATCATGCAGTAGCGACGTACTGCTATTACCTTCAATTAGATTGAATTGCGGGTGAGCCCCATGCACTTGGGCTGTTCCAGCAGTCATAAATGGGTTACGCGAGTCATACTCCCGCAGGGTGTAGTTGTAGGCGACTACGTTCCCAGCCGGTCCCCAGTTCAAGATCATGGAAACGTGCTGTCGATCATTGATGTTGTTCTCAACCAGGAACGCCGAGGATTTATTTGTAATGAAAATGGTGTTGTCGGACGTGCCGCTTTCATGGATAAATCCGTCGTGAAAGTAACTGTCGCGTATCTCCCCACGGAAAGCCCATGAGGTGAGCACATGGTCACCATCTGCGTAGTTGCTTTCCACGCCCTTGATCCAGCAATACTTCGTTGCCCGCATTAGGAAGTTCTGGTCGTACCCCGTGTTATTTGCATACAGTTGCAGATTCTCGACCCCGGCCATGGTTGCTCCGTACGTGATGCGCGTTGCCAGCGGAGTCAAGGTAAAGGCACTGTAGAGACCCGGAGAGATCCCTATCGTTGTTCCTGAGACGGAAGTCACTTCGACAATCTGCCCTCGGACGCGCGTTCCATTCCAGCCAATCCCGCCGTCGCACCACGTACAGGAGCCGTTGTTTGATTCGGACGATACATATGACGAGTCGTTTAGTTCTGTAATCAGCAACAGCCCTCCGACGCTGATGCCGGAGGCGCTCGCGACCGTGATAGAAGTCGATCCTGCGGTTGACCCGGAGGATATCGACGTACTGTTTGCCGATGACGGGCTGCTGCCTGTCCCGAACTGAACGCCCGCTCCACTGCCACGCATATCTAGGATTGTGAGGTTTGCCCCTGCGCCCCTTAGCGTTTTGTTGCTTGGGATGGTGATGGTGTTAATCGACCATGTTCCGGCCGGGATCATCACGGCAGTTCCAGACGTTGCGCTACTTAGAGCATTATTGATCGCGGTTGTATTTGCAGCGGCTGCACCAGTGCCCGTTGCGAGCCCTGACACGGTAACGCTCACGCTTCTATTGGGGATACCGCCGGGAATCCCTGCCGCCGTCCAGTCGATCGCCCTATCAGACGGGAGCACATTAGTCCACGACGGCTGCACGGTTAAAGAGAAGGCGGTTGAAGCGCTGCCGCTAGAGTTGGTTGCCGTGATTGTGGCAGTGCTCGCCCCTGCCGCCGCGGGTGTTCCGCTGATGACTCCGCCGCTACTTAGCGACAAACCGGCAGGGAGCGATCCGCTGGTTACTGCCCAGGTAATCGTCGCGTCGCCTGTTGCCGTGAGTGTCTGGGAGTAGACAGCGCCAAAGGTCGCCGCCGGCAGAGGAGAAGTCGATGTGATTGTTGGCGGCGTCCCTGCGGCTGGCAGTAGCGGGAAATTCCCAGCAGTGTCAATGATGAAGTTGTCATAGTCTGCCGACTGCGTACTACCGGCGGAGTAGCGGATAATCCCGATCTGAATTGCTGTGCAGCCCTGTGTTCCACTCGACACGGACCCGGTTGACTCACCTACCAGAGTGAACGGGGTAGTGGATGGATCATAAAAGCGGATGCGAGTGGCCTGCCCCCCGGCCACGTGTTTCATCGTCACCCAGTACCACTGTCCCTTGGTGATGTCTATGTCATTCCCGATACCAGTGCCGCCCGGTTGCCAATGGACATGGGCATACGGAGATGGGCCGTCATAGGCCTGAAGGAATTGATAGTTTCCAGTTGGATCGGATCTGAGGCCAACCAAGTCACGCGGGGAGTAGTTGATTTGTGCGCCGTTAAACCGCCAGAAGAAGCCGACACTCAATTGGTATCCGGGAGATGGGATATTCAACTGTATAGCATTATCAGCGCTCATCGTGGCGCGCATTCCGCGAGTCCCGGTAAGGCTGTAGGTTGTTCCTCCAATTGAAACTGTTCCGCTGAATGAATAACTCGCAGCAGTGGATATCGTGAGCGCCGGAGTTGATCCAACAGTCTGATTGCCGGGGTCGCTCTGCGTCTCCCATCCATCAAATGTATTCCCCTTGGTTGCGGTGGTAACGATGGAACTTGTTATCGTGGTTCCATTTGTGGACGTTTCAAAATCCACAAGTGTCGCTACCGACGGGGGCTGTGCGTGCGCCGTTAGGCATATCAACGCAAGTGGTAGCGTCCGTTTCATTGCGTAATTATTGCCCTTCGACGAGTTGTGCTGCCCCCGCCTCCACCGCTGGCCAACTTGAATGCTGCGAATATCGAAATATATTGATCCGCCGAATTCGTTGTCGAGAAGTTCCCTCCGGGGTACGATCCTGTAGCTGCAACGGCTTTTGCGGCGAATGCGGGGGTCACTCCGTTCAGCAGAATTGTGTATGAGTTCGCTCCGGTATGAGTTAGCCCGCCATTCCAGTCAATGACAAATCCTACTAAAAGATCATTTGCATTGGTTGTAGTGATGTTCTGAGCTGTGCGGCTCGTTGATGACGCCGCCAATGCGGTACATCCAGAATCGTTACAGGATGAGCCGTCTGCTGCTGAACTTGACGCGATTCCCGATATGTTGATTGCAGATATCGTTCTATACGCAGCGGAATACGGAAGAGTTGCAGTGCAGGTTGTTGATCCAGATGTTGCGTTTTCCTTGTACCACAAATCTACAATGTATTGCTCTGTAGAGTGGAATTTATGCTTTAAGCGAGTCAGCGTATTGCTACCGCATACAACAGTCGTACCGGCTATATCGTTTGACGATACGTGGCCGATCCCCACTAGTATCAAATCACCTGCAGAGACTGATATAGATCCCGGCGTAACGATCGTTGATGCCGAAGTGTCAACATTTGTGTACGATGCCGAGACGCACGTTGCCCCACCGCCAAGCGAAGTGTTCGAACACTGCGCCCAGAGTCCGACACAGGCGAACATCAGAATCGCGAGTCTCACATCGCCCTCCGCAGAGTGACCTCAACCCCCACGAGCGAGATCACGCCCGTGATGGTGTCGCTGGCGTGCGTGCGATCCCGAAGCACCTTCAGGTGCATCAGTTCGCCAGCCGCGCATCCGGTCGTAGTGATGCCGGTCTTGGTGGCAGCGTTCAGCTGATTGGTCGTTCCCTTCGCGGCATCGGCAGTCAAGGCGTCGGCAGTGTTGAAGGCGGCATCATCGACCTCGGCATCAGCGCGGCAGCTCGTCGCCACCTGCCAAACCGTGTTGCCTGTCGTGGCGGTGGTGCGATAGAGGAACTTAATGTCCACGGCGCCGGACCAGTCGTCCGGCAGCAGGATTGGTTGCTGGAGCGAATACGCGCCATCGCTGTCAGGGAAGTCTGCGACTCCCCGCATCATTGTGGTTTCCGTGCCACCCGCCGAACAGGTAGCCGTGGGCGCATTGCTCGCCAGCGTGTCCCACATCAGGGTGCCCGTCGTTCCGGCGCAGCCGACTGCGGGCAGCCAGAGTTTCACCGGGATGGTGATACTGTTTCCGGCGCCCTCGGCGTCCAGTGTCTTGTTCGTCAACGTCTCGGTGGACGATGGTGAAACATAGTCGGTTCCAGCCGTGGCAGCTGTGAATGCCGAAGTGCCGTTGCCTTTAATGATGCCGGTCAGAGTGCCGACGCCAGTACCCCCCTGTGCAACCGTTACAGCTGCGTTATCAGTGAGAATGGTTGCGCTCGCGTTGGGAAGAGTGAATGTCTTCTCTGCCGTTGCAGGGCCGGAGAATTTGGCGAAACCGTTGCCAGTGCCGCCATAGGTGGATGCGATCACCTGCGTTAGGGCGGCTGAACCATCGAAGTTGTTGCCGTAAATCGCCCGAGGCGTCGTCAACGTGGCAGCGCTGCCCGTGGTGTTCTGGTTGAGTGTGGGGACGTCGCCGGCCTGAATGCTGCGGAACGATTGCGTCACCACGCCTGAGGAATTCGTGCCATACAGGTAGCCGGTTGCAGCCGCTCCTGGAAGGTTCATGATGTAGCTCGTGACGCTCGCCGGAGCATACAGCTTGACGGATGTCGTGCCCGCCGTTGGCGCTGTGCCCTGCGTGAGTTCGAGAACTCCAGCGTTGCTGCCACCTGCCCCAGTCGTGATGCTTCCCGGCGTGCTGATGTTGCCCGAGGAGTCCAGCGTTGCCGTTGCCGATGGCGTTTGCAGCGTTGTGGTTCCGCCACCCGTGACCAGCGCGGTCGATGTCAGCGAGCCACTGGAAACCACCGTTACTGTGCCAGAACCCGCCGACGCGCAAGTCCCGTCGTTCTTCAGGAAGCCTGTGCAGGTCGTCCACAAGCCAACGATGTCCGCATAGCCAGCCGCCGCGAAGTTGCTTGTTCCCGATGCCTTCACGATGCCGGTAAGCGTGGCAACGCCAGTGCCACCTTGAGCCACGGTTACGGGAGCGTTGTCGGTGAGGATCGTGGCCGACGCATTCGGCAACGTGAACGTCTTCTCGGAAGTCGCAGGCCCGCTGAACTTCGTGAAGCCGTTGCCGGTGCCGCCATAGGTGCTGGCGATGATCTGAGTGAGAGCAGCGCTGCCGTCGAAGTTGTTCCCATAGATGGCGCGCGGAGTAGCCAACGTAGCGGGGGCCGGCAAGTTCGTGAGAAGGGCGCCGCTCACCGCGGGCAGTTGGCCGGAGCCGTTGAGCTGAACAAGGTTATTGGGGGAGGTCCCAACCGTCAGCGAGGAGCCCCATGCTGAGCCCGTGCTGTTTGCGACTCCCGCGCCGGGGTAAATCATGGACGACGAACCGAGCGCTGTCCAGGTGTTCGTGGCCGTGCAGAGCTTGATTACCGGCGTGGATGAGGTGTTGATAAACAGATCTTTCCCGCTGGTGCAAGTGGCCGGATCAGACGCGCCGCTCTTGATGGCGCGAGTGATGGCAGCAGCCGTCAGGTCATAGATTGCCGCCGCGTTGGCGGTCCTGCCGTAATCCTCCACCTGCCCCCACGCGGAGGCGAAAGCCAGAATGAAAAGCAGGTATCGCATCACATCCCCCTCACGATCTGAGCATTGAACGTCTGGCTGCTGATGGTGTTTGTGCCGGCAAGTCGGCAGAGTTTCACGGTCACGGTGTTTGTCGTCGAAACGTACACCGCGCCGAGGATGATGCCAGCGGGAAAGGTATTGTAGAGACTCACCGTGGGGACGTCGCCAGAAGCGGCGCCCGTAACCGTGATGTTCTGCTCCTCACAGTTACCGAGCCCCGAGAACGTGGAGAACGATAGAGAGGCCGTGCCCGTGATCCGCGTCGGTACCAGCGCCGGGTCGGTCAGCACCAGATTGCCGCCAGCCGTGCCGGCCGCGAAGCACGTCCCCGTGAACGCGGCTCCGTTCGCCGGAACGATGGTGATGTCACCACTGCTGTTCGTGGTGAACTTCCAGCCGTCCGGCCATTCACCGTCCGAAGATCGGCGGCATCCACCTGCCGGGATTGGCGTCGTCCCGAGCCCGTGGGTCGCGGCTGTGACCGTCAACGTTGTTTCTCCGGCGAAGGTGATCGGGTAGACTGCGCCGCCTCCGCCCCCAGACCCGGCCGCCGTGCAGTTCTGAGCGTTGCCCTGCGCGTCGACGCCGAGGGGATAGTAGCCCGCGGAGCACTTCGTCGGCGTGCTGGCTAGGGCCGTCGCTGTGGCCGCGTTGTGAGTCGGGAGGTCGGTTGCAACCAGGGTGCGGAACGACGGGGTCCCAGTTGATGTCGCCGGGGCCGCGAGCACCTTCGCTTGCGTCTGATTTGCCCAGGACAGCGCCACTGTCCCGGCAGCGGTAATCGGTGAGCCGCTGACAGAGAGCTCCGTGGGCGCTGTCACAGCAACGCTGGTGACCGTTCCCGAACCTCCACCGCCGCCACTCCCGCCGCCGCCAGTGGTTGCCCAGCACCGCCCCGTGAAGGCCACGCCCCAGGCCAGCGCGACAGAGTTCAGCGAGAATGTTGGAGGCAGGGGCTCCACCGCCACGTCAGAGGCGTCTCGGCAGTTGATCGTCACGTCTTTGGTATTGAGGTTGTGGGTGAGCGTCCCGGTGGTGGCTCCAGTGAAGTCAGCGCCGACGCTGGACCCAACGGGACCAGGGTCTCCCTTGTCGCCCTTGGGGATCGTGAAGTCAAACGTCGCCGCGCTTGAGGACCCCGAGTTTGTTACAGCGGCGGAACTCCCCGCCGCCCCTGTCGTCACTGACCCGACGGCAATAGTGGCTGCCGCGCCGGCTGAACCGGTTGCCCCGGTTGAACCAGTCGCCCCGGTCTGTCCCGCCGGCCCGACTATCCCGTTCCCAGCCACGATCTTGCAGAACCCCGTGTACGCTCCACCCGCGGCCGGCACAACCGTGATATCTCCAGACCCGTTCACGGTCTGCGTCCACCCCACGGTGTCGGCGCCAGACGACGGTCGGCAGAACAGCACGCCGGGCTGCGTTCCTTGCCCGTGCGTGGCCACCGTCGCCGTCAGCGTGGTCTGCCCGGTGAACGTCATGGTGTAGGCGTTGGCCACGGTCCCGCCACCGCCGATTCTCCAGGTATCCGTGGCGATGCAGTTATACATCCCCGCGGCGCTGCCCGTTTTCTGGAACAGGTCGCCTGTCGAACACTTCGCTGGCAGCGTTGCCCCCTGCGGAGTGACTCTCCGGGCGCCGCCGAACTGAGCCATCAGAGGCACAGCCAAAAACAAAACGGCCAAAACATGTTTCATGATTGTGATCTCCTGCTGCTGCTCAGCATGTGCCCGTCGAG
>ERZ724522.1660-NODE-1660-length-11574-cov-4.584947_pt1 | contig 11574 bp, 16 predicted proteins | sample MGYA00376055_ERZ724522 | MGnify/ENA primary metagenome ERZ724522 (study PRJEB28724, sample SAMN07190884) | wastewater metagenome | isolation source: effluent of sewage treatment plant in Hong Hong | place: Hong Kong | collected 2016-03-17 ... | reverse complement strand
ATCGAGCTCGGTGCGCTGACCGCCGACATCCCCGACACCGGCAAGACCCGGATCAATGTGCAGGGCCTCGGTGGCTCCTGGGGGAAGATCGAGCCGGTCACCAGCGCCGCCAACTCCCGCCTCGGGCAGCGCATCACCTTCGCGGTCCACGACGAGACGCACTCCTGGCTGCAGGCCAACGGCGGGATCAAGCTTGCCGACACCCAGCGCCGGAACCTCGGCGGCATGGGTGGGCGCTCGATGGAGACGACGAACGCCTGGGATCCGTCCGAGGAGTCCGTCGCACAGGTCACCTTCGAGACCGCACCCGCGGACGTCTTCCGCGACTACCCGACCCCGCCGAAGGGCAGCATCCGCAACAAGCGCGAGCGCCGCAAGGTGATCAAGGCGGTGTATGCCGGAGCGCCGTGGGTTGACCTGGACCGCATCGAGGCCGAGATCGAAGAGCTTCTACCGCGCGACCCCAACCAGGCCGAGCGGTTCTTCTGCAACCGGATCGAGGCCGGGGCCGACCGGGCCTTTGACGTCGAACGCCTCTGGACGCCGCTCGAGCGGACCATCGAGGTCGCGTCGGGGCGGATGGTCGCCCTCGGTTTCGATGGTTCCCGCCGCCGCGACTCGACGGGGCTAATCGGAACCGACCTTGTGCTCGGCCACCAGTTCGTGATCGGAGCCTGGGAGCGCCCGAGTGATGTCCGGGAGGACGATTGGGAGATCCCCGGCGAGGACGTCGACGCCGCGGTCGCCTACGCCTTTGAGACCTTCGACGTGGTCCGGTTCTACGGCGACCCGCCCTACTGGGAGACGCTGATGGACGAGTGGGCCGGCCGCTACGGCGAAGAGCGGGTGACCCGCTGGTGGACGAACCGCAACAAGGCCATGGCCTACGCGCTGAAGGCTTGGCACGGCGACATGGTCTCCCACGACCTGACGCACGACGGCAACGAGATCCTGAGCCGCCATATCGGCAACGCCGTGAAGCGGAACACGCGCATCCGCGACGAGGAGACCGGGGAGTTCCTCTGGCTCATCTCCAAGGAGAGCGCGAAGAGTCGCCGCAAGATCGACCTCGCCATGGCCGCCTGCCTCTCGTGGGAAGCGCGGGGCGATGCGATCGCCGCCGGTGCGCTGAACAAACCGACCTACACGACCGCCGCATGGTGAGGAGACGCTTTGGCTGACGAGGCAACCCAGAAGCGCTGGCTGAAGAAGCTGAACGCCGAGCTCGACTCGCGGCAGTCGATGACCGATCGCCTCGACCGCTACCAGGCGGGGTACCCGGACGTGCCTGAGCACATCGCCGCGGTCAAGCAGGAGACCGAGTACCGGGTGCTTCTGCGCCAGGCGGTCACCAACTGGCCTGAGCTGATCGTCAAGAGCCGCAAGGAGCGGCTTGAGGTGATCGGCATGAAGTACCCGAGCGCGGCGACCTCGAACGCAGCCTGGGATCTCTGGCAGCGCAACGGCCTCGACGCCGACGCGCCGATGATCCACGAAGCCGCCCTGGTCGACGGGCGCGCCTACGCGATCGTCTGGGCCGACGCCGACAGCCAGCCGGAGATCGTGCCCGAGCACGCCTCGACCACCGTGGTCGCCTATGACCTTCCCTCCGGGCGCCGCCGCGCCGCCGCTCTGCGCCGCTGGAAGGACGGCGAGCGCTGGAACTGCACCCTCTACCTGCCCGACGGGCTCTACAAGTTCCAGGCGAAGGCCGACGGCGACACGTCGATCTCGGAGGACAACGATTGGGAGCGGCGCGAAGTTCCGGGCGAGGAATGGCCGCTCCCAAACCCTCTCGGGGTGGTGCCGGTCGTCGAGTTCTCGGTTAACCGCTCCCTGAGCCCGTATCGCTGCACCGACGGGCAGACGAGTTGGCGCCCCGCGAAGCAGAGCCGGGAGTTCGGCTACACCGTCGCGGGCGAGTTCGAGCGGGTGCTGCCGATCGTCGACCGGATCAACACCACGATCTTCAACGGCCTCCTGGCGATGCTCTACACGAGCTTCCCGATCCGCGCCCTGATCGGTGATCCGATCAGGTGGGTGGAGAAGACCGACTCCAACGGCGACCCGATCCTCGACGGCAACGGAAATCCGGTAATGGAGCCCTCCGCTCCTTTTGACGCGGCGATCAACCGCCTGGTGCAGATCGAGAATCCCGACGGGAAGCTCGTGCAGCTCGCCGAGGCCGACCTCTCCAACTTCATCAAGTTCGCCGAGGCTCACATCCGCCACTTGGCCGCGATCACCACGACGCCGGCGCACTACCTGCTCGGAGACCTGGTGAACATCTCCGCTGACGCGATCCGCGCCGCCGAGGCCGGGCTCGTCTCGACGGTCAAGGGCGGGCATTTCCTGACCCTCGGCGAGTCGTGGGAAGAGGTCGTCCGCCTCGCCTTCATGGTCCTGGGGAACAAGGACGGCGCCGACCCGAGCCTCGAGACCCAGTGGCGCGACCCCGAGTCGCGGTCCCTGGCCGAGCGCGCCGACGCCGCCACGAAGCTGAAGGACATCCTGCCGTGGCAGGCGATCGCCGAGCGAGTGCTGCAGGCCACGCCGCAGGACATCGACCGCTGGGCGGCGCTTCGGTCCAGCGACACGATGCTCGGCCTCCTCAACGGCGCCGTCGCCGACGTGGCGTGAGCCGGGAACTCGCCGAGGCCCACATCGAGGCCGAGCGCCTCCTGCGCAAGACGGCGGTGGCCGCGATCACGGCGGCCTGGCGCGCCCTCCCCGGCCACAACGAGGCCGACCTCCCCGGGTGGCTCCTGACTTCGACGACGATCGCGCTCGCCGCGCAGCGCCAGTCCGTGGCGCTGACAGAGGCCTACCTGGCTCGAGTGCTCGAGCGCCAGCCGTTCGGCCTCCCGGCTGACGACCTGATCGGGGCGGGTGTGCGTAACGGCGCGCCCCCCGAGGAGGTCTACAAGCGCCCCTTCGTCACGCTCTGGGGCCGGCTGGGGGCCGGAGCGAACTTTGCTGACGCCTCCGCAGCCGCTCTCGCGCGCGCCCAGGGCACGGTGGCGATGGACGTGCAGCTCTCGATGCGCGCTACGGCGAACGCGGCGCAGGAGGTCGAGACGATCTACGGCTACCAGCGGGTGGCGGACGCCGGCGCCTGCACTTTCTGCCAGGAGGTCGACGGCGCCTACGTCAAATCCGCGGATGCGATGCCTCTGCACAACAACTGCGGCTGCGGGCTCGAGCCGCTGACGGAGTCCCACCCCCTGGCCGTCTTCCTCCCCGACGGCACCCGGATTCGCAACTACCGCCACGGGCCTCTGATCAACACCCCGCCGCCCGACACCGTCGCGATCCATGAGCACGGCGAGCTCGGCCCGGTTCTAGGCGATCCCTCACACGACTTTACCCAGCTCTAAACCGGCGCCGCACGGCGTCTCAACCAAAGGAGGCCGCATGGCCCGCATCATCGGGCGCCTACTCGCGCTCGTCTTCCGTTACCCGATCCCCCTGCGGGACCACACCGGCCACAGGTACGACCTGTCGCTGCCCTCGATGACCCTGATCCCCGCGATTGTCGGAGCCGACGACGGCGGCGAGGGGGGCGAAGGTGGCGAGGACGGTGGTGGTGAGGAGACCGCAGCCGAGGGTGGTGAGGAAGGCGGCGAGGAGACGACCGACTGGGAGGCCGAGGCGAAGAAGCTGAAGGCCGAGTCGCGCAAGCACGAGCGCCGCAACAAGACGGCCTCCAAGCGCGCCGAGGAGCTTGAAGCCGAGATCGCCAAACTGAAGGCCGCGGGCCAGAGCGAGGACGAGACCGCGCTCGAGAAGGCGAAGGAGGAGGCTCGCGCCGAGATCAAGGCCGAGGTCGAGAAGGAGCGCCGCTCCGGCCGCCTCGAAGTCGCCACCACCCGGGCAGCATCCCGCGGCGTGAAGATCGGCGAGGACACGGTGAAGTTCGCCGACCCCGACGACGCCCTGGTCCACCTCGAGCGGGGAATCGCTCGCGGCGAGATCGACGCCGACGACATCTTCGACAACGAGGGCAAGGTGCAGACCGACGCCCTCAACACCGCTCTCGAGGAGATCCTCGAAGCGAAGCCCCACCTGCGGGCCACCGCCAATGGGCGGCCTTCGGGCAGCTCGGATGCCGGGAAGGGCTCCGGCGGGTCTAACGACCTCGAGTCCATGAGCGTCGAGGACCACGCGAAGGCGATCGCCGAGCGTCGCAGGTAGCAGCAGAGCCAGCCGCACGGCGGCCACATCCCCAGAAACAACACGAAAAGGAGTGAGCCGCCATGGCCACCTACATCACCCCCACGGTGATCGCCCGCCGCGCGCTGGCGACGCTGTACAACATGACCGTCTTCGCGGCCCTGGTCTACAGGGACTTCGACGACGACTTCAAGGGCAAGCAGGGCGACACGATCACCGTCCGCACGCCCGCCACGTTCACGGCGAACACCTTCAACCGGGGCTCGGGCATCAGCCTGCAGGATCCGACCGAGGGCTCGACGACCGTGACCCTGAACACGATCGCCGACGTGTCCTTCCCGGTCACGGCGGAGGATCTGACCCTGCGGGTCGACAACTTCGACGAGCGGCTCCTGAAGCCCGCCGCCGAGGCGATCGCCCAGCGGGTCGACGGCGACCTGGCGGAGGCCCTCGTCGACGCGGCGGAGTCCGCGGGCGGCGGCGGCACGGCCACCTGGTCGGATTCCAAGCCCTCCTCGGTGTTCACCGGGGAGACCGGCGCGCGGGCGAAGCTCACCCGCAACAAGGCGCCGGCGACCGACCGCGTCGCGGTCCTCTCGCCGGAGGCCACCGGCGTCGCCCTGACGGAGGATCTCTTCGTCGCGGCGGACAAGTCCGGCTGGACCGTCGCCCTGCGCGACGGCGCGGTCGGGCGCGTGTTCGGGTTCGACACGTTCGAGACGCAGGTGCTCGGCTACGGGTCCGTCACGGCGGGCACCGACGCTGGCCAGGCGGACGGCGTGGCGTTCCACCGGGACGCGGTGGCCCTCGCCTCGGCGACCCTGCAGAAGCCCGACGGGCTCCCGGCCGATCAGTTCGCGGTCGAGAACTACAAGGGCCTCGCGCTGCGGGTCACCAAGGCATACGACATCACGAAGAAGCAGGACGTCTGCTCGGTGGACTTCCTGTACGGGCTGAAGACGCTCCGCAAGGAGCACTCGGTCCAGCTCTCGATGGGGCTCGGCTCCTAGAGCAGCTCGCGAACGCCCCGGGGCTTCGGCCCCGGGGCTTCGTGCTGTCCTCATGGCCTTCGCCGATCACAACGATGTCTCGAATCGTCTCGGCCGGGATCTCTCGGACGCCGAGAAAGACACCGTGGCCGCTACCGTGGCGCTTGTCGAGGCTCTGTGTGGCGACGCTGTAGGCCGCGATGCCAACTGGGCGACTGCGCTGGACCCGGTCCCCGGCACCTTGAAGGCACTCGCTATCGACAAGTCAGTGGTGGCGATCACGAATCCCGGTGGTGCGGAGACCACCTCCGAGACCCTCGGCGCCTACCGCTACACCCAGGGCTTCACCACCGACGCAAACGGCGCAGTGGCCCTCACCGACGCCGAGGAGCGGCGGGTGCGACGAGCGGTCTACGGGACGAACGTGGCCGCGCCGCGGCTCAACTCCGTCCTCGACGACGTCTACGACACCGACTACGGATCGTGACCGTCACGATCCTCGCCCCGGTCTTGGAGCGCCCGCACCGGATCCGCCCGCTGCTCGAGTCGATCCGCGACACGGCGCCCGAGGCTCAGACGCTCTTCCTCTGCGATCCCGACGACGCCGAAGAGATCCTCGCGGTCGACGCGGCGATCCACGACTTCGGCGAGAGCTTCGTCGCCTACCAGTTGGTCGACGGGGGCTACGCCGCGAAGATCAACCAGGGCGTCTTCGCCACAGATTCCGACTTCCTCTTCCTCGGCGCCGACGACCTCGAGTTCCTCCCGGGCTGGCTCGAAGCCTCCCGCTCCCTGATCGAGAGCGGAGCTGCCGCGGTGGTCGGGGTGAACGACCTGATCGAGCGGTCCCGCGAGCACGCGACCCACTTCCTGGTCTCGCGGGAGTACGCCGAGCGCGGCCAGTTCGACGGCGAAGCCGGGCTCCTGCACGAGGGCTACCACCACTGGTATGTCGACGACGAGCTGATCGGTGTGGCCTGCAGCCGCGGCGCCTACGTCTACTCCGAGCGCGCCCGGGTCCGCCACCACCACCCGATCGCGGGCGGGCAGGACGACGACACCTACCGCAAGGGCCGCCTGAACGCGGGCGCCGACCGCTCCCTCTACCGCCGCCGGAGCAAGCTGTGGACGTGACGATCGCCGTCCCGACCTTCGGGGACGTGAGCTGGATGAACCTCGCTCGCGAGCGGGCGATCCCCTCGGGCGAGGCCCAGGGCGTCCCGGTGATCCACCGCCACGCTCGCGACCTCGCACAGGCGCGCAACCACGTTCTCGCCCTGGTCGAGACCGAGTGGGTGATCTTCCTCGACGCCGACGACGAGCTCGAACCGGGCTACGTCGAGGCGATGAGCCGCGGGACCGCAGACGTGCGAGGCCCGATCGCCCGCTACGTTGACGGGCACCGCGAGCGGATCTGGCAGCCACGGGTCTTCGGCCACTCCCACGACTGCACGGGCGAGTGCCTGCGCGACGGCAACTGGCTCCTGATCGGCTCAGCCGTTCGCACCGAGATGCTGCGGGCGATCGGCGGCTGGCGCGACTTCCCCTGGTCTGAGGACTGGTCCACCTGGCTTCGGTGCTGGAAGGCGGGCGCCACGTTCGAGCTGATCCCCGACGCCGTCTACCGCGCCCACGTCCGCCACGACTCGCGAAACCGCGGGGCGAGCGAAGAGGAGAAGTTCGCCGCCCACAACGCGATCCTGCGCGACGCCTTCCCCGAGGTCGCGGCGTGAGCGTCACCCTGCTCCTGATCGACGACGGCCGCCCCTACCGCGAGCGGTGCGTGGCGTCGATTAACGAGATGCTGCCGAGTGTCGAGCGGCTCGTCGAGGTCGACGACTCCGACCACGAGCTCGGCTTCGCCGGAGCGATCCAGCGCGGCTGGGATCAGATCCGCACCGACTGGGTCTTCCACGTCGAGGCCGACTTCGTCTTCCGGGCCCCGGTCCCGCTCGACCGGATGATCGCGGTGATGAAGCGCAAGCCCTACCTAGCCCAGATTGCACTCAAGCGCCAGGCCTGGAACGCTGAGGAGCGGGAGGCTGGCGGCATCGTCGAGTGTCACCCCGAGGACTTCGAGCAGGTCACCGACCGCGGGGACATCTGGACCGAGCACCGCAGGTTCTTCACGACAAACCCGTGTCTCTACCCAGCCGCTCTCTGCAGGCAAGGCTGGCCGCAGGTCGAGCACTCCGAGGGCATCTTCACGCACCTTCTGCTCGCTGACTCAAAGCTCCGTTTCGCTTTCTGGGGGCCGAAATTTTCAGCGCCTGCGGTCGAGCACATCGGCGAGGTTCGCACCGGGGTTGGTTACTAGTGATCGCTGCCGTGTCAATGGTTCGTGATGAGGCCGACATTGTCGCCGACACGGTCGGCTGGATGGCGAGGCAGGTGGACCACGTCATCGTCGCCGACAACGGCTCAAAGGACGGAACTCGCGAGATTCTCGAAGGGCTGGGGGTCGAGGTAGTCGATGACCCCGACCCCGCCTACTACCAAGCTTTCAAGATGACCAATCTCGCTCGGCGGGCTCGCGAACTGGGCGCTGAGTGGGTCGTTCCCTTCGACGCCGATGAGGTCTGGTTGGCAAGCCCGGGGCGCATCAAAGGCCTTCTGAACGGCCTCCCGCCCGAAGCCCTGATTTGCGAAGCCGCGCTGTTCGACCACGTCCCGACCTCGCAGGACGAGCCGGGTTCGCCAGTGGAGCAGATCCGCTGGCGCCGCGCCGCGCCGGCTCCACTTCGCAAGGTGGCGGTGCGAGCCCGCGAAGACCTGAGCATCCACCAGGGCAACCACTCCGCAAGCTTCGACCGCGTGGAGTTTCCCCTTCGGGTCTCCGGGCACCTCGAAGTTCGCCACTTTCCCTACCGCTCCGAGGAGCAGTTCGTCCGGAAGGCGCGGAATGGCGCTGCGGCCTATGCCGCCACCGACCTGCCCGACTCAGTCGGCGCGCACTGGCGCCAGTACGGGCGGACGATCGAGGAAGAGGGCGAAGAGGCGCTCACCGCGCACTTCTACCGCTGGTTCTACTCGGCCGACCCCGAGGCAGACTCCGAGCTGATCCGCGATCCGTGCCCTCTGTAGGCGTCTCCGTCGTCTTTCCGTGGCGGGGCGGGTGCGTGTACCGCGAGGCCGCCTTCGAGTGGCTCCGGGCCGCATATGCCGCACAGAGGCCCGGCTGGTCGCAGGTGGTGGCACCGGGGCCTGAACCGTGGGTGAAGGCAGCCGCGCTGACACCAGCGATCGAGGCCCTGCCCGAGGGCGAGGTCGTCGTCGTCTCCGATGCTGACGTGTGGTGCGATGTCGGTGAGGCGGTGAGCGCGGTGCAGGATGGCGCGGCCTGGGCCGTTCCTCACGCTGGGGTCTTCCGGCTCGACCGCCAGAGCACTGCGGACCTCATCGCCGGGGGAGAGCCAGGCGAGTTGGCCCAGCTGCCCTACCGCGGGCTCCTCGGCGGCGGGATCGTGGTGCTGCGCCGCGAGACCTATCTCGACTGCCCGATGGACCCGCGCTTCGTGGGCTGGGGCCAGGAGGACGAGAGCTGGGGCCTCGCGCTCGAAGCGCTCCACGGCACCCGCTGGCGCGGCCAGGAGCGCCTGATCCACCTCTGGCACCCCGCGCCGCCTCGGCTCTCACGCCGTAACGGCTCGCGGCAGAGCCTTCAACTTCGCCGGCGCTATGGCATGGCGGCGGCCGACCCCGTCCAGATGCGCGAACTTATCGAGGAGGTGAAGGAACCGTGCTCACCAGCCTGATCAACCGTCCCTGCACGATCCTCACCGAGGACGACGACGACTTCGATGACTTCAGCGAGGGGCGCCCGTCGCGCAGCTCGCACTCGACTGTCTGCGAGATCCAGCAGGCCGACGCGATCGAGGCCGACAACGAGGGCGAGGTCTCGCGCTCTGACTGGGTGGGCTACTTCCTCCCGGCCGACTCCGAGTACCTGAACACCGCCTCCGCCGTGGTGGTGCCCGAGCTCGGCACCTTCGAGCTGGTCGGTGCGCCCTGGCCTGCGCGCAATCCGCGGACCCAGGCGGTCTCCCACGTCGAGACGAAGCTGCGCCGCACGAAGGGGGCGAAAGACACATGAGCGGAGTGCTGAACGCCGAGAAGCTGATCGCGATCGCCCTGCGCGCCGACCCCGCACTGTCGGATGCGCGGTTCGTCGCCACGACGCCGTCGAGGACCGACACCCCTTGGGTGCGGATCACCCAGCTCGACGCGACGGACGACGCGACCTCCTCGGTCGAGCGGTGGATCGAGTACTACCTGCAGCTCGACATCTACGCGGGCGCCGACGGTGGGGTGCCGGAGGCCAACAACCTGAATCGCCTCTGCCGCCTCTCCCTGAAGGCGCTGCAGGGCACGACCCTCGGGACCGATGCCGTGGTGAGCGAGGTCCGCTTCACCTCGAACCCGCGCATCCCCGACTCCGACGTCGACGAGCCCGCTCGCGAGCGGTTCGTCCTTGACACCACTATCCGAATGAGGCCGCTCTGATGGCTTTCATCCCAAACCCGCTTTTCGAGCAGGAAATGGAGCAGGCGCCCGAGTCGATTGAGGCCCTCACCGCTGCGGCTGAGGGGGTCCGAGACGAAGCCAGCCGTCTGATGCCGCGAGGCTCCGACGACCGCCGCGGGCGCACCGCCGACAAGTTCTACGTCGACTCGAGCGGGGAGACCGTCTTCGTCTCCAACGCCGATCGGAGCTTCTACCACCTCTCGGAGTTCGGGTCGGCGAACAACCCGCCCTACGCGCCACTCCGCCCCGCCGTGCGCGCTGCGGGTCTCCGCTTCGAGGAAGCGCCAAAGCCTTAAGGCGGCTCCCTGCGGGGACCGCCGACCGTGCCGGGCCGCATGGCCCACCGGAGAAGTGAAACAACCGCCCTGCGGGGCAGAAGGGATTCCTTATGTCTCAGGATCCGAATGAGATCGTTGTCGCCTCGCACGGCAACGTGTACGTCGCGCCGGTGGGCACCTCCCTGCCGACGAATCCGACCGCCTCCCTCTCGGGAGCGTGGGTCAACCTCGGGCTCATCTCCGAGGACGGGGTGGCCCTCTCGGTCTCCCCGGACATCCAGGTCCACCGCGCCTGGCAGCGTCGCCAGCCGGTGCGCCGGGAGCTCGTGGGGCAGGACATCTCGGTGTCCTTCTCGCTCGAGCAGTGGAACGCCGACACGGTGAAGCTCGGCTTCGGCGGAGGCACCGTGACGGGGCCCTCCTCGGGTGTCTACACCTACACGTTCCCCGACGACGAAGACGCGCTCGACGAGCGCGCCATGGTCATCGACTGGCAGGACGGGTCCACCCGTCTGTACCGGGCGGTGTTCGACCAGGGCAACGTGACCGACGCGGTGGAGACCAACTTCCAGCGCTCGGGCCTCGCGCTCCTGCCGATCACCTTCGAGGTGAACGCCACGGACGCCGGCACGTCGCCGGGCCGGATCTACACCAACGACTCGGGCTTCGCCCCGGGCTCGTAAGACGCCAGACGGCCTCGGGGCTTCGCGCTCCGGGGCCGTCCGTCGTTCCCCACCTGCGCCGAAGGGCGCGAGAACAGAGGAGGCCGAATGGCCGAAGCAAAGAAGTCCGCAGGGTCCAAGCCGAAGAGCACCGCGTCTGCGAAGGCGGCCGCGAAGGAAAAGGACCCGCCTGCCGAGCGCTCAGTCGAGGTGCGAGGCCGCAAGTTCGATCTTCCACAGGAGGCGCCCTTCGGCATGGTCTTCGCCGCCCGCACGGCGCGCAAGGCCGAGCTCGAAGGTGACGAGGAGGGCATGGTCTTCGCCCTGATCGACGTCGCCGGCGCCTACGTCGGCAACGAGGCGCTGCAGGGCTGGCTCGGGAAGATGACCCGGGAGGACGGCTCCGCGGCGCTGATGGAGCTGCTCGAAGCGATCCGCGAGGAGTACGGGGCAGGCCCGGGGGAATCCTCGGCCTCGCCGACCTCCTAGCCGACAACTGGGATCTCGTCGAGGCCGACTTCCAGCGCTACTACGGGCTCGACCTCCGCGACGAGATCCACGACTCCCCCCGGCGCCTGCTCGCCCTGGTGAACGGCCTGCCGTCCGACTCGGCACTGGGCCGCAGCCGGAGCGAGTGGAGCTGGGAGCGGGAGATGCTGACCCGCAACGTCGAGCTTCTCGCCTACTGGCTGCCGATGGTCGTCGGCCCGCTGGTCGGCCCGAAGGCCGCGAGACAACTGAAGCCTGCGCCGGCGATGTACGTCCACCCGAACCGCGGTGGCGACAAGCGCAGGGAAATCACTACGGACCCCGGCCAGATCCGCGGGTTCTTCGAGAGGTTGAGGGGGTGACCCCGTGACAGACGGAATTCGGGCGGGAACCGCCTACATCGACTTCAAGGGTGACTTCACCGGGCTGAAGAAGGAGATCGGGGCGCAGCTCGCCCCG
>ERZ724522.1659-NODE-1659-length-11575-cov-4.732726_pt1 | contig 11575 bp, 12 predicted proteins | sample MGYA00376055_ERZ724522 | MGnify/ENA primary metagenome ERZ724522 (study PRJEB28724, sample SAMN07190884) | wastewater metagenome | isolation source: effluent of sewage treatment plant in Hong Hong | place: Hong Kong | collected 2016-03-17 ... | reverse complement strand
CGGCCGTGGCGGGCGAGGCTCGGGAACGGCCGGGGGTGACGAAGCCCGGCGATGCGCGGGAGGCGCGGCTGCTCAACCAGGTCCAGCAGGGCGAGAACCGCGAGGCGTCGGCCCGGGCGGCGGGCGAGCAGGCCGGGTTCCGGGCTGGTCAGGCAGTCGGGGAGCAGACGGGCGGTGCCAAGGTCCGCAGCAGCGCGGCCCGGGAGATCGTGCGGTCCCGGCGCGAGGCGTACAAGGCGGGTGTGGCCGAGGCCAAGGCTGGCATCCCCGCGATGGTCCGCCAGCTCCGCCAGGAGCAGACCCGCCAGCGGCAGACGGCGGAGATCGAGAGGCGTGGGGCGGTGGATGCGACCAAGGCCGTATCCGACCAGGAGGCGGCCATCCGCGAAGGCATCCGCAAGCTCGCGCAGAAGCTGCCGATGCCGGTCCGAGGGAAGTTCCTCCGGGCGGTCGAGGCGTCGTCCAAGCCTCTGCACCTGGCCCGGGCGGTGCGGGACATGAGCAAGGCCCTGTCGAGGTACGAAGCCGCGCGGGCCGCACGAGCGGCGAGCAAGTGGGGTTCTCCGGCCTATCTCAAGCGGCTGACCAACGCCGAGCGTGAGATCGTGCGCGGCCACATGCGGACGGTGAAGGCGACCTGGCAGACGGTCAAGGAGGCGGGCACCAACGCCGACCAGATGTACGCCGCGGCCCGGGCGCTCGAGGACGCATACCGGGCGATCCGAACGGTCTACGCCCAGCACTACGCCGAGACCCACGCGATCAAGGCGCTCCGGGGCGAGACCGCGAAGGAGGCCGCCGCCCAGGCCGTCGAGAACATCGAGAGGGCCAAGAAGCCGATGGCCGAGTCCGAGCGGGTCGAGGACGTCGACGCGAACGCGGTCACGAAGCTGGGACGCGGGTTCATGGACCTTCGCAACGCGACCGAGAGCGTCGAGGGCAAGCATGACGGAACGGGCGTCCTGTACAACCTCATGCACCGGGTGATGACGATGGCGGAGGACGCCTACTTCACCGAGAAGCGCAAGCGGTACGCCCAGATCGAGAAGGCCGTCAAGGCGGCCGGGTTCGATGGGCTGGCTGACGCCTTTGAGAAACTGACCGGCGCCGGCGGCAAGGCACTCCAGAGCACGATCCGCGTCCCCCTGGGCGGGCAGGCTCGCACCATCTCGCTCGGGCAGGCCGCGAGCCTGGCCGCGATCGACCCGTCTTCGGAGGACCTGATCTCCCGGGGGATGAAGGTCCAGATGCGGGAGGGGCGGTTCCTCACGCCGATGGCCGTCACGATGGACGAGATCGACAGGCTGCGGCTGCGCCTCAAGATGGAGCACCCCGGGCTCCTGCGGATGGTGGCGGCGTTCAAGGGGATCATGGAGGAGATGCGGCCGGACGTCTTCCGGGTCCACCGCATCCTCAAGGGGTTCGAGCCCGAGATCGTCCACGATCGCTGGCCCCGCGTCCGCAACCTCTCCGCCGGCGAGAACACGCAGAGCCTGCCGGAGTCATCGCACGAGATGGTGAACCGGGTGCTGGAGAACAGCGGGTTCCTCAAGGAGCGAACGGGAGGGACCGACGCCCCGATGATGGTGGACGACGTCCTGAACGTGGTGTTCGACCAGGTGGACCAGGCGGCGAAGGTGACGCACATTGCCTTGCCGGTTCGAGACGCGGCGAACGTGCTTCTCGACACCCGAGTCCGCACGGCGATTGCCTCGCGCTGGGGCGGGAAGTTCTACACCGACCTCAAGCGGATGCTCATGGCGTCGAGCCGGGCGAACCAGGTGCTGAACACCCCGGGCGCCCGGATCGTCAGCGGGCTCAACGCCAACCTGGCGGTGTCGGCGCTCGCCACCAACGTCGGGACGTACCTGCGGCAGGCCGCGGGCCTGACCCGCCTCACGCCCTATCTGTCCGCCGCGGACTGGGCGCACGGCGTGGCGAGCGTGCCCAAAGTGAGCATGAAGGAGATGACCGACGCGAGCGGGTACCTGTGGGACCGCTACATCGGCAGCCCGGCAGGCCGGATGTCGCCCGTGATGAGCGAGGGCGCCGAGGCGATGGACAGGCCGGGGATCGGCCGGGCGATGCGGCAGACCATCGCCAACGTCAAGGCGGGCGACATTTGGTCCGCGTACAAGGCGTGGCAGCGTGGCGGCAAGGCGATCATGGAGGGCGTCAACCTCGCCGACTCGATCGTGGCGCGGGCGGCGTGGGCGGGGTTCATGCGGCAGGCGGAACGCGAACACCCCGAGTGGTCGGGCAAGAAGCGGGCCGCATGGGCTGCGGAGCAGACCGCCGACGTGGTCCGAGAGACCCAGAACGGCAGCAGCCCCCTGGACCTCTCGATCAACTCCGCGATGGCCCGCGACAGCGGCATGGCGGCGTTCTTCCTGTTCACGTCCGACCCCCTCAAGGCTCGCAACCGCATCGCCCGTGCCTACAAGAAGTCGCTCGCGGACGGCGCGAAGCAGACCGCCGCGGAGGCCGCGAGCATCCTGCTCGGAATGGCGATGGCCCGTGGCGCCGGGTGGGCGATCTCGCAGGGCGTGGCGGCCGCGCTGGGCGGCGACGACCGGGACCGCAAGCGGATCACAAATCTCTACTTCGCGCCCGAGCGGATTCTGGCGAACGCGGCCCGCGAGGTGGCGGGCGACGTCGCGCCGATCCTGGGACCGGCCCTCACGGACCTGCTGACGAGTTCGTACAACCGGGGCGGGGCGTTCGATCCTCCCGTGCTCAGCGCACTGAATGACATCGCCGCGGCGGTCGGTTCAATCAAGACGGCGGTGATGGCGAACGGGAACAAGCAGAAGAAACTGACGAACGCCTTTGTCGATTTCATGACGGCGGTAGACGGAGCGGCCGGACTCGACCCATTCCACTCACTGTGGACCAAAATCTGGGGGGAATGGAAGCACCACCGAAGGTGACTACGGCCGAGTGTTCCAGCAAAAGGCATCAAGTTTTTGGCCTGGTGGCTTGGAATGAATCATCCACCAGTACCCGCCATTGATGACGCTGAACACAGAGCCGATCACGCCGAGAATCACCGACGAGATCGGTGACTTCGTTCCGCCGTGGAACAGCGTGTACCAGAGCGATACCACGCACGCGACGATGAACGCGGTCCACCCGACGTGGATGCACGCGCGGTGCAGACGGGATCGGGGGTCGTGCGGCGCGTCCAGCATCGGGGTCTTCTTCATGGCTTCGGCCTCCGATCAAACCGCCACGCGGCCCACCATGCAATCAGGCCCGCGCCGACGCCGCAGAACAGTGAGCGTTCAGACATGACGTAGTTGTTGGCCACGATCCCGGCCCCAAAGGCCGAGAATCCGACCGCCGGGACGATCAGCCGTGGGCGGAACACCCACCAGGCTCGCAAGATCGTCAGCAAGCCGATCACCAAGAACGTCGGCGCGGCGATTAGCAAGAACCCGATGGCGTCATTCTTGGCGCCGTAGTCCCCGCCGCGAACTTCCCACAGTTGCACAACGAGGGCGGCGGCAACTGCCGACACGGCCGCGGCGACAAAGCACAGCACCGACAGCCCAATCCTCATCCCCCCACCCTAGCAAATCTCCCCGATTCCGCAACCCCCAACGGGGCACGAACCGGCCTACGCTCGCCCGGCGAGGTAGAGCAGCGGCCAGCTCGTCCGGCTCATAACCGGGAGGTCGTCGGTTCAAGTCCGACCCTCGCTACTTGGGAAGCCCGCATCTTGCAAATCTACCACCCCCAACCAAGAAACGTTGCCGGGTTCGTCCCGGTGCCGGACCACCGGGCTTCATAGGGATGCAACCCTTTGAAGCCCTTTACGAGGGCCTGGCGAAGGGCCTCGCTCTTCACGGGGCGGGGCCCTTCTTCGGACAGACGCCGAGAAATGGACCGATCAGGCCCTCCTGACCTCCACCACCAGGCCCAGCACCGGCACACCTGGTCGACTGACCGAGAGTCCGCCGGCGTCCCCCGCGAGGATCAGCGGGGCCGGGCCGCGACGTACCACTCCTGCCGCAAGTATCTGGCGACGATGCTGGACCGCACGGGGGCGAGCCCTGGGGTGGTGGCGAGAATCCTGCGGCACGCCGAGGGGATCACCCAGGCCCGATACATCGACGCTGACATCAGCGCGGAAGTTGAAGCCATCCAACGGCTTCCGTGCCTGTGGCCGGAAATCGGCACAAAAATGCTTGACTCAGCGCAAGCGCAGACCGATACTGCTGGTGACGAGCCCGCAGAAGCCATGAGCACCGAAACCATCCAAATCACGCCTCGATCAAGCGCCCGCCCGTTCATGGCAGGCTCGTCACCGACCAGGTCCGCTGGCCGGGCGCTTGATCCTGTCGTGCTTTCGGAGCGTCCCGCTCTCGCGGATCGCCCCTGCCGTTCCGTGCCGTCCCCTGCCGGGGTTCAGCACGGAAATGGGCAGAGTTGTGCCCGTGCTCAATCGCTGACTGAGGCGCTCGAGCATCTGAACCGGGCCAACGCCGCGTTGATCGGGCTGCTCCGCACAGGAGTGAGCCCATGAGCACCGTCCCGGTCCGCCCGTCCGACCTCTCTCCGTCCGGATCGACCCCCGCCGCGAGGCGGCTGTCCAGGCTGATCGCCACCAGCGTGAGCAAGCCCGCGACCCTGCACGCCAGGAGCGAGCACGCCTGCGACAACGAGGTCGCCACCGCCGTCGAGGGGTGCCCGCCCGTCCTGCTCGGGCCCGCCACGTCCGACCAGACCCGCCCGCCGTCGCTGGTTGCGGCGCTGCGGTTCATGCAGGTCGAGGTCGTCCGATTCGCCCGCAGCGTCGGCGGCGCGGTGGTGTGCCCCAAGTGCCACGCCGACATGGACGTCGTGCCGCCGATGCGTGCCGAGCCCGAAGTGGGCCACATGCGGGACACCCACGGCGGCCTGCTCTGCCCGCACTGCGGCCACGAAGTCGAGAACGAGGCGCCGCGTACTCGCGGGGGTGACGAGTGAGCGCGCACACGCCGGGGCCGTGGCACGACGACGGGTATCGGATTTACGCTCCGACCGACGCCGCCGACAAACGCAGAGGTCGGATGATCGTGGAGTACAAGCACGTCGACGACTTCAACGATCCAGACGCTAGCCTAATCGCGGCTGCGCCGGACCTACTCGGTGAGGCCCAAGTTCTGCGATGCCTCGCGTCCTCGCCGCGGTTCCAAGCCATGACTGTGGCGGACGCGCTCGCTGAGTTGGCGGCCAACGGATGCGGGCACGACGGCGGTGCCGCCATCGCCAAGGCGACAGGCGGTGCGGCATGAATCGCCCCGACGTCAAGCCCGAACTGCTCGCCCTGTTCCACGACCTGTACATCGAGGCGTTCGTCTGGCCGTTCGTCAGCACGAAGGAAGCCGTCCGACTCAAGCTCCTCGCCCGGAAGCGGGCCGAACGCATCAAGGCACGCCGGCGCCGGTCTGAAACATCTCTGTCTGGCCGGTGATCGGAGTCGTCCTCATCGCACCGAAGTGCGGCGAGGGCTTTTCAGGAAGTTCGAGGAGGCCCCCCATGGTTGTTTCGTCCGCCGCCGCGAAATCTCCGTCCGTTGCTCAACGCGAGTTCCCGCCCGCCAGCACCGTCCCAAATCCGGGCATCTACACCAACGTGCCCTTCGACGTCTACACGAGCTGGGACGCGCTGAACCACTCCCGCCTCAAGCGGATGGGGCTCAGCCCGATGCACTTCAACGAGCCCGACGAGGACAAGGAGACCGACAGCAAGACCTTCGGCGTGGCCTTCCACGAGATCATGCTGGAGCCCGCGAAGTTCGCGGCCCGGGTCGTCGGCGCCCCGATCAACGAGAAGACCGGAAAGCCCTATGGGCGGGACACGCAGGCGTGGGCCAAATATGCCGCCGACCGCCCAGGCAAGCTGATCCTGACCGACGACGAGCTCACCCGCATCAAGGCCATGCGTGCCAAGTTGGTTCGGTGCCCTGATGTCACGGCGTTCTTTGATCCCGGGGGCGGGGCGATGTACGAGGTCTGCATCGTGTGGGACTGTCCCGTGACCGGGATGCGGTGCAAGGGCCGCGTGGACGTCTGGATGCAGCGGCCGAACAAGATGGTGGCCCGCCTCGATCTCAAGACAACCCGGTGCGCTGCCTACCCGGCCTTCTGCGCGAGCGTGGCGAAGTTCGGCTACCACACCCAGGACGCCTTTTACGAGATGGGGTGTCGGGCGCTTGGGTTCGACTCCTACGGCCTGCTCCTGCCCATCGAGTCCAATCGCCCCCACGGGTTCCTGCTCGCGCCCATCGGCGACGTCACGCTCCAGGCCGCAAGGGCTGAGGTCGGCGACTGGCAGGCCAAGGTGAAGCGGTGCCGCGAGACGGGCGAGTGGCCCGGGTATGAGGTCAACACCAGTGTCGCCTTCGAGGCGCCATCGTGGTACCTCCGTGCCTTCATCGACGACGACGTCCCCGTGTCCATGTCGGCCTGATTGACCCCCCGACCCGGCGACCGGGATTGCCCGGCGCCGGGGCTTTGACCGACCGTGATTGACCCCCAGGTCCGGCCCGCAAGGGCCAAAGGAGTGTGCCGAGTGCCTACCCCATCCGTCCGATCCAAGCCCGCCACCAAGCAGGTCCACGGCGACGCCGAGACGCCGCTGCTTGCCCCGCAGGGCAGCACGCCCGACACGGGCGAGGCCGAGAGCCTGTACATCACCCTGATCGAGGTCGAGAACTTCAAGGGCATCCGGCTCGTGCGATGGACGCCCGACCCCACGATGGCGGTGGTTTCCGGCAAGAACGGCGCCGGAAAGTCGAGCCTTCTGGACGGGACCATGGCCTGCCTGACCAGCGGCGCCAGGCTCCCCGAGCTGCCCATCAAGCGCGGGCACAAGAAAGCCACCTGCTACATCACCCTGAGCCGCATCGTGGTCGACGGGTCTTCGCCCGAGGCCGCGTACTTCATCGAACGCACCTGGACGCCCAGCGGCGGGGGCATCAAGATCACCAAGCCCGACGGCACGCCGATCAACGAGAAGCCGTCCGAGTGGCTGAATCGCATGTTCGGCGCAGGCGGGTGCGACCCCCTCGCGTTCGCCAACGCCGCCCCCCGCGAGCAGCGGGACACGCTGATGCGGGTCACGGGCTTGGACCGTCTGATGGTCAGCCTCGATGAGGAGAAGGCCGCGGCGCTGGAGGAGCGTCGCCGGGCCGACGCGGAGTTGAAGGTGGCGGAGACGGCCCTGTCCGCCCTTCCCGACATCCCTGGGCCTGACGAGGAGGTGTCCGTCGGCGACCTGCTGGCCAAGGCCGCGGAGGCGGAGAAGAAGAACGCGGAGAACCGCGAGGACCGCGCCTGGCTCGCCAGCCGAAAGGAACGTCAGTCGGTGGTCTCCGTCAAGATTCAGTCGCTCCGCGAGGAACTTGCGAAGGCGCAGGCCGAGCTCGAAGGGATCGACTCGGAAATCAAGCAGTACGAGCCCGCAATCGCCGCGCTCCAGGACGTCGACGCCGCCGCGATCCGAGAATCCATCGCGGGGCTGGAGGACCTGAACACCAAGGCCCGTCACCGCAAGCAGCGTCGGGTGACGTCGGAGAGGGCGCGGGACGCCCGGGAGCGGTTCAGCAAGGCCAACCGCATGGTCGAGGACGTCGAGGCCAGCCGCAGGCTGGCGATCGAGAAGGCGAAGATGCCCGTGGATGGGCTGGCCTTCAAGGACGACTCTGTGACGTTCGAGGATGTCCCGCTCGCCCAGGTCAACACGGCGATGCAGCTCCGCATCGGGGTCGCGCTGGCCCTGGCGGAGGGCAAGCCGATCAAGACGATCTTCACGCGGTTCGGGTCGCTGCTGGACGACGACGGCATGCGGGCCCTGTGGGACATCGCGTCGGAGCACAAGGCGCAGGTCTTCGTCGAGCGAGTGTCCGGCTCGGGCGAGGGTGGGCTGTGCATCGTCGAGGGCGAGGCTTTTGAAGGGGGTGAAGCGTGACGCAGGCACAGAACGGAACTGCTGTTCGGGGCGGTCGTGGTGTTGGCGAGTCGTCTGAGCTCGACCGGCTCTTGGAAATGGAGCACGTCATCCGCGGGGCAAGCCCCGCCAGCCTGGCGCAGGTCCCGGCGCTCCAGGCCGCGATCACCCGCGCGGACGCGATCGAACAACTACGCGAGGCCCTGACGGACGACGTCATGCGGAAGTTCCTGCCGCTGATGAACTCGGCCCTGGGGTTCCGGTGCGACCGTCCGAACGGCAAGAACAAGGAGCCCTACAGCATCGACGAGGTTCGCACCTGTGCGGTCGAGGCGCTGCTGATGGGTTTGCGGCTGACCGACAACGAATGGAACATCATCTCGGGCCGTTGCTACGTCACGCGGGAGGGCTTTACCCGGCTTCTTCGTGAGTGCCCGGGCCTCACCGACCTCAAGATCAGCCCTGGTGTTCCGAGGGGCAAGACGAGCGAGGGCGTCGTCATCGACTACCGATGCACCTGGAGGATCGGCGAAGTTGAGCAGTCGCTCGACGCCTCCGTGCCAGTCCGCGGCGGCGAGTACGCCACGATCGACCAGCTTCTTGGCAAGGGCGACCGCAAGATCAAGTCGCGCATCTGGGCGAAGATCACCGGGTCCGAGGTGTCGGCCGACGGCGATGTCGAGATCGAGACGGATCATCCGACGAAGCCCGACGACCGGCTCGCCAAGGCCAAGGAAGACCTTGAGCAACTTCGGCGAGAGGCTGCTGCCAAGCAGCCTAATGCCCCCAAGAACCCAGAAGCGGCGCCCCAGCCAGGGGCTCAGGAGACCGCGAAGGACGTTCCAGACCAGAATGCCAAGGCTGCGGGCGTGTCTGATCCCCCCCAGGAGAAGGTGAGCGGAAGCGCCGACGCCCAGCCGCCCGCGGGGTGGGAGTCGCCCAAGCCGCCGGCGGACGCCGCGAAGCCCGCTGCGTCGAGCAGGCCCTGGGTGAAGAAGTAGACCACGGCGGGAGCATGGTGCGGCCCGTGGAGCACTCCCACTGGCCGGGGTTCGAGTCCCCACCCGCCGCTTGAACCCCCCGTAACCCGGCGATCGGTGTTGATCGACGCCGGGGATTCAAAGGAGGTGCCCCATGTAATCCGCGACAGCTCGCGTCATGCTCGGATACCGGAGACCGGAGGTGCTCAATGCAGTAGATCAGCGCACGACCGAATGAGGCAGGGAATCGCCTCGACGTCCTGGCCGCCGCCGGGAAACACTCGCGGCGGCCCTTCTTTCTCCTCCCAAGCCCGCCGCCGATTCACGTCTCCGGCGGGCCTTTGAACGACTCGTACGGAATGCCGCCCCTGATCGTGTCGAGCGGGACCGTGTGCCGCGTGTGCCTGGTCCCGATTGACGGAACGCAGCCGGGGTATCCAAGGACCTGCGACCTGTGCATGGAAGCAGGAGAGTCGGAAGGTGAGCTGGACGACGACGGCGTCGAAGAGCAAGGAGGCTAGAGATGGGAGCGTTGGTTCTGACACGCACGAAAGGCCAAGAGGTCTACTGCGACGCCGGCGGGACGCGCATCACCGTCCGGATTGCCGAGATCCGAGGGGATCGGATTCGGCTCGCGTTTGAAGCCCCGGCGGAAGTGGTCATCAACCGGCGCGAGATCGCCGACGCACAGGAAAGGAGCGGAAAGTCCCGATGAGTCCGGTGTACGCCATCAAGGACTGGAACGAGGTGTTCGAGGACCGCCGCTCGCGCGAGGTCGCTCGGCTCCAGTTCCTTCCATGCCGCGTACTCGACAACAAGAGCGATGCGTATGCCTCGCTGGTGGCCCAGGATGGCGGCGTGGAGGCGTACGGGGTGTTCTGGGCGCTGGTGCTGGTCGCCGCGCGCTGCCCCGTACGCGGAATCCTGGCGGACGACAGAGGGGTGTTGACGCCCCTTCGTATGTCCGTCAAGGCACGCATCCCACTCCCGATCGTTGAGCGATCAATCCCGCTTCTCTCATCCCCCGACGTTGGCTGGCTGGTTGAAGTTCCCAGCGCGGCATCGGCGGGGCATCAGCGGGTCATTAGTGGGGCGTCGGCGGGGTGCCGACAAAGTGCCGACGTGCCGCCGACGTGCCGCCGACGCAGTGCCGACGAATCGTCCACGCCCGCCGACGGATTGTCAAAAAACGCCGACGAGGTGCCGACGAAACCCCCGTCGACCGCCGAGCGCGCGCGCGACACGACACAACAGAACACTACAGCAACAGCAACAGCAACAGGGGACACGACAGAACCGCGGCGTGCTGCTGCTGGTGCTGCTGTGGTTCTTTCTGACGAGGATGTCAGGGAAAGGGCCGTGTGGCTCAGGCGTCGTCCCGAGTGGCTTGGGGAGTCAAAGCGGTGGTTCAGCCCGGCGGTGGTGGACGAGTTCTCGGCTGACGTTCGAGTTACGGAAGAGCTGGTCAGAAAGGCGTACGCCGAGGGCAGGTCGGCGAGGTCGCTGGATAACCCGGCCGGCGTGGTCATCAAGTACCTGCGGGCGATGGCCAAAGGAGAACTGACCCATGTGTGAACTCGTGAGCGGATGGATCAACGCCAAGACGCTGGCCGTGGAGTGTCGAGACCTCACGTCTCACTCCGGCACTCAGAAGTTGATGGGGTGGAACTCCGACGAGATTGCCAACTGGCGCGAATGGGAGTGGACGGAGATGGGCTTGGTCGTGCGTGTGCCGCCGGACGACGCGCACGAAGCGGCGTGGTACGCGAGCGAGATTGAGTCGCGGTTCAAGAGCCGGGCTGTCGCGCTGAGTTGGTGCATCTCGCGTGTGAACGATACGGGTGGCGGCCTGTACCTTTCCAGCGTGACGAGCCTTGGCGGCGTGACGCTGCCGCAGAGCGTCGGCGGCGGCCTGTACCTTGCCAGCGTGACGAGCCTTGGCGGCGTGACGCTGCCGCAGAGCGTCGGCGGCGGCCTGTACCTTGCCAGCGTGACGAGCCTTGCGGGCGTGACGCTGCCGCAGAGCGTGGGGGGAAACCTGTGCCTTGACAGCGTGACGAGCCTTGACGGCGTGACGCTGCCGCAGAGCGTGGGGGGAAACCTGTACCTTGACAGCGTGACAAGCCTTGCGGGCGTGACGCTGCCGCAGAGCGTCGGCGGCATGGTGTATGTCTTCGGGGAGTTGCGCACGTTCGAACAGGTCCGCGAACTCGCAAAGGTTGTGAAGCCATGACCGACGCACCCGCTACCCCGCACGCCTTCAACCCGCTCAAAGCGCCGTTCCCGGCGTTCGGGGGGAAGTCGCGCGTGGCGGACGAGGCCATCTCGCGGCTCGATGGCGATCCCGGCGGGCGTCGTCATCAAGTACCTGCGGACGGCGGTGGCAGGAGGTGCGGCGTGATCCCATGTCAACTCGGCGAGCAGGAGTACACCCGTGGCTGGCGGCTGCGGCGGGACGACAAGCCAGAGCCGATCGACCACGCAGACCCGTGGGGCTCGAAGGGCTGGCGTGACGCGGACGCGGCGATCGACTCTGGGCGCGACATCTCTTGGTCGCGGACTGTGGCAGCCCCCAAGGTGGCCCCGATCCAAGGGGGTGCCGAGTGACCCAACTGATCATCGAGCCGAAGCCCGCCAGCCCACGCGCGTACGTGGGCTAC
>ERZ724522.1658-NODE-1658-length-11593-cov-14.758017_pt1 | contig 11593 bp, 12 predicted proteins | sample MGYA00376055_ERZ724522 | MGnify/ENA primary metagenome ERZ724522 (study PRJEB28724, sample SAMN07190884) | wastewater metagenome | isolation source: effluent of sewage treatment plant in Hong Hong | place: Hong Kong | collected 2016-03-17 ... | reverse complement strand
TCTGGATGCGGGCTTGTTTTTTTATACGCCAACCGAAAGCCTAAAACCGGGCAGCGGTATCGATCACGACTTTCTTCTTGATCGATCGGGCACCGCGCCGCTTCATCGTGATATGCTTTTCCTTGTCATGCATGATCTCGTGGAGCAACTTCTCGACGACCAGATCGATGGATCCTTCGATGCTCTCGCTCGTTTCTTCCGCGCGATAGAGATGACGCGGCGCACGAATCATCACCTCGACGCGGTATTTCCCCTGCTTGTTCTTGTCCACTTCGATCTCGATCTTCGAAGCGGTATCCGCGAGCTTCTCCAGCTTGGCGATTTTCTTCAGGATATATCCCCGCGACTTCTCATCGGCATCGTTCGTCTGCAACAGGAATCGGGTCGTCATACTCGTATGCTTAGTACTTTCGGATTACACTTCCATTATACACCCGCCACGCAAGCCATACCGCCCACCCTACAAACCCGCTGGCAGAGCATTCGAAAAGATATTGAGGACGTACGGCAAAGCGATCATCATGCCGAAAAGCGGCAGGAACAACGCGAGCAAGGAGAGGATCAGGAACCAGAAAAAATACTTGCGCGTCTTCTCGGCCGCCTCATGCGTCGCATCCACCTTGCGCTCCAACTCTTCTATTTTCCGCATCAACGCTTCTTCTTCCATAGGTTTTTTTTAAAAAATATCAAGAGACTTTCTAAGTGTCTCTCTCAAATCTCACCGAGTGAATAAACAAGAAACAAGTGCTTGTCAGTGAAAACGAACTTTGAGAGAGACTAAAATCCGACCATCTGGACTTCCTCACGGAGCTGCACCCGAAGCTCATCGCGCACACGGCGCTTGATGAGGCTTGCGAGTATGACGACTTCCTCGGCCGTGGCTCCGCCCGTATTGACGATATAGTTCGGATGCTGATCGCTCACCTTGGCCCCACCGACATGCTTGCCCCGCAGACCGACGTGATCGATGAGCCATCCGGCAGGGAGCTTCTCATCTTTCGGAGGTGAGCCCGTGTCCCGAGTGAATTCCTCGCGAAGTTTCTCATCCTTCACGACCGGATTCATAAAGAATGACCCGGCGCACTTCGCGGACTGCGTATGTTTGGATTCACGCAAGGCGATGATGCGTTCCATCTCGTTCGCAATAGTGTTCTTGTCACCCGGAGTCAGCAGGATTTCTGCCGAAAGGATGATCAACTCGGTCTGTTTCTTGAAAAGACTCTCCCGATACGCGAAGCTACAGACTTCCGCCGCGAGTTCGCGGACCATACCCGTATCCTTATTGAACACCTTCACGCTCCGGACAAGACTTCCGATCTCCGTTCCGAAAGCGCCGGCATTCCCCCGAATGGCCCCCCCGAAACTGCCAGGTATACCGGCCAGATTCGCCATGCCCGCGAGACCTTGGTCCCGAGCGGTTTCCGTGATGCGCTTCAGACTGATACCTGCCCCGGCCTCGATGACCGATCCATGGACGCTCATACCCCCGTCGGAAATCCTGATGACCAAACCACGATATCCGGCATCCGAAAACAGGATATTCGTCCCGCCACCGATGACGAAATACGGGACCTTCTCCCGCAAGGCGAGTTCTATGCCTTCCGCAATCTCAAGCGGCCCGGCAACCTCGACGAACATATCGGCCGGCCCGCCGATCCCGAAGGAAGTATGTCGGGAGAGCGGTTCCTGTTTTTTGATATGGAGCATAAGGCAGTATGTTTGTTTACTTCGCGGAAACGTCCTCCGGTTTCACAAGGGCATGAGTCACCTTCCAGACATCTCCGGCACCCAAGGATATGATAACATCATTCCGGCCCATGGATTTCCGCAGATCCGAAATCAAGACTTCGCTCTCATGTGCCACCCGGCTCTTGCCCGGAGCGAAACGCTCCATGATATCCACAATATCCTGAGAACTGACACCGCCTCGCTCCTCACGTGCGCTTCCGTAGATATCCAGGATATGGACCCGATCGGCATCTTCGAAACACTGGGCGAATTCCTGAAGAAGCGCTTTCGTCCGCGTGAACGTATGCGGATGAAACACGACCGTGATCGTCTTGCCGGGAAACATCTCGCGAAAGGCTCGGAGCGTCACTCGTATCTCCTCGGGGTGATGGGCGTAGTCATCGTACAGCAAGGCACCGAAATGCTCGCCGACATACTCGAACCGACGTTCGGTCCCGAGGAAAGTCGCCAGCGCGGAAGCGACGAGCTGTCGCTCTTTCCGGAGAAAATCCGACAGCGCTATCACTGCCGTCGCATTGAGGGCGTTGTGCTGTCCCGCCAAACGGAGATCATACTCCCTAAAAAACTCTTCTCCCTTGAGGACTGAAAAATGCTGAAGCGGAGAACTCGGATCCGAAGGAGAAGTCGCCAGGGGCGTATATCCTGTCATCCGATACATCGCCCCCTCTCCCTGTCCATACGAAATCTTCTGGCAGTGGGCGGATGCTGCCACGCGTTCAACTGCCGCAGAATCACAACAGTACACCAGAACTCCATGTGAAGGTATTCTCTTCACGAAATCCCGAAAAACACTTTCATACGCCTCCACATCGGCAAAAAAATCAGGATGATCGAAATCAGCGCTCGTCAGAATCACGGAAAACGGCTGATATTCCTTGAGCTTATTCTGGTATTCATCAGCTTCAAGCACCAGATACTGCCCGGTTCCCAAAAGCGCTCCACCTCCCCACGCCGCGATACGACTGCCGACAATGGCTGTCGGAGATTCACCAATCCGCTCCAGTACATGCCCGAGAAGCGCACTCGTCGTCGTCTTGCCATGCGTACCCGAGACCGCAAGCGTCAGATATTCGCGCGTCAATACTCCTACGGCTTCCGGATAACTCAATACGGGTTTTCCGCTCTCGAACGCCGCTTTCAATTCAGAATTCCGTTCCGGGGAATAGGAAGTGGAATACACGATCACCTCGGCATCAGAAGGGACATTTTCCGGGGAAAAACCTTCCCGGACCGGAATATGAAGCATCTTCAGGATGCTATCCGTAAAAAAGACTTCGTCCGTATCCGATCCGGTGATGCGCTTTCCTTGATGCACGAAAATCTGTGCCAACGCCGCCATACCGGCACCCTTGATGCCGATCATGTGAATACGATTCAGTGCATTCAGCGATATCCGTTCCATAAGAGAAAATTCCGTTCAGGCCATCAGATCGATCAATCCGTCCGCGATCCGCTCCGCCGCATCGGGATGATAGAACACATGGAGCTTCTCTCCCATCTCCGCACGCAGGTCATCATTATTGAGCAGATTCTCAAGATTCTCAAGAAAAAGATGCTCTCCGAGATTCGCCTCTTCCAAGACCAGAGCCCCGCCTATTTCGGCGATATCGTATGCATTCTTGCGCTGCTCATCATTCGCGGCGGAAGGGAGCGGCACCAATACCAATGCCTTGCGACAGGCGGCGATCTCAGCGATCGAACCGGCCCCCGCTCTTGAAACGACAATATCGGCAACGGCAAGGGTATCACCTATCTCTTCCGCGGAGAGGAAATCGATCGGATGATAACTCCCACTCTCGGTCGGAACACCCAATTCGGCCGCGAGAGCAAGTACGCCTTTCAGATGATTGCTCCCCGTCTGGTGGATTATCTGCACTCCTCTCGTCAGAAGAAGAGGAAGGACCCGAAGCAGAGCGTTGTTCAATCCATGCGCGCCTTGGCTTCCACCGAAGAGAACCAAGGTTTTCTTCTGCGGATCAAGACCGAACCGTTCTCGTGCTCGTTCCTTCGAACCGGAGAGTATTTCCTCCCGGACCGGATTCCCTGTGAGAGCCGTCTTTCCTGAAGGAAAATACCGGGCCGCGCTCGGATACGCGATAGCGACTTTCTGGACCCATTTCCCGAGCCAAGCGTTCGCACGTCCCGCTACCGAATCAGAATCATGGATCAGCACTGGGATACGATAAAAACGAGCCGCCAATACGACCGGAACCGAAGCCGCTCCGCCCTTCGAAAAAACCACGTCAGGCATGAAAAGAAGCAGATGCCAAAGAGCCTGCAGGATACCGAGAGGAAGCTTGAAAAAATCGAGGTAATTGAGAAACGAGAAATAACGCCGCATCTTTCCATACAGGATGCGCCTCATCGGTATGCCCTCCGCTTCCATAGCAGTCTGCTCGAAGACCCCTCCTCCTCCGAGGAACAGGAGTTCGATTCCCTGAGGGTACCGCTTCCGAAGCACCCGCGCCACGGCGATCAATGGATAGGTATGTCCTCCCGAAACACCTCCTGAAAGAACGACTCGCGGAATCTGATTGGCCATAGACGATTCAAGATCGGATCTGCTTGTTTATGCCCCTAGTCTAGCCTGTTTGGATATGTTCAACAAGATACCGATAGCCGTCAGGATAACCGCAAGCGATGTCCCTCCATAACTGATAAACGGAAGCGGAATCCCCGTCAGAGGGATTATACCGGAAATGGCCATGATATTGATCATCGCCTGAATGAAGATCCAAGAAATGATTCCGACCGCGACCAGTTTTCCGAATACGTCCGGGGCCCTCTGAGCGATACGAAGTCCTCTCCAAGCGACGAAGAGAAAAAGGGTGACGACAACGAAGACCCCGATAAACCCAACCTCTTCCCCCAAGACGGCAAAAATCGAATCCGTCACCGGTTCGGGCAAGTAATTGAATTTCTGACGACCCTGCCCGAGCCCCGCACCGAACCATCCTCCTGACCCGAGCGCCATAAGCGCCTGCCTCAACTGATATCCCGATCCGAGCGGATCATGTTCGGGATTCAGAAAGACCAGAAAACGTTCCATCCGATACGGTGCCATCCGGATCAGAACCCCGAGCGCCCCCAGTCCCGCCAGAAGCGTAAACAGGATATGGGAAATCCGCGCTCCCGAAACGAAGAAGATGGCCAGAGCGATACAGAAGATCAGACCGAGCGTTCCCGTATCCGGCTGCTTGATGATCAGGAATCCGACCAAAGAAAGAATGGCGATGAAGGGAATGTACCCCTCGAAAAAATCCGCATTGTTCTTCTCCTGCTGTTTTCCCGAAAGCCATGCTGAAAGATAGAGAATAATCGCGAGCTTCATCACTTCAGATGGCTGAAACGAGAAGGGGCCCAATTCGATCCAACGGGCCGCACCGTATACCGTCGTACCGACGCCCGGAATGAACACCAGAACCAATAGGATGATGGCCAAGAAAAAGAAAGGCACGACAAATCTCCGGAAAATATGGTAGTCGATCCGGGAGACGATGAAGAGCGATGTGATTCCGACGATAAAGCCGACACACTGTTGTTTCAGAAAAAAATATTCGTCACCGAAACGGACCTTCCCATACGCCACACCGGCACTCGCGATCATAAGAAGCCCGATACCGAGCAGCGCGAAAACCGCCAGAAGAAGCGGTCGATCGAGAGTTCCGGAAGAACGGGAATGGATTTCAGTTTTCATACTCAGCGCTTGTCGTCTCAGACTCAGGCATCCTTTTTCTTTTCTCTCCCATCAAGAGCGATTGTTCCTTTCTCCAGGCTTCGATGGCCCCATGGTGGCCGGAAAGCAATACCGAGGGAACACACCAGTCACCGAAACATTCCGGTTTCGTGTACTGAGGATATTCCAGAAGACCCGTCTCGCTATGCGACTCCGTCCGGGCACTCTCATCGTTCCCGAGTACTCCCGGTAAAAGACGTGCCACCGCATCCGTCACCACCATTGCCGGCAACTCACCCCCCGTCAGGACGAAATTCCCGATGGAAATCTCCTCATCAACCAAGTGCTCCGCGACACGTTCATCCACGCCTTCATATCGACCGCACAAAAATATCAACCGATCATATCGCTCAGCAAGACGCCGGGCATCCGACTGATCGAAAAGACGACCCTTCGCGGAGAAAAGAATGGTCCGGGTCCGTTCCGGCCGATACTCACCGCTTTCATTCCGATGTAATTCGGCCAGACATTCCGCGAACGGCTCCACCTTCATCACCATGCCCGCGCCCCCACCATACGGGGTATCGTCGACCGTCTTGTGTCGGTCATGAGTGAAATCACGCAGATTATGCGCGATGATTTCCACTTGCCCGGCCTCCACCGCCCGCTTGATGATAGAAACATCGAAATATGAACGGAAACTTTCCGGAAAAAGAGAGAGAATTTCAAAACGCATACGCTTCATACACTTACCTATCCCGAAACATGTTCACTTCCGCCTCATTCAATACCGCCCGAAACTCATCCACCAAAGGATGCGTCATCCGACGGGAAAGAATCTCAAGCACCGAACGATAAAACCAGAACGTTTCTTTTTTTCCTGCCGGAAAGGTCTTCCAGATCGCATCCCCCCTTTCGAAATACCCGTCCATAAGCGAACGGAGATTGTGTATCTTATCCGCGGCGGCGATCATCAACCCTTCCGTGGAATCATCTTCCAACCTCCGGAGATACCCCTCCTTGCGTTCCTTCCATTGCTTTTTCCGGGAATTACCGTATGGGAAAAACCGTATCCCCTCCTCGACATCCTTATCCTCAGTCACCTCTCTGACGATAGCATAAACACGCTCACCGAATTCCGCCCGCATTCGCTCAGCCCCATAGCTTGGAACATCCTCCAGGATATCATGAAGCAACCCGGCACAGATGACATCCTCATCCTCGGAATAGTGAGCCAATAAGAACGCGACCGCGAAAGGATGCACGACATACGGCGCTCCCCCCGCCTTTCGCTCCTGGTGCCGATGCAACTCGGCGGATCGGACTATGGCCCGTTCGATTTTCCGTGTCAATAACATAAGAGCGAAAATAACCATACAGGAGGGCGGAAAAATCCCTTGCCAGCGATACCGCCACAGCCTACAATACAGTATAGCTCATCCGATAAAGAAATAGCTATGCAACAGACAGTCGCCGTGATCGGCCTCGGATATGTCGGCCTTCCCCTCGCGGTACGCGCCGTCGAACGAAAATATTCCGTCATCGGTTTCGATACGCATCAGGAAAAAATCGCCCGAATCAACCGGCAGGAATGTCCGATTGAAGACGCCGCCCTGGATGCCCTCCTGAAAAAATTTCCTTTCGAAGCGACCGACAAACCGGAACGTCTCAACGAGGCGGATATCGTCCTGATTTGCGTTCCTACCCCGGTCGATGAAATGTACTATCCCGATCTGGAACCCGTCATCTCCGCCGCCACGCTCTCAGCCACCCATCTCAAACCGGGAGCGCTCGTCGTACTCGAATCCACGGTGAATCCCGGAGTCTCGGAAGAGGTCATTCTCCCGATTTTCGAAAAACACGGTCACCGGATCGGCAAAGACGTCTTCCTTGCCCACTGTCCGGAACGCATCAATCCGGGCGATGAGAAATGGAATGTCACCAATATTCCGCGCGTCGTCGGATCCGTTGACGCCCAGGGACTCGAGAAGGCCCTCATCTTCTACCGCTCCATCGTGGACGGCGAAATCCGCCCTATGAAGTCCATACGCGAGGCAGAAGCGGTCAAGGTCGTCGAAAACTCCTTCCGGGACATCAATATCGCTTTCGTCAACGAACTTGCCAGATCGTTCGATGTCCTCGGCATCGACGTCAAAGACGTGATCCAGGGCGCCGCGACCAAGCCGTTCTCATTCATGCCACACTATCCCTCCTGCGGTGTCGGCGGTCACTGCATACCTGTCGATCCTTATTACCTCATCGAGCGAGCGAAAAAATCCGGATTCGACCATCGCTTCCTCAAGATCGCCCGTGAAATCAACAACGCGATGCCGGCATATTCCGTCGAACTCCTCCAGGATATCCTCAATGAAATGAAGCTCCCGCTCAACGGAACCGTCGTCGGCGTCCTCGGACTCGCCTACAAAGCGAATATCGATGACCTCCGGGAATCACCGGCACTCCGCATCATCGAACACCTCAAGCATCACAAGGCGGAAGTGATCACGTATGATCCGCATCTGCCGACGCTTTCGACCGAATCATCACTCGAAACATTCCTCGACAAATCCACCGCTCTCATTCTCGCAACGAACCACCGAGAATTCACCGAGGCGATCACCCCGGAACTCCTGAAACGGCATCATACCGAAGTCATCGTCGACGGAAAGAACTGTCTCGACAAATCGGCTTTTCTCGAAGCCGGAATCCGCTACAAGGGCATCGGCCGCTAGCATAATCAATCATCTCACGACAAGAAGGAGCGCCTATGTTCTCACTTCTCAAGCACCTTCTCTGGCTTATCCATATCGGAGCGATAACCTATTTCGTGATGACGTATTTCGGTTACGATATCAATTGGCACTATTTCGACACGCAGAAAAAGGCCTGCGAGGATCGCCTCACCGAATGCCGGCGCGATCTTATCAGGACCGGAATCGAAGGTGCCAAAGAGAAGTGCGATTGGAAATGCGCGGATATGAGTCCGAAGCTCCTCATACACAGGAAGGAGGCCGCACTCTCCGATGAGAAACAGCCTTCGACCGAAACACCGGAACCGGCAAAAAATCCAGAAAATGGTACAATGGAGGAGAAAGAAATGCCCTAATCCTAACATCATGCTATGCGTCTCATCGTCAATATTCCCGCCTACAACGAAGAAGAGAAAATTCAGGAAACCATCAAACGTATCCCGCGCCATTTCGAAGGCGTCAGCGAGGTGCTCATCCAGGTAGTCGATGACGGTTCTTCCGACCGGACCGCGCAGGTCGCACGGGAAGCCGGGGCCGATTTCGTCCTCCTCCACGGTATCAACCGGCGCCTTGGCGTCATGTTTGCCACCGCGAGCGAGAATGCTCTGAAGGAAGGCGCCGATATCATGGTCAATATCGACGCGGACGGACAATTCGATCCGAATGAGATACCGAAGCTTCTGCATCCGATTCTCACCAATCAGGCCGATATGGTGATCGGTGATCGCTTCTCCCAATCCACCGCCAAAAATATCCCCTGGATCAAAGATTTCTTTAATCGTCTCGGTGCCTCGCTCGTCGGCTCCTTCCTCAATATCAGGACCGATGATCTCACCTGCGGTTTCCGAGCGCACAGCCGCGAAACGCTGCTCCGCCTCAATAATCCGTCCGGTTTCACCTATACCCAGGAAACCATCATCGATGCCATCGGAAAAAATCTCCGTGTCGTCTGGGTTCCGGTACAGGTGACCTATTTCGCCGATCGGAAATCGAAGATAGTCAAAAGCGTCTACAGTTTCGTGAACAACAGCGCGCGCATCATCCTCAAAGCCGTGCGTGATGTCCGACCTCTCAAGTTCTTCGGTATTCCGGGTCTGATCCTGATCGCAGTCTCCATCGGACTCTTCGTCGCTTTCCTTGCCAATTACTTCCAGGACTTCAAGATCACACCCTATCGGAATTATCTCCTCTCATCGCTTGCCACCTTCGTCATCGGGCTCCAATTCTTCGTCTTCGCGCTTATCGCCGATATGATCAAGACGAATCGTCGACTGACGGAAGATATGATCTATCTCTTCAAAAAAGAGAAATACGGACGATAAATACTCTCGGGGAAACGGCTATCACCCTATGAACATACTCTTCATATCAAGGGCTTTTCCGCCCATTACCGGCGGCATCGAAAATCAGAATGCCGCTCTCGCGGAGTGGCTTCCGAAATTCGCCAAGACGAAGTTCATCATCAATCGTCATGGGAAGACAGCGCTCCCCTGGTTTCTCCCCTTCGCTCTTCTCAAGGCATGTTTCCTCATGTTCCGTTCGGATGTTCTTATTCTCGGCGATGGAGTACTCGCGATCATCGGAGCGATCATCAAAATCCTCTTTCCGCGAAAAAAAGTCGTGACCGTTCTCCATGGTCTCGACATCACCTACCCGCTCCCCTTCTATCAGCATCTCTGGATACGCGGTTTTCTCAAGCTACTCGACGGGTATTTCTGTGTCAGCAATCACACCAGGACTCAGGCCATACGACATGGCGTGAATTCCCATAAATGCTTCGTCATCCCGAATGGTGTCGAAACCGAACGCTTCACCAGCAAACGCGACCGAAACAGACTCGAAACCATACTCGGCCGTTCATTAGAAGGAAAAATCGTACTCCTCACGCTCGGCCGACTCGCCAAACGAAAAGGCGTCGCCTGGTTCATACGACAGGTACTCCCCCGACTCAACGGGAACATCCTCTACGTCGTCGCCGGATCAGGTCCGGAAGAACTCGCTATCCGGGAAGCATCCAGAGAAGCCAATCTCGATGCGCGCGTGATACTGCTCGGACGCGTCTCACAGGACGATGTCCTGACTCTCCTGAATTCATCGGATATCTTCGTACAACCGAATATCCATGTCTCCGGGGATATGGAAGGATTCGGTATCGCGGTCATCGAAGCCGGGTCCGCCGGCCTCCCGGTCGTCGCATCGGACCTCGAAGGGCTGAGAGATGCCATCAAACAGGGAGAGAATGGTTTCCTCGTCAAACCGGAACAAGCGGATGGCTTCATCCGTACCATCAATGAACTCGCCGAAAATAATACCGAGCGTCAGAACTTCGGAGATAAGGCCGCTCGCTTCGTCGAAAATACCTTCCACTGGAATATGGTCGTGAAAAGATACATCAAAACGCTGACAAAAATACTCGAACGATAACCCTTCTCCCGAGAAAGACACCGTATGATTCCTCTCGCCCAAACCCTCCTCTTCCTTGGCGCACTCTCTCTTTTCTTGGGGGCCGGATTCGTCGTGTTTCGCCTTTTTTTCACTTCCCACCGGTCCACCTTCTTCGTCGAAACCCTCATTCTCTCCTTCGTTCTCGGTATCACGCTCGTCGATTTCCTCATGCTCCTGATGGACAAAGTCGGCATACCCCAAAACGGCTTCACTATCGCCTTCCCCTTGATCGGCATTCCGGCTCTCGGTGGGGCATTCTGGTATCGAAAGCATCACCAAACGCCCCTGATCGATGAAACCCACTCTCGACCATTCCTCAAATCAAAAATCGAACGCACACTCTTCTTTACGCTCTTCGCCCTGACACTCTTTCTCAAAACACTCTATCTTTCAAACGCCGTCATCCCGACCGCGACCGATCTCGGACATCACCTCTACTGGGCCAAAGCCATTACCGAAACACACCGCCTCCCCGCCTATCAGGAACGGGAGGTCATCGACCGACCGGAAAATATCCGCCTCTCCGATCCTGCGCCGATCGCCGACTTCATCATCGGTGAGCACCTTCCGCTCGCCGCACTCGCTCTGCTTACAGACATCGACTTTTTCTCCGCCTTCCCGATAGTCTTCCTACTCATCGTCAATCTTCTCAGTCTCCTCGCATTGGCTCTTCTCACATACCGAATCGTCGATGCGTCTCCGCTCCGACAGCTGATTCGACCGGAACTCGCAGCCCTTTCCCTTCTCTTTCTCTCCGGACCACTCTACACGCTCGCCTCTCCTCAGGCCAAGTTCGTCTCCGGAGGCGTCATCGGAAACATCATGGGAAATCTTCTCATTCCCCTGATTCTTATCCTCTTCCTGCGGGCGTTCCAGGAAAAGGATCATCGACTCCTCGGCCTCGGTATTCTTTTCACTTTCACGCTCGCCTACACGCACCATCTCTCGACACTCATACTCCTCTTCATCCTCG
>ERZ724522.1657-NODE-1657-length-11598-cov-7.254007_pt1 | contig 11598 bp, 24 predicted proteins | sample MGYA00376055_ERZ724522 | MGnify/ENA primary metagenome ERZ724522 (study PRJEB28724, sample SAMN07190884) | wastewater metagenome | isolation source: effluent of sewage treatment plant in Hong Hong | place: Hong Kong | collected 2016-03-17 ... | reverse complement strand
CTCCGACTGCGACGGCATCGGCACCCGCACGGTCGTCACCGACATCGAGGTGGAGCACCGACCTGGCCTGCACTTCGTTGAGGGTGACTCATGGTGGCGGGAGATCGACCGATGACCCCCATCCCCCCTGACGCCGCAACGGTCTACGACATGACCCGCATGGCACTAGCCGAGACGGCCCCACCTCGGGTGCTGGCCGCCTACGACGCTCTCTCGCCCAACGGAGAGGGTTACCCTCCCATCGGCCTGCTGGGCTTCATGGCGCCTGGCGACTGCCTGATGCTCGTCAAGGCTGCTGACTTCGCCCACCGGGCAGCGGGTACCGAAGATTGGTACAGCGAGCCGCTTCAGTCTCGGGCTCGCTTCATCGCTCGCTGCGGGTCCTGGCTCTCCAACCACGACGAGGCACTGCCCGCCATCAGGGCCTACAAGGCTGCCATCGCCGAGGAACTGCGGTGAAGGAACTGGACCCTGATGCGCTCTGGTACACCTGCGAGGACTTCGGCTTCACTGGTTGCTGCGAGTCGTGCCAGGAAGACGAGATGACGGGACACACCGATCCGATGCGCATCAACGGGAAGAACGCATGGATCTGCTGTCGCCACTACGACGACGCCAAGAAGGAGGGGGTCACCTGGTGAACCGACCGCACGACGACTGGCCCGCCACCAAGTTCTTGATGGGCGTGATCGCCATCTGCTGCATCCTCGGGATCCTGCTGGCGCTCGCCGCCGTGCGCAGCCCGAACCCCAACCCCAAGGGCCTGCCCGACATCACCCAGCCCACCAAGTAGTTCTGCTACTCTGTGGGCAACTACCCAACAACCTCCTGGAGGAGAGCAATGGACCTGGAGCGCGACTACCCCAACCTGAACGCCATCGTGGACGCCACCCCCGGCCTTCGCGAGTGGGTCAACAACAACCACCACCCCCTCGGGGGCAAGGTGTTCCGGGGTCGCTACGAGGCCGAACTGCGGTTGGCCTTCGCTGCGGTGAAGAACCCCGAGAACTGGAAGATGCCGGTCGACGTGGTGCTGCCCCAGGCGCTCACCCAGGCCGAGCGGGCCCTCGTCATCGACGCCGTCGGCTACTACGCCGGTGGGATGGCCGACGCCCACCTGATCCAGGGCGGTACCCGGGTGACCTTCCCGGGGTACTACGAGGTCATCGGCGCCTGATGGACGACCTCCACTTCTCGCCCGACGTCATCGTCGCCCCCGACTACGCGTCGGGGGAGGCGATGCGTCGCCAGTTCCGCTACGCCCACGCCACCACCCGGGTGCTGTCGCTGCGCACGGACGCCTACCTGCTCGCCGACATCACCTACGACCTGATCGTGGTGGACCTCGACCTGTGCGACCCGCACCTGGTGCGCTCCGCCCTCGGGGATCGGGCCCTCACCATCGACTACCGCTGGACCAGTGCTCATCGACCCACCAAGGCCGATCGCCGTGAGCGGGCCGGGTTCCGGGTCTACGCCGAGAGGCGGGCCGGATGAGCCGCTTCATGGACTTCGCCTGTGGGGCCCTGGCTGCCGTCGTGGTGGTCCTCGTGGTGCTCGGGCTGCGCTGGGCCGTCCAGAACCCCCTCGTGATCGCTCAGGGTGCTGTGGTGACCCTGGGCGTCATCGTGTTCTTCGTGTGGGCCGTCATGCCCCACGGAGGCGACCCGCCGCTGCGGCGGTGACCTGACCCACCCACGACACCTAGGAGGCTGGTGGTGGAGACCAAGACCATGGGAGCCGACGAGCCCGAGGACGCCAAGGTCCTCGTGTTCCCCCGAGAGGAAGCCAAGCGCGTGGCCAAGGCCCTGCGCGACCTGCCCGACCGGATCTTGGAGTGCCGTGCCTTCACGCACTGTTGGAGCCCCATCGGTACCCACGCCCTCCAGAACGGTGGCGTGCGCACCAAGATGACCTGCACCCGCTGCGGCACGACCAAGGACGTCGACTCGCTCGCCGACGGCACCCGCCGCCGCCACACCAACTACGTCCGGCCCGAGGGCTTCAGCCCCAACACCGGCGACGCCCGGGTCTTCGCCGAGGACCTGCTCAAGGCGTACTACTCCCGGATCGAGATCCACAACTCGGCCCTGTCCCTGGAGCGCGCCCTGCGTCGGCGCGCCTGACCGTCCCGTTCGTTCCCAAATTTCTGAATCGAGGCACCATGCCGTTCCAGTCCACCATGCAGGGCCACCTCGGCCCTCAGAGCACCCTCGCCCACGACCAGGCCGAGATCGGGTCGGCCGTCGTTCCTGAGATCGAGGTCTCGTCCCCGCCCAAGACCCTCGCCGAGGCGGGCTACCCGGGGCTGCGCACCCGCTCGCCCATCCTGTCCCTGCTGGAGCCCGAGCGCGATCCCAGCGTCCCCCTGGAGTTGCTGACGTCGGAGTCCAGCAGGATCCGGGCGACGCTCCTTCGGGGCGGCACGCTGGAGATCAACGAGACCAACCGCCACGTCCGTGACGGGCTCATGCGGCTGGGCTTCAACGTCGTGGTGACCGAGGGCCAGATGAAGATCACCAACCCCGACCACCGTCCGACGGCCGACCAGGACCTGCGCTTCCGGGTGGGCGGCAACGGCACCAAGATCAAGGCCCGCAACCGGGCGGCTCGGGACAAGGACGGGCCCAACAACAAGACCCGGGCCGTCAAGACCAAGACCGATGCCCCGGCCGCTCCTCCCGGCCCGCCGATGCTGCTGTCGACCCTGTCGGTGGTGTCGCTGTCGGCGCTGCCCGGCCAGCCCCCGACCATGATGCTCACCGACGGCCAGACCGTCTGGGGCGTCACCATCACCAGCGTGAGCCCGGCATGAGGTGCGCGCCCTGCGGGGGCACCGGCCGCGATCACACCGCTGCTGCGTTGGAGTCGTTGGGGGCCGTTCTCCCGCTTCGCTGCTCGGCGTGCAACGGGACCGGTGAGGTCCCTGATCCCCCGACCGAGCACACCGGGATCCACACCTGGGCGTCGGACTGCCCTGCCTGCCCGGCTCGGGTCGACACCTCGACGTGGGAGGTCGACTACGTCGTGGTGCCCGTGGCCGATCTCCTCGTCACCGAGGTGGACCACGAGGTCGTGTCGTGGTCGGCGACCTTCTGCTCGGAGGACGCCATCCCCGTCGACAAGGTCGATGACTTCACCTGGCGCTGGACCGAGGGGCCCGTCCCCGGGTGCGCTCCTCGTGTCGGCGACATCATCACGGTGCTGGCCTTCGGTCCCGATCGGTTCACCGTGAGCGCAGTCGCCATGGACGCCCCGCTCCCCTACGTCACGGTGTTGGGTGAAGACGGGAGGTGCCGGTTCATCTTGATGAGGGACATCACCTCGATCGAGCGCCCGCCGCCCACGGTCACCGTCCCTCGCTCGGTGATCCAGGCTGCCCTCGACCTCATCCAGTACCAGGTGGGTGACAAGGAGTCTCTGGAGGACGCCCTCGCTCGGGCCCTTTCGGACTGACTACATCCTCCAGACAACATCGAGAGTGTCACACCGACGTGGTACATTGGTTGTGAGCCAAGAAGTTCCTGGAGGTACACATGGCCCGCATCCACCAGAGCAAAGAGACCCGGGCGCTGATCGCCTGGGCCGTCGGCCGGGGTTGGACACTCGATCCCCGACCGACCGGCTCGGGGCATCGGCGACTGACCCGGCCTGGGCATCGGATGGTCATCATCCCCTCGACCCCGTCGGATCACCGGTCGCTCAAGAACAGCAAGGCCCAGATCCTCCGGGCCGAGCGTGAGGCCCAGGAGGGGCAGGCATGACGACGTTCTCCGAGCGCGAGCGCATCGCTGCGGACCACGGCTACCGGTTCCACGAGTTCTACTGGCGCAACGCCAAGGGCATCGGGGTCCACAGCCTGAACGATGGCGGGTGGTTCCTGTCGTTCCCGATCGGCCACCCCCGCCATGCCGAGATGACCGAGTACCGGACGTTCACCGCTGCGCTGAAGGCGGGCAACGAGGCATGAGCATCACCATCGGTCGTGACGTGGCCCGGCGTTACGACGCCCCCTACATCGAACCGCAGGACTCTGGGTTCCGGCTGCACTACCACGATCCCGAGTCGGGTACCTACAAGATCCCCGTCTACCGCAAGCGCACCGGTCGCTCGCTGCACGCCGACCGCTCCAACGAGAACATCTGCTTCGGCACCTGGACCGAGTCGGTCACCATCGCCCATCGCAAGACCGGGGTCGATCCTGGAGGGTGGGTCTGCGTGCTCGGCACCCGTGGCCACAGCACCTGGGTGCCCGCCTGGGTGGCCGAGCGGGCCAAGGCCGACCGCCTGTGCTGGGGCTCCACCAAGACCCGCATCAAGTTCTCCGATCGTGGGCTGCACCCCTGCACCTGCCAGACCCGGGGCGACTGGTCCTCGCGTTCTTGTGGGCGTCCTGCGGTGTATGCCGAGGAGGGTGGGGACGGCCTCTACGAGAAGGATCAGGTAGGTGCTAGGGTAGTTCTCAACTACCGACCCCAGACGAAGGACGCCTGATGGCCAAGAGGTACCGCATCATCGAGTTCGTCTACATGGTGGACGAGGATGAGCCCGAGGAGGTCCTGAACGACACCATGGACGCCGTCGCTCGGGTCATCTGCCCCCACGAGGACGCCGACCACAACTGCCCTCTCGTGGTGGCCTCGGCCCGCACGCTCACCGGCGAGGAGTTCGATCGGGAGACCGATCGGGACCTCCTGCTGCTCGTGGCCGACATGGAGTCGGTCCTGCGCGACAGCGACCTCGACCTCGGTGGCGCCGCCCTCCAGATCCTCGACATGATCGCTGGCACCGACCAGGACGAGTCGTGATCTCCTTCCTGCTCGGTGTCCTCATCGCCATCGCCCTCGTGGGCGGTGTCCTGTGGGCCGTCAACCGCATCTGGCCCCTCCCCGACCTGGACGACCTGGAGGCGGAGTCGTGAGCGTCATCGTGGCGAACGTGTATCTGTCGTGGAGGCGACGGTGAGCCCCCGCCTGGCGGTCACCCGAGAGCAGGTGGACCGATGGGACGAGTTGTACGACGGCGCTCCCGCTGACCGCCCACCGCGAGAACTGCGCCTCCGGCTCCCTGAGCGGCCGACGATGCCGTGCCCCTGCGGTGGTGAAGCGCACCCCGCCCACGCCTTGCACTCGACCAGTTTCGTCCCCATCCCCGAGGGAACCAGGGTCGAGGTCGGCTACCCCTGCGAGTGCAGCGAGCACCGCCCAGGGATGCACATCAACACGGCCAAGTGCCCACACAACCGAACAGGCGGCGTGATCCCCGTCGCCTACGCCACGCTGACCAAGGTCAAGCCCGTGGAGGGCTATTGGCCTGATGACGATTACTGGCTCATAGTCCTGTCTGACATCGAACCCGTGGAGGCGTCGTGAACGAGCAGCGCGTCCTGTTCGTCGTGTGGTGGTGCCGGTGGTGGGGCTACGGCTGGACCATCGAGGGCGACACCGCCTACCTGTTCGCCCTGCCGCCGCCCTTCCTGGTCCAGTTCCTCCTGCCCGAGGGAGGGGCCCTCACCGAGGACATGCTGCGACGCACCATGGAGCGGATGACCCTCCTCGCTCCCCGGGCCAACGTGGCCTAGGATCACGGGCTGTGGCGACGCGGATCTCGCCCAAGAAGGGCAGGCGACGACCGGGCTGGCGGGCCCGGGTGAAGATCGAGGGCCGTTCGTGGTTCCTGGGGGAGTACCCCACCAAGGACGAGGCCGAGCAGGTCGAGGAACGCTTCCGGCAGGCCAACGCCGAGCGCCAAGCGGCCTTCCGCTCCGAGGTGGCCCGCGAGACCGCCAGGACCAAGAGGAGACGACAGGAACCATGAGCACCGCCGTCGAGCCCGAGGTGGCCGACCCCGACCTCGGCACCGAGGACCCCATCGTGGCCCACATCGCCCGCAAGGACGACGTGACCCGGGCCTACGTTGAGGGCGAGCCCATCACCGCCCTGTGCGGCAAGACCTGGGTGCCCAGCCGCGACCCCATCGGCAGGCCCGTCTGCGAGCGCTGCCAGGAGATCCTCAAGCAGTACCGGGCCACGGGCTCGAACTAGCGCCGACAGCCTGTCTGGGGGCCGCTGAGGCCACGCCAAGGGGTGACCCTGATCTTCTTCCAGGAGGAACCCCCATGCCGGAACTGGCGCTCATCCGCAACAACGCCCCCGGGGCCACGGTCTTCGAGGACCCCGAGTCGGGCTCTCCCATCGTCTGGGAGGGCGCCAACGACCCGTCGGGTGGCGATCTCCAGTACGTCTCCGAGGACCTGCTGACCCACCCCCGGTTCCGCACGGTGCTCGACCGTGGCGTGCTGGTCGTGGAGGAGGTCTCCGACGCGACCCGGGAGAAGTTGGAGCGCCAGAACGCTGCGTGGCGTGAGCGCCAGGAGGCCCGCCAGGCCGCCATCGACGCCACCGTCGAGCGCGAGGCCGACAAGGACTTCGTGTCCGTCGGCTGCGTGGGCCCGAACCCCCGTGGGACCGGCCGGTGCGACATCGCCGTCCCGGTGCGCTCCAGCGCCAACAAGACCGACCACCCGCCGCTGTGCGAGCAGCACGCCCACCTGGCCCGTGAGTACGTCATGGTCCAGCGTCCCGAGCAGACCGAGGCCGACGGCATCACCCCGGTCACCGACTGGGTGCGCGCCACCCTCGGCCAGCCCCTCCCCTCCCAGTCCGCCTGACCTCAAGGAGCCCATCCCGTGTCCGACCACACCCCCTCCCTGTGGGACCACTACGGCACCGTCGACACCACCGGCGTGGGTGCCGGTGACGGCGCCGACGTCCGCTCGATCATGGCCGAGGCCATCACCCCGGCCCCGTCGACCGAGCAGGTCTACCCCGACCCCGACGTGGTCTACGAGCCCGACGAGGCCCTCGTGTCGGGCGGTGTGCCGGACACCACGGGCCCGACCGGCGCCCCCAACCCCGACGTGCCCTACAACCCCGTCGAGCCGCTCCACGCCGAGCAGTGGGACACCATCACCTCCCCGGCCGTCCCGCCGGTGCCCCTGGGTGACCAGGTCGCCGACGAGACCCCCGTGCTGGTGGACGTGACCGACGAGGCCCTCAGCGCCCCCGAGAGCGTCGAGGAGGCCCCCGAGGTCGCAGAGCCCGTCGAGGAGCCCAGCGAGCCCGCAGCGGGCGACGTGGCCCCCGATCCGGCCACCGTGGTCGAGTCCGCTCCCGAGCCCGATCCGGCCGAGGTCGAGGACGAGGGCGAGCCTGCCGCCTTCGGCGAGGGCCTGCTGGACGACCTCTCCTGAGTGCGCCCCACTCAGGATGGTGGGTGAGCGGCCACGGCCCCTGTCCCTCGGTGGAGGCAGGGGCCGTGGCCCGTTGATCGAGAGGACCTGACATGCCCACTGCGACCACGAGGCTCGGACTGAGCAAGCCGCTGGGAGCCGACAACTTCTCGGTCACGGACTTCCAGCAGAACTACGACAAGATCGACGCCGCCCCGGGCATCACCATCTGCACCTCGGGCACCCGGCCCGGCGGGTGGGGCGCCAACCAGAACGGCATGGTCATCCTGGAGACCGACACCGGGCTGATGTGGCGCTGGGACGGCACCAAGTTCGTCCGGGTCTCGGCCAAGGGCCACCTCGCCGAGGTCTCCTCGAACTCCCCGGCGGCGACCAACTCCAACGCCTTCTCGGCGACGACGGTGCTGACGGCGGCCAACGTGGCCGTCCCCGCCCAGGAGGCCGCCGGGCCCCGGCGCATCCGCATCACGGTCTCGTGGATGTCGCTGTCGGGCTCGGCCAAGTTCTTCATGTTCCGCGACGCCGTCGCCATCGGCGAGCGCTGGATGGGCAACCTGAAGTTCGCCGGGGCCGGGCAGCCCTCGGCCGCTGACGGTGGCTCGCTGGTCTTCTACGACAACCCCGGCGTCGGGACCTACTCCTACATCTGGAAGTACGCCCTGACGCCCGCCCCGGACAACTCCTGGGGCTGCACCTCGACCACCCTCAACGCTGCGGCCGCCTCGCCGCTGCGCATGGACATCGAGGAGGTGTAGGTGGCGATCGAGTTGGCCACCGACCGGGAGTACGTCTCTCGCTACGCCGCGCCCACCTTCGGGATCACGGTCTACAAGGCGGGCGTGCCCGGCGACGCCGACGCCAACGCCGTGGAGGTCTCGATGGTCCCCTCCGGCGGTGGGGCTCCGGTGTTCACCCGTGCGGCCACCCGGGAGTCCCTCGGCACCTACACGATCCACCTGCTGTCGTCGGAGACCGCCACCCCGGGCGACTTCGACCTCATGTGGACCTACGGCCTCGACGGCGACCCGCTCACCTTCGCCTCCTACATCGAGGTGGGGCGCTCGGCGCCTGCCTACGACGCTCTGCCCCCGGGGCTGAAGTTGGTGGTCGAGCAGACCTGGAACCGCTTCCGGGATCTGTTCGACTCCGAGACCGGCGGCCCCCACCTCCAGACCTACATGCAGGCCAACTTCGGCCGGAACCGCCTGGCCCAGTTGCTGGCCATCTCGGTCGGCAAGTTGAACACCATGTCCCAGCCCCACCAGTCCTACGGGGTCGACGCCGCCAACCCGTTCCCGGTGGCGTCGTGGGGTCCACTGCTGGAGCAGATGCTGTACCTGGAGGTCATCCGGCACCTGCGGCGCTCCTACGTCGAGCAGCCCTTGGTCGCCGGTGGCGGCACCTCGATCACCACGCTGGATCGCCGGGACTACCTGTCGCGCTGGGCTGAGATCCTGGACGAGGAGAAGCCCCAACTCGACTCGATGCTGGCCGTGTTCAAGATCGCCAACATGGGCCTCGGACAGGCCAGCGTCATGGTCGCCGGTGGCATCTACGGCGAACTGGCCCCGTCCTACATGCCCGGCATGGCTGCCGCCCGCCCCCGCTACTACTACTCGATCTACGCCTAGGAGCCCGCCATGCAGGCGTTCTCGTTCACCCTCAACCCGGTCTTCGCCTCGGCCGCCACGGTCTACTCCGACTGGGTCGGCACCCCGGCCAACGCTGTGCGCGTCGCCGTGATGGCCTCGATCGCCAACGGCGGCAACTGCACGGTCACGCTCCAGGGCAGCCTCGGGCCGAACCCGTTCAAGGCGGGCAACACTCCCGTCGCTGTGGACACCATCCTCACCGAGGCCACGCTCAACAACGTGACCAAGCAGATCGGCTCGACGCTGGGCCTGCTCACCTCGGGCACCATCTGGGCGCTGTGGCCGTACTGGCGCCTCAAGGTCGCCGTCGCCGCCACCCAGAACGTCGTCGCAGGCACCATCACCTTCCTGGAGGCGTAGTGGCGGCTCCGGCCTACCAGCCGCAGCCCTGGGCCATCGACCACCTGCGGGTCCAGCACGAGGAAGCGCTGTACCGCTTCGGCGAGTACGCCATCTTCGTGCTGCTCTGGCAGCCGACCGACTTCGACGCCGGGCTCGTGGGGCGCTGTCCGACGTGCTTCGAGTCCGCCCAGCCCCAGGCCCACGCCTTCGAGCAGCCCGCTCGGGCTCGCTGCCCCGACTGCCTGGGCACCACCTTCGAGGGCGGGTACCGGGCCAAGATCGTGCGCCCGGCCATCTTCGAGTACGACGACATCCAGGCCGAGGGCGACAAGCGAGGCGTCTTCTCCAAGGCCGACATCAACTGCGAGACCACCTGGGACTTCCAGGCCACCACCGCCGACATCATCGTGCGCATGGACAACACCCGGTGGCAGATCAACAAGGTCACCTCGTCGTCGGTGCACACGGGCTTCCACTCCACCGCCCGCCGCTCCGAGGTGGGCACCGGCTGGTCCTACTCGGCCGTGCTGTTCGATCCCTCCAACGTGGCCTACACCTTCCCCCCGGTGAGCGAGGACGACCTGCGCACCCTCATCGACCTGTCCGAGTCGGGAGCGGACTTCTCGGCGTGGGAGGTCATCCGGGCCCCGTTGATCGTGGGCAACCCGGTGCCGACCTCGGTCCAGGATCCGCCGGTGGACTGGGGTGACCTGGAAGGTCGTCCCTGGGACGAGACTGTCGGATGGATTGGAGGGACCTCATGAGCCGCACCCCCTACGCCGACATCGACCTGTTCGATCCCGACGAGCCGTTCCACCTCGGCGACCTGAACTCGAACTTCTCCCGGATCGACACCGCTCTGGCGCTGCTGCGCGGCCTCATCGACAGCGGCGGCATGAAGGGCGACCCCGGGGACAAGGGCGACCAGGGCGATCCCGGACCCCAGGGCGACCCCGGCCCGGCCGGTCCTCGGGGCTCGCGCTTCCACGGCAAGTACGCCAACTCGGGGGCGCTGCCCGCCATCGACGGCAACACCGTGCGCTCGGGCGACTTCGCCTACGTCGGCGCCGCGAAGGAACTCTGGTACGCCGGGGCATCGTCGTGGTCGCTGCTCGACTCGCTCCAGGGACCGCAGGGCGCCAAGGGCGACACCGGTGACCAGGGCCTGCGTGGACCCCAGGGCTTCCAGGGGACCAAGGGGGACACCGGGGCCAAGGGCGACACCGGCAGCCCGGGGGCCGACGGCGACGACGGCAAGTCGCTGCGCGCCGGGACGGGAGCACCCAACGACGCCCTCGGGGTCGACGGCGACTCCTACCTCGACCTCACCCCGGGTGCCCTGGCCATCTGGGGGCCCAAGACGGGCGGCTCGTGGACCGGCACCGGCCCCAAGTCGATCATGGGTCAGCGGGGCCAGCAGGGCCTCCAGGGCCTCCAGGGCGACCAGGGCGTCAAGGGCGACACCGGCGCCGCGGGTGCCGACGCCCCGCACAAGGCCAGCGGGCTCGACGGCGCCACCACGCTCACCTGGAACGAGCCCACCCGCACGCTGACCCTCCAGCCCGCCTCGGGCTCCTACACCGTGTGGACCGCCGGGACCCGTCGCACCATCTCGGGTGCGCTCACCGTGGTCGTGCCCGACACCGAGGGCCTCTGGTACGTCTGGGTCGACTCGACGGGCGCCCTGGTGGCCTCGACCACCGAGTGGGACCTCGCCGCCGTGGCCCCCGTGGCCATCGTGCGCTGGGACGAGCCCAACAACCGGGGCTGGGTCTTCGATCGGCGCCACGGGGTGTCCATGGCGGCAGCCACCCGCCGGGCCTTCATGGACATGCTCGGCACCACCTCGGTGTCGGGGCTCACCGTGGTGCCGGGCTCGTTCAACGCCGCCGCCTCGCCGCCCACCCTGGCCGACGTCACCCCCGGGGTCGCATCGGGCGTGATCCAGAGCGCCGATCTGCGGATCTCGATCGGTCCGCTGGTCGACGGTGGCCCCTACGCCATCTGGAGCCGCACTGGCGCCTCGGGATGGACCTGGCAGCGCTCGCAGTCCATCCCGGCCGTGGTGACGTCCCTGGTGGCCTCCTGGAACCGCCTCCAGACCGGCTCGTGGTCGACCCAGGCCGTCACCTCGGGCCAGTTCACCAACGCCTGGGTCTTCGCCTGCAACGGGCTCGACCCGGCCAACGACCAGTGGATCGTGGTGATGGGCCAGGCGGTGCACGCCGACCTGTCGTCGGCCTCGGTCGAGGGCATCAAGGACCTCGACCTGACGGGCCTGCCGCTCAAGGACCTGGTGCCCGTCGCTCGATGGACCCTGGAGGTCAACAGCGCCTGGACCGGCGTCTCGGG
>ERZ724522.1655-NODE-1655-length-11617-cov-3.966355_pt1 | contig 11617 bp, 12 predicted proteins | sample MGYA00376055_ERZ724522 | MGnify/ENA primary metagenome ERZ724522 (study PRJEB28724, sample SAMN07190884) | wastewater metagenome | isolation source: effluent of sewage treatment plant in Hong Hong | place: Hong Kong | collected 2016-03-17 ... | reverse complement strand
TCACCAGGGGCTTACCCGCTTCCGGCTTAGATTGCGGCTTATCCAACGGGAGACCAAGTTGACCAGCGGGCGCAGGCTTGGCAGGCTTGGCAGGCTTGGCAGGCTTATACCAGCCGGACATTTGCGCAGCCGCCGCGGCTCCGGCCTTCGATCCCCCACTGGGCTTCCAATCACGCGTCCAGGTGTCCTTGGCGGGTTCCTTCACCTTATCCACCACCGGACGGTCGTTAATCATGTTCTCAAAGGCCTCGTAGGTATCCTTGTCCTGAGGCCGCACCACAATGTGGATTTCCTTCAAGGGCGAAGCGGGGAACGCCTTGTCGAACTCCTCCACCGCCCGCAGGGCCGCCCGCGTTCCCACCGACAGGGGGTTGCCGAAAATGCCCGTGCCAAGGGACGGGAAGGCAATCGACTTGAAATTGTTCACATGCGCCGACTTCAATGCCGAGAGGTAGGCATTGGTCATGTCGGACTCTTCATGGAACTTGCCGCCGCCCCAGATGGGAGCGACCGCGTGGACAATCGCCTTGTGCGGTAAGCTACCCGCTGCCGTCACGGCCGCCCGCTTCGGCGAGGCCTTGCCGTTCTTCTTGATCCAGTTGTCGCTCATCACCTGGACGACATAGCCGCCTTTGTCACGGATCGCACCGGCAACCCCGCCCCCGTGCTGCAAGTCGGCGTTGGCCGGGTTCACAATCGCTTCCACGGGCGCTCCCAACAGGTCACCTTCGTCCACCGAGAACACCGTCCCGTTCGGGAGGGTCTTGGTTCCGAGGCGCTTGCCAAAAGGGACCACCGCATACTTGGGCGGGCGCATCATTTCCGGGGTAATCACCAGTTTCTTGGGCGCTTCCTTAGCCTTTACTTCCCCAGCCGCCGGAGCAGGCAAAGGCAGCGGCGCGGGTGTCTGCGCAGACCCTTCCCCAGCCCCTACAGCGGGGACATTGACACCGGGAATCCGCAAGGAGGATGGCAAGCCGGGGTCGGGGGCCTCATCCTTGGGCTTGAATTGGCCGCCCTTGGGATCACCCTCCGGGTAGCGGTCGTGCTTGCTCTCGTCAAACTTGCCGTTGACCGCTTTCGCTACTTGGTCGCGCAGCGACGTCTTCGGCTTGGGGTGCAGCCAGTTGGCATCCTCGGGATTGGCGTCTACGTTGATGTCTAAGGTCATCTTCCAAACTCCCTCGGGGCGCTCCCCGGCGTCTTGTGTCCAGGCCCACACTTCGCCGGACAATTTATCCCCCACCACCACCGCTTCATATTCCCCAGCGGAGCCAATGACGCCATGTCCACCGAGTGAGAAGATTTTAGCCGCCGGGACGGTACTACGCAAAATCGTCCCCGGCGTTCCGGCAAATCGGTTGGCTACATCGCTCAAATCGCGCTGCGTGGTCCACGACGAGATTGGCAGCGACTTCAAATTGGCCTGCGCGTGATACCCTGGCGGCACCCCTTCAGGGATCCCCTTCAAAGCCCGTGTTACCTGCACCTCGGTGACGCCTAGTTCCGCCAACCGCTTCTGCGTTGACTGGTAGGTATCATCCACCAACCGCTTCAGGAATGGCCCGTACTTGGAGAGCGTTCCGTCCACGTCGATGTAACCGGGGGTGCCATTGTGCGTGTCGGTCAGGCCAAATTTATCTCTGACCAGCCGCTGAAACGCTCCGGCAATCGGAGTGGCCGCCACATCCACCGCCCAGGCACCGTGGATCCGTTCCATGGCATCCGCCTGCTGCTCTTCCGTGCGGGTATCTTCAGCGCCGCCTGTCAGCAGGGCTTCTTCTTCGGCTTGGGCGGCAAAATCCTGCACCATTTGCTGGAAGTGCTTGTCCGTGGCGTATTGGGCCGCCAATTCCGACCACCGCTTCGCCGAGTTAGTGGCCTTCCAGCTTTCCTGGGCCGCCAACAGGCGACTGGTGCTGGGGTGCTGATCAGGGCCGGTGCCGGGCCGCCCTACCAGACCGTCCGCCTTGTCGGTGAATTTGCCGTCCGCTGCCCGTGGATGCTGGGCTTCGTCAAAGTCCTTCTTCGCCGACAAGCCATTCCACAGGGCATTGTCGCCGAGGCCAAAGCCCTTGGGAGTCAGGGCCACCATCTCCCGCATCATCCGGGTGCGGGTACTGCTGGATTTCCCCGGCATCTCATACGGGTATTGCTTGGTCAGGTCGGCGGCCAGAGCGTTTAGCTGGGGTGTCAAAGCTTCCCAGCCGTTGTGGACCTTGCGCAATGCTGGGCGGGGATCGGTGATTTCCCCCACGATGAAGTAAAACTCACCGGCCTTATAAACCCGAAAACGCCCATCATCATGCTCCAGGGTCGGGTTGACTGGTCTGGGGCTGATTTGGGCGTACTTGGCGGAGACCGCTTGCTCCTCCTGCCACTTTCGGATCAACAAGCGTTGATTCATTCTCTTAGCGCCTGCGGTTACTTTCCGTTGAAGTGCTTGCTGGCCGCAATTGAGTGTTCAGCCAGCTTCTCCCACCCCACAATCGGCAAGTCATCATTGACCGGCACCGGATCGGTTGCGCCCTTAGCCGTGCGGGCTGCTCGGTCCGCCCGTGCCACCAATTCCGCCGTCTTCCGGCGATGAGTGTTGGCCGCCATGGTCGCCTGGGTCTTCTTCTTCCAGATGTCGACGTAACGCTGAACGTCCGCCACTTCCTCGGGCGTCGGAGCCGCCCCGGCCCGGCGACGGCGGTATTCCTCGTCGGTGCCGGAATTGTCCTGCTGGGAAAGCTTACGGCGCTCGTCACTCGGCTGCGTGGGGGTTCCCAAGTTGCCCGGCCCGGATAGCAGTGCGTTGCGGCTCTGATTGGCTTCTTGTCGCTCTCGCTCCTGCCGAGCCTCCCGTCGCGCCCGGTTGCCCGCAATCAGTTCGGCATCTTCCGCCATATCCGCCCCGCCCCCCTTGCGCTTTCGCCAACCAGCAATCGCGCCCTGTGAGGTGCCGGACTTTGAAACCCGTGCGGCGGCCCGACCAGCAACAATCTTCTTCCACGCTTGTTCCAAGCGTTCACGCAGCCATGGTGATTCACCTGAGAAATCAGGTGGTTGGTCGTTGAAGGACTGGTCACCGGGGGATGGCCGCTGTGACATTCGCTCTACCTCGGCTTCGTACCGATCCTGGCGCAGATCATATTGCTCAGGAGTTTCGCCGGGCAGCGCAGGCCGGTGGCCCTTAATCCCTGATCCAGGGCCACCCTTCGCCAACGGGTCCAGCGGGTTGATGCCGGTCGCATCATACAGGGCATTCGCGGTTGCCAGGACGTCGCGCTGAAGCTGGGCGCGGCCCAGCACCTTGCCGGATTGAACGTGGTCGTTGTAGCGCATCACGGCCTCGGTGAAGGCTGTCTTGAGCTTGTTTTCCGTCTGCAACGAGGCTTCCGACTTGGGGGCGGTGTAGAAGGAGGACGCGCCCGTTCCAGGCCGGGCATCCCGCGCCCGCACCTCCGGGTGACTGAGCAGGTATTCCTGGTAGTCTGGGTCGCTGGCGAACCCACGCTCTTCCGCTTCGCGCTCGGCAGCCGCTTCGGCCTCAATCATCGCCCGGTCGTCATCCGACATCTGGGAGAAGCGGGAAGCCGTGGAAGCGGCGTGGGCGAATGCGCCAGTCACGCCGTTGGTGCCCTGCGTGAACCGGCCGCCCTGGCCGCGCGGGTGCTTGTTCTCAAATTCCTGGTTGTGCGTGTGGGGATAGCGGGAGTAGTGCTTGAAAAGCGCCTGCAGCGCCGCTTCCATGGAGACTTCACCCGTGGCAATCGCGGTGCCGTTTTCGTCCCGCGCGTTCCACTTGCGGGCAAACTGCTCGACGGTGCCGACCTGGGACTTCTCCACCCAGACGCTGCGGGCGTCGGTGGCCCCATAGCGCAGCGCGGCTAGCCGGAGCTTGTAGTCCGGCGGGGTAAATTCCGACTTGGCGGTGGTGTACGAGTCATAACCGCAGCGGGGGCAGCGTTCGCCCTGCGCGGCTTCCTTCATGGTTGTGCCGCACTTAGGACACTTCGGGAGATGGTTCGTCTCCGCTACTTTCAATAGGGTGAGCTTGCTCTTCACGGTAACTCCCTTCGATGAGCGTCTCACCCGTAGCCAGGGCGTTAAGTTCTTCTTCCAATTCCAGCTTCCGCCGGTACAACTCAAAGGCGCGTTCCCGCGCTTCGGGCGGGAGTTTATCCAGGGCGTCTAAGTCAAAATTGAGCGTGTCGCCGCCGCCCTTGGTTTCCACCGTCACATCAGCGGCTCCCCCCATGCCCTTGATTTGCCGTTCCGCTTTCACCGCCGTGACATAGGCGGCGGTCGCCCCTTCCAGCGTCTTGATCCCCGGTGGGATTTGGCCGTTGGCGGTCGTCAGGCCCTTAAGCAACGAAGCTTGAAAGGCCCGCAGGCCCTTCACATGCCGGGAGGTGGTCTCAATCTGGCTTTCTTCCGCCTTCGCCAGCGCCCCGGCAGCAATCCGCTTCTGCCATTCTTCCCGCTTCTGCGCCCAGTTCCCCGCCTTGACCCAGTCGTAAATGGATTCGGTGCTGACGGTGATGTCGAGCGCCTTGCGGATCCCGTCCGGCGTGAACCCGTTTACATAGAGCGTTTCAATGGCCGCCTTCCACCCCGGCGGCCAGGCCATTCCAGGCCCACCCTTCGGCAAGGCGCTCAAAGCGTCTAAGTCGATGCCAAACTTGGCTAGATCGGTCGCGTTCATTTCCCTAATGGCCGTTTGGGATACTCGTCTGCGATATTTTCACCGAGAATCACCGCTGAGTCAATTTTTACTCGGCGAGTGTCTGCGCAGACACGGCTTTCGCCACTTGATCCCCTAATGACTGTGGCCGGGCCACCCACAGCCGGGAGCCGTGGCCGTACTTCTTCAGCCAATCCTCTTCGGTCGGCATCGGCTCGGCAGGCATCTGGCTCCGTAGCCCGTACAGCAAGGCCACATTCCCAGTCAGGGTTTTCCCGTCATTCGAGATGCGCCCGACTTCTTCTGGCCCGTCTTTTCCCATCCGATAGGCAATTAGCATTACTTCTTCCTCCGCTGATATTCCTCGTACATTGACGCCCACAGCTTGTTGGCCGCCACTTCCTTGAAGGGGATGTACCCGTACCGCAGCAAAAAGTCCGCCCGGAACCGAATCGCCTCGGGGAACGTCTGGTCAGCCTTAATCGCTTCCAACCCCTCGCGCTGCTTGGGCGAGATAGACTTCCCGGCGTTCAGTTCGATGAAGATTGATTTGTCCGGCAAAAACTTGTCGCTGTAGTTCCGGGTCCGTCCAGGCCGCCCGGTGTTGCCGTTGTCAATCAGGATAACATGACCGTCCTCGCCAAAGAAGATATTGGCCTTGCTGCGGTCCTGTTGGTCCATCAAGAAGTCCACCAGCCCATTTTGCACCCCGTCCAACCGGCGGCGCAACTCTGGGAAGGCGTCAATGTCCCCGTACTTCATGAGAAACTCAATGAACGCCGGGTCGCGCATGCTGGAGTGCGCCGGAGTAGGTACTCCCCGGAAGTTCTGCCGATACCATGCCTTCAACTGCTCATCGTCCATGGCGTTGAGGCGGTCGCTCATCTCTTCCACCAGCGTCTTGCCCGCCACAAACTCCTGCCGGAAGATGATGCCCGACACCTCGGTATGCGGCACTTCCGCGCCCAGGTGGGCCGCCAACCGACCGGCCAACAATTCGTTCTCTAGCTCGGCTTCCACCTCGGATTGGTTCTCGCCACGAGGAATTTTCTCAATTACAACGACCTGCGAGTCGTCCCAGCGGGTAACGCGCAGCAGCCGAGGAGCGTTAGAGCCGAGATTCGAGAGGTCGCCAATCTCGACATCCCGCTTGCCGCCCAGCTTCTGCCAGGACTTAGGGACACCGGGCATCAGCATTCCGGGGCCGAGCTTGATGGGGTCCACGACCGCCTGCGCTGGGGTCACAGGCCGCTGCACCACCCGCTTGCGTTCTTGACGCTCTTGCCAGGCGCGATATTCCGGCCAAAACTTCTTCTCGCCCGGAGTGCGCGGCCAGTCCCACTCCGAATCTGGCTTCTTCACGCCCGCAGGCGGGATCGGCTCCGGGTCGTCAGTGTCGGCCTTAGCCTTAAACTGGCCGCCGTTCGTCGATCCTTCGGCGTGGCGCGGGTGCTTAGTTTCGTCCCAGGTCTTCTGGAGACTTTGGCGGATTTGGGTGATGAGCGTCGTCATGCCGGATCGCCTTTTGCACTTGCTTGATTACAGTCTCAGGCTTCACCGGGCGCGGCGTCTGCTTGTAAATCCATTCATCCTCAGCGGCTTCCGCCGCGTCGAAGTCGGGCTTGGTAGGCTTCATAAATCTCACGTCCATCCTCACGAGTCAAAGAAAACGCCGTGCCAGTCTCGCCATTCTCGTGGATGGTGAAACCCGAAAGGCCCAAAGCGTCATAGTACTTGTCGCTCTCCGGCGTCTTGGAAATCAACACCAAGCCGGTGAGATTGTTCTCCACCACCTTGTTGATCACCCGCATCATCAGGCGCGTCCCCTGCCCCTTCACCCGCCCTGGCAGCATGGGGTGATTCCACGGCGCGACCGCCAGGCTGTCCAAGATCAGATACCGGCCCGCCGGGAGATCCCCCTCGGCCAGCAGGTCGCTGACATCATCCGACCGAAGCTCAGGCCGGGCGCGGCGGATGCGGTACTGTGCGACCGCCTCTACTTTACCATTTGCGCCCCGCATCACCAATGGGCGCATTGAGCCGCTGTCCGCCCCATCATCACTGAACGCGACCAGATCGCCCATTACCCCGTCGATGAAGCTGCGGTACAGCGGGTTCTTCTCCGGCAGAGCGTCCAGCGCCGCGCCCCATTCCTTGACATCCTTGATGGTGAACACGCGGCTAAAGGTGTACGTCACCGGCTTGCTGGTGGCGACTTGCGTGAACTTGGGCGTCGGGATTACCGGCCCCGTGTGACGGGCGAAGCGCCCGCCAGCGGGGTTCCCCTTCGCTTCGCGCGGATGGTCGTCGGGGTTCCATTCCTTGCCCAGCGGCTCATCGTCATCGTCGTCCGGGTCGAACGCCGTCGCCGGGGTCTTGCGCCAATCGTTCGCAGGCTGATCGTATTTGACGCTGGCGAAGTAATTCAGCATCAACAGGTCACGGTTTGAGATGGCCTTGTCTAACGGATCTTGATTGGTCATTCGGCTACTCCCGGCACAAAAATCTCAAGCTGCATGCGGTCATACGGAATAAAGCCCGGCTTCTTCCCATCCCACCGCTCAATCGCCCACATGAACTTCCGCGCCTGCTTGGCCCACTCCTGCACGTTGTCCCACTCGTACCAGCGCTGCCCGCCCCCCGCCTTCAACTTGGCCTTGGGTTCCCAGGCCGGAGGAATGTGCGACCAGAACTTTCCCACCCAGGCGGTGTGGACCTTCTCCCGTTTGCTAATTGCCTTGAGCGCCGCCGCGTGAGCATCCCAATAAGCTTGAACTTCCTGGTACTTCGCCATCCCCTCCGGCGTCTTGAAGTTGACGCCATCCAGGTAATTCGGCAAATGCGGCGAGGCTAACCCCGTCCGATCCGCCAGGGATTCCTCAAACAACTGGTGGATTCGTTCCGCTTCTGGCGATCCCCGCTGAAACTTCTTCGGCAGCAACGCCTCATAGCGATGCGCATACAGGTACGGATCATCATGCCCGAATGGGCTGGCCCAATAGCCTCGGCTCACCGGCGGCTTGTTGTTGCCCACCAACCCCCGATCACTGGCGGGCTTCCAGCTAGAGGCAAAGTGTTCCTGCTTCAGCGGGTTCATCGGGCCGAGACGGGCAATCAGGAGCTTGCCGTCCTTGATTTGGAAGTCCCCATAGCGCACTTTCTTGTGGTGCGGCTCCGCCTTGGAGTGCTTTGGGCGCGAGAGATCGTCAGTCCACTGGCCGTCTTCGTCACGCGGCTGATTGGGATCATACTTGGTCAGGGCTGCCGTATCATCAACCATCACTACCAAGTAGACCCGCTTAGTTGGCCCCGGATCAGTCATTTGCCCTCACGGCAATTCATCGGTCGGCACATATTGATGCGCTTTAATCCATTCCGGCGGAATGGACCCGGCTAGCTTCCAGACATCCCCGCCGTACAATACCCCCTCATCATGGGTTAGCTGGTCAACCGGAACATCCACCGTCAAAATCATCACGCCAGAGCCTCGATGACGGTGGAGCGCATATTCTCCCCATTCCAGCGCGTTGTTCTCGCTCGAGGTCACATAAACGTGCTTCCGGCGCTCCCCCTCTAAGTCCCAGGTAGAAACATTGGTTTCTGCCGCCGGGCGAATCCCCTCACGTTGAATCATTTCCCACAAGGTATCAGCGGTGCCATGGTACACCCGCACTTTGCCATCATGCGGTGACTTGGCCCAGCGGCCTTGGCGGTCCCGCAACTGATTCGGGTCGAATGCCTTAATGACCCGCTGCACTTCGTCCCAGAGAGTCATTGGTCCTCAAATGGAATAAACGAAATGCGCCACCCATATTTCTCGGCCAGCATCCGTTCCAAAATAGCGCGACGACCACGGAAGAAACCAACCCCCGTCGCTTTCGCCTCGGCCAACGCCGGGCCGAAAAATCTCCCGTAGTCGGCCCAGATTGCCTGCCGGTCACCCCATCCCTTCGGGCCAGGGGTGGCAATGTGAACCCCCCGATTAGTAACAACTCGAAGCTCCCCTAACTTCATTTTGGCCGCTTGCATGAAATCACTGTCAGAGAATGTCTGGTCGTCCGTTAGTTCTGCTCGATCAGCCAGATACGGGTGATTGTGGGTGAAAACACTGCCCGGAGGCACTTGGCTGAAAGATGCATCTAATTGCAACGGATCCGCGCTGGCCTTTAGTTCAGACAAAAAGTTACCCTGCTGATCAAAAAAAGCCCCAACCTCCCGGTCCCGGTCTCGGAGTGACTGCTCATAAGCCACCACCGACCGGGTATCTGTAGCACGGTCAACCTCGAGAACACGCTTGTGCCGAGGATTATGACTATGATTTGGATTGTTGACGGTAACGTGCTTCATTACCGCATCGCGGACCTGCGCTCGTAGACTCATTTTCGCACCAACAGCGCCGCATGCTTCCGCAGCAACCGCGCCACCCGTTCCGCCTGCTTACAGTCACCCGTTTCCAAGTAGGTCGCCCACTTCCGCATCCGGGCGGCCTGCGAGTAAATGTTGCGCCGCTTCATCCGCACTTCTGACAGCGGCGACTCTCCTGTTCCAGTTGATTGTGCCATTGGTCACCTCCTCAACCTCGGTGCAGGCGAAGAATCTCAGCTTCAATATCCGCCTGCGTCGCGGTCGGGTTGGCATCAATGAACGCTCCCACCCCACGCACAATCTTCCCGATCTCCGGCCCCGGCTTCATTCCCGTTAGCCGCATGACCGTTCCCCCATCCACCGGCGGCTTGCTGGTGATGGGCGTAGCCGCCATGGCGCTCCGAATCGCATCCGCCCCAATATCAGCCGCCCCTTCATCATGCCCGACCCGGCCCAGCGAACCCCAGTCCGCCTGGCGCACCGCTAACAGCCACTCCACCGGATCCAAACCGATCTCCCGCAGCGCCTTGAAACGCTCTCCCACGCGGCGGCCCCACCGCCGAATCGTCACATCCGTCGTGCCAGGATGCGGCACGGCCATGTGTTCGTCCACCGAGGCCTCAATTAGCTCCACCATCCGCGCCGGGAGCTTCAACCGCTGGCCGATCTCCCGCGCCATCCCGGCCCCCACATGCTCGTGACCGATAAAGCTGTACTCCCCCGGAGTATCCGGCTTCTCAGCGGCAGTACGCGGCTTGGCGACGTCATGCAACAGCATGGTCAACCGCAGCATCGCCGTGGCAGCGGCGCGAGGCGAAACATCCAAATGCTCCGCCATATCGTGAAAGGCCGGATAGTCCCCTTCCGGCAGATTGACCGTTTCAGTCGCCCGGAAGATGTGTTCCAGCACCTTGACATCCCCATGGTGCCGGTTTTGAGATTGATGCTCGGCAGGCGCAAGCTCCGGAATATAGGCAAACAACAGCCCGGACTCCTTCCAGAGCCGCAAATTGCCATGCGGGACCGCCAGCGTCTTCAACAGGTCGTCCCGCACTTGCTCGTTGGACAGACGTTCCCGGTCGGGGATTTGTCCCTTAGCAATAGCCTGCTGCACCGCCCGGAGACTAGCCGGATCCGGAGTGCCATGCAGCTTGGTAGCGAACCGCACAAACCGAGTCGCCCGCGACAGGTCTTCGGTAATGCGAATAGCCCCGTCACCGACAAAGCGGATTATTTTGTGCTTTAGGTCCGCCAGCGCCTGCGTCGGATCGCCATTCGGGCCTGGTCCATATAGCTTCCCGGTCGTGGGATCGAAAGCTAACGCGTTCACCGTCAAGTCACGGCGCTGCAGGTCATCAATGATTGAGGTGGTGAAGGTCACCTTCGCATGCTTGCCGTCTGTCTCGACATCATGCCGCAACGTGGTGATTTCCAGAATCTCGCCTTTGGAGGCCACCCGCACCATGCCGTGCGCTTCACCCCCGGCGTCAAACTTCACCTTCCCGGCAAAGACTGACTTGGTCTGCTCTGGGCGGGCATCCGTTGCCAGGTCGATGTCGTGCGGCGTCTTGCCTGCCAGGAAGTCACGCACCGCCCCTCCCACCACATACACCTTGTGTCCGGCAGCGGCCATGCGGTCCACGGCGTTTTGAACGCCTGCCGTGATGGGGAACGACGCCATTTTCCCCTGCCAGTCGGTGGTCCACCGGCCAGCCTCCGGCTGACCAGCCGGAACACGCGGCTGCGTGGGATCGTATTCCTTGATAGCGCGTTCAACCCGTCGTCGCAACATCTTTCAATCCTTAAACATAGCCCGCGAAGATACCCCGGATTTTTTCTTGGGTCGCGGCAGGCAGCTTGTCGATTTTGCCGCTAATGGAAGCAAATTTCTCCGGAATGAGCTTCCGGCCTGGATCGCTGGCCGGAAGTTGTTGCAGAAAGTACGCTGTCGATAGCTCCCCGGCAATATCGTGAATGTCGCCGCTGCCCGCAATATCCCCGCCTGCCAGTTGGTCTGACGAGAGTTGGTTGAGCTTTTTGCGCAACTCATCCACTTCCTTGATGTTCAGAGTCTGCGCTTTTTCACCATTCGCGTGGCGCGTAATCCACGAGCGAATAACGCCCTCCCGCGTTCCTTTCCGCATGGCCGCCTGCGCCGCATCCAATAAATCTTTGCTCAACGATTGCATATTACCCTCGCTTGCTAGCGTAAGTGTACCTCAAGCTGACTCGCTTGAGGTGTCAGAATCTTGTACGAAAATTGGCTTTTCCGGCCCCATCCGGGTATCGGCGTGATGGCCGGGCAGGTGGTACACCCGCGTCCCTTTCCGCGAACAGCGCGGGCAATACTCATGTCCAGGGGCAACTAACGCCCGCCGGGCCGCTTCCATACGCTCGTCGTTCACCGACTTTGTCATGCTCATGCTCACATCATCAGATAACTAGACCCCAGGAATAGCTTTTCCACATCCTCCCGCCGCATGTGTTTGTGGCAGAGAGGAAAATAGCCAAAGCGGGGCAGAACTTTGGCCGCCATATCCGTTGGTTTGCCACAGCGCATGCAGTTGGCCCCACCCTTCT
>ERZ724522.1653-NODE-1653-length-11631-cov-26.613252_pt1 | contig 11631 bp, 18 predicted proteins | sample MGYA00376055_ERZ724522 | MGnify/ENA primary metagenome ERZ724522 (study PRJEB28724, sample SAMN07190884) | wastewater metagenome | isolation source: effluent of sewage treatment plant in Hong Hong | place: Hong Kong | collected 2016-03-17 ... | reverse complement strand
GCCCCAGATAAATTGGCCCCAGATAAATTGGTCCTGGATAAATTGGTCATGGATAAATTGGCTCGGATTCCCATATTTCCGTCGGACTCTATCCACAATATATGCTTGTTTAAAATCTTTTGTAAATCCATTTGGTCTCCTTATTATGAATTTTGTCGTCTATATTGTTCATTAGTTCTAATTAACATTTTGTCGTCAATAGCTATTATACCTTTTTTATTCTTTAATAGCTTTTCTAAAACTAATAGGTCGCGTTTCGTAACTCCATAAATTTCATAATCATCTATTCTGACATTAAATGTACCATCGCATTTCATATGTGATATATTATAATCTGCGATGTCTTTTAGATTTATTTTCATTTGTTACCTCAATATATTTGATTTAAAATAGCTTGATATAAAAAATCATATTGGTTGTTTAGCCATTCTAATTGCGACTCGGTAAGCTCAACTCCATCATAAGATGCGCTTTTAATGTATGCATCAACAAAATCAGGATAGTCCGAAAAAACTATATTAGTTACCTCAACGTCTTGTATCTTTTTTAAGTCCAACATTTATACCTCCAATATGTCTTCTGTTTCTAGTATCTCCTGCTTCCACTCATTTGTCAATTTTGCTTGTTTAAAAAACTCTAAGGCCGCCTTAGTTCGGGATTTTCCTAGCTCTAATGTCTCAAAAGAGGTCTTATAGATGTGGCATTGTAAGTCATCTTTAGACAGCACGATAAAATAAAACGAAAAAGGACGATTATATACTTGTTCCGCAATGAGACAATAAAGTGCTGCCGAAATCTCATAGTGGCTTCGTTGTACTGTTTCCTTAAATTGCTCAATCCCAGAAGAATAACCAGTGGTTTTTATGTCTGTAATTATTCCACGTTCTGGGCAAATGGAGTCTGCGCGGCACTTGACCTTTACGCCACTAATTTCAGAACAGAGTGTGTGTTCATATAGTGAGTTTTCTAAAAGCCCCTTCTGGGGATGGTTTTGAAATGCCGCCTTAAGTGCCGACAGTTTTTCCATTTCGTGAGGGAGAAAAATCAGCTTTTCAGGATGCGCGGCCCGAAAGTCACGAAAGTCGTTGGTGCGTCTAGAGCCGCCGGTATATTCTAATACTTGGTCATTAAATAAATGCGGTTCCAAAATCATAGTATGCGCCGCCGTACCAAAGTCTAGGGCCGTTTGATTGCTAGATTCTGTTTTTTCGCCCAAGATATATTGTCTATGAAACTCTTCTGGGTCTGAATGTAACAACTTAATGCCACTGCTAGATAGATATTCGCGGTCAGAGTGGTAATCTTTGTTTGATATGTCTTTGTTTATTCCTAATTGTAGCATTTGGGCTCCAGACTTTTTCTGTCTACTTTATAGTAGGTTAGTTTTACATTATTTTTTATTTTTCGCATACTTTCAAATCCAAATTTGGCAAAAGCTAGTCCTAATTGTACATAGTCATATCTAGTGCGAGTGTTTTTAAATTGTAATAAATTTAACACCTCATCGGCTGACACAAACTCTTCTCCGGGTGTTGCGTGCACTAGCATATAAGAAAATTGACTGGGTACATCATAGTCTTCATTTTTGTTGTTTACAAGTTTAATTTCGTCTTGATTAAACCAGAACCTTTCTCCGCTCTTGTATAAATGATACGCTTGGGCGTATACTTGCTCTATATTTACATTATGTTCGGCATCCATCATTTCTACAGGTATTACTAGAAAGCGTCTAGAGCCCGTTTCGTCATTTAAAAAACTAGTGGCATTTACCGATGCGATAAAGCTACAGGTTGCCTTTACTTTTTCTGAAAATCTTTCAAATGGCCTACGAATATCAAAATCAGAGTCAGTAATAAAGGCCTTAATTGCTGATGCCTCTTTTTTCTTGGTGGTATAATCTAGCTCCGAGATATTCCAAATAACATTTTGAGTTGCTCGGATTTTGTGGTCTTTATCGGTCGGCTCAATATGAGATTCCAAATAGGCTTCTGGTAACAAACTTAGTTTCTGAATCCACCGGGACTTTTTAATCCCTTGGGGGCCTAAAAATACTAACAGATTATTAGCTTGATGGTCATATACTCTTGCAAATAGAGCAATAAGCCACCGCTTGAGGTAGATTCGATATATTGGCAGCTCTTCGCCCTGAATAGTAAATGTCCGGTATAATGCCTCAATGTGGTCTTGTTGGTCCCATACGGTTGATTCTACTTTTTCTTTAAAGGGATTATAAGAAGATTGGTTGGCCAAGTGCCTTAATATATTGTGTAGTTTTTCTGAGCGGATTTTCAATTTCATGTCTTCTATACCAATCATTAAGTCAGCAAAGATATTATCATTTAAGGGCTTTCCATTAACCTCTAGTGTACCTCGTAATTCGTTAAACCGAATGGTTTTATTTAGGATGTTGGTTATGCAGTACATTATGTTACGTTGGCTGGAAGTATCTGGTACAAAATTGCCGTGGCGCGTTTCTACCACCTCGGGCCAAGGTATTTTTGGGTCATATTTGCCGGGCTTGCTGTAAGCGGACTTAATGGTTGTTAGGTCTCTTTTGTCTAAAGTTCCAATATAGTGTGGATTTTGCATTTTTTCTAAAAGTTCTACTGCTTCGTCTTCGTCAAAGCCCGATTCTTGTAATAATTTTGCGGCCTTGAATAGTGTAGTGTCCCATTTGCCCTGTTCTGCCCCGCAATCCATAAAACTTTGGACAAAGTTTGGTACCGGATATTTTCGCTCAGGCAATGTTCTCTTGGCTTCAACTTTAATGGCCCCCCGGACCACAGGAAAGGTGGCGCCATCTTCTGATTCGGCTATATATTGTGATGCAAAATACTGCCGTGCTGGGTCTTTGCACGCGGCATCTATGGTTGGTAACATCGATTGCGCTAGTTGCCACGTTGCCAAAAAGTCTTCTTTTGACGTAATTGTTTCTCTAAGAAATAAAACAATTCTAAATCTATCGCACTTCAGGCCATTTTTCTCTACTTGGTGTGAGCGGGTCGGGGCTATTATTATTTTATAACCAGAAAATATTGAAAAGGCCTCATTAATAGTGGCCCCGGAATCCACGTCTAAAATCAACAGGTCAGTAGATACAAAATTATCATTAGAGCGAGTTCCACTAAAGATTGCTGGTGACCACGTATGGGTGCATATTATCTTTTGTAGCTCTTCGGTGTTATTTATAGCCACGATTTTAGTATCTTTATTATTGGTAACTGTGGAAATTCTCATATTACTCCTTATTTTTGTTGTCATCTACACTTCGTAATATTGCTTCGGCCCTATCTAATAGCCTATATACTTCAGATAATTCTTCACAGTGGTTATATTGTGAAAACGCATCTTCAAAATAGTCTACCCAAAGTTGATTTATTCCAATTTTTGTTGTTGTCATACCAGATTCTATCAGTTCTTTATATTCTTGATAGTATTTGGTGCGCCTTTCTTTTCTTTTTTTAAATATACTCACTTTGCACGCTCCATGTATATAAACAATAAGTAGATTCCACCCTAATTATAGATTCGACCGTGGCGGGACACAGGCCGCAAGTCTTTGCCACCGACTGGAACCGTCTCTGTTTCGTAAGTTGCGAACTCCGCTTTTGGGTCAGCAAATTTCATTCTAGGTAAAAGAACTTTATTGAAAGTTGAACCCATCTCCTCAATTAGAATATATGAACGAGTTCCTCCGTCTTCTTTATTCATCTCAATTACCGAGTGGCCAGTCGTGCCTGACCCAGCGAAATAGTCCAGCACACGGGCATCTTTTTTTGGATATGCTTTTATAAGTTGCTTAATTAAGTCAACTGGCTTCGGTGTTGAGAACTCAATTCCATCTGGTAAATCTTTTTGACCACCGTAACCAACTTTGATTACGGACGGAAAGCTTTGGTCCATTTTTTCATCAAGATATTGGAGCTTACTTGGGACGACGTTTTCATCTGCTCCATAGACGATTTGTCCAGCAATTACAAAGCCATCACCGATGGTAGCTTCATCATATTCCGCCATTTTCAACAAAGTTTCTTCGCTCCATTTCCAACCTTTTGCTGGCAATTTACAGGCCTTTTTTGAGACCGGATGCTTTAATTTATAATGCGAACGAGTTTCCGGTTTATCTTGGGCACAGCTTGGAGTCCCACGAAATGGCCGAAAGGTTACTGGATGGAGTTGCTTATAAGGTGACTCACCAGAGCCAATGACACCATCTCGTTCCATCTGAGACACCCATTTTTTAAATATTTTTTGAGCTTCTTGATACGGCACTTTGTCGTGTTTTAGTTCACGTGCTTTCGCCAGCATCATTTGTGCTGATGGTTTTTCTTTGTAAAGAGGTGGAGCCTTACGTTTATTTTTTGCGTAAACCAAAACATACTCGTGCGTAGCTGTCATGTGACTTCCAGCCGAGCCTTGATTTTTGTCCCAAATAATTGTTCCTAAATTATTTTCTTCACCAAAAATTTGGTCCATCAAAATTTTTAGACGACAGTATTCGCCGTCGCAAATATTTACAAAAATTACGCCTTCTTCAGTGAGGAGTTGGCGACCAATTTTTAACCTTGGCTCCATAAAATCAAGAAAGGCTCCGTGGTCTCCAGCCCAATCTCGCTCTTTTTCACTCACACCTTTCCAAATATTTTTATAGCCTTGATTTCCGCCAACATTGTAGGGTGGGTCAATCACGATTAGGTCAACTGACATCGCATCCTTGGCAGTAGTAGAGCCCGTTTTTAAGGCCGCCAATGTGGCAAGGTTTTCTCCGTTGATAATCATATTTGGACTACTCTTTTTACCACCTGTGCGACGAATTAAACTCACTTTGCACGCTCCTTGTATATTTGGCTTAGGTTCAATTTTAGCTTATCGTATTCACTACTAGCTGTAAAGTATTTGTTTTTAGAAGGGTCTAATTTGTTTAAATATGGTACCACTAGGTTTTCTAGTTTTTCTAGCTTGCCGTTTCCAGCATGAAACCGTACTACATAAGTATTTTTAAAACTCTGTTTTAGTTTGCATAGATAAGCCACTCCTAGTCGAATCGAGTCCCGGTGATTTTCAAGTTTGCTATAGTCTTCTTTGGCGGTGCCTTTTAGTAATTGCATGCAACCTTTGGCGGTAGACGTGGAATTTTTAGTATATAAACAATAAGTAGATTCCACCCTAATGATAGATTCAACCATGGCGGGGCATAGTCCACAAGTTTTTGCCTCCGCGGTTATTACCTGCTTCCAGGTTTCTTCCGTGGCTTTGGTCATATCTGCGTGTGCAATTGATAAAAGTATCAGTAATATCATTTTCAAACTCCGATTAGTAATATACTACCCTAAGGCATGTTAAGATTGTGTTAAGTCAGTATTAGAAAGTCTTATGGGTAGAATACAAATTACTTATAGAGTATAATATAACTAGCGAATATTCGCTGGCACATAAAGCCGCCTAAGATTAAATTCGGTGGATTTGTGGGACATTAATTAATAATAAGACCATGGATGGCCAAATTTCGAACAGAAATGGGGTTAGAATCGTTTTTAGGCGACTAGGCGCCCCAATATGGCCACCCCCTGGGTATAATTGTGTCTTGGGGCTTATATGCACTTTCAACCGGACAGACAGGCATATGAAAAAATGAGTTCTGTGGTATATAGTAATATATTATTATTATTTTATTTATCTATACCCTTTAGTAGTATATTTCAATTGTCCCTTGTCCGGTTAGTATATAAATATATAATAATACTGGAGAATTTGGTGGACAATTGAGCGGACAAGCGGCGGACAAGCAAAATGGGACAAAATGTCTCAAACGGTAATTATGCAACTATTGCTTGACATAAATTCTAGTTTTGAGATAGATTGGTTTAATCAGGAGGAAAGTTATGCGCCTAACTGCCCAATTTGAGTCATATCTTAATCGAATGTTAGAGCAATTTCTTGCAAAAAAGCTAACAGTTTCAGAGACTTATCAGTTTATTTTGGATTGTTATTATAGCAATTATGTTGATAAGTTGCCACCAGATATCAAAAAACTCTTAGTGGACCGAGCAAGAGAACTAGAGAAATTGCACTAGATGTGGCCAAAACTGCTATATATCGAAACCAAGTGAGGACCTGTGGCTAAATTATTATTAACTGGCGAAATAAACGAACAATCTTTGGCTGATTTGTTTTTATCTATCAGGACTCTTGAAGAAAAGGGCGCTAAAAAACTTAACTTACACATATGTTCTGGCGGCGGTGAAGTTGAAGCAGCGCTAGCCATGGCCCATTTGATTAGAACTTCTAGCATTCATGTGATAGCCACCAATATCGGGGAGGTGGCATCAGCGGCCCTTTTGGTTTACTTGGCGGCCCACGAATATAAAGCAGCCCCCTTTGCTTCGTTTATGTATCATGCCCCTTCGTGCAATCTTGACGAAGACGATATGATGTCTCATCTTGATACAGCAGCACAATTGCGACGAGACTTAGATAGATTCCACAAGGCCATGGCATATTATTCTGGGGCAGTGTTTTGGGCAGCGTGGACCAATAAGAGACGAGATATCTATTTTGATTTTGAAACACTTAAAAAGCACTTGCAAAAATCCTCATAGGTTGCTAATATATACCTATGATTATACGAGTTAAAAAAATATCACTTAAACAATTAAACATACTTGAGTCATTAGGCTTTAAAGTAATGATAGTGGGGTAAAAATGCAATATTGTTTTTATATTGACGATATTGAGTTTTGTGCCACGTTTTATAGAGATTCTCACTATGGTATTCAGCTAGACGAAATTGAAATCACATGCCCGGAATTATATCCTGAGTTATCTGTAGAGGACCTAAAAGAATATTTACAAGAGGCCCACAGATATATAAACAAACTTCACTGGGGAAAGACATTAGAGCAATGACCAACCGAGAACTAAAACAGAAATATCCAATGTGTTGGTCAGTGGCATATAAAGACGCCAAATATGCACAGCGCCACCAGTTTAGATTTGTTGAAGACCGAGAGGTAATTCTTTCATATATAAAAAACCAACAATATGAGTTGCTGGATTATATGGAAAACTTTTACTGGCTTTTAAAGGAAACTGACCGCCGATGCGAACGAGACTTATTTAACAATCGCACCCCAGTTTCTATAGATAGATATACCAATTCAGGAGACGACGAATGATTTTACTATTTCTTTTGGCACTAGCTCTTGCGCCAGTACTGGGCCCACTTGCTTATGCCAATATACTGACCAGCAAATATAACTTGACGGGCGAGTGGAGTTATTCAATAATATTATTGGGCTTATTGTTTTTACAACTATTTTTATATTACAAATTGGAGGCACTATGACATTAGAGGAAAAACAGAAACTACACGCACAATTGGTATTTGTTCACCAACGATTGACGCAAACGTCGCAATATTTTCTAGAAGAATTTGAGATTGCAAAGGACTCAATAAAAACCATTACAGATATGGCCAACAAATTATCTGACGAAATTAAAGCAGAATTGGAGTCAAAAAATGAAACCGAAAAAGCCTGAAAAATCATATACCATTATTAGAAAAAATAGCGGATACTTAGTAGTGGACCAAAACGGTAATCAAATTACAGACGAAAATGTATGGGTAATTACTATTAAGAAGCTAGAGCAACTATTACGAGCGGAACTTGGATTATGAACAAAGCCAAACTATATATCCAGTTGCAGAAGATGATAGATGCTGGCGAAAGCGTTGCGTTTATGATTGTAGATAGCCCACATCAGAATAAAGATTATGCACCATACGTAGTGGATTTGTTGGTAAAAAAGACCCCAATGCGCCAAATTCCATATCTGGTATTAGAGCAGTTGGGTGAAGAAATGATAAAAGAAGGCGAACCAAAAAAGAAACGATTTAAATTTTGGTAAGAAGTAGAAAGCCCAGTCTACCTACATTAAGTAACGATTGTTGACTTTTTTGTTACTTATGATAACATTAAGTAAAGTAGACAAAATAATCTACGCGAAAGACAATAGAGTGTGCTGAACAGGTGGATAAAGAATGCCACAGTATGCACTACTGGAGTGGCGCCCAGCTTGCCAATTTATAAAAGGATGTGAAAATGAAAGAACAACTAATGAATTTATTGAAATTTTTAAACTTATTAGACCAAGAGCAGAAACTTTCCATTACAAATGTGGCGATGGTGGCCATGTTAGGGAAAATGTTGGTGTCTCCGATTGACTGGCCGAGCGCCCTAGCTTTATTTACACTGGCGGCAAACTATGCGCACAAGCGCTATGAGGCCAACAAAGAGGTGGCAAAAGATGTGTCAGTAGTCGAAGAGGTTTCCGGTGCCACAGCTACATTGACTAAAGAGCTAGAAAATCTTAAGTCACAAATTTCTAGTCTTATGTTGAAAGCTGGCATCCGATGAGCGAGCCAGTAGAGACACAAGAACCAGTAGAGCCACAAAAGCCAGTAGAGACACAAAAGCCAGTAGAGACACAAGAGTCAGTAGAATCGGTAGAGCCATCTTTCAAGTGGACCGACTTGCTAAAAATGACTGCTGAGCAAAATCCTGACTTTGCCGAGAAAATGCATTATTGGATAGTAAAGCGCCGAAGACAACCAGAGTTCCATTATCTTTTATCTTGGGTTGTGGCTACCTTTGGGCCAGCTAAAACAACCGAATATATTACTCAGATTTTAGAGTCTAATGATGTAAAAGACCAATTAGTTAGAGAAGCCATGGCGGCCCAAAACGAGTTGGCCAAAGACACACTAGAAGCACAAAAAGAGAATCAATAGTTCATAAAGTGTGCTTCCTTAGTATACGGGGGGTTTTCGTGCTCCCTAACGACTATGGAGGCAGCAATGGCCAAGTTTCTACCCGGTAATCCCGGAAAGCCAAAAGGCGCTAAAAACAAGAAGAAAGCACTAAAAATTGAAGACTTTGTTGCCCAAGAAGGTATAAATGTCGGCAAGGCTTGGTGGGACACTATCCAAACAATTACTAATGCTGTAGACCGAGCAAACGCCATGGCCCAATATTACAAATACGTTGGCGCACCACCTAAGCCAGCATCTGAGGAATCAGAGCCCGAAGTATCTGAGGCCGCAGACATCTTAAGTATTATAAAATGAATTTAAATGAAGCAATTAAGACACTTTATGCCAACCTAAAACCTCACCAACAAAAAATGTTTGTGGATTTTTTTGGCATTTCTGGTCTTAAATATGTGCTGCATTGTTCTAGGCGAATTGGTAAAACATATTTTCTGTGTACTGTATCGGTTGTCTATGCACTTAAGCGACCGAATTCTCAAATCAAATATGCAGCCATGACACAAAAAAATGTAAAAAACATGATTATTCCCATTATGAAACAACTGTTTTCTAAATTGCCACCAAAATATCGGGGCGAGTGGAACAGTCAAGATGGTGCCTACAAGTTTCGCAATGGCTCTATTATTCAGGTAGCAGGTATAAATAATCAACGCGCCGATGACCTGCGCGGTACTAGTGCAGACTTGGCCATTGTTGACGAAGCTGCTTTTGCTGATGACCTTGACTATGCAATTGATTCAGTACTAATGCCACAACTTATTTCGACGGGTGGTAAATTACTCTTGGCATCTAGTTCTCCACTAACGCCTGCACACCCCTTTGCCGAACTAATTCACGAGGCCAGAAGCGGTGGCTATTATGTGTCGTATACCATTGAAGATTCTGATTACCCAAAAAATGTAATAGAACAGTTTATAGAAGAGTCAGGTGGCAGACAAAGTACAGCAGTGCGCCGAGAGTACTTTAATGAACTAATTGTTGACGAAGTTATGTCTATAGTTCCCGAATGGAATAAAAAGTATATACAAGAACCAACGGTAGACAAATTTGACAAGTATTACCATCGATATGAATCATTAGACTTTGGTGTCCGAGACAAAACGGCACTATTGCTTGCCAAGTATAATTTCACTACAGCGCAGTTAATTGTAGAAAACGAGTGGACCTGCAATGGCACAGAAGCCACTACTAAAAACATTGCTGCGGCAGTAAAAAAGCTAGAAACAGAACTTGGCTATACTGCGGTATATTGCAGAGTGGCTGACAACAATGAACCGATAGTCATCAATGACCTGAATATAGACTACGGTATATACTTTGCCCCAACTAATAAAGATTCCTTGGCCGCTATGGTCAATAAAGTTCGCCTGTGGGTTCAATCAGGAAGAATAATTGTACACCCAAGATGTAAGGAGCTTATACAGTGTCTTGAGTTTGCCGTGTACCAAGACGAAAAGCGTGACAAGTTCGGGCGTTCTAAGGCACTAGGGCATTATGACTTGTTGGCTTCATTGGTATATTTAGTCCGGGCCATTGACGAACACACAAATCCACTGCCGGCGGCCAAAACCACTGACAATATTTTTGTTCCAAAAGTCGAAGATAATTCAGATATTAAGAAGATTTTCAATATATAATGTGCTTCATTTATAGGAGATACCCATGATTAAAGAATCGTCATATTGGGCCGCCAAAGCCCCTAAAGAGTTAGCTGAAGAAATGCTGCACAAGCGCGACGAATACTGGACATTTCTAGAAAACAGCGGAATCATGGGAGAACTTAAGCGCTCGTATTCCATGTTTTACGGCAATTCGGCCATTGATGAACTACAAGACGGCAAAACAGCAATGACTGTGAACCAATACGGCTCTTTAGTGCGCTCGCTTCACACTCTTGTATGCCAAAACAGACCAGCCGCTGAAGCCCGAGCAATGAACTCAGACTACGACAGCCAATCAACGGTACTACTGGCCAATGGGCTACTAGATTACTATATGAAAGAAAAGCGACTCGAAGACCTACTTAAGAATGCGGCGTTATTGAGCCTGTTCTTGCGAGAAGGGTGGGTAACTGCTGAATGGAATACCAAGTTGGGTGAACCAGTGGCTATTGACCCAGAATCTGGGGAACCAATCAACAATGGCGACATAGAGTTTAATGTTTATTCAATTTTAGATATCATTAGGGCACCAAAGGGCAAAACACAGTGGCACATTATCCGTAAAGAAACTAACAAATACGACTTGGCCGCCCAATATCCAGAACTAGCAGACGAAATATTAAGCTGCGGACTAAAGATAACTGATAGGCGCAAGTGGTCTTTATCATATATTGCAGACACAGAAAAAGAAGCTGACTCCGACTTAGTAGAAACACTTACATTATATCATGCTAAATCTCCAGCGCTACCAGAAGGCCGAGTAGTCACTATTGTAGAAGACACGGTGCTATTAGATTCGCCACTTCCCTATCAAAAGCCGTATATTTTTTCTATTTCGGCCATGGATTCTTTTCAAACTAACTTTGGACATTCGCCCGCTATGGACCTAATGCCGATGCAAGACGCCCTTGATACCGCATTTTCTATTGCACTTTCAAATATCAATAGCTTTGGCGTTGGCTCACTAATTTCAGAAAAAGGCACCCTTCAGATAAACCAAATCAAAGAAGGACTTTTGCACCTAGAACACTCTAAGGGCTCAGCTCCTCCGCAAATGCTTAATTTACTACAAATACCCAACGAGATATTCAACTTTGCAGAAACAATGATTAGAAACCAAGAAACTATTTCGGCTGTTAA